>Ga0335073_10006466_pt1 | contig 16461 bp, 15 predicted proteins | sample Lox_Sample_22_FD_207093 | JGI IMG/M metagenome (GOLD analysis project Ga0335073, IMG submission 207093) | Soil microbial communities from Loxahatchee National Wildlife Refuge, Florida, United States - Lox_Sample_2.2 | ecosystem: Environmental > Terrestrial > Soil > Wetlands | place: USA... | reverse complement strand
TACGACAGCAACATCCCTCCCCTCGACCGCCATCGCGTCAGCCGCCAAGGCCGAGCCGCGCGCCTGCCCATGCGCGGCCTACGAGATAGAGCTTGTAGGGAGCGGAGAGACTGATGCGCTGATCCAGCACGCGGAAACTGGCCCGTGCGATTCGCTCAAGAAGAGCAGCATAGATAAGCCGCATACCTTCGGCGGCAAGGAGGGTAGCGCGGTCTTCGGGCGCAAGAGCGTCGGCAGCCTCGCGATAGAAGCCGCGAGCGCGATCGGCTTCGAATTCCATCAGCGCGATGAAGCGAGAGCTATAGATCCCGCGCAGGATCTCGTCCTCGGTGACCTGGAAACGCGCGAGGTCTTCGAGGGGAAGATAGATGCGCCGGCGAGCGGCGTCCTCACTGACGTCACGAATAATGTTGGTAAGTTGAAAGGCCAGCCCGAGGCGTTCGGCGTAGAGGTGCGCGGAAGGATCGCCATAGCCGAAGATCTCGATGCAGATGAGGCCGACGGCGGAGGCAACGCGGTGACAATAGAGTTCGAGTTCGCGAAAGGTGGCGTAGCGGGTGCGCGAGAGATCCATCTCGACGCCGTCGATGACTTCCTCAAAATGCCGGCGCGGGATAGGAAAGCGACGGACGGCTTCGGCCAGCGCGCGCGATATGGGACGGGTCGGTGAGCCGCCATAAACGTTGTGCAACTCCTTGCGCCACAGGGCAAGCATCGCCGAGGCGTCTTTGATGCCGCTATCGTCCGCGATGTCGTCAATGAAGCGGCAAAAGGCGTAGACAGCGTAGAGAGCCTGGCGGCGGCCGGAGCCGAGCAGCATAAAAGCGTAATAGAAATTGGACGAGGAACGGCGGGTAATTTCCGCGCAGCGGGCGTAGTCCTCCGCCAAGGTGCCGTCGGGGGCACCAGCGGAGGTTAGAGCTTCAGACCCGAACGCGTCCACGCAGCGAGTCCCATCCGAGCCGGGCGTACCCGAATTTGCCGAGGCGCGGTCGTTGGCGAAAGACGTCATAGTTGACGCGCGCAATGGCGCGCAGAATCGCGAGACCGCCACCGGCGAACATCAAAACGTCGCGCATGAGACGGCTATCGACTGTGTAGGCCAAAGCCGAACCGCGCTCAAGCAGATCACGAGCGATACCGCATTCGTGGCGGAGCAAAGCTACGAAGCCGGGCGTGATATGGGAAGCGCGTAGGTCGGCAACGGTAACATCAAAGCGCTTAAGGTCGCGGCGAGGCAGGTAGACGCGATCTTTATTGAGGTCGATCGCGATGTCCTGCCAGAAATTTGCGAGCTGCAAGCCGGTACAAATCATATCGGATAAGCGCTGGCGTTCGGCATCGCGGTAGCCGAAGAGATAGAGCACCAGACGTCCGACCGGATTCGCCGAGTAGCGCGCGTAACCCAACAGATCATCGAGGGTGTCGAAGCCTTTGAAGTCCAAGTCGCTGCGGAAGGCGGTCAACAGGTCGGCGAAAGGCTCCCTAGGTATATTGTAGCGGCGAATAGTATCCGCCAGTGCGACGAACACCTGATGGCGCGGAGTTCCCGAGTAGGCCAAATCGAGCTGATGCTCCCATTCATCGAGCTTCACAGGATCGTGATCCTCGTCGGCAAAGTCGTCCGCGATGCGTGCGTAGGCGTAAATGGCGTGCATCGAGGGGCGCATCGCGCGCGGCATCAGCCATGACGCGATGGTGAAATTTTCGTAATGGCTATGCGCGAGACGTGCACACCAGGCGTACGCGTCGGCGAGTGAGATCGTACCATAGTTGGAAGACCGGCCCGCGTTGAGCGTCGAGGCGAGCAACAGCCCACCGGACATCTGTGAGTGTTCAGCAGGCGAATCTAAATTGGCGGAGGACGCCAATGTTATGCTCCCAGCGGCTGGCATCCGATTAGGCGGCGCGCGGCCGAGCGCGCCCAGCTATCGACTTCCAGCAGGTCTTCGAGTGAGCGCACCGGACGATTGTCGTGGCGTTCCATCACGTCGGCAATATAGCGCGGAATGTCGATGAAGCGTGCATGGCCGGCGAGAAAGCCTGCGACCAACTCTTCGTTGGCAGCGTTGAGGCAGGCAGGCATCGTGCCGCCGTCCTTGAGCGCATCGTAGGCGAGGCTCAGACAGGGGAAGCGCTTCAGGTCGGGTTCCTCGAAGGTCAGGTTGGCGCAACCGAGCAGCGAGAGTGGTTTCAGATGATCGAGCGGCAAGCGGTCAGGATAGGCAAGCGCGAAGGCGACAGGAATTGCCATATCGGGCACGGCCATCTCGGCAATGACGGAGCCATCAATCATTTCAGCCATTGAATGAATAACGCTCTGCGGATGGATGACCACACCGATCTGGGCGGGTGTCAGATCGAACAGCCAACGCGCCTCGATAACTTCGAGGCCTTTATTCATAAGTGTAGCGGAATCAATCGTGATCTTGTGGCCCATCCGCCAGGTCGGATGGTTCAATGCGTCTTCGATGGTGATCGAGGCGAAGCGCGAGTGCGGCCATTCGCGAAAAGGTCCGCCCGAAGCCGTGAGGATGATGCGCTTCAAGGATTCGCGCGAACGGCCTTGCAGGCATTGAAAGATCGCGTTGTGCTCGCTATCAACCGGCAGCAGACGGACACCGTTTTCATGTATCGCACGAGTGATCAATTCGCCGGCGATGACCAGCACTTCTTTGTTGGCGAAGGCGATGTCCTTGCCTGCCTTGATCGCGGCTAGCGTCGGCCGCAGGCCGAGCGCGCCGACTAACGCAGACATCACGAGGGTGGCATCAGGATGGGTGGCGACCGCGATGGCACCTTCCGCGCCGTGGAGAATAGAGGTGCTGTGAGTATCTATGCGGCGCGCGAGCTCGCAAGCGAGTTCCGAGTCGGCCACGGCGACCAATTCTGGCTGGAAGCGGCGCACCTGATCGGCGAGGAGCTCAAGGTTGCGACCTGCGGCCATCGCGACGACACGAAAGCGATCCGGAAAATGGCTGACAACGTCGAGAGTCGTAACGCCGACTGAACCGGTGGAACCAAGGATCGCGATCGGTTTCATGGCAGCCGCGAGTCCATCAATTGGGCGACGCTTGAGCCATGCGCTGGCGGAAACGACCGAGCGCCATCAGCGGGAAGTAATGCGCGTACAGGTGGTAGCGCAGATAGAAGTGATTGGGGAAGCCGGTCCCGGTGAATTCCAGGTCTTCCCAGCGGCCATCGTCATTCTGACGTTCAAGCAGCCATGAGACACCACGCATCACGTTGGAGCTGAGACCGTCCTCGCCCGCGAGCAAACCGATCAAGGCCCAAGCGGTCTGTGAGGGCGTGCTGTTGCCCTTGCCTTTCAGCTCCGGGTCACTGTCGCTAAGGCAGCTCTCGCCCCATCCGCCGTCGCGATTCTGCACCAGCTTGAGCCACTGGACAGCGTGTTTGATCCAATCTTGATTGAGGTCCGTGCCAATCGCACGCAGGCCGGAAAGGGCCGAGAAGGTACCGTAAATGTAGCTGACGCCCCAGCGACCCCACCATGAGCCGTCGATCTTCTGATCTCGTTTGAGCCAAGCGATCGCGCGCTCCGCTACCGGATGGCTGGTGTTGTAACCGACCGCAGCCATCATCTCGAGTACGCGGCCGGTCAGATCGGCGCAATCGGGGTCGGTGGAAGCTTCGACATCGGCGAAGGGCGCGTGATTAAGCCATCGGGAATCGTTATCCACGTCGAAGGCGGCAAAGCCTCCGCTCTTGCCTTGCATGCCCATCACCCAGTTCGCACCAAGGCGAAGGGCACGTTCACGGGCGGCCGCGTCGTCATGCTGAGCGGCGGCGAGGACCATCAGGATAACGGCGGAATCATCGACGTCGGGGAACCAATCGTTGTAGAACTCGAAGGCCCATCCGCCGGGTTCTAGGTTGGGACGCTTAACCGACCAATCGCCCTTTTTGAAAATTTGATGGTCGATAAGCCATTTAGCAGAATCGCGGAGCGACGGATGATCGCCGGGGATACCGGAGTCAAGCAGAGCCTTAGCAGCCAGGGCCGTATCCCAATTGGGCGAGACGCAGGGCTGATAAAGGATATCATCACCCTGATCCCATTCCAGTTCTTTAACCGCCTCGAGTGCCTTGGCGATGACCGGATGATCGTTGCGATAGCCAAGTCCTTTGAGCGCCATCGTGCTGAGCAGATAGGCGGGCTGGATACCGCCCCACGAGCCGTTAGCGTCTTGATGATCGACCAGATAGGCCTCGGCGCGACGGATGGCTCGTGCACGCAATTTCTTGAGATGGAGACGGTTATAACCGCGCAGGATTTTGTCGGCGGCAAGCAGAAGATTGCGCAGGGAGAAAAGATGAGAGCCGCGCTTCGCAGGAAATTTGGTGAAATGCGGCGGCTCGATATAGAGCTCGAGGACGCCATCGCGCCAGTCGGTTTCGACAATCGGCTTGGCGGCCTGAAGGAGCATCAGGGCGAAGAGAGTCGAGCGCGCCCATGACGACAGCTCGTACATATTGACCGGAAACCATTGCGGCAGAAGCGTAATTTCGACCGGCATGGCGGGGGCGGCATGCCATGGCACCTGATTCATCGCGGCCAGGTAAAAGCGGGCGAGCGTACCGGAATTGGCAATACCGCCGCGGGCGAGAATCCAGCGGCGCGCCTGCATCATCGGCTCATCGCCTGCGCGCATCCCGGTCAGCTTAAGGGCGAAATAGGCAGTGATGGACGTCGAGAGATGTCCCTCGCCGCCAGGAAAAAGCGTCCAGCTACCGTCGGTCTGCTGGGTGTCGAGAATCAGGCGTTTTAGTTTTGCGTCGAGCGCCGGGTCAGGTTCAAGCTCCATGAAGCGGCGGAAGATGATGTACTCGGCGTTCATTTCGGCGTTAGCTTCGAGCGCCGCTTGCCAGTAACCCTCGTGATGTTGCTGTGCGATCAGAGACTGCTGGGAGCAGCGGATCACATAATCGAGCTTCGCGCCGAATTCTTCACGCGGGGCAAAGGCCGAAGCCGTGTTGCCATTGGTCATTTCAGAGACTTGATCCATTCTCACCTGTTGCGAAATCAATGGGCGCTCGAATAAGGGCGCCGAATGCCTTGCGGGTTATGGAATCACCGCGCATTTGAGGGCATATCCCTGTTCGAGCAGGGTAAATACTTGAGCAAGTTCGCTGAGAGGGCGGCGGGCATTGATAATGCGCCCAGCGCCCAAGACACGATCGGAAAGAAGTTCGCGGGCATGGCGCACGTCACGCGGCCGGAAATGGAACGGCGCGAGCAGGGTCAGGTTGTCGTAGTGCATGCGGCGGGTATCGACGCTAAGCGCGGTTCCGGCCGGGCATCCACCGAAGAATACAACTCGCCCGCCGCGACGCACACGTGTGAAGGCGTCCCGCCATCCGGCGATATGACCGGTGCATTCGATGACGAGATCCGGACCGTGACCATCATTGAGTCTGGCGACGGCAGCTTCGGCATCAACGGCCGCGGCATCGATCACAAGATCAGCGCCGAGTTCTCCCGCACAACGCAGACGACCGGCACCACGCCCAGCGACGACTACTTCACGAATCCCCGTGGCTTTGAGCATCAGTAGATGCAGGAGACCAAAGGCACCGGCACCAATGATCAATACAGTCTCAAAAGATTGAGGCTGGGACGTTTCATGGGCGTGAACAACACAGGCCAGCGGCTCGAGCAGCGCAGCTTCCTCGAAGGGAAGGTGATCAGGTTTAAGAAACATATTGTGCGCGACGACATGATCGGGAACGAGCAAGTAGTCGGCGTAGGCGCCCATCACCATACGATCCATGGATTGAGCACAGAGATTTTCCTCGCCGCGATGACAAAAGAAACAATCACCGCAGGGCGCGGTCGGGGCAGCCATAATCGCATTGCCGGGCTTGAAGCCTTGGACGCCATCGCCGATTTCTTCAATCACGCCGGAAAACTCGTGCCCGAAAGGCGTCGGCAAACGCCACATCGGATGGCCCCGATGAAAGGTTTTCAGATCGGTTCCGCAGCTCAGCGCGCATACGACTTTGATCAAGACCTCGCCCGGGCCTGGATGCGGGGGAGCGAAGGCCCGCAACTCGAGGCGGCCGGGTTCGAGCAGCATCGCTTGCCGCCCGTGGAGTGACGGGTTATCCGGCACGGCCTGCGAAGGCGTGACGCCGCGAGGAGCGGAGGCAGCGTTCATAGCTGACGCTCGACGGCATAGCTGGCGAGTGCCCGCAGTGGTTCGGCACGGCGATCGAAGCTTGCGAGGGCATCAAGCGCCCGCGCAGCCAAATCGCGAGCCATCGCACGCGAGCCTTCAACCCCGATCAATGAGGGATAGGTCGCCTTGCCACGCGCCTGGTCCTTTTGCGTGCGCTTGCCGATCTGCTCCGCAGAAGCTTCGACGTCCAGAAGGTCGTCAGCGACCTGGAAGGCGAGACCGAGCTTGCCAGCATACTCGCGCAAGGCCGAAATTTGCGCCTGGACTGCACCGCCGAGGCGAGCACCACCGCAGACTGAAGCAACAAACAGGGCGCCGGTCTTTTTGCCGTGCAGGACTTCAAGCTCGCTGAGCGTCAAATCGCGGCCTTCACCAAGAAGATCAATGACCTGTCCACCGACCATCCCAGCCGAACCGGCGGCGTCGGCAAGTTCGGCAACAGTTTCGATCAGGGCGGAGGCGGGCACGCGAGCCGAGAGAGAGTTACGCGCCAGGACCTTGAAGGCATCGGTCAAGAGTCCATCGCCGGCCAAAGTTGCGATCGCCTCACCGTAAACCTTGTGGTTGGTTAGGCGGCCGCGGCGCAAGTCATCGTCGTCCATACAGGGCAAGTCGTCGTGGATCAGCGAATAAGTATGAATCATCTCGACGGCACAGCCGAAGCTGAGCGCGGCTTCGAGCGAGCCACCGACTGACTCGCAAGCGGCAAGGGCCAAGATCGGACGCAAACGTTTGCCGCCAGCCAGCAAACTGTAGCGCATCGCCTCGAACAGACGGCTTGAGGGACCTTCGGGCGCTGCCACGAGATACTGCAGTTCCCGCTCGACCAGCGCGGCGCGATCCTTGAGGTAGCGCTCCAAGACAAAATCGTCGGCGGTAGGTCGTGACGAGGATGCCGGGTAGGACGCGGGAGTGATCGCGCGTATCGAGGTGCTCTTGATGGCCACGCCTTTATGCTGCTCCCATTTGGATGCGCGGACTAGGAAACGTAGTGGCGCACCATCCGCCAAGAGTCCTTAAGGTTCTTGCCGAAATCGAGGGCGACGGTGCCCTCGAAGCCTGAATGGAGCTTGCAATCGCGGCAGCGCACATCCTGCTTGGTGCGGTAATATTCCCAATCGGTCGCCTGATGCATCTCGCGATAACTCTGGTAGTGACCGTTCGTGATCAGGTAGCAAGGACCCTTCCAACCGCGCGGATTGCGCGTGACGGTGGTCCAGGGGCTGCACATCAGATCGCGCTCACCGACCAGATAATCGAGATAGATCGGCGTGTTGATGATGTTGTGATCCTCGGCAAGCTTACGCACGCGCTGGAACTTGAGTGGCATTTCCTCGGTCTTGAGATAAATGTCATTGCTCAGGACCTGGTAATGATAGCCGGGTGACAGCAGCATACCGTCAACTCCGAGTGTGCTGAGAAACTTGATTAGCTCGTCGATCTCATCGGCACTGGTTTCCCGAAAAATCGTCGAATTGGTCTGAACTCGATAGCCCTTTTCTTTAAGCAGCTTGATCATCTTGACGCAGGTGTCGAAGATGCCTTGGCGATCGACCACGCGATCATGGGTTTCGCGCATCCCGTCAATGTGGATATTGAAGCTCAGCCGGGGACTCGGAGCGACCTGCTTGATGAAACGCTCGATCAAGATCGCGTTGGTGCAGATCATGACGTGGCGCTTCTGTTCGGCAATAAGGCGGTTGGTCAACGGAACGATGTGCTTGTACATCAGCGGTTCGCCGCCGCAGATCGAGACGATGGGGGCGCCGCATTCGTTGGCAGCACCGAGCGCTTCATCCAGCGGCATCTGATCGCGAATCGTATCCTTGTACTCGACGATCCGGCCGCATCCGACACAGGCGAGATTGCAGGCATGGAGCGGCTCAAGCATCAGCACAATGGGAAAATATTTCTCGCCTGCGCGCTTCTTTTGCCGCATGTAGCGGCCAAGGTCGAGCATCTGTCGGAGCGGAACCCGCATTATCCAATATCTCCAGGGGTTAGGCGTCGGTTATGTCGGTTGTTGTGATCGAAGCGGACGCAACAGCCGATTGAGTTGCATCATCCTTGAAGAGCCACTGCCGGAGCATCGCGGTCGCTCCGGCAACGTCGAGCCCTTGATTACGCATGAAAAGGAAACCAATCAGGAGGCCGTTGAGCGTTGAAAGGAGAAAACTGACGGCAGCATCCGGTGGGAAGTCCTTCACACAGATACCACGGGCCTGCGCCCGCGCGATCAAATCGACGAGCAACGCCCGATAGCCGTCGTAAAGCTGTAAGACCTGCCCGACCAAACCGTCGGCAAGGTGCTCATCGTGCAACAACTGAGCAACGAAAAAACGGACCGAGCTGGCGTTATCACTGACGAAAGATAGATACGCCTCAATCAGCTTGAGGATCTGAGACTTAACGTCGAGCGCTCCGGACTCTTCAGCGAAATCGATGACATACGGCTCGAGAAGGCGGGTCAAGACCGCCATGAACAGCTCTTCTTTGGTCTTGAAATGCCAGAAAATGAGGGCTTTGCTGACATGAGCCGCACGAGCCACTTCCGACATCGAGGTTTCATGGAAGCCCCGGCTAGCGAAAAGCCGGATAGCGGCCTTGAGGATTTCGTCACGCGAATCCTGCGACCTCGCTTCGGAAGAATTCCCTCGCGGTTCGAGTGTACTCATTGCATTTGCTAGAAGCCCGCCCAACATCACCACCGCCCCACCTTGACCGTTTTAAGCCGACAGCCGGAGACAGTGCTCGTGTCAGCCTTTTAAGCGTCGAGCAGTTTGAGGATTACGGCTACTAACCTAGCGGTCAAGAGGCACTGTAATCTGGCCGACGCCAAAGTCAAGAGGGCTGGGCGGCAGGCTGCGCGAATGAGAGCGAATAATTGCGATGATTAGAAAGACGTGAGGCCCAAAAAGCTCTTTAGAGTAGCGACTTGGCGGCGGATTTGTCATCGTTCGATGCGCGAGCGGCGGCGGTAGCGGCGAGGGCAAAATGTACTTCGGCGTGATTCCGGCGGACAAGCGGGCCGTCGGGTCCTTCGGCAATCGCGTCCACGAAAAGCGAGGTGAGATCGGCGAACCAAGGGCGATGGTAGGAATCGTCGGGGGCATCCTCGACCGAATGGTCTTCCATCGAACCGTCCCGGGTGGCGAGGATGACACGATCGCCTTCGATTTCGAGCAGGCCCTGATCACCGAAAAGCGTTGCCGACGTGCGACGGACGGGGCTGCGCCACGACACATGAATATTTGCGAGAGGGCCGTGAGTAGTCATGAGACGCAAATCGGCGAGATCATCGACGGTTGAGCCTCGCGGATAACTGAGGTGGGCCGACAGGGTCATCGGACCGCGACTCGCGGCGTTTGGATCAGGGGGTGCGCCGAGACCTAGCAGCCTGTGGAGGAGATAGAAGGTATGCCAGCCGTGGTCGAGAAGGATGCCACCTCCAGTGTTGGCATCGAGCCGCCAGCGCTCGCCAGAGGTTGAAAGGCCAGTCCCCTTTGATGAATCGCCAGCATGAGGGTTGGTGGGGATAGCACCTGCCGGGTGGCCTCGGAGACGGATTAGCGAAACATAGCGTGGATCACCGATGCGGCCTGAACTAATCAGTTCGTGGGCCCTTTTGTAGGCAGGAGCGAATTGCCAATTGTGTGCACACATCAGAACGCACGACCGCGCTCGTGCAAGTGCAGCCAACTGTTGGAATTCGATCAGGTTGAGGCATAGAGGTTTTTCGACCAGAACGTGAGCGCCAGCATTGAGTGCGAGGCGGGCAGCGTCAGCATGGAAGGCCGGAGGACTTGTGATATCGACGAAATCAGGGGATTCGCCGTCGAGCATCAACGCGAGGTCGTCGTAAACGCGGAGGTTGAGGCCGAGGTTGATGGCGACGTGGCGGCGAGCTGCGACCGGATCGTGGATGGCTCGCAGGCTTACGTCATTACGCGCGTGCCATCCGGGGAAATGGGCTTGCGCGGCGACTTCGCCAAAGCCGGAAATAACCCCGCGTAAGAGACTCAAGCGGGCTTCCGTACGGGGTCGAGGCGGGCGATCGCTTCGCGCGCGAGGGGAACTAAATCGGCGCCGCCGCCGAGGGCGTAGGCGATGATTTCGCGGCGCATGCGCGGTTCCCAGAAGTTGCGCAGATGCTGCGTCATTGCGGTGACGGCTTCCTCATGGTCGGGCATGGTGGAAAAAAAGCCCGCGATGTCGTTGGCCATGCTGATCAGGTGATGAAGATCCACGTCGGCGGTGCGCTCGTGAAGCGGGCCTAACGTCCTGCCGGATGACCGGCCTGCGCCGCGTGGATGATTCGCTCGGGTGGAATACGTTCAGGGCGGTGCGAGGTCGGCATCACCTCGACGGCGGTGACCTTGTACTCGGGGCAGTTGGTTGCCCAGTCAGAATTCTCAGTGGTGACGACATTGGCGCCACTCTCTGGATGATGGAAGGTTGTGTAGACCACCCCAGGAGCGACGCGCTCAGTCAAGGTCGCGCGTAATGCGATGGAACCGGCGCGGCTGGTGATCTCGACCCAGTCGCTCTCGCGAATACCACGCTGTTCGGCATCATGCGGATGGATTTCGAGGCGATCCTCGGCGTGCCAGATGACGTTTTGGGTACGGCGGGTCTGAGTGCCGACGTTGTACTGGGTGAGGATGCGGCCTGTCGTGAGAATCAGCGGATAGCGACGGGTGGTGCGCTCGGTGGTCGGCACGTATTCGGTAATCAGCATGCGGCCGCGGCCGCGCACGAACTCACCGACGTGCATAATGGGAGTGCCTTCGGGCGCGGCGTCGTTGCAGGGCCACTGAACACCGCCAAGGCGGTCGAGTTTCGCATAGCTCACGCCAGTGAAAGTGGGCGTCAGACGGGCGATCTCGTCCATGATTTCAGACGGATGCGAGTAGTTCATCGGATAGCCGAGGGCCGTGGAGAGTTCGCAAGTGACCTGCCAATCCTCTTTGCCGGCCAACGGCGGGAGAACTTTACGTACGCGCGAGATGCGCCGCTCGGCATTGGTAAAGGTGCCGTCTTTTTCGAGGAACGAGGAGCCGGGCAGGAAGACATGCGCGTACTTCGCAGTCTCGTTGAGGAAAATATCCTGCACGATGACGATTTCCATCGCTTTGAGCGCGGCATCGACGTGCTGGGAATTCGGATCGGATTGGGCGATGTCCTCGCCCTCGACGTAAATTCCCTTGAAACTGCCATCGAGGGCGGCATCGAACATATTGGGAATTCGCAGGCCAGGTTCGGGATCGAGGGTGACGTGCCAAGCGTGCTCGAAATCGCTGCGCACCTTGGGATCAGAGACGTGGCGATAGCCAGTCAACTCGTGCGGGAAGGAGCCTACATCGTTGGAGCCTTGAACGTTATTCTGGCCACGCAGCGGATTGATGCCGACGCCGGCGCGGCCAAGCATGCCGGTAATCATCGCAAGATTCGTCATCGCAAGGACAGACGTACTGCCCTGGCTGTGCTCGGTGACGCCGAGACCGTAATAGATGGCGCTGTTAGGGCCTCGAGCGAACAGGCGTGCGGCGCCTCGGATTTGATCGGCAGGGACCCCGGTAACTCGCGCAGCGGCATCGGGAGAATTGCGGTCCTGGATAATGAAGTCGCGCCATGAGGCGAACTCGCCCGCGATGCAGCGCTCGGCGACAAAATCTTCGTCGGCGAGCTTTTCGATGATGATCACATGAGCGAGCGCATTGAGCAGAGCGACGTTGGTGCCGGGTGTGAGCTGTAGATGGAAATCGGTAGTAACGTGCGGCATGTGCACGAGTTCAATCGCCCGCGGGTCAACCACAATCAGCTTCGCACCCTGGCGCAGGCGCCGTTTCATGATCGATGAGAAGACGGGATGGCCCTCGGTCGGATTGGCGCCAATCACCATAATCACGTCGGACGCGAGGATGGAGTCGAAGTCCTGAGTACCGGCGGGCGTACCAAAAGCAGTCTTGAGGCCATAGCCGGTCGGCGAATGGCAGACGCGAGCGCAGGTATCGACGTTGTTGTTCCCGAAGGCTGCCCGGACCATCTTCTGGACGAGGTAGGCCTCCTCGTTGGTACATCGCGAGGAAGTGATGCCACCGATAGAGCCGCGTCCAAATTTAGCCTGAACGCGCTTCAACTCCGATGCGGCGTAGGTCAGCGCCTCGTCCCATGAGACCTCTTGCCACGGGTCTTCGATACGCCTGCGAATCATCGGCGAGCGGACGCGGTCGGGATGGGTAGCATAGCCCCAGGCGAAGCGGCCCTTGACGCATGAATGGCCATGATTGGGAAGGCCGTTTTTGTTGGGGACCATCCGGACGATTTCGTCCCCGCGCATCTCGGCCTTGAACGAGCATCCCACGCCGCAATAACCACAGGTGGTGATGACGGCGCGATCGGCGCGTCCATGCTCGAGCAGCGACTTCTCCATTAGTGCATCGGTCGGACAAGCTTGAACGCAAGCGCCACACGAAACACATTCGGAATCGTTGTAGTGCTCGTGCTGGCCGGGGGTCATCTGCGAGGCGAAGCCCCGCCCTTCGATAGTCAGCGCGAAAGTTCCCTGAACGTCGTTGCAAGCACGGACACAGCGCGAGCAGAGGATGCAGCGAGTGGGATCGAACGCAAAGTATGGATTACTGTCGTCAATTTTGAGATCGAGATGGTTGTGCGGGCTCGCGTAGCGGACGTGTTCGAGGCCGACCGCCACAGCCATCTCGTGCAGCTCGCACTTGCCGCCGGCCTTGCACTCGAAGGGGTCGAGCGGATGGTCCGACATGTAGAGTTCCATCACATTGCGGCGGAGTTTGGCGAGCCGTTCGCTTTGGGTATGGACCTTCATGCCGTTTTCGGCTGGCGTGGTGCACGAGGCCGGGACGCCGTTGCGGCCCTCGATTTCGATGAGGCAGAGGCGGCAGGAGCCGAAGGCTTCGAGCGAATCAGTCGCGCAGAGACGGGGGACCATCACGTCGGCGAGGGCGGCGGCGCGCATCACGGAGGTTCCGGCTGAGACGGTGACCTCGCGGCCGTCAATTTCAAGCGTGACGGTAGTGGCTGACTCGCGCGCTGGCGTTCCGTAGTCTTTGTCGTCAATCGCTAACACCGCTTATATCTCCATTCCGAACGTCGTCTCGCAGATCGAGGATGCCGGAATCACGTCGAAACTTTCGGTAAACCGAAATCTTCGGGAAAGTATTTCAGCGCGCTGGTCACCGGCAATGGAATCAATCCACCCAGAGCACATAATGATCCGGCCGTCATTGTATCGCAAAGGTCGCGCAGAAGGGCAGCATTCGCTTCGCGGTCGCGTCCGGCGATGATGGCGTCGATTATTTCGGTGGCACGAGTCGAGCCAATCCGGCAAGGGGTACATTTGCCACATGATTCGATGGCGCAGAATTCCATGGCATAGCGGGCCATCCTGGCCAGATCGACCGTGTCATCAAAAACGACGATACCACCGTGACCAAGCATCCCACCTTTAGCAGCGAGCGTTTCGTAGTCGAGCGGCAGGTCGAGCATCGATTCGGGGAAGAATGCTCCGAGAGGTCCGCCAGCCTGGACTGCGCGAATCGGCCGTCCCGAAGCGGTGCCACCGCCGTAATCGTAGATCAACTCACGAAGAGAGATGCCGAAAGCCTTTTCGATCAGGCCGGGACGCTTGATGTTACCGGCGAGTTGAAGCGGGATCGTCCCGCGCGAACGGCCCATCCCGAAGTCTTTATAGAACTGGCCGCCTTTTTCGAGAATGATTGGAATCGACGCCAGCGAGATCACATTGTTGATGATGCTCGGTTGGCCGAAGAGACCGGTGATGGCGGGCAGCGGGGGCTTAGCACGGACCATCCCGCGCTTGCCCTCGAGACTTTCGAGCATCGCGGTCTCTTCACCGCAGATGTAAGCGCCAGCACCCACGCGAACTTCGAGACGGAAAGCCTTGCCGCTTCCACAGACATCAGGGCCGAGATAACCGCCTTTTTCGGCACCCGTGATGGCATCGTTCACGGCGCGCAAGGCATCGGGATATTCGGAACGGAGATAGATGTAGCCCTCAGTGGCGCCTACAGCAATCGCGCCGATCGTCATGCCCTCGATGAGGGTGAAGGGATCCCCTTCCATCAGCATTCGGTCAGAGAAGGTGCCGGAGTCGCCCTCGTCGGCATTGCAAACGACGTATTTTGGTTGCGATGACTGGTCGAGCACGGTCTTCCATTTGATGCCGGTCGGAAAGCCGGCGCCACCACGTCCGCGCAGACCAGACGCCGTCACTTCATCGACAATCGCAGCACCTGACAAGGTAAGAGCGCGGGCGAGGCCGCGATAACCGCCATGCGCCATGTAGTCGTCGAGGGACACCGGATCAACGATGCCGACGCGGGCGAAAGTGAGTCGCTCCTGGCGCTGAAGAAGCGGAATCGCGTCGGTCGGGCCCAAGCTCAGGCGATGAGCTCCGCCGGTGAGAAAATTAGCGGCAAGGAGTCCGGCGACGTCGGCCGGAGTAACCGGTCCGTATGCGACGCGGCCGTTCGGAGTGGCAACCTCGACCATCGGTTCGAGCCAATAGAGGCCGCGCGAGCCGTTGCGAATCATGCGCAAATCGAGTTGGCATCGGCGAGCTTCAGCAGTTATCGCACTCGCGACCGCTTCGGCGCCTAGCGAGACGGCGCTGGAATCGCGCGGAACGTAAACCGTCGCGCTCATCGGCAGATACGCTCGAGTTCAGAAATCGCCTGATCGAGACGGTCAGCAGTGGCCCGTCCGATCAATTCGCCGTTGACTACGGCCGCAGGTGAACAGGCGCAATTACCCAAACAGTAAACGGCTTCGAGGGTGAAATTGTGATCGGAGGTGGTTTGGCCGAAATCGATACCGAGGCGGCTCTTAAGGTGGTCTGCGAGGGCAACCGCACCCATCGCCTGGCATGATTCAGCGCGGCAAAGCTTAATAATATTGAGGCCGAGCGGCGCGTGCTTGAAATCGTGATAGAAGCTGATGACGCCATGAACTTCCGCGCGAGACAGGCGAAGCTCAGAAGCGATTAGTGGCACGGCATCGGCGGGAACCCATCCGAGTTCGTCCTGAATCCGGCGTAATATAACGAGCAATGGGCCTGGACGGTGCTTGAGTTCGTCAATGATAGCGATGAGCTTTGCCTTATCCCATGAATGGTTTGGTTCCGTCACGATTCCGAGCGTTGCCGATCGCGCTGCGGACGTCAAGCTTGTCCTTGGCGGGTCGCCGCTTGGTGATACAATTAATGAATCCAGATCACCGGAGAGGCACGCGAACGCGGGCGCTCGCCTTGCCATGAGGGTTGGCCATGATGCGGCAGTTTGCATTCGAAGATGAGATTCATCAGAGCCTCGGATGCGTTCCGATGGCGGTTCGGCGGAAGCTCGATCGTGTCGGGATAAAGATCAGCCTGGAGCAATGGCAAGCGCTCGGTCTGGGCGAACGGCTTGCACTATGCCATCTACCAGTAGAGGGCGAGGATGAACGCGAAGCCGTGCGGATATTTACCGATGAGGCGGTCAAGGCCAAATCCGGCAAGGGAGTCAAACCGCTACCGGAAGCGTCGCGCGCCGCATCGGAGCCGCCAAACCATCCACCGGCCATATTGGTCGAGCATGCGCGCGTCTTGGGCATCACGCTGAACCAGCCGGTCTGGGATAAGCTCGACGCTGACGAACGTTACGCATTGATCAAGCTAGGCGACCTAGCGAAGCCGAGCCATAATCTGGCAGCGGCACTAGCGGAATTCGTCAGGTAGAGCGCGAAGTACGGCCCCGTTTGTGCCGGGGCAGCGAGCCGCTTGCGTCTTCATGGGGCCGTAGAAAGTTCCCGGGCAGGTGACCAAGCAGCGGGCGTCCACCCGCACTTAGACGATAACTGCGTTTGAGCGCTGCCGTGACGAAGCGTTTTGCCTCTCGCACCGCGCGTTCGAGGTCAGCGCCACGCGCGAGCCAGGCCGCGATCGCGGCAGAGAAAGCGCATCCAGTGCCATGGGCGCCGCCGCCTGGAATACGCGGTGCGGTCAGTTCGATGAAACGGCGGCCGTCGTAGAAGAGATCAGTGGCGAGATGGTCTTCCTTCGGGAGGCATCGGCGACGGGGGCTCATAAGCGTCGTCGTCGCCGACGCCTCGCTGGGATTGGGGAGGGCGGAGTGGGTGCGCGGATGCGCGCCCACTCCGCCCTCCCCTGCTCTGTCTGCCGACGCAGCGGACGCGGCGTGATGCAAAGAATGGCCACCCTTGATCA
>Ga0335073_10006465_pt1 | contig 16462 bp, 24 predicted proteins | sample Lox_Sample_22_FD_207093 | JGI IMG/M metagenome (GOLD analysis project Ga0335073, IMG submission 207093) | Soil microbial communities from Loxahatchee National Wildlife Refuge, Florida, United States - Lox_Sample_2.2 | ecosystem: Environmental > Terrestrial > Soil > Wetlands | place: USA... | reverse complement strand
ATTGTCATATCCCTTTTTATCTAGCTTCTCCATTGCCCGAACAGCATCCCCCCGATCATAAAATGAAACGAATGCAAATCCCTTTGATCGATTAGTTTCACGATCTTTAGCCAAAAACACTCTCGAAATCCTTCCAAAGCGACCAAATAACTCCCGAACATCATCATCTGTGGCATCTTCACTCAAATTTGTAACTCGAAGCGTGTTGCTATCATCTCTTTCTCGTCGATCGAGACTAGATCCCTGAGTAGTCAACCGACTTGCCCCGGCTCGTAAATGTGGTGGAACATAACTAGATCTTCCTCCTCCTCCTCCTCCTCCCAACTCAGGAGTCGAGACCTCGAGATCGGGTGACGAACGTCCAGGAGTACCTGGTCCAGATCCAGTCGCTCCGAATTCATCCATAGGAGCCAGAGTTCCTCGATAGGGACACTTGGCAGTAAAATGCTCTCCCTTACAGATTCTGCAAGCAACTTTCTTATTTTCCACTTTAGCCATGAGTTTTCCTTGATCCTCTTGCTGCTTTTCAGCATTCTTCCATCCATATCCCAATTTCAGAGGAATATCTTCTCCGACTTGAGTAGTTTTCAAATCAGGACCAGGTTTATTGCCCTTCTCCGAGCCGAATTTAGGCCATGCTTTTCGAGCTGCGATAGCAGGCGCTACATGTTCCTTCTTCAAAACTGTCTTTATACGACGAGTGGTGCGTATTTTCTGGCCGGTTTGAGGATCCAAATGGTAGGATACGACTGTCTTTATTCCTGTCGAAGGGTCTGTGGTGATTTGTGCTGGGGGGAATTCGTCCTCTTCTTCATCTGCCCAATTTGTCTTTGAACTTTGCACGTCAGTATTGGGGTTTTGCTGGGGAGAATACGCTACTTGTGTTTGTGTCATAGTCGATGGTATCGATCGAAAGGTTGAAGACAGAAAATTTTCAGGCCCACAATTTAATCACGAACAATCGACATTTTAATTCAGACTGGTCGCTGGACTTCCATCGTCGGATACAATCTCACGGCACTTGAAGAGGATACATAAATTATTGGACCTTGGTACTACCCAGCCTCAGCAGCCTGACTCTGTCTTCGTCCTCTTCCCATTCCCGTCCCAGCCACGTTCTGAACAGCTGCTAATAGAGTACTTCTAAAGCCTTCATACAATCTCATGCCTCTCACCTTCCGTTTAACTCCTACCCAACATCTTTGTTCCATCGGTCTTGCATATCTCTTGAATACACCTTGCATAACCATTCTCACTTCCTCCTCAGAATCAACATCTTCTTGTTCTTGTTGCACAGCCGTCTTCTGCATCGTTGCAGTTTTGACCTGATTCTTCCGTTGCCATTGACTCAGTAGGACATCATACGGTTGTGATCGTCCTTTTACGGCCCGTTTCGCTGACATGGAATGGGATTTGCAAGTTAGTGATCGTGCACACAATGTTCCCTTTTCAGGATCGTAAACCGCACATTGTTTCTCAGGATCCACAGGGACTAACTGTTAGCTCCTAATTTATAGATGTCGAGAATACGTTTAGGTTTCGCCACAGTTTGTTTGAGTTTCTTTTTCTTCTCTTTCTCTTTCTCCTTTTCCTTTTTAGTTGGCGTATCAGCATCATCTTTTTCTTTATCTTTCTTGGAAGATTTCTTCTTAGGAGGAGTAATCTCTCCGGTACTATCAGCTGCTAGAGGTAAGCCTTGCACGTTGGCAAAGTTGTACCTTCATCGTGTTTCCGTTTCTTCGATTTAGGCGGTAAAACTTTAATTTCTCCATTCAGAGCTTCTTTGCCATTACCGTTAACCTTCTCTTTATCACTACCATTGCTCGTTCCATTCAGTTTCTTGGAAGTTTCCTTCCCCTTACACCCTTCCAAATGCATTTTAATAGCGTGTCGGATAATCGGTCTCTCGCATTTTGGACAAGAAACTAAATCGGGAGTTTCATCCATTGGAATTTTCCCAAAGGTTAATCGATCGCGAGGATCAAGTTGTTTTACTACCGGAGAACCAAGATTAGAACTTGGCGGTGACTGATTCCCATTGTGACCTTAGTAAATTAGTCAGGCACTTGCAGAGGGAAATACTAGCTTCGGCTTCTAGTTCGCGACTGTAATCTTTCCATGCTGGTGTAGAACTTTCGGATGACGAGGTTTTAAGTTTTATTTTGATGGGTTTTGTTAGTTCAACTTCGGAGAATAGTGTCGAGGAAGATGGCGACAGGACTGGAGGGTGAGGAGATTTCGGATCCATTCTGGGTATTGTGCGAGTTGGCAAAGGGTATCAAGCAAGCTATTGATGAAGCCAAGGAGTATTGCTATCGTACAGGAAGGGCGAGACTCTGCCTTCGAATGCCGATGGGAGTAGGTAGCAGTGCGATGTCACAAAGGCCGTTGTAAGTTGTTGATTGCGGGTCACGGTAAATAAATTCAGCAATCATCCACCTGATCACGCAGCCGAAGCTCGGTTTAAAGTTGCCCTACAAGTGCACCGACTGAGGCTTCAGGACAGTAGTTTACATGGTCAATCGTAAAGCTTGAGAGAGATCTGTGTATACAACTGTGGTACCGGTAGATTCTCAATTGGATCTTAAACTCCCATTACTTACAGATTCATAAAGCAATGCTCATCCCGCTAAATTCCACATGTTTTCTCCGACTTCCTTTCTCAATGATGGGAAGAATGACTGTCCCCTTCAAAGTCCTCTGGGTTCCTCAAAACAGGCTTGTAAGTGCGTTTGGGGCGATTGAGACGGAGCTATAATCAATTTCCGACTGGAATGGGCAGGTGTACCGTAGGGTCAGCAAGTAGTTTATAAGTCATCGCGAATCCAGCGGCTATATATCAGCTTGCACGAAATTAGATATCATACCGCCTAGACCCAGAGCCATGACCACCGCCAATGGAATCAGTTCAGGTGGCATCCGCTTGATCTTCTGCCATGTCGGCCGGAATCTAAGAATCAGGATATGATATCAATAAATCCAGAAGAAGGAAGGCATGCAACCAGAGAATGCATTGAACGAAATGACAGGAATAAGCACGAAGGAGCAGTTACTTGAATTGCATGGTTTCGGTTCGATGGTGATGATGATGTTCTATCGACGAGACAGCAGGATGCCTTGTTGTCGGGGTCAGAGACAGCTGAAGTTGAATTGAGCACGGGGAGGATTTATTGGATTTAAGATGACGGTTAAATGTAAATGTAAATATTTTATTCAGGGTTAGGGTTCAGCGAAAGCGGCTGACGCCTCGTGTCAAAGTCGATCGTCCAAACTCAATCAAGAGGGGACCCAGTTCCAACAACCCCTTTACTGTGTCGTCCCGTTTAAGGTCCTCTAGACCTATTGAAACGGCAAGAATCGATCCATGAAGTATGTTCCGTAGCGCTTTTGGCAAAGGATCGATCTATGAAACACTCGATTTTGAAGACCGGCGCGAACAGCCTGAATATGAACTCTACAATAGCGCACTGAGTCATGATGATCCAGGACGATACTCAACAGCAGACAGTAGACTTGACACATCCAGTATACAAAGCAGAGCTGCCTACTCGACTCGTTATTCTCGTCATCCTGCTACTAACTCCGTCTATCGACATTTTGAAACCACGCTGCCGAATCTCAATGAGGAAGAACCGAATGACGATGTTCCTGACTCGCTCCTCGTTGAGGAGAATCCACAACTTAACGAGCATCAAGAATATTATGACGATAATCGTCCTTCCGATAGGGAGCTTGATAATATGGAAAGAGGGATGTCACCACGGCGGCGACAAGAACCGAATCGAACCCCTCCCCTGAATGTATGGCGAAGCGTGGACCCCAAAGAGCGGGCTTTGTGGAGGTGGGCGAATACAGAGAATCTGGACATCTTCCTCTCCAGAGTACTTTACTTTTATTTCGTTGCTGACTATCAAGGTATACGATTATTACTGTGAGAAGGGAATATATTGCATTCTACTGAAGCGATCCTTGAATCTATTGTACTTTCCATCCAGACACGTCGTTAATGTTTCAGGACACTTGCTTTTGTCATTGGATTCTCCACCTTTTTAATGGCGTGCGTTGACTGGCACAAAATCCGTGGAAGCACCAAGTTGAGTGAAGTTATCATTCCACATGGCATATCACAGTAATGTTCAGTTTCCCTGCTATTTCTAACTTTCACAGTATATCCTACACTGCATCATTTGTCTTATGGGCGTTCATTGTTTACTGGTTTCAAAAGCTGATACACCACATTTTCGACATCCGAAACCTCCTTGAAATGCAAAGCTTCTATTTCCACCTCCTTGAAGTCCGCGACGTCGATATCCAGACAATTTCATGGCAAGAGATTGTACACCGGCTAATGAAATTGCGAGACTCTCATCCGAATATAGCAAATCCCAATAGAACCCGGCTAAATCGATTATTCTCGAAAGAACGTATGGATGCTCATGATATCGCGAATCGGATTATGCGAATAGAAAACTACTTTATTGCGATGATTAATCGTGATATCCTAGATCTGTCGCTTCCGGTTCCATTTTTGAATAGACGACCGGTGCTTACCCGGGCGTTGCTTTGGAATATCAAGTTATGCATTATGAATTATGTCTTTGATGAACAGGGTCAAGTCCGGTCCGCGTTTGTCAGGGATACTCATAAACGCCTCTTGGCAGATGGGTTCGCAGATTTCCATTCTATTGCTTACAATGTGTAGGTTGACACGACGATTCAGATTCTTTGCTATAACACAAATGATCTCAGCTCCATTCATTTTCATGTACTTGGTAGTTGAATACTTCTTTCGTTATTTCGAGGCACCATCCCATATTGTCAAAATCTAACCGATTCAGGAGTACCATCGAAACCCAGGAGCACTCAGTTCCAGACAGTATACTCTTTTTGCGAAGTGGAAATTTCGAGAATTCAACGAGTTGGATCACATCTTCCAAAAACGTCTTGATTTCAGTCACAAATTCGCATCAAAATATATCGATCAATTTCCAAAAGCAAAGACAGCCCAATTGTCTCGATTTGTAGCATTTGTTTCCGGCTCTTTTGCAGCGGTGTTGGTTCTTGTGACCCTTGTCGATCCAGAATTATTCCTTGGATTTGAAATCACAAAGGATCGGACTGTTTTGTTTTATTTGACTCTTTTCGGAACCATTTTGGCTGTGAGTAGAGGCATGATACCGGAGGAAAATCTTGTGTTTGAACCGGAAGCTATGCTCACTCAAGTTATCGAGTATACTCATTACTGCCCGAATCATTGGAAAGGGAAATTGCATTCTGAAGAGGTATTTAAACTTGATTTCTGGTCTAATAATGTTAGGTGAAACAAGAGTTTAGCGCTCTATACGATCTCAAAATAATGATTTTCCTGGAGGAAATCTTTAGCGTGTTGACCACGCCGTTTATACTATGGTTCTCCCTTCCAAAATGTAGTGACAAGATCATCGAATTCTTCAGACTCTTCACAGTACATGTCGATGGAATAGGATACGTTTGCAGTCAAGCGGTCTTTGATTTCGAACGTGATGGCAAGGTAATACCCTTTATTTCACACTTTCTCACGCTGTCTAGGACCGTAATCGACGACGATTCGCTAGACCCGCTATTCGCGATCACAAAATGGAACAATCTATTATGAGTTTCCGTGCAGTCCATCCAGATTGGACACCCGGAGAAATTGAAGACGAGGATTCAAGTGCTTTTGTAAACCGAGTTAACGATCCTCTACGTCCCTCGAATGCTTACAGAATGGGTGCTCTCCATCAGAGACCTGGTCAACCGTTTTTGGGATTTGCAGCTAGTTCGAATTTGGGACAAGCTAGTAGACCGGATGCCGCTAGGAATTACCAAGGTCCTCCGCCTCTGGAACATCGCAAATCGAATTCAGGGAATAGTCCTGGGGCGAGGTCTGTGAGGCCGCAGGTTGCGGAGGGAGAGTTGTTGGAAGATGTTGGTGAAGGGACGTCAGATCAGAAAGTTGGAAGTCCCTTGGTGAATTCATTTTTGACGCCGAGTCAGGCGATTGAGGAGGAGCATGAACAAGAGGTTACAGGGAATCATGGAGTTCTTGGGATGCTTGGTAATTTGTATCAGGAGGCAGGGACGGGTAAGGGCATTGGGATGTAGGATATAGCATATGGCGTTGACTAGAACTTATTCATTTTGCTGGATGTTTTGAATCTCAAGGTCTTTCTTACACGCTTTCCGAAAAGATGGACATCTGAATCGAGACTCCTAGGGTTAGGGTTCATGAACCGTAGATCGATTCCACGAGATTACGCGGCAGCTTCTTGACCATTTCCAACTTGTTTGCACCATGGCCTCCGTTCAATATCCTGAGGCAGGTTTCAAGTTCGACAATTACCAGAGGTACTCCTACTTCGCTTTAATCCCATGATACTGAGATGTAGAAACCTTTCCTTGATCCAAAATGGCTTCAAAGAACCTCGTCATACCTCAACAGGAACCACGATCGTTGGCGTAAAATTCAAAGACGGGGTCATCTTGGGTGCCGACACACGCGCAACAGCAGGAACCATCATCGCTGACAAAAACTGCGAAAAGATACACTACTTGGCACCTAACATTTGGTGTGCAGGAGCAGGTACCGCTGCCGACACAGATTTCACAACGTCCCTTATTTCCTCAAATCTTGCCTTGCATGCACTGTCAACGGGACGGACGTCACGAGTGATTACTGCCGTCACGCAACTTAAACAGTATTTGTTTAGATATCAAGGACATATTGGTGCTTATTTGATTGTTGCGGGGGTGGATCCTACAGGAGCACATTTGTTTAGTGTTCATGCGCATGGAAGTACCGATAAGTTGCCGTATATGACGCTTGGGAGTGGCAGTCTTGCGGCGATGGGGGTGTTGGAATGCGAGTATAGAGCTGGGTTGGACAAGGAGGAGGCCAAGGACTTGGTTTGTAGAGCTGTACTTGGTGGTGTGTGGAATGATTTGGGATCCGGTGGAAGTGTTGATCTTGTTGTCATTGAGAAGGATAAGGTAGAATCCTTTGGAATCGTTGATGATGCTAATGTTGCAGAATACTCAAGTCTTGAGACCTTATACCTCACCTAATCCGCCTCCTGTCAAACAGCAATCGTATAAATTTGGGATTGGAACGACGAAAGTTGTCAAAGAGATGGTGGTTAAAAAGTTCACAGAGGGAAAGGCATTAGATGTAGTCAGTGAGCAAGCTGCTTCGAGTGCCATGGAATTAGACTAAGAAACCCGCTACCTAGCTAATTGATTATTAACAAATCTCAACGATCTAGCACGTTAGTTTTGTAAGACGTAGGTGGTTACAGAGATAATCCGCCTCGATTGACTTTGCAATCTCAGCTTCCCATTTATCACCGTTCTCAAGAAGCTTCTCCTTATTGTACAACAGCTCCTCTCTGGATTCCGTCGAAAACTCTGCATTCGGAGCTAACCCGTTAGCCAAAACAACAAAACGCGGATCTCGTACTCTCAACAATTGCATCAACAGGACAACTCTCCTGACACAATCCACAGTAAATACATTTTGTCATATCAATATCATATCTTGTAGTCCTTCGACTACCGTCTTCTCGTTCCTCTGCTTCAATGGTAATAGCTAAAGCCGGACAAATAGCTTCACACAGTTTACACGCAATACATCGTTCTTCTCCAGATGGATATCGACGTAGCGCATGTTCTCCACGGAAACGGGGTGATAACGGGCCCTTCTCAAATGGATACATGATGGTGTAGGGCGGACGGAAGAATTGTTCGAGGACGACGTACATGCCTCTCACCATCTCTGTCAATAGAAATGTCTTTCCAGCAATGTCCAAGATACTGTCTTCTTTCTACAACAATTAGACAAAGCGAAACACAAGCATATACCGGTTGTCTGTCTGGATTGGGGCGGAAGGATTGGAACTGTGGCGAGGCTGATGGATGGGGTTCATTCGATGCCGAGGTTGGATGGTGGTGTGCTTTGCACGTCGAGAAGGAAGCTGCTAAGACTCTACTCGATGCATTGAATCCCGGACGATGCTGAAACACTGTCCTGCTGGGATTCAGCTGGCGCAGAACAGCTCTTCCAGTTTTGCCACCACTATTAATCATGCTGTTACTGCTGTTGCTGATGATGAAGAGAATCGGAACCTCGTTGGCTCAGTTTCTCGGATCAATGATTAGCAGCTTATTGAAGTGATGGTTATTGGTTCCTGGCAGACCAGTTGAGAATGCGCCGTTTCACGGCCATCTAACAATGTCCGGACAACAAATCCTGGGCTGGCAGAAATAGTACTCGTCGAAGGAGTACTACTGCTCTGGATGTGTATTTGGCCAGTTGTCTGGAATTGCAAATTGCAACTATTTGTATTATTGGAATGAGATCTGAATTGCAACTACTGCATCTCTAGCAAACCAAGAATCACTACAGTGCATCTCATCTTTACAGATACAGACCTTGCGGTTCGTAGTCTTGTTTAGTCTTCAACACATTATCCCTCGCAGTTCTGAAATCCGCACCAACAACACGCATTCTCCTCTCTCTCAAAGCAAGCAAACCCGCCTCAGTACAGATAGCACGAATATCTGCTCCAGACAAGTCATCTACAGATCAGCCCACGTTTCTTTAAACAAAGGAAATAGTACCCTTTGAAGTAATCAATTCTTCCAACACTTCGTCTGCATCAGCACCCATATTCATCTTACTTGTGTGAATAGTGAAAATCTTCTTCCTTGTATTCTGATCGGGATTCTCAAAAAGAATCTTCCTATCAATTCGACCGGGTCGAATCAACGCAGGATCCAAATTCTCAATCCGATTAGTAGCCATAATCACCTTGACATCTCCTCGATCGTCAAATCCATCCAATTGATTCAACAACTCAAGTAATGTACGTTGAATTTCTCGTTCACCACTACTGGTTGAATCATACCGTTTCGACCCGATTGCATCGACTTCATCGATAAATACGATGGATGGAGCATATTGCTTCGCTACTTCGAAGATATTGCGAACGAGTTTAGGACCATCACCCAGGTATTTCTGAATCAGTTCGGAACCTACGACTCGTAGGAAGGTTGCTGAAGTTTGGTTTGCGACGGCTTTGGCAAGGAGAGTTTTGCCTGTTCCGGGAGCACCGTATAAGATTACTCCTTTGGGAGGTTTGATGCCCATTTCCTCGTAGAGTTCTGGATGTGTCAAGGGGAGTTCGACGGCTTCCTAGGCTTGTCAGCTAGAAAAATAGTGAGGGGATTACTTTGATTTCTTGGATTTGGGATTCGAGACCACCGATATCGGCATAGCTTTCGGTTGGAGCTTTCTCAAGTTTCATGACAGAAACAAGAGGGTCGACATCATCTGATAAGACTCCAACAATCGCCACACTCTACCAGTTAGATTGACAACCCTCGAGAGGAATAGTACCTTTTGATGCAGAAGTACTGAGCTTCCCGGCTCAAGAAGTTCTTTATCGACAAACGACATGATCGGAACATAATACTCTGGTCCACTAGTACTACTCACAATCGCGTGGTCATCATCAATAATCTACGTTTAGTCTTTGCCAGACACCAAAAATGGAAAGTGGAATACCTCTTCTAAGGAGCCCACTCCCAATGGACTTCCCTTCAAATTTGCAAGCAAGGTCTCATCATCCATCTCCCGTTCCCCAGCCAACTCCTTGGCCTTTGCACGATTCTGGTACAACGCAACAACTTCCTCCTCCATGAGTAAATGATCTTTTATGCGAAGTTGTTTGAGTAGACGTAATTTACATCGTGCTGTCGGAGTGACTGTAGGAAGTTTAGACGCCACATTGGGACCTCGTCGCTTCTTCTTTCCAATACGAGCTGGTGGGGGAGGCTCCCATTTCGGCTTCTGTTTCTGCAAACATGGTCAGCGATTCTCTGGAAGGGTTTGGTACATCTTTATCTTTGCCGTCCTTGTCTTTGTCACCTTCGGGGATGTCTCCTCTTCCTGCTCCAGGAGGGAGACCTGATTGGGCGTTACCCTAAAGCATTAGTGATATTGCCCTTGGAAGATGGTGAGGCGATGTACCATTGCGATGTGTCGTTGGCGGTGTCGAGTGTTTGTTCGATCGATGATTTCTAACGAGATGGAGCCTCGTAAACGTGAAGCACACGCAATCCTCAAAACCCTAACCCCATGATTTCGTCAAAAATTTGGTTCTTCTTCCTTCCTTGCTCCACGTCGACACAAAGCCATCAGTCAAAGATCTCTTTTTGGACACGTCTACATTCTCAATCTTTCTACACTTCAATAGTGCACCGGTTTGAAGAAGGAAGATAGCAGTAGCGTACGGCACTATTTGATTTGATCGATTGTTTGTCCAATTGATTGATTGACCTTGAACGCGATCGAGAGAAGTCACGGCTAAAGTCGTCAGACAAGAATTGTGCAATATGGATTACACTCATCAACAACCACCTTATGACGGTACTGGATCTCCCAATCTGCAGCAGGGAGTTCCTCCACCGCACCCACAAGTCGGTACCACAGGGCGCGGTAGAGGGAGACGGGCGTATGCTGCTCAACAATATGACTTCAATGCTGCTTCACCAGCGGGCCCCGTCATGCAAACTTATGACCAACAACAGTCGCAACCTGGATATGTGGCTCCGTATGGACAGCAACAAGTTCCTGCTCAACCTGTGTCTCCAACAGTCCCATATGGACAACCTCTGCCCCAGGGATACCAAGACGGGCAACAATTCTACCAACAACCTTTATATCCACAACAACCTTCATATCAAGGACAACAGCCCAATGTTGGAGGTATAACGAACCAATTCGCCAGTATGCATGTCTCTACAGTAGGTTCCTCCAGCTTTTTTACTCACAGTAGCCTCCAAATCCTTTAACTTCTGTGGATCTCATGAATACCAATATCCCAGTCGACGTGGCTGCACTTTACAGTCCTCCTCCTGCATTACGTCTTCCACCTGCAGTAACATCCTTTATATCTATATCATATGTCTAATGCTTAAGACCTCTCTCACCAATTCCGATAGTTCAAATTGTCCACCTGAGTACATGCGATGTACTCTAAACTGCGTTCCTCAAAGCAGTAGTTTACTTAAGAAGACAAAATTGCCATTTGCTTTAGTGATTCGTCCTTACATCTCCCTTCGAGACGAAGAAAGTCCAGTTCCAGTCATATCTGACACCGTTATTGCTCGATGTAGACGATGTCGCACATACATCAACCCCTTCGTCTCCTTCATCGAAAATGGAAATCGCTGGAGATGTAATATGTGTGGATTGACTAATGAAAGTAAGTTCTTTCTCTTTATACGCAGTACTTACTGGTGCTAGCTCCTCAGGCGTTCGATTATGACTCACAGACGCGACAAAGTCTTGATCGTATGCAACGTAGTGAACTCAGATACTCAGTGGTCGAATTCGTTGCTCCGACAGAATACATGGTTCGACCTCCTCAGCCATTAGTATACCTCTTCTTAATCGATGTGTCGTTCCCAGCCGTGACTTGTGGCCTAGTCGCAACAGCAACACGCACAATCCTCGAATCTCTCGATCGAATTCCCAACAAAGACGGGCGTACAAAAGTTGGATTTATCGCCGTCGATTCCTCACTTCATTATTTCTCCGTTTCACCGGCTGCTACTGAACCCCAAATGCTCGTTGTCGGCGATTTGGAAGATACCTTCCTTCCGCAGCCACAAGATTTATTGTTAAATCTCAACGCTTGCAGAGCTGGGATTGAGACTCTCCTAACGCAATTCAATGATATGTTCCAATCTACACAGAACGGGTCAAATGTAATGGGAGCTGCATTGAAAGCTGCTCACAAACTCATTTCCCCCATCGGCGGTAAAGTAGTTTGTCTAATGGCTTCTCTTCCCAATATTGCAACTGGCAAGTTGACACCAAGAGATTCTCCCCAAGCTGCAGGAACCGGCAAAGAAAGTTCATTATTGCAAGCTCAAAACTCGTTTTACAAATCTTTTGCAGTGGAATGTTCGAAACACCAAGTTTCTGTCGACATGTTCCTATTCAGTTCGAATTACCAGGACGTCGCTACATTAAGTTGTCTACCTCGTTACACAGGTGGTCAAACCTTCTATTACCCAGGATGGAACGCCAGTCGTAGTGAAGATGCCGTTAAATTTGCAACAGAATTCTCAAGGTATCTAAGTATGGAAATCGCACTCGAAGCAGTCATGCGAATACGCGCTACATCGGGTCTCCGAATGGCTTCCTTTTATGGAAACTTTTTCAATCGATCTTCGGATTTATGTGCGTTCCCTGCATTCCCTCGAGATCAAGGATACGTAGTCGAAGTTGCGATTGATGAAACGTTGACAAAACCGGTTGCTTGTGTACAGGCTGCGATTCTTCACAGTACTTGTTATGGGGAGAGGAGAATTCGAGTTCTTACTATGGCTATTCCGACAACAACGAATGCTGCTGATGTGTTTGCTTCGGCAGATCAAATTGCTATCACTACTTATTTATCTTCACGAGCTGTAGAAAGAGCACTTAGTTCAGGCCTGGAAGCTGCCAGAGATGTGATCAACGCGAAATTGGTGGAAATCTTCTCAGCCTATAAAACGAACGTTTTGGCTTCCAACACTGGTGGATCCACACCTTTACAAATCTCTGCCAACCTAAAATTGTTGCCTTTACTCGCCTTAGGATTACTCAAAAATGTACATGTCCTCCCTCCAAGTCGTCTAACTGTCTTAGGTCGGATTGAAGAGATCTACTCAAATTGGATCAGATATGAGATCTGCCGCATTGGATTTATTGTCAACTCTCCCTGCAGCGCATTTAATCCCGTATATCCATCCAAGGTTCTATGCTCTCCATGAAATGAGCGATGAAATGGGCTTACCTGGTCCTAATGGAATCGTCATGCCACCGGCCCTAAATCTCACATCGGCGGTATTAAAGACATATGGACTATATCTCATCGACGACGGTCAAGTCCAATTCCTTTGGATAGGCAGAGACCCCGTTCCGGAATTAGTTCAAGATGTATTTGGTCTCTCATCTATTGATCTTGTGAAGGCTGGAAAGGTACAACTTTCCCAATACCACATGCATAGCTAATCAAAAAGACTACGTTACCTTTGTTGGATAACCCTTTTTCACCGCGAATTCATGCAGTCTTGGCAAAATCCAGAGATTTGCTTTCAGGGAGTCTATATTATCCACATTTATACGTCGTTAAAGAAGATGGAGAGCCTGGATTATCTATTTGGGCTGGAAGTGCGTTGATCGAGGACAGGACTGATCAATCGCCGAGTTATATGCAATTCTTGCAACAGTTGAGGGATAAGGTACATCTTTAATTCACTTGGCTTTGGCTGACTTGGTAGGTGACAAACTGAGGTTTGGCATTGAAGAGTAGATTCGAAGATTGAAATTATGCAGATTATTGAACGATCTCAAGATCTTGAATTGTCCTGCATAGTACTATTAGGAGTGCAGTCCTTCTCCTCAGCCACCTTCTTCAAACAAATTGCCCCGCCAGCTTCTGTGGCAGTAATTTTGAACATGTTAGGTCTCTAAACTCGACAAAATTGCTCGAATATTTTCTACATAGAATGCTGTTACGATGCTAACCTGACTATCCATCAAATTCCCCTTAAACAAATTGATTTAAATCTAAAGGAACTGTACTCCCTGTCTTTCGTCCACTCTTGTAGTCCTTGACAATACCCTTATAAGGTCTTGGATTAGGCAACATCTCTTCACCCTTAAATCTCCATCTCGAATCGTCAACTGAATAATTAGTATCTCGTCTGAAAAAGTGATGGGGGAGTAAAGAGGGGGAAGTACTTTTAGTGATTGTTTGTTTTAGGGAATAAGATGCTGCAGTCGGAGGTGCAGAACTCGTCGGCGATGAAGGCCATGAACCTACAGGCACAGGCGAACTAGTTGCTCCTAATCGTGCAGGAGCCGCAAATGAAGGTAACGGTGCTAATCCATTTGGCGAAGGAAGTTGTGAATCCTCCTGTGGGGCAGGAGGGTGATACTCTTGAGATCGCGAATGGGACATTGGTGGTGGAGGTGGTGCGTGGATTGCTGGAGGTGCAGGAGGGGCACTATCTCGTCGCGGATTCAGGAGTGATGGACGTATACCTGGTGGTGCTCGGAATGGGAGACCATTTGTTTGTAGTGTTGGTGGTGGGCCTGGCGGTGGTGGTGGAGGAGGTGTTGGAGCACTTGCTATAGGTGGAGGGGGAATTGATGTTGGAGGTGCTCTGTTGGCCGAACTCGACGTTGATGGAGGAGGTGGTGGCGGAGGAGGAGGAGGGCCTGTTGCTGACGGAGGCGCTCGGTTGGATGAAGTTAAGGTTGACGGAGGAGGAGGCGGAGGTGGTGGTGGAGCAGAACCGGTAGGAACACTAGCGAAGGGAGTCTGACGACCCCTCAGGGATCCTGGTATTGGAGGAGGTCTTGCGGGTGCTGGTGAGGACGAGTCACTTGAGCTAATAGGTGGAGTAGGCGCTTTTAGATTGACCATACTTGTTGCTCCACGGACCTGTAGATTCTCCGATACACTGCGAGGCATCATTGGTACTCCGGGAGGGGGTCTTAAATTTGAACTACCCGATGGCGTGGGTAATGATGGTTTCCCGCGATTTATCGGAGGGGGAGGAGGTTTAGTCCCAACCATAGTACTAGGTCGTCTAGGGGGCTCCACAAAAGAACTAGTTCTAGGCCGTAACGGAACATCTATTGTTGCAACGGATGTGGGTCGTTCAGCTCCTGTGTCTATCCCGCCCTTAGTAGCGCGTAGCTTCGGCATTCCTCCAGCAAACATTCCTCCAAGTCCTGGTGCTGCTGAGCCAGGTGGTGGTGGAGCTGAAGCTGGTACTGGAGGAGCGGCACTCGGCGACTGACCAGCGCTATTTGCTCTTGCCCTTCCGGTCGGCGGAACAGGTGGTCTCAATCCTGCGGAGGGTACTGGACGCGCTCCACCCAAAGGAGCAGGTCCCGAACTATTGGTTTTCCCTATTCATGAGTCATTTCATTCATTTCATGGAGTTGGTTTATACCTATTATAGGCGCACTACGATCATTTGTTTCTGTTTTCTTCAGTTGCTTTCCTTTTTGTATTTGAGCGAGAAGAGCCCCTCTGCCTGGTGGAGCAGCAGCTGGAGGTGGAGCTGGACCTGGTGGTGGTGGTGGAGGAGGTGGTGGTGGAGGAGGCATGGTTGAATGAGGAGGGAGTCAGTGAAGTGATTGATGCTTCAAGTTCCTCTTGGCTCGTGAGACTTGTTTCTTGGCTTGAAGCTTTGGATGAAGCTTTGGCTGAGCCTGTGGTCGATCACCGCCTCGGTCGGATTTTAGTTTTGAACTGGACCAGCCAAAGTTGAGCCGGTAAATTTGTGCCAAGCTATGCCTGTTTATCCTCAGTTCGAATATCTGAATTCGGTGCTATTGAGATAAGGGCAGCCGCGGCTGATCCGGGTTCGTCACTGTCATATTGTCTTCATCTTCCCTCCTTCACAAGCACAAATGGCCTCAATCCACCAATTCATTCGTGAAATACCAAAATGCGAGCTTCATCTTCACATTGAAGGTAGACCCTAAGTATGATTCGTACTAACCCTTCAGGAACGCTATCTCCAGAACTTCTTCTCCAACTCGCCGAAAAGAACAAAATCCCTCTTCCGGAGATTTACTCGTCCCTCCCGGCGCTGAAAGAACGATACGAAAACTTTTCCGATCTCCAAGATTTTCTCAACTTTTATTACCAGGGAATCGACGTATTACGAGACGAATCAGACTACCAACATTTAGCATTCGAGTATTTCCGCCAAGCATACCGAGATGGTATTCACCATGCTGAAATCTTTTTTGATATTCAAACACATGTGTCTCGGTCCATTCCACACGATACTGTCGTTAATGGTCTTCTAAAAGGCTCTAAGAAAGCAGAAGAGGAGTTTGGAATCACAAGCGATTTGATAGTATGTTTTGTGCGTCATGAGAATGAAGAATCGGCGCTCAAGGAGTTTTACGCTTTAGAAAAGTATTTTGATTCGGGGGAGATAATTGGGATTGGAATGGACTCTGCTGAACTTCCTTTTCCCCCGGAGAATTTCAAGAGATTGTTCGCTGAAGCTGAGAAGAAGGGATTGCGAAGATGTGCACATGCAGGCGAGGAAGGTCCTCCGTCCTATATATGGACAGCTGTTGATCATCTCAAAGTGCACAGGGTGGATCACGGAATTAAAGCCATCGAGGATCCACTTCTATGTAAGGAATTGGCTGAACGAAAGATACCTTTGACAGTATGTCCGTTATCAAATGTCAAGCTGCAGTGTTTAAAGTCTCTTGAGCATGCGCCTATACCACAATTCTTAGAGATCGGTATTCTGGTTACTATAAATTCGGACGATCCGGCGTATTTTGGAGGGTATTTACTTGATAATATGTTGGCGTTGCAGAATGCTTTTGATTGGGAATGGAAGGTAT
>Ga0335073_10006464_pt1 | contig 16462 bp, 16 predicted proteins | sample Lox_Sample_22_FD_207093 | JGI IMG/M metagenome (GOLD analysis project Ga0335073, IMG submission 207093) | Soil microbial communities from Loxahatchee National Wildlife Refuge, Florida, United States - Lox_Sample_2.2 | ecosystem: Environmental > Terrestrial > Soil > Wetlands | place: USA... | reverse complement strand
GTCAGCTTGCCCGGCACCGGCGGCGGCCCGCTCTTCTGCGCTACCGCGTACAGCCCGCCGCGGAACAGGTAAAGATCACCGTTCACGTTGGCGGCGCCGGTCACGCCCTGGGTGAACGAGTGGGGCAGGCCCGGCCACGTCGCCGCGATCTTGGCCGGCGGGCCCTGCACCTGGTTGACCCCGCCGGTCACCGTGAGGAACGAATCGCCCCGGAAGTGATAGATGACCCCGGGCCACCCGAACGCCGCCACCGCGTCGACCCCCGTATCCTGCGGCGACCACGTGTCGGTCAGCGGATCGTAGCGGTGCGGGGCGCCGCTGGTGTCGATCGACCACAGCGTGCCGTCCCAGCCCGCGGAGACGTCGGTGGGCGGCCCGAACTGCAGCCGCGACGAGATCTCGGTGAACGACGCAGGAGCCAGCGTCAGGTCCGCACCCGGGCCTGGGCGACCGCGCGGTGCTGCCGCCGCGGGCGTCACCGGGCCTGCCGCGGCCGGCGCCCCGCCCGGGGCCAGCGCGGCCGGAAAGCCGCGCCGGCTGACCCGGAACCCTCGCTGTCCGCCGCCCCCCGTCAGCGCGGCCGGGTTCTTGGCCAGCGCCCGCCGCATGTGCCGGTTCAGCGTGACTGCCGCCGGGCCCCGGGCCGGGTCAGCGAGACCGGGGAGCGGAGATGCTGATGTGTTCATGGCGAGCCTCCTGACGGGTTTGCCCGGAACCGTAGGACGGGCGCGCCCCGGCGTCTGCAGTAGCGCACTACTGCATTCCGGCGGCCGGGCCGGGCCCGGCTACTTACCCGGCCGGGCGGGCTACGTCAATTCACGGCGCGGCCCCACCGGAACCGGGCGTGGCCGGAGGCCAGCGGGGCACGGCCGGACCGTCCCGGTGGCCGGGCGACAGGCCAGCTCAGCGCCTCCCTCTCGGCCCGGACCGCCCGGCCGCCGATAGCCCGGGGCCCGCCGGCGGCCGTATCCGGCGGTCTCTTCGCAGTAGTGCACTGGGCAGACCCGCCGCCGCCCGCCGCCTACCCTGATGGGCGTGGACCGAGACACGCTGATCCTCCGGCTGCCGCTGGCCTTGGCGATCGGGCTGCGGCTGCACGAGGCCGGTGCACCCGACACCCTCATCGCTGCCGGCCTCGGTATCGAACCAGAAGGAGTGCTGCCCATGCTGGACCTGGCCCGCGCCAAACTGGACCGGCTGGAAGCACCCCGGCCCGGCGGGCACCCCGGCCCGTCCTGACCGCAGGCGCCTCCGCGGCTTCGCTGCTGGGGTGTAGAACGCGACGTTCTGGACGGATTCTTGATCAGGCCCTCAAGTTCGGACTTGCGCGCCGAGCCGACGAGTCTGCTGCGGGCCCAGGCCCGGCTTGAAGTGATCCAAGGCCCGCGCTAGGCGAAGCACCTGAGGAATGGACGGGATGACCACCCGGCGGCGCACCGAGGCACCCCAGCCGGTGCGAAGCTCCAGGGCAGGGTTGGCCGGGATGATCCGCTCTTCCCGCGCCCAGGCGAACAGCCGCCGCAGCACAGCGGCGACCGTGCGCTTGGTGTTCCCCGACGCCGGGCGGCCGTCGCGGAGGGTCAGGTCACGGATCAGCGCATTGAGCTCGGGCAGGTCCAGGTCACCGATCAATGCGGCGCGCTGCGCGCGCCGCGGGCCGGCGCCAGCGCTCGGCCTCTGCCTCGGAAGGCCCGGCCCGCGCGCGCCGGCCCAACGCTCGGACGCACCGATCAATCCGGCTCTTCAGCACGTCTCCCGGTGCTGCGGGCAACCGCCTGCTTCGGCGCTCCATTGTTCCGCCCGCGGCGACCCGGCGGTCACTCGCCAGGGATCGGCGCCCTATCGAGGCAGACAGGCAAAGCAGGCATCCGCAACCATGGCCTGTCGCTCACCAACCACCAGGTCAGAACAGCCCGCGCAAGTGTCAGCCGCGGAGCTGGAAGTGCCAGACGATCAGAATCGGGTCATCGCGGTAGGCGGCGTTGACCGCAGCCGGGCACCAGGGCCACAGCGACCAGATGTCGGATGGGTGAGCGGGCGGGGCGCTGGGCGGCGTGGCGTCCGGGTCGATCGCCGGGTAGGGGAGGCGAGGCTCCTCACAGCCGCGGACCTCGAAGCCCAGCGGGAGAGCAGCGGCCAGGTAGTCGCCGGTGAGGTGAAGGCGGTGCGGGAGATAGCCGAACTCACCGCCAGGCAGGGCCATGACCAGGGGCCGGTCGGTGCGGGAGTTGGAGATCACCAGATGACCGCCGGGCCGCAGCACGCGGGCGAACTCTGCCATCACCGGCGCCAGGCCGAGGACATGCTCCAACGCGAGGGCGCAGACCACGACATCGGCTTGCTGGTCAGGGACCGGCAGATGGTGCAGGTCGCCGTCGCGGAACTCGGCGTCAGGCAGCTTCGCCTTCGCCACGGCCAGCATGTCCGGGGAGCCGTCCACGCCGATCACGCGGTAGCCGAGGGAAGCCAGGTACTGGGCGTGACGCCCGGTGCCGCAGGCCGCGTCCAGCGCCCGCCCGCGCGGCAGGCCATCGAGGATCTTCCGCACCACCGGCTGCTCCGCGTCGATGAGCCCGTTCCCGGGCTGGTCATAGAATCCGGCCCAGGCGCGATAGCCTTCAGCGGCGGTGATCGGGCGGGTCCAGGCCCCGTCCCCGAGGTGGTCTGCTGAGTCCAGTAGTGCCCGGATCTCGGACAGACGGGCCTCGGTGAAATCTCGATCATGGGCGCCCGCGAAAGCGCGGAGCAGCGCGGTGCCCTCCATGCCGAGCAGGTACGCCAGCGGGTGCTGATAGATCACCAGCAAATGGTAGGGGCCAGCGCGAGAAGGTTTCCTCGTATTTTCGGCGGTGCCGGGCAAGCGGGCGCGGTCGCGCGACTCGCTGGAGCAGGGCCACCACCCAGCTAAGGCAAGGCCGTCGTGAAGCTGGGATCCGGGGATGGCCCGCTCAGTGTCCGGTCAGAAACCAAGGGTCAGGCACGAGCCTGCCCGGACCGGACGCGGGCCATCCCCGGCACAGTGCGGGCGGCCACGGGGCGGCCTCCAGAGCCGAGTGCCCGATGCGTGCCCGGCCGAGGGGACGGCCCACCGCCCAGTGTGATCGGCGGCCGATCCCTGGCCCTAGGGCTAGGCCCTACAGTGACCCTGGGACACCCGGGAAGGCGCGGGTACACCCGGCGCAGTCAGTAGGGCCACGCTGCGGCAAGCACCAGGTCACCCGGTCGTGATCACTACCTAGGGCGTCGGCCCGACACTCTGACACGGAAGAGGTCACAAGTTCAAATCTTGTACCGCCCACCGCGAAAGTGCACGTCATAGCCGGATTTCGGCATGACGTGCGATAGCCATTGTGATAGCCATCCAAGATCGCGCCTCCCGCCGAGCGGGATTAGCGTCAGCGTGCCCCGGTGGGCGGTACCCGGCAAGAAGATCCCGGGCGCCGACCAGGCCCAGCTGGACATGATCGCACCGTCTACGGGTACCGGCACACCGAGCGGGTCACCACCTCCGCTGGAGAAGGGCACGCATCCATTGCTGGGCGCATCCGCGACCTGATCGGCCCGGTCCCTTAGGCGCCCCGGCACGCCGACGCGCAGCGCTTCGGTGGCAAGAGATCTGACCGCTGCTTCGCGGTGGCAGGATGGGAGGCATGACCGCTGTCTTCGTCCATGGAGTGCCCGAGACCCCGGCGGTGTGGCACGGCCTGCTGGCCGCGCTCGACCGGCCCGACACGGTGACACTGTCGCTGCCCGGGTTCGACACCGCCCGCCCGGCCGGTTTCGGAGCGACGATGGACGAGTACGCCGCCTGGCTGGCGGCGGAGCTGGAGCGCCTCGGTGGCCCGGTCGATCTGGTCGGGCACGATTGGGGCGGCGGGTTCGTGGTCCGCGTGGTCTCGACCCGGCCCGAGCTGGTCCGATCCTGGGTCACCGACGCCGCCGGCGTCGGCGATGCCGAGTTCGAGTGGCACGACTTCGCCAAGATCTGGCAGACACCACAGGCGGGGGAAGACTTCTGGGACCAGCAGCTGGCGGCATCGGCCGAGGAACGGGCGGGTGTCTTCCAGATGTTCGGGGTGCCCGAGGAGCCGGCCCGGGACCTGGCATCGCACATCAACCGGACCATGGCTGAGTGCATCCTCAGCCTGTACCGTTCGGCCGTGGACGTGGCGAAGCAGTGGGGCCCGGATTTCGCGGCCATCCCAGCCCCCGGATTGGTGATCATCCCCGGCGAGGACGCCTTCCTGAGCGCGGCCTCGGCGGCCAGGGCCGCCGCGCGGGCCGGCGCCAAGACGGTCGCCCTCGACGGGCTCGGCCACTGGTGGATGCTCCAGGATCCTGCCCGAGCGGCGGCCGTCCTGCGTGAATTCTGGGCCACCGTAGCCTGACTCCTCCCGCTCCGAAGCGGCTCGGCCTTGCCAAGGCTGGTCCGCCAGCGGGCTGACGCGATCACGCTCAGCGACTGCCGCTGGCCGTGGCCAGCGCACGAGATCCGCCCAACTGTGGTCGGTGCTGCCGCCATCCAGCCTGATCGCGGGAATCACGCAGAACAGGCGTTCTCGGGCGGCGGGCGGACGTTCCTGGGCTATTATTACGTGGTACCCGTAATACAGGATACCTAGCCTGAGAGGCCGTCATGGTGCTGAACAGCAAGGGCCAGCTGACCATCCCCGCGGACCTGCGGGCCAAGTACGGGCTGCACCCCGGGGACGAAGTCGAGGTCATCGAGGTCGACGGCACGCTGCAGATCGTCCGGTGCGAGGGAGCCGAGAGCAGGGGACAGCGGCTGGCCCGGCGGCTGCGGAACACCGCCACCGGACAGGACGTGGCGGGCATGAGCACCGACGAGATCATGGCGCTGCTGCGTGGCGAGTAACCCTGCGGCCATCCGCCCCGCCACCCTGATCGACTCTTGCGTGCTGCTGGACGTCATCACCGGAGACGAGCAATGGGCCGACTGGTCCGCCTGGCGAATCGCGGCCGTCATTGACGAGGGCCGGGCGGTCATCAACCCAATTATTTTCGCGGAGGTCTCCGTGGGCTACGAGACTGTCGAGGAACTGGACGAACTGCTCCCGGCCGCCGACTATGAGCGAGAGCCGCTGCCCTACCCGGCGGGGTTCGCCGCGGGAAAGGCATTCCTCCGGTACCGGCGCCGCGGCGGGCAGAAACGGTCCCCGATGCCCGACTTCTACATCGGCGCGCACGCCGCCATCGCCGGCTACCGGCTCCTGACCCGTGACGTCAGCCGATACCGCACCTATTTCCCCACCATCGACATCATCGCCCCGCCCCAGGACGAAGACGACACAGCCGGATAGCCGACGCAGTCTGACCGGCGACCAGCCGACCGCACAGCGCGATCAGCATCCGGCCGGTTCTGCCAGTCAATATCCGCCCAATCCGCACGGCGATCAAGGCAAATATGGCGTCCGGGCAACACACGCAGGCTTGGGTGATCTGTGCGCCGGCGCGGCGCGGATCGTCCGCCGGGCCGCGCACCGTGCCGGGTCACCAAGCCAGTGGGGCCGCACACGCTGCGGCACGCGTTCATCACTGCGGCGCTGGATGCCGGGGTGCCGCTTCGGGATGTGCAGGAAGCCGTCTCGCACCCCGACCGCGCACGACGATGGCTACGACGGGCCCGCGGCAGTCCCGACAGATCGCGATCGGGACTGCGGCCGCGAATCGCCGATCTGGACGGCATTCTGATCGCTGCGTGGCCGGCCGGACGCCGGATGGGGTCTCGGGTGTAGCGACTGGGGCCTGACCCAGGTGGCTACGATCGACCACGGTATGGGCGTTTACCGATTCGCCGGTCGCGACGGCGCGGAGCTGGCCTGCCGTGAGACGGGGTCGGGGCGTGCGCTGGTGCTGCTGCACGGTTTCATGGGTGCGGGCTCGCACATGCTCGACTATGGCCGGGCCGGCGGATTCGCCGGGCAGGGGTACCGGCTCATAGTGCCGGACTTCCGCGGCCACGGGGACAGTGCGAAGCCGCACGATCCCGCCGCCTATCCTCCGGATGTGCTGGCCGACGACGGACTTGCGCTCGTCGGGCATCTCGGGCTCGGCGATGGGGATTACGACCTTGGTGGCTACTCGCTCGGCGGCCGGATCACAGTGCGCATGCTCGTGCGCGGCGCCAAGCCGGGCCGCGCGATCGTGGCCGGGCAAGGACTGGCGAAGGTGAGCGGCCCGCAGGGCGGCGGGATGAACCACCGCGTGCTGAGCGCGCTCGCCGGCGGGGCCGCGATCGAGCCCGGCTCGCCCGACGCGCGGATCGCGCACTGGATCTCACAGCTCGGCGCCGATCCGGTGGCGTTGTTGCACGTGCTGAACTCCCTTGTTCCGACGCCTCAGGACGCGCTGCGCCAGATCGCGATCCCCACGCTCGTCGCGATCGGCGACAAGGACGAGCGCTCTGACGCCGACGAGCTGGCGGCGCTCTTGCACGATGCCCGGTTCGTCCGCGTGCCGGGCGATCACGCCAGCGCCTTCGCCGCGCCCGAGCTCACCGCCGCGATCGCTGCGTTCCTCGCCGAGCGCTGATCGGGGGCCTGAGCGGCGCGCACCCGGCGTTCGTTTTCATCCTGGCACCCCGCCTGCTGTCTTGGTGGCTGCGGTATCCGACCTCGCACGTCCGCTCGAACTGGTTACGGGCCCCGGGACCGATGGCGTTCCTGGCCGCCACCCCCCATAGCAAACCTGCCCGGCATCGAGGGCCGCCAAATGCGTCACCGAACGCAACGGCCCGAAGCGCGCCAGTCCCGCCGATCTGTCGCTGATCTTGGGGCGGCGAGGTTACCGTCGCTATCGCACCGAAGGATCGATCTGCGCTTCGCCTGGGTCTCGCTCCCGTCCGGCCTGGTTCAGGGCTGGCGCCGTGCCAGCAGGTAGGCGCGGCGCGTCTCGACCTCACCCGGATAGCTCACTCGTTCCAGCCGCATCTCGATCTGGAATCCCGCGCGCTCGATGGCGCCGGCGATCTCGGGCGGCTGGAAGAAACGGAAGTCGACATCCACGGCGTGTCCCCACCATTCGTCCAGGTGCCGCACCTCGGCGCCGATATGAAAGGCGACCAGGAAAAGCCCGCCGGGCCGCAACACCCGGCGGATCTCCTCGAATGCCCGTGGCAGTTCCCCGGGTTCCAGATGGATGATCGAGTAGAACGCGATGGCCGCCCCGAACTCGCCGTCTGCCGCGCGAAGCGCCAGCAAGTCCCCCACCCGGAACTCCACCTTCGGATACTCCCGGCGGCCGACGGCGATCATGGCCGGGGACAGGTCGATACCGACGGCGGCCACGCCCCAGTCAGCGAGCCAGGCCGCGACGTGCCCGGGGCCGCACCCCAGGTCGGCGATCGGCGCGCCGTGCTCAGCCTGCTCGGCCAGGCAGGCCAGCAGGGCCCGGTCCAGCGGCTTGCCGGCGAGCTCGTCGTGGAAGCCGGCCGCGTACACCTCGGCGACGGCGTCATAGCTGCGGCGAACGAGATGGTGCTGTGAGATCGGGCCGTCCATGACAAGAGTCTGTCCTGTCGGCCAGCCATCTGGTGGCCGGACGCCAGCCGACATCACGGGCAGGCCAGCATTCTCGACGGGCTGTAGTCAGGCCTCGTTACTTCACGATCCGGAGCCGTCTTATAGGTCTGATGAGCTACACGGCCAAGATCGACGAGGTAGGGCCGCGCTGATTGGGTGATCGGCGCGGCGGTCCGTGGGCGTCCGGCCCGATCGATCTTGGTGTTGGTGTCGTGCCGTCCGCTACTGTGCGGGTATCGGTGAACCTGGCGGAGCGGACGATGGCGGGACATGTGGCCGAGTTCGAGGTCCTGGGCCCCTGGTCGCTGCAGACCAGTCGGCGGTTCTGGGAGGGCTTCACCCCCGCGGCGCTAGCGGGCGAGCCGGCCGGGCTAGGGCTGCGCACGGTGTTTCGTGCCGAGGGTGACTGGCGCCGCGCCGAGGCAGAGGTGACCCAGGCCGGGGAGACCGCGCGCGTGGCGCTGGCCGGCGATGGTGATCTTGATGCGGCCGCGGAACAGGTGTGCCGGTTCCTGGCGCTGGACGTTGACGGGCGTGGCTGGCCGCAGGTGGGCCGCCGGGATGCGGTGATGGCCAGCGCGCAGGCGCGGCTGCCGGGGCTGCGGCCGTGCGGTTTCCACTCCCCTTACGAGGCCGCAGCGTGGTCGGTGCTAGCGCAGCGGCTGCGCATCGTGCAGGCCGCCCGGCTGCGCGCGGAGCTGGTCGACCGCCACGGCGAGGATGGCGCGTTCCCTGCGCCGCAGACTCTGGCCCGGCTTGATCTGGATCTTCCGGGCCGCAAGGGTGAGTATCTGCGAGCGGTCGCCGGGGCAGCGCTGGATGGGCTGCTGAATGGGGCGGCGCTGCGCTCACTGGACCCCGACGAGGCCATCCAGCGCGTGCAGCAGGTCAAGGGGCTCGGCCCGTTCGCTGCCGAGCTGGTCGTGGTCCGCGGCGCGAACGCCCCCGACGCGCTGCCCCGCCACGAACGCCGGCTGGACGCCGAGGTGGCCGAGCAATACGGCCCCAGCCGCATCCTCGCCGATGTCTCGCAGGCCTGGCGGCCCTATCGCGCCTGGGCCGCGGTCCACCTGCGTGTGCTGCGCGAGCAGCGCACGCGTGAGATCGCGGGCGACTGAGCCACCCAGCCTCCCAGACACGCCCAGTGACCATGCCCTTGAACCGCTGAGCTGCGCTAACCGCCGTTATGCGCTCAATTCGCCGCTAGTCGAGACGTCGCAAGTACCACGCATAACGCGGTGCTACGGCAGGAGCAAGACTGCCTGGCCATTGAGCCTCTGCAGTTCCGCTGCTACCCCCAGGAACTTGCCGCTTGGGAAGTCGAATGTCACGACGCTGTTGCGGCCGACACAGTAGAGCTGGCTGCCAGGCCCGAACCGCAGTCCGCGCGGTTTAGTGAAGTGAACTGAGGGTTCTGGCACTAGCACCCGGACCAGGTGGCCGGTAGCCGAGTCGTATTCCCGGATGGTGGCCTGAGCGTCGGTAGAGCCGAACGGCCATTCGCTGGACACCACGAGGTTGCCGCCGGGGGCGATCGCGAGATCGAGGGGGCTGAGTTCGGGGTCAGTCACCAGCTGCGGCGTGAGCAGTTTGCGCCGGTGGTCGAACACGGTGATCGTGTTGTCACCTTCGCCTGAGGGCCCAATACCCGACGACAGGTACAGTTCGCCACCGACGCCGAAGCCGAAGCCTCGGGGAAACGGAACGACGCGATCAGGCAGGAGAGGCTCGCCTCCCGAGTCGAGGCCAGGTGGCAGGGCCAGGATCGTGCCGCGGCGCCGGAGAGTGACACAGTAGCGGCCGTCGGGCGCGAACGTCCCGCCGCCGGGGTCAAGGCCCTCCGCGCGGCCCGAGTCCAGGACGACTGTCCCTTGCTGGTCGATCGCGACCACACGATCGTCGCCGCTGGTGACATAGACCAGGTCACCGGCCGGGCTCAGGCTGAGGCCGCGGGGATCGGCGATCCGCCGGTCATCACTGAACGGCCCAGCGAGCTGGCCGTCGGCGGAGAAGCCAAGCAGCGCGCCATAACCGTCGCCGTTCGCGCCGCTGGCGCTCGTGACCAGAATTCGCGTCATGATCTGGCTAGCTCCGTTCTGCGCCCGGTGAGTTAGTGATCCGACAAGGCATGTGGTAGCTCCGGCAGGTCTGGGTTCGGAGGCGCCAGGTATGGGAACTGGCGCGAGGCAGGGAAGCAAGCAGGCGCCCCACAGTAGGGATCGTCACTCCCGCGAACATCGTCAGAAGCGCTAGGAACCAGGGACCTTGCAGCCCGAGCCATGAGCGGCCTTCGGATTCGTCAATCCGCGCGGGTCGCGCCGACTCCCGACAGGCGGCGTACACGCCAAGACTGAGCGGATATGCCCGGTTGACCGTCCCACCCGCGCCGGGCAGGGCCGTCATCAGTCGTGCTGATAGGCGAGGTCAGCCCCTGTGAGGCCTTCCAGCGCGGAGCCTAGCAGGTATGCCTCGGCCATCCGGCGGCTGAGGCGCTGGCGGATGGTGACCGCCAGGTACCTTGTCAGTAGCTGCGGCTTGGCGGCGAGACCCTCGGCGAGTTCCTGCGCCCGCGGCAGCACCTGGTCGAGAGGAAGAACTTCCGCCACTGCACCCCACCGCTCGGCCTGCTCGGCGGTGAATGAGCCCTGCGTCAGCGTGAGGTAACGGGCCCGGTTGAGGCCGATGACCTCTTCCCAGACGAGGGAGATGCCGTCACCGGGCACGATCCCGAAGCTAAGGTGCGGGAAGTCGGAGAAGACGGTGGTGTCGGCGGCGATGACGATGTCGGCGAGCAGGGCGTACTCGCTGTGCACCGACGCCGGGCCGTTCACCGCGGCTACGATCGGCATCTCCAGGTCGACGAGCCGCTGCATTATCCGGCGGCCCTCGGCAGTGGTCTTGTCCCAGACCGCTGGCTTGCTCGGGTCGTCCAGGCTCTGCCCGTCGATCTCGGTCATGAACCGGTCGCCGGTGCCGGTCAGTACCAGCACCCGGTTGTCCCGGTCATCCCCGATCTCGTAAAGGGCCCGCGGCAAATCGCTGTGCATCTGCCCGGTGAACGTTGCAGGGCCACCTTCGGTCTGGAACCTGAGCGTCAGCACGCCTGTGGTCGTGCGGGTGAAGGCGAAGTTCTTGAACGCGGTGAAGTATGCAGGCTCGGTCATTTCCATGTCGGTACTCCCTTGGTACATGAGGATGAGTTGCTGGACGCGATGGCGAACAACCCTGGGTCAGGACCCGAGGCATCCGCCGAGTCTCTCTCGGCCGTGAGCCGCTGCACATCCTCAAGATGGCTAGGTACGATGGCCCGACCTGGTGGCAGTCGGCTCCCGGATGGCGCCGCTGGCAAGGGAATGGCGGTTGCCCTGACACCAGTACCGGATCAGCGTCAAGCACGAAACGCACGGCGCCGCACTGGATGTATTCCGAGAAACAGCCAACCAGGGTGCCGTCCGGTTTGCGACCGGCTCGCCCTGAGGAGATCCGCGCTGACGCGGCCGGGGCCTTCGTAGGATCAGCAGGTATGGGGTCTGCGGCGCAGTGGCGGCCTGCGGCGCGGGCCGCTCGACCCGGCGCAGGAGGAGTCGTTTCCCGCCCGGCGCTGTGGGAGCGGCTCGCTGAAGCGGCGCGGGTGACGGTGGTGTCGGCGCCGCCGGGCAGCGGCAAGACGGTGCTGCTGCGGTCCTGGATCGGCGCGGCTGGCCTGGCCGAGCGCGCGGCTTGGGTACCGGTCGGCCGCGACGAGCTCGATCCGCAGCGCTTGTGGCTGGCGGTGCTGGACGCGTTGCGCCAGACGGCCCCGGGGTCGGCGCTCGTGCGGCCGCTGACGGCGGCGCCGGATCTGGACGGGTGGGCGATCGTCGAACGCCTGCTCATGGACCTGGCGCCGCTTCAGGATGAGCTGTGGCTTGTGGTTGACGACGCGCATGAACTCGACTCCGACCAGGCGCGCCGACAACTGGAGCTGCTGCTAATGCGCGCACCGGAACGGCTGCGATTCGTGCTGGCCACCCGGCATGACCTGCGGATGGGCCTGCACCGGCTGCGGCTGGAGGGCGAGCTGACCGAGATCCGCGCGGACGATCTGCGGTTCACTCTCGCCGAGGCGCGGGCATTGTTCCAGGCGGCCGGGGTGGAACTGGCCGGGCCGGCGGTGGCCGCGCTGCATCAGCGGACCGAGGGGTGGGTGGCGGGGCTGAGGCTGGCAGCGCTGTCGCTAGCCGGGCACCCGAATCCGGACGCATTCGCCGCCGAGTTCTCCGGGACTGAGCGAACGGTGGCGGAATACCTGCTAGCTGAGGTGCTCGACCGGCAGAGCGACGAAGTTCGGCGGCTGCTGCTGCGGACCTCGGTGCTGGAACGTGTCAACGGGGAGCTGGCCGATCTGCTGACAGACGGCGCGGGCGGAGAACGGGTGCTGCAGGATCTCGAGGACGCGAACGCCTTCGTCGTGTCACTGGATGCGGCCCGGTCGTGGTTCCGCTATCACCACCTGTTCGTCGAGCTACTGCAGCTCGAGCTGCGCCGGACCCAGCCGAATGCCGTTGCCGGGCTGCACGAGCGGGCAGCCGACTGGTTTGCGGGGCACGGGTTTGGTGCGGAGGCGGTCCGGCACGCCCAGGCGGCCCAGAGCTGGGACTTGGCTGCCCGTCTGCTCGCCGATCACTGGGCCGCCCTGAACCTGGGCGGGCGCACGGCGACAGTGCACTCGCTGCTGGCCGCGTTCCCAGCGGGGGCCGCCTCAGCAGATGCCGAGCTGGCGGTCGTGGCCGCGGCCGACGAGCTGGGCCGCGGCTCGCTGCGGGCAGCCGAACGGTACCTGCAGGTTGCGGAGAGCAGGTTGGCGTCGGTGCCGTCCGGCCGGCAAGCGCAGGCGCACATGCTGCTCGGAGTGGTCCGGCTGTTGCTATTCGGGCGGAGCGGCGACCAGTGGACGCGAGCCGAGCAGGCTCAGCGGCTGCTGGCGGCGGCCGAGGCTGCGGAAGTGGCGCAGCCCACGGACGCGGCAGGTGAGGCGGGAACGGGGAGCCGGGTGTGGGGAGGGGAAGAGCTGCGTACTCTGGCACTCCTCGAAATCGGCAACGCCGAGACCTGGATCGGCCGCGTCGACCCGGCCGAGTCCCACCTGGACCAAGCGATCGCGCTGGCGCGCCGAATCCAATGGCCGTACCTCGAACTCATGGGCCTGGTGTACCGGGCGGAGATCGAGCTCAGCCGGCAGTTGCCGCGGGCCGCCACGCTCAGCAGGCAGGCGATCGATCTGGCCGAGCAGCACGGCTGGACCGGCGACCTGTTCATCGGTTTCGCCGCCAACACGCTCGGGGCCGCGCTCACGTGGCTCGGGCAGCTGGACGAGGCGGACGCATGGGTGCAGCGTGCCGAGCGGACTTTCATAGCGGAAGCCGACCCGGCATCGGCAATGGGAGCTCACTACGTCCGGGGTCAGCTCGAACTGGGCTGCGGCCGTGCCGCCGGCGCGCTGGCAGCGTTCCGGGCCGCCGAGCAGCTGGCCGGACCGAACCCGCTCGGCAGGCCGTTGCGGGCCTGGCTCGTGCTCGCCCTGGTACGCCTTGGCGACACCAAGCGCGCCGAGCAGGCCCTCGCCGATCTCAGCGAACGTGGCCGCGACCGCCGGGAGATGCGCACCGCTGCCGCGGCGCTGCGGCTCGCTCAACACGACCCGGCCGCGGCGACCGAACTGCTGGCGCCAGTGCTGGATGGCTCCATCCGGGGAGGCTGGGGATCCTGGCTGGCCGAGGCTTTCCTGCTGGAGGCGATCGCCCGGGACGCGCTCGGCGATCCGGGCGCCGCCTCGAAAGCCCTCGAGCGCGCGCTCGACCTCGCGGAAACCGATGGGGCCCTGTTGTGGTTTCTGCTGCATCCCGCGCCGGGTTTGCTCGAGCGGCACGCCCGGCAGCAGACCGCCCACGCCGCCCTGCTAGCCCAGATCCGTGCCCTGCTGGCCGCGAACCGGCCCGCAGTGCTCACCGACCGGTCCCTCCTCGAGCCGCTCAGTAAGAGTGAGGTCCGTGTGCTGCGCTATCTGCCAACCCACCTGTCGGCGCGCGAGATCGCCGGCGAGCTGTCGGTGTCGACGACTACCGTCAAGACCCACATGCGCAACCTGTACACCAAGCTCGGCGTGCACAGCCGGGCCGAAGCGGTCGAGTCAGCCCGCGGCCTGAGGCTGCTGGCACCGTCCTGGCCAGGGCGCTGACTCACCGGCGCTCTTCTACCAGGAATCGACGCCTACACGACCCGAACTGAGCCAGATCAAGTGTTGCGGGCAATCGCTCAGACCATCGGGTAACTACCCCGCCGACATGCCGCCCGCGGTCTGTTCGATCACGATGCGGGCGAGCTCAACCGCGAGCTGATACCAAGCCGACGGAAGGCCTGACGGAGGTGACCGGCAACGGCGTGGGTGTCTCAGTCAGCTGGCACCCGGCGTATCTCGATCAGTTCCAGGCCCAGCGACTCCATGGCAGCTAGCACCCCGTAAACGGCGGCCTGATCTGGCAGCGCTCCGCTCAGTACGGTGTCGTAGCCTTCGACCCGGGCGTGCAGTTCAGGGAACGCGGTCCGCATCGTCTGGCCCAGGTGGCCCCGCACCCGGATCTCGTAATGCGCGCTACCACCAGGCATCTACCGGCCTGCCCGCTGCCGACGCGGACCTCGGCAGCATCAATCCCGCGGCGGTGCTCTCGTCAGCTTCGTCATGCTGAGGAGCCTCACTGCCCGAGGGGAATGCCTGCCCACGATCCATCGACAATCTTCACCCTCCGTGCCGATACCGCCGATGCCCAGCATCGGCGGTATCACTGGCAGGCCACATCGTCAGATGCGCTAACAGCTGCGTCTTCCCATCCTCCTCACGGGCGTGCTGCGGGCGTCGTCGGCGAGTGGCGCGGCCCGGTCAGCCTGATCCATGTGCTCCACGCAACGGAAGCTGTCAGTCGCCGGGCCCTCCCTACGGTGCCTGCACCGCACGGTTTCAGTCGGCCTGCACCGTGATCGGGCGGGTCACGACGGCGCCCGCCGCTGAGAAATCAGCCATCTTGACGATGTCGGGCCTGCCAGGCGGCCGGATAGTGGGCCATTACCGCATCAGTTCAGGCGGCCGTCGCCACGAAGGGATCGACTGGTCATGACGAGCCCAGTCTCGCGGGGCTTCCACCGCCTCAGCCGCCCTGGCGACGCCCAGGCCGGAAAGCTCCCGCCCGGCCAGCATGCCACGACCGACTTCCCCGTGCTTTCGGCAGGCCCGACGCCGCATACCCCGCTGCAGGAGTGGAGCTTCTCCATCCGCCGGGGCGGCAGGACCCTCAGGACCTGGACCTGGCCGGAGTTCATCGACCTGCCGGCCGAGACAGTGACTGTCGACATCCATTGCGTTACGCGGTGGTCGAAGCTGGGGACGGTCTGGCGGGGCGTCCCGGTGCCAGCGCTCCTCGACCAGGTCGCGCTCGACGCGCGGTACGTGCTGGCGTTCAGCGACGGCGGCTACACCACGAACCTGCCGGTCAAGGACGTGAGGGGTGGCCAGGCGTGGGTGGCCTTCGACTATGACGGGAAGCCGCTGGCGCCCGAGCACGGCGGCCCGGCCCGGCTGCTCGTGCCCCACTTGTACTTCTGGAAGAGCGCTAAGTGGGTCCGCGGCCTGGAACTGCTCGATCACGACCAGCCCGGTTTCTGGGAGGACTACGGCTACAACAACTACGGGGATCCATGGCGGGAACAGCGGTACGCGGGCGACTGAGCTGGCAGGTGGCCACTGTCGCCGCGGTCACTGAGGAGACAGACTCGGTCCGCACGATCGCGCTGGATCTGCCGGACTGGCCAGGCCACCGCGCCGGGCAGCATCTGGATGTCCGGCTAACCGCAGAGGACGGCTACAGCGCCGAGCGCTCGTACTCCATCGCCTCAGCGGACGGCGAGCCAGTGGCCATCACCGTCGAGCGTCTCGAGGACGGTGAGGTCTCGCCGTACCTGACCCGGGAACTGCGCCCGGGCGACCAGATGGAGGTACGGGGTCCGATCGGGAACTGGTTTACCTGGGGGCCTCACGACGGCGGCCCGTTGCTGCTGGTAGCCGGCGGATCTGGCGTGGTGCCGTTGCGGGCGATCCTGCGGCACCGCCAGCGCAGTGGCAGCAGCGTGCCCGTCCGGCTGCTGTACTCGTCGCGCTCGCTTGCGGATGTCATCTACCGGGAGGAGCTGGACCAGTGCGGGGGGAGCGCCGAGGTGCGCTACACGCTGACCCGCAGCCAGCCGCCCGGCTGGAGCGGGTTCTCCGGCCGCGTGGACGACCCCATGCTCGCCCGCGTCGCATGGCCTGCCAGCCAGCGCCCACTGGCTTTCATATGCGGACCGACTCCTTTCGTCGAGGCAGTGGCTGAGCTGCTCGTCGCGCGCCACTACCCCGCCAGCCGGGTCAAGACCGAGCGGTTCGGAGGAGCCTGAATGGCATTGGACGGCAACGCGATCGGCGGCCTGCTGCTGGAGATCTTCGGTCGCGACATGACCAGCGGCGAGGCCAGCTGCAAATTCTGCGGCGCAGCGGGCCCGGTGGCAGAAACCACGGTTCACGTCCGGGGCCGGGAACGGTCGTCCGCTGCAGCAATTGCACGAACGTGCTTATGGTCGTCGCACGGATCCGGGGGCTGAACTGCGTGGACCTGAGCGGCCTCGCTGCGCTGGAAGCGGACCCGCCCCGGTGACTCACTATCTCGGGGGCGCTCACTCCCTTTACAGCAGCCGGAAGCTAGCCAGCGCTGGCGTACTGACTGTCCGTCTTGACGATGTGCAAGCACGCCGCAGCGGCAACGCTACGCATGAGCAGGCGGCACATCACGGCTGCGTGCCGCGCACTAGAAGGAGAACTGCATGAGCATCAACTGGCTCGAGGGCATGTCTCCGGC
>Ga0335073_10006463_pt1 | contig 16463 bp, 16 predicted proteins | sample Lox_Sample_22_FD_207093 | JGI IMG/M metagenome (GOLD analysis project Ga0335073, IMG submission 207093) | Soil microbial communities from Loxahatchee National Wildlife Refuge, Florida, United States - Lox_Sample_2.2 | ecosystem: Environmental > Terrestrial > Soil > Wetlands | place: USA... | reverse complement strand
CCATCGCGCATCTCCAGCAGATCCCCGGTATCCACCCATCCGGCGGAATTTTTCAGCACCGGCGCGTTTTCGCCCAGGTAGCAACGGGCATTCCCCCTGGACCGGATTGCCAGGGCGCCATCGTTCACAGAAATCTCAACGCCAGGAATGCTGGTCATCGCCTGCGGGGCGAAACCCGCCATCCCGTCGTCCACTTCAAACGCAAGACCTGCCTCTGTGGAGGCAAAAGCGTGCACGATCCGTGCCCTGGGAAAGGTCTCGCGCACCTGGTTCAGAGTTGTCTGATCCGGAGCCTCTCCGGACAGACGGACATACTCAGGATTCAGCCGGTGAATCGAGGGACTCATCAGAGCCCGGCGCCAGTGAGAGGGGGTCCCGGAGATATGAGTGACGCCGCACGCCGCGGCGCGCTCCAGGAAATCCGCCGTCGCTTCTCCGGCTTCGCTCAGGACCAGAGAGGTGCCGGTGAGCAGCGCGCGCAGCAGGATTTGCAGACCGCCGTACCGGCGAATGTCGTAAAAGGTGCTCCACACCACCTGCCGGTGCGAAGACCGGCCGCGGTGAATGGCGGCCGAGAGGCTTTCCAGAGTATGTGCAACCAACTTGGGGGGACCCGTCGTACCCGATGTAAGCAGGACCCATTCCGTTTCATGGTGCGGCACACCGTCACGGCTGGCCGGCGTCAGGTTTCGGCTGCAGGGGCTGAAATAAAGCGATCGCGGTCCGCGGAAGTGAGTCACATCGCGGTCGGTTACGATGCCGTCCACCTCCGCGAGATCCATTACGTGCGAGAGGTGCTCGATCGGCAGATCAGGTGGACAGAGCACAACCCTGCGCGCGACCCCATCCAGTTCCATCAGCGCTGACGCCGTTGTCAGTTGGCGATGGGTGGCCAGCAGCACCGATCGGCCCCGCAAATCGTCCGCACGGCCGTACAGGGTGGATCCGGAGAGAATCTCTTCGAGAGCAACAACCTGATTCCCTTCCCGTATCGAGCGCTCATGGGCACCGCCCGCTTCGTGGACGGCGTTGGCGAGATTCGTGACTTCCAGCTGGAGGGTTGTCATTCCTGCACCCCTTTACCGCTTGTCTTCTGGTCTACCCATCTTCTGCGTTTCAATCAGGGATCCGACGCTTGCTGCCAGACCCCTCCTGGCCGGCGGCGGGCCGCCGGGTCGCGAGCGGCCGAAGATGCCGTGCGAACAGCTTCATCGAAACATCCTGCCGGAACGGAATGCCGCACCTGGCGACCGGGATCGCCGGATTTCCCTGGACCACCGTCATCGGGGGCACCGACTGCGACACCACACTGCCCGCTTTGACCACGGACCCTCGCCCAATCACGACACCGGGAAGAATGATCGCGCCCGGACCAATAAAGGCTTCCCGCTCGATCCGCACGCCGCGCTGCTCTTTGAAATGCGCTATGATCGTGGCCCGCATGCTGATCGCAACACCGTCTTCGATCACAATCAGATCGGGACGAGCCGTGTCGAGGAGCACGTCGTAGCCAATCCAAACCCCTCGCCCGATCTTCACCCCGCGCGCGCGGTGCAGGAGGATGCGCAGGCTTTGTGCCCCCGGCACCATCCGGGCGAGGATCTGCAGAATCCGGTCATAGATTCCTCGCAGAACGGCCTCGCGCGGTTCCTGCCAGTCGCCGGGAATTGACTCCGATAAATCCATCGGCGATGGCTCCGCTTCGGAATGCGCAGACTGGCCTGGGACTCCTTCCATGCGATCGGCCCCCCCGGAGGCTGACTCCGCCTGCGGGATCTCCGGAGGCGCAGAAGCTTCAATCGAAGGAGACATCACTGCGCCGAAACCTCGTACAGACGCACGAACTCTCCAAAGGTGACCGGGAAGAGAACCTCGTCTGCCGCAAACGGATCGACACCCAGGGAATCCTCCAGCCGAGTTACCACCACGGCGAAGCACAGAGAGTCGAGTCCCGACTCCAGCAACGGCAAATCGTCGTCCAGATTCGCCAGAACTCGTCCGTGCTCGTCCGCTACTTTCCTGAATTGATCACAGATGGCAGATCGAATTGTCATCGTTGCAGTATCTCAGGTTGTATGCTCCGTTCCGGGCGACTCTAAGAAGGATCGACGCCCGGAATACGGATTCATTTTCTGTTTTTGAGAACATCGTGCAGAGTCACGAGGGTCAGCGGGGCCAGCAGGTTCGCAGGCCCAGCCAGGTATATTTCTCAGGCTGCAGCCGGACTGGGCCGGAGGATCTGCTCGATGAGATCGCGCAGCAGATACACACCTTCCATGACATCGGCTCCCGCAGGAAGCGGTTCCACAGCCATCTCTTTCCACAGGGCCTGATAGAGACCCGCGGTATGAGCAATGTCGCATACCCCGTGAACATCGGTGTATTCCATCTCGCTCGATCCCTGCTCAGCCGCCAGACTCGCCAGAAAGGGCATGAACTTCTGAATGAAGCCTTCAAAAAATGCCATGGTGGCCACGGACTGCACGCCACAGAGATGCCCGAGAAACAGCCGGACCTTCGTCAGATCTTCATGCACTGCCAGCGCATCCCGGTCGGTCGGGAAGGCGTTTGCGGCGATGGCGAACTTCCGCATCATATGCGGATGAGCATCGCGTGTTTCCTCATGAAGATTGTCCAGGATGATGGGCCGCGCAGCCTCCGCCTTCGTCGCAAGGAGAGTGGCCGTCATCCAGTAAATGAAATTGCCCTCCAGAACTGCGGAGTAGCGAGCGATGATGCCCCGCCGCTGTTCGGCGGTCAGTGTGCGAGAGTCCGGCAAAGTCGTGATCAACCCATCGATCTCCGCCTCGATGGAGTTCTGAATCGCGGCTTGCGTGTGGGACGCGAAAACATCTGCTTCTGCGATGGTGCCCATGCTGAATCGCTCCTTCAGGGTGAGTTATCCGGCGCAGGCCAAAATGCCCGTCCTGCATCGTTCGTCTGCGGTTTTCCGGGAGCGGCTGAAAGCGGGGACCCGCGCCCGTGAAGGTCTGGATGACCGGGATGATGGCCAAAATGTACTGCGCCGCTGCAACCGGTGACAATCCCTCATAGGTAACGGGTTTAGCTTACTGCGGGTGACCGATTCGCAACCCAGGAGTAGCCCCGATCGTAGGAGCCCTGGTGAACTTTGGATCCCGCCGGGTCGAAAACTTACCTGAACGCGCCCATACGGTCTGCGGCTGCCTGCGGGCCAAGCGACCACCCGTATCGCATAGGATAATGGTCATCTTTCATAACCACTCTTTTGTTACTAGCGTTATCTTGCTTGTTACCAGACCGAATCGGTCGTACATCGTCCTTCCTGCAACGGGCGACAGCAGGCGTTGGCACGGACTCCTGCCTGCGCCCGGCAGCCACTTCGGCCCACGCAGCGGACGAACCGGCATCTCCCCCGAAACTGAGCCACCCGGCAGGATTTGGGTCGATCAGGCCTGTTCCACGACAATCCGATCGCGTGTCGGAACGCCGTTGACCGTTCGCAGGATCCCTCGTGGATTCTCGTCCCGCAACTCCTCCGGGAGCGCCGATTCCGGGAATCCCTGGTAGCAAACCGGCCGCGCAAAGCGCCGGATGGCACGCGCGCCAACAGCTGTGAACCGGCTATCCGAAGAAGCTGGATAGGGACCTCCGTGCACCATTGCTTCCGAGACCTCCACCCCCGTCGGGTAGCCGTTGCAGATCAGCCGCCCCGCTTTTCGCTCCATGATCCCGATGAGATCACGGCACTCTGCCAGATCCGCGGGGCTGCCCAGCACGGCCGCCGTGAGCTGTCCTTCCAGTTCGTTTGCGGCGCGAATCATCTTCTTGCGCTCGTCATAGCGGACCACCAGCGATGTCGGGCCGAAAACCTCGTCGCTCAGTTCCGGATGCGTTAAAAAAGTGTCAATATCTGTCTCGAGCAGGGTCGCTGCAACCCCGCACGAGTTCTGCTCCGCAGCTGTTTCGAACATTTCCAGTCCCTTCGTACCCCGCCTTCCCTCCAGCGACGTCCTGTAACTGGAGGAAATCCCCATGGTCAGCAGCGTCATTGCCGTGGCCTCGCCGGTCAGCCGCCGCAGTTCCCTCAACAGCGTCTGCGTCTCCGGCTGATCGGGCACGAAAACGATGCCCGGCTTCGTACAGTGCTGGCCCCCCTGCAATGTGAAGGAAGCAAACAATCGCGCCGCGATCCTCTCCCCCTGCTCCCGGAGCGCCCCTGGCAGCACAAACACCGGGTTCGTACTTCCCATCTCCGCGAAACAAGGAATCGGCTGCGGCCGCCGCGCCGCAAGATCCATCAATGCTCGTCCCGCCCTGCGCGACCCCGTAAACCCGACAGCCTGAATCAGGGGATGCTGCACCAGAGCCTGCGCCGTCTCAGGACCGGCGTCAAAAAGCAGAGAGAACAGGCCCTCCGGCGCTTCACAGCTCCGGATGCTCTCCGCAATGATCTGTCCCACCAACTCACTTGTACCCGGATGCGCCGGATGTGCCTTCACGACAACGCTGCTCCCGGCAGCCAGTGCAGATGCGGTATCTCCGCCGGCCACAGAAAATGCCAGCGGGAAATTGCTCGCTCCCATGACCACTACCGGCCCCAGCGGCTGCAGCATCGAGCGAAGGTCCGGACGCGGCAGGGGCTTTCGTTCCGGCATGGCCGTATCAATACAGGCCTCGACCCACGAACCCTCCTCAGCTACCTGCGCAAATTGCCGAAGCTGATTGCTGGTGCGCAGCGTCTCGCCCCGCAGCCGGGCCTCCGGCAACGCGGACTCCATCCGCGCCCGGGCCACCAGCACGTCTGTTGCCGCATCGAGGCCGTCCGCAATGGATCGCAGCAACCGGGCCCGCTGCGGGCCGTTCTCCTGCCGCCACACAAAGAAGGCCTCCTGCGCTTCCCGCGCCGCCCGATCTGCGTCCGCTCCTGAAGCGGAATGAAACGCCGGCTCGAGTGTCTCTCCGGTCTCCGGATTCAGCCCGCGAAAGACGCCGCCGTTCTTCTGCGTCGGCCTCCCGGCAATCAGCGAAACCCCCGCCAGCTTCCTCTCCATCGATTGAAAACCTCACTGTTTGCTTCGTTGCAGCGACTCTCGGTCTTTATCCGACAACCATCCGACATCCGCTGTCAAACGCTGAGTCTCCAGGCGAATGCAACATCACCACCTGAAATATAGAGAGCCGGAGATGTCATCCGGCCAGAGGTAGTGTGGAGCGAGTTGCTTCGGCCTCCCTTGCAGCTCCGATTGACTCGTACTTCTTCTGAAGTTCTCGAACACATCTGCCGGCGCAGTCTCGGGAACCCCGCTGTGAATGATGGGGTTGGGCGCGTACTCGATATCAAGCTGGATCTCCTGAGCGGCCCGCGCGCGGGGGATAATGGGAAACTGGACTCCGCAGCACCGCCGCGACGGAGGCGATTCGACTGACACACTTTCAACAGGGCGACTCACCATTCGCGCCGTGAGAACGGTCGCGTCTCATCCGCCCCCGCCACTGAATGATCTAGAATTTACCCCGTCGCTCAGGAAGGCCGCCATGAGCCGAGTTCTCATCATCGACAGTCAAACCCCGGTGAGCCACGAGGTCGGTGAGCTCCTGGCTGGCGCTGGCTTGCCGTTCGAGTACGCCGCCGGCCATATCGATGCACTCCACCGCCTGCGCTGCCGCGCCTTCGGTGTCATCATCACCAGCGCCGATGGCGTCATCGACGAAGCTCTCGCTCTCCTCCAGGAGATGAGGCTCATACGGCCCAACCTCAAGTGCGTTGTGCTCGCCCCTTACAGCACACCGGACGAGATCATCGCAGCTCTTCGTGCGCGCGTCTTCGGATGTTTCACGCCTCCCTTCGATGCCCATGAGATCTTCTGCGTCGCGCGCAGCGCGGCGACCGGCGACGAATCGAACGAAGACATCGAAGTGATCTCCGCGCGCCCCGGCTGGATCGCCGTCCGCGTCAACTGCCGGCTCGCCACCGCTGACCGTCTCATGTCCTTTGCCAGAGAGTTCGCCGCGCAGCTGCCCGAGACAGCGCGACAGGAGATCATGCTGGCGCTGCGCGAGATCCTCGTCAACGCGATGGAGCATGGCGCCAGGTTCAATCCCGATCAGGTCGTCGAGGTCAACGCCATCCGCACCGCCCGAACCATGACCTTTCGGGTGCGCGATCCGGGCGCGGGATTCCGCAAGGAAGCCATCACCCATGCAGTCCATTCCAACTCACCCGACAATCCCACGGCCCACATCGTGCAGCGCAACGAGCAGGGGATGCGCGCCGGAGGGTACGGCCTCCTGCTCGCCGCCGGCACCGTCGACGAACTCATCTACAACGAACAGGGGAATGAAGTCCTCCTCATCAAGTACCTGGACCCGCCCGCTCCGACGCCATAAGGGGCAATACAGAATGCAATATCGCCCAGGGTAGATTCCCAGCAAGGCGCTCCCAGGATATTCACAGGCGTGGGAAAACCGTGATTCGATCGGTCACTGACCGAAATCGGGGGGGCGGTCGAAGAGGACGTGCCGGACGCCGGGCTGATGACCGGCTGTCTTCTCAAGCAGGTAGTCGAGGCCGGTAAGGTAGTAGGTGACGCCGGCCCATCCGTCACCGAGGATGGTCAGATGAACGGTGTTCCCCGCTCTGCTATAGCGGACGACGTGCCATGGGCCCTGGCCTGCAAGGGCGCGAGCGGCCGACTCCGCTGCCGCGCCGCCGAGCATGGCAGGTTTTACATAGAGCAGGGTCGTTGAGCGCCAGTCGACCGTGGCTTGCATGGGAACCGGGTGGGCAGGGTTGGCTTCTACGGTGTTCGTGACGGCATCACCAAAATCACCGCCGGGCACGGCGAAGCTGACGGTTGTTGTGCGAAGGTCGAGGCGCACAGGAATCGAGAAGCCAGGCAGAGGATGACTCTCGCGGCCGATGGCGGATACGGTCGGATAGAGTATGAGCACTCCATGGTCTGATTTCGCTGGAGCAACAGCGAAGTCCCGTACGGCCAGGGTTCTTTCAGTTGAGGACACCTTCTTGACCAGGAAGGCAAGGTCGCCTTCCGGGTCCTGGTCCAGGATCCTGCCTGAGTCATCGCGGAGTTCCCATCCCAGAGTGATCGGGTCCGCGCACTGGACCTGAACTTCAAAGTAGAGCGGATTCCGCACGAGAGAGTGCCTGAGCGCAGAGTTCACGCACAGGGTGCCGTCGTGGTTGCAGATGCTGTGAAGCGGCGAGCCGGACTTCGCGTGCGGAAGCGCGGCAGGTGCGGGATGGATGCCGGGCAACAGTGGCGCGAGGAACGCGAGACAAAGGAGGATCACGATTCGATTCATGGTGCCCCAATCCTTTTGTACTGGATGGAAGGCACGGCGAGGACCAGGTTTGGTGTGACAGAAAAGCCGTGGGTTAGCACGGGGCAAGCGGGAAGCTCGTGGGAGCCAGGAGACAGGCCCGTGTCAGCGGAGGCACACTGGGCTGTCCCCGGGGCCAGAGCCCCGGGGATTTTCTCTATGGGCTCGTCCGTTTTCTAGCCCAGGGTGTGGGTTCCGTGGGTGACGGCGGCGCCGGCGCGGAGGGCGGCGGCGACGAGGACGGTTTCGGAGATTTCCTCGTCGCTGGCACCGGCTTCGCGGGCACGTTTGGAGTGGATCTCAAGGCAATAGGGGCACTGCGTGGTGAGGGCGACGCCGAGCGCGATGAGCTCCTTGTGTTTGGAGGAGATGGCTCCGGGCGCCATGGCCGCTTTGTCAAAGGCCCAGAAGGCTTTCGCAGCTTCGGGTGCTTTTTCGTCAAGGACTTTGAGGCGGGCGAGATTTTTCATGTCGTACATGCGTTTCTCCTGGAACCTGCAATGGTGGGGCCTCGCGCGGAGAAGCGGACAACCAGGGGACGGCGGGGCTGTGGGTTGGACGAGTATAGCTCGAGTGAGGAGAAGCCTGCGGAAGGAAGAGTCTTCAGGGGCTGCGGTCGTTTTTTAATTCCGGGCTGGAGAACTGCACCAGGGACGAGGCCGACAGAGGAGCGGGGGTTACTTCTTCTCGGCTACGAGCTTTGCCATGGCCTCGTTGGTTCTCTCTGTCTGCAGGCCTTCGATGACGCCCTGGCGGTCAGCTGCGGATCGGTTCTGGCTGACCTTCCACTTGCCTTCGATGGAGAGGATGGGGATTTCGACGCCGATGATGGCGTTGAGCTGAGCTGCGACGAAGGCTTCCGGGGCATCGGCGACGCTCCAGGGCGCGGGCCGGTGGTTCTCCTGCAATGCGGTGAGCACGCCGATCTGGGCTCGCAGCCAGGTGGGATCGTCGATGACGCGCGGGGTTCCGCGAACCTGCACGACAACGTAGTTCCACGTGGGAACGACGCGGCCGTGCTCCTTTGTGGACGCATACCAGGAGGGCGTGATGTACGCTTCGGGGCCCTGGAAGACGACCAGGATTTCGGCGCCGGATCGGAGGGGCTCGACCTGATCATTGGCTTTGGCGATGTGAGCGCGGAGGGTTCCAGGACCGCCGGTGTCGGCCAGGATGAAGGGGACGAGGTTGGCCAGAAGGCCGCCGGGACCGGCCGTGATGAGGGTGGCCAGAGGATGAGCGCGGATGAGGGCGTGGAGGATCTCGAGGCGCTCTTCGCGAAAGGCGGATGGCTGGTACATGAGGGGTTCGGCCTGGAAGCATTTTACAGAGGCGGGAGCCGGGAGCCGGGACCTGGCGATTTGAGAGCCTGTGTCGTGTTTGAGATTTTTTCTCGATTGACGGGTCGAAAAGCAGGTTCCTCGCTCCGCCTACCCCCATCACGCCCTCGGCGCGACGGAGCCCCAAAGCGCGAGGCTCGGGATAACCAATCTCACATGAATTCAGAGACAAAGACTACAGAGCCACAGCGCTTGCGGCGCAGCGAAGCCCAGTTGCGGCTGGCTATCCCTGCGGGTTGGTGGCGCGGAGTTCGGCTACGATTTCGGCGGCGGCTTTGCGGGCTTCGTCTTCACGGTCGGGGGGAAAGGAGATGGCGCCGACGCGAGCGTGGCCTCCTCCGCCGTAGCGCTCGCAGATGGTGGCGAGGTTGACCATCTTCTCCGGCGGGGTTTTGGTCCAGGGATTGGAGCCGACCGCGACCTTGGTGCGGAAGCTTGATTTGGAGAGGCCGATGGAGTACGTCGCTTCGGGGTGGAGGTAGTAGGGGATGAACTTGTTGTAGCCCTCGTGGGGCTGGTCGGTGATGTCGAAATAGATCGTGCCCTGCTTCGATTCGGCACGGGAGCGGATGAGATCAATGGCGCGCTGGTGGCTTTCAAGGAGCGGCGGCAGGAGGCTGGCGACCCAGGGCTGCTCAAGGACCTGCTGGAGCGGCATGTGGGAGAGCAGGGGGATGAGGCGCGGGATGAAGGCCGGATCCTGGGTGGACTCGATGATCAGGGTGAGCTTCATGGCGGGGGCGGGCATTTCGACGGCGAGCTGGGGGCTCTCGTAGAGGGCGCCGTCGACGATGTCGGCCCAGCGGACGAGCTCGGCGACCGGTGCTGCGTCGAAGCCGAAGTGGCTGGACGCGATGTGGGCGAGGAAGCTGGTGCAGGAGACGTAGTCGGGATCGTAGAAGCGGTGGCCTTTGTAGCGGCCGTCGGCCATGCCGCTGAGGTAGTCCTGATGATCTTCAGGAGTGAGGAAGGCGGAGAGGTGGTGATCGAACCACCAGGTGATTTTGGGCGAGGGCGAGTACTTGAAGTCGACGATCGCGTTCTCGTCGCCGGTGAAGTCGGCCTCGCTGAAGAGGGCGCCGGCGCGGTGGACGAGGCCGCGGTATTCGTACTCGGCGTCGGAACGGATGCACTCGTGGTGGAATCGGCTGAAGAGCGAGGCCGAGCAGGCACCGTCGAAACACTTGTCGTGATAGAAGACCCTGACCTTCAAGAGAAAGATGCCCCCGAAAACCGCCGGCCTGGGAGCCGGACGGGAATCTCTTAGATTACCGGGAAGTCACGAGGTGTCAAGGGAAGGATGGGAGGGAGGGTGAAGCAGGAAGCGGAACGTGAAACGGATGGCGGAGAGGGAGGGATTCGAACCCCCGATACCCTTGCGAGTATGCCTGATTTCGAGTCAGAAAATGAACTAATGGCACCGATGTGCATGGCGCTGCAGAGTGCAACCGATGGCTAGTAATATCAATGGGTTGTCTTCCTTTAACCTGAGGCACACCACTGCACACGAATGCACACAAATCATCAACGAACAGCCACCACAACAGCCACCGGATTTTCGCCGTGATACGCTCGGACGCGACTTGCCCCGTTCTTCGTCCAAATCGTATTCCGATCCGGACGGATTCGGGGGGTCAGGTCACACCGTCTGCACCTGTGCACTCAGCCCGTCGAAGCCGCGGCGCATATCGGTGACTCCGGCGGCGATCCAGATGCGCGTGCCTGCCGGAAAGTCGATCACCGCAAAAGAATCTCCAGCACCGTTCGCAGCGACGCTGCATCGATCCGGCCTTCGATCCAGATGCGTCCCTTCGGCAGTTCGATGTGCAGCGATCCAGCACTGGCTGGCTCTCCAGCGTCGCTCCGACTGCGCACCGCTGCATCCATCACCGCCACCGGCAGCACACGCATCGGGCTTCCTCCTGCACTCCGAGCCGCCCTTCGCGATGCTGCCGCCGCCACAGGAACAGCACGTTCGGGTTCACGCCGTTGGCCTGCGCGACCTTCGCCACTGACGCGCCCGCCTCCAGCGTCTGCTCCACCATCCGGCGCTTCTCTTCCACCGGATAAAACCGCCTCTGCCTGCCTTCGCTCACAGCCCCATACTCAACCAGCACCTACCGCCTGTCCATGCGGCCTCAAGACGACGCTTACGCTACGCGTAGTCCGCTCTTGGTTGATTCTCAGTTGGTTTCGCGCTTTGTTACGGTTGATTTCTGTACTCTGCGAGTGGTTTTCGCGGCCCGAGAGACACTACCTCCCGATCAGGCCGCAGATGCAATCGGGACTAAGCTTCGCATGAGCACCAAGTTGTAACCTGCTGCCGAGAATGCGAAGATCCAGCCCACCTTGAACAGTCCGCGATGTTTGAGCTTGCGTAGCAGAGCGCTGTCTTTCATCCAGCCGAAGCACTCCTCAGAACTCCGCGTTTACGATGAGTCCGTTGCGATTCTCCACCAGCAGATTGCCACTGTAGCTCAACTTGGCCTCCTTGCCGGGTCCCTTTCGCGCCAGCTTCGCGTCTGGATCGGTCTTCGACTCAGGCGTTTCGTTGGAGCGCTTCTGGCCGTGAAAATCCACTGTAGGATTGCCGGGATCGTCTGGCGGCGCGCCCGACTTGCCGCGGGATTGGACCTCAGGACCGTACAGGCCTATATGGGTCATGCGGATCTTGCTTCGACCATGCGTCACCTGCGTCCCGCATCGAGCGTCGAGGCACAGGCAAAAATCAACGCGATTCAGTGGTAAGATGCCGCCCCCGGCGGGGTATTGCACCTTCAGATCCTGCTCTCATTGAGGTCCGAGTTTTTCTCCCGGGACGAGCAGGTTTTGACACGCCGTCGAATAACTACCCCCTATCTGCAAAGATGCTTTTACAACCACGCACGTGAGCTGCTTTATTCCACCGAATGAGCTTTCGATAAGGGTCTGTCCGTCGTGAAGCGGAATCAACGCACCCGTCGCTCTATCAAGTCGCACGCTTTCCGTCGAATCTCCGGTAGACAATCTGTATGAAACCAGTGACGGATCAATTTTAACGGGTGCCGCTATGCCGTCATATACTGCATACGTTGTAAGCCCGTTTCGAAGACCCGAAGGTTTCTGATAAATCACAATAACCGCAGCATTGCGATCTGGTACTCCAGCCTGCGCTACAATCAGCTTTCTAGGAGGCTCCGCTGGCGCTATGACATTTAATGTCACGCTCTTGTGGACTAAACCTCCATCGCTGAAACGTCCGTCGATGTGGACTTCAACCACACCCAAGCGCAGAGGTACCACACCTATATACACGCTATTATCATCGCGATCAGAAGATAGGTGCGCCTGAGCACGGCTTCCATACACAATATCCGGTCGCCCCCTATCATTGCCGTAATACTGGACCTGCGACGTTTCAATTTGCGATAGGCCATCCGCATGAACGCGGAGTTGAACGCGAACCTCCTTCCCCAAAACAGACGCACCAGACGGGATCACTACATCCACTCGGTTATTGGCCAGAAACATTCTCTGCGGCCACCCTGCCGATTGAGGTCGCGCACTTGCACCCATCTCCGCCACTTCAGTTGTATCCTGCCATGATGCGTCAGGTGAACTCACGCCTCCCCAGCGCCCGATACGTGGCACCACCGTTTGCTCAGGCGATTGATCCATGCGCGCGATATCAGGAGCCACCGTAGGATTACACGATGTGGACTGGCCGCAGGCGACACCTGGACTAAATAGGGAGCAATATAGCATCGAGTTCACCCCGCTGGCACTCATTACATTATTGTCGGAAAGACCAAGCAATTGCAATGGGAGTTCCATATTAAATGGCGCCCCATTCGTGATGCCCGTATGAGCCGTATAGCAATATGGGGCGCCGTCGCTTGTTCCAGCCAACTGGCTCGCGAGGGTGACGATGACGTCATTTGGAACCCATTGGTCATTAGTGCTCCCGAAAATTGCGTCGACGGTATTGCCATTTCCCCATTGCACAGCATCGATGAATGTGTTCAGAACCGTGCGCAAAACCGATCCCGTTCCTCCGGACAGCGAAAACGTCGAGGAAATGGCTCCTCCGCCAGCGAGATCCGGAATTCCAGGTATCCCAGCGGGAGACGAGTTCAAGGCGTCTAGACCGGCGTAGTTCGTTTGAAGCGACCCAACCGCACCGCCGTTCGGATCGTATGGTGCGCCAGTTGAACTGTCTAACCCTGGGAGCGTGAGGGGGAGAGACATTTTCGCAAAACAGCTCTGTAGTGTGTCCGGAGGAGGGTCACCCGATCCCTGTGGAGACGGATTGCATCCAGCAAAGGTCCACAATATGTATGCCGGGTTTTGCGGATTGCCATTTTCATCTGGGTCAGGCGGCGCAGTCAACGTATCACCAGCCTGACTTACTAAGAAATTCGCCAATGCTGAGCCAAGTTCCGGAGTATCGAGAAAGTAGGCTTGACTTATAGGGCCAAGGTAACGGTCACGAATTGATCCATAGACGGACCATTCAGTCGCAAAGTGGCGAGTAGCCAGCCCTCCCATACTATGGGCTATTACATCCACCCTCCCTCCAACTATATCATTGCCGTCTAGCTGATTATAAATAGCGGTCAATTCATTGACGATGCTCAATGTCGAGGTGGTTTCACACTGCAAATCAGGAGACTCCAGAGGGTCGCTCGCGGCGTCCCACGCCAGATACTTCGAATAGCAAATCGGGTTTATCGACCACGGAAACTGATTATAGGGGGCCTTGGATGTCAGGTAATTTGCCACAGACTCGAACGACGTCTTATCGCCCCACAATCCATGGATAAGCAACACTGGCTTTGGCACATATGATAGGGTCATGGTCTGGGCCGGCGCATCCCGCTGAGTTGCCACAATTGTGTCGGTCGTATTAAACGTATCGGAGCTCGCGGCTAATGGCGCCTGGAACAGTGCATACGCGTAATATGCGCCGTCGCCCCCCTGAACGAGAGCACTTGCGGAAACTGGTAGCTCAATGCAGCCGCCCGTTCCGGTCATCGCTCCTGTCATTGAGCAAGGGGTCGGACCATATGTGAGAAAGGCGGGAAAATATTCAGCAAGGGTCGCCCCACTCGCCGATTGGACACTAAAGGTGACATCCTCCTTGATGTTTGTGCGATAGGCGACTACAGCAGTCGATGTTCCATCCGCCACGATTTGTTGAGTAGTGGCAGCGGTATTGGTTTGAGGGTTGCTTGCATACTCCAGGTCCGACTCCGCGATTGTCGACCCCCCCTCGCTAATACTTGGCAATAAGTATGGGTTCAGCAAGACGGCGCTCGCGGCTGGCGCAGTAGGAAGGGTGTAATAAATAGCGAAGCCGACAGGACCGCTGCTAATCGACTTACTGAATGTCGACAGCGCGGTCTGGCCCAGAGCGAGACCAATACTGGAACTGGAGATTTGGTCAACGGTCATGCTTCCGACCGGCGCCAGCAAGTTTGCGGAACATCCACCAATTTGGTTTGTATCGTCACTCCAATAGAACTTCTTGTAGTCGAGGTCTATCGGATTGACGCCATCGAATGCATCGACGGTACCAATTTCGTCTGCCCCCTGACCGCTGGCACTGAATTGCGCCGCAGCATATATTCCCTGAATCGTGGCGTTTGGTGGAATGCTTGGCACTTGGAAACCTGTCCAAGTTGCGCCCCAAATCCAGCTTTGACCTCCTAGTGGATTGGCAGAGGTCATAGTGATACTGGAACTTTTTGTCGTCGCGTTTACGCTGCCGTTTGTACATTCCGATTGTTTAGTGAACGGGTCGACGGGACAGGTTTGATCGGGAAAGTTAACGTTGGTTGGTGTAGCCCAAGCGACGTATTCGTTTGACTGCAAGGCCGGACACTCCGGTCCAATCAACGCGGTGGGAACAGACTGGCCATTATTGGTGAAAGGTATTCCTTGACTGGCGGCTGTTCCATTCGTGACGACAAGTGGACCGGATGAGACGTTCGCCGGTAGGGCAAATGTGATGGAAGTGTCTGTCCAACTACTCGGGGCAACTCCTGTTCCATTGATCGTTAACGTCCCGCTTCCTTGCGCGCCACCAAAGCCGATTCCGGAAACGGTGATCCATTGACCAGCTAAGGCGGGATTGGGTGTGACCGAATTGATCGTCGGCAGTGGTCCGCTCACACTGTACTCTTGTCCAATGCTATAGAAGGTTGCGGGGGACGACTGATCGTTGTACTCCGTTGCGATCCAGTCGGAGGAGCGAGCAACGGAGGAGATATGCAGCTCATCAATTGAGCCGTTCCAGTTGAGCCCGCCGCAGCTGCCGCCCGGAGCTGCGTTCCCTATTGCCAGTTGAGACGCCGCCGTGTCGGAGTCGTAGCTGGCTGAGACTGTCGACGAATTGACGAGGACTCCGTCCTGATAAATGAATACATTTGTGCCGCTGCGCACACCGGTCAAATAGTGCCAGTTGCCGTCGTTCATCGCGGAAGGAGAGCTGAGGTATTGGGCACCGCCGGTGCCGAAGGTCGAAAATGAAGCGCTGTTGTTATGGGTTTCCAACAGCCACGATTCCGCGATCCCGCACTGGTCGCCTGTCGCAATCACAGACTCCCCTGAACTGGCCGACGTTTGCGCCCACGCCGAGACGGCGAAGTCTCCCGCCCCAAATGATAGCGAAGGCCCGGTCGGAATCAGGATCTGACTGTTTCCGTTGAAGTTGGCCGCAACCCCGATTTCTCCAGTCGTGGCGGTCGCACCATTGATCGCGCCAATGTTTCCGTTGACCGTCGAGTCATTTACCGAAAGACCTGTTGCGTTCGCGAAGTGCCAGACGCTCGCGTAATTGCTCTGCCAAACACCGGTCGGATTCTGCTGGCTCTGTGTAAGCCCGGGGATTCCATACCAGATGTAGATGGTCGTGTCTGTCGTGTGCGACAGCGTCGGGATGCGTACCCAAAAGGCTGCTTGCCCACTCACAGGGTTGTAGCTATCCAACTCGAAGTCAAGCAGGTCCCGTCCGGCTGAGTCCGAGGTGAACATTATGTCGGATCCGTCGGAAGTGAGAACGCGTCCACCACTGGTCTCACTCGTGAGGAAGTTGTAAGTCCCCGAAATCAGAACCGGGAAATTCGCCTGATCACTATTGGGCACCATCGAGTGGTTAATAGTAATAGACCGATTAAACCCCGTTGTCGGATCAACGACGGTAAAGAGAGCGCTATTGCTGACGAGTCCTCCTGCGGTCACGATGACGTTACCGCTATTTGCACCTTGAGGTATCTTGATAACGACGCCTGTTGGGCTCCATGCCAGGGGCGTCAACGTTTGGCCGTTGAGCGTAACGGTGCTGGATCCTTGGGACTGTCCGAAGCCAGTTCCGTTGATCGCTACTGTAACACCAACGACGCCAGAAGCTGGAGAAAGAGCGTTGATTTGCGGCGTCTCCACAATTGAGTAAGCGCCACCAGTCACAGCACTGGCTAGGAAAGGCGATGCGACTGCGATGGCCTGAACAGTTTGCGTAAAAGCGACGGCAAATGGAGCGCTATATACGGGTGAAGAGATCGTTGGAATTGTTCCATCTATTGTGTAATAAATCGTAGATCCTGGCGTTACAGCACCAAGGCTGATCGTTTGCGGTGCATTATAGGTTCCAGGAGATGGTGTGATAGTGGGCGGCGCTGTTTGAGCATCGGTTATCCAGAGAAGGATTGACGCGCTGCCGGTCCCTCCGGTAGTGGGATTGATCACCAGGGTATAGATTCCGGTGGTCGGGAGGGTTACCGGGCTCAGATACAGGCTGCCACAGCTCATGTTGACCGAACT
>Ga0335073_10006462_pt1 | contig 16465 bp, 15 predicted proteins | sample Lox_Sample_22_FD_207093 | JGI IMG/M metagenome (GOLD analysis project Ga0335073, IMG submission 207093) | Soil microbial communities from Loxahatchee National Wildlife Refuge, Florida, United States - Lox_Sample_2.2 | ecosystem: Environmental > Terrestrial > Soil > Wetlands | place: USA... | reverse complement strand
CCATGAAGGACAAGTGGACGCTCTCCGAAGGCGGCAAGGTGCTGACCATCCAGCGGACGTTCTCCAGCGGCATGGGCGATGTCACTCAGAAAATGGTGTTCGACAAGCAATAGCCCGCGATGAAAACCGCGGCCGCCGCGATGAAAACCGCGGCCACGCCCGCCGCCCGATGGGCGCTTCTGGGCGCGCTGCTTCTGTGGATTGCGGTCTCGCTCGCGCCGGATCCACGTGCCGGGATCGTTTCCAGCGCGGCGTCTCCGCGGGAGTTTTCGGCTGAACGCGCCCTCGTTCATGTTTCCGCCATCGCGCAGGCGCCCCATCCAATCCTGTCTGCCGAACACGCCCGCGTCCGCGACTATGTCGAGGACCAATTCCGCCGGCTCGGGGTTGAACCCGCGATTCAAACCGGTACCGGTGAATACTCGAGGGGCAGTTTTCACCTTAGCGGCCACGTGGAGAATATCGTGGCGCGGCTCCCCGGAGGCGCCAATACTCGTTCCGTCATGCTGGCCGCCCATTACGACTCCACCCCTCGCGGACCCGGCGCCAGCGATGACGCCCACGGTGTCGCGGTTCTGCTGGAAACGCTGCGCGCCCTCCGTAGCGGCCCGCCGTTGCGCAACGACGTCATCTTTCTCGTAACCGATGGTGAAGAGCGCGGCCTGCTGGGCGCCGACGTATTCATGCGCGAGCACCCCTGGCGTCAGGAGCCGGGCGTGGTCTTGAACTTCGAGGCACGGGGCACAAGCGGCCCCTCCTATATGTTCGAAACCAGCGCCGGCAACGCCTGGCTCATCGACGCGCTGCGCTCGGCCGTGCCGCGCGCCAACGCCCCGTCGGTGTCCTACGAGATTTACAAGCGCATGCCTAACGACACCGACTTCACCGTCTTCAAACATCACGGCCTCCAGGGCATGAACTTCGCGTTTATCGGGCACCCCGAGTTCTACCATCGGCCGCAGGACGATGTCGCCCACCTCGACCGGCGCAGCCTCCAGGAGGACGGTAACTACGCCCTGGCGCTCACCCGTATCTTCGGCAATCAGGATCTGCGCGAGCGCCGCTCGGACAACGCGGTCTATTTCCCCACGCTCCTCACGCCGCTGATTGTCTACCCCGAGTCGTGGGCGAAGCCTCTGGCGTGGATCCTCATGTTTGCCCTCGCCATCGCCACCGCGCTCGGGCGGCGTCGCGGCCGTTGGATCGCCATCGTCCTGGCTCCTCTTGCGGCCCTGGATATTTGGCTCGCCGGCGCCGCGCCGGGCGCGTCCTACCTGCTCGAATGGCCGCTGGCGGCAAGCGTCATCGCGTTCGCGATCCTGTTGACCGCGCCCGCGCGCCTGGCGATTGGTTGGCGCATTGCCGTCCTGGCGGTCCTGCCGGCCGCGGTCCTGCTGCTGCTGATGCCATTCGCACTCTCCATCGTGGTCGCGCTTGGACCGCGCGGTGTGCCCGTCGTGGCGGCGACGGTCTTGGTGATGCTGGCGTTCCTCGCGCCACAGATCGTTCTGGTGTGCCGGCCGAATACTGCGGAATCGTCGTAAGAAACTTCGCAAGCAGCGGCCAATTCAGATGCCGCACCCGCTCCTCTGGCCGGCAGTTCGGCGGCGCCGGCCGCCATGCAAATTGGGCTTGACATGCGACACCTGTCGCGTATACCATGTGACAGGTGTCGCACATGTCCAGGTCCCTCAGCAAGTCTCTCACCCGCCGCGAACGCGAAATCATGGAGGCCGTCTTCGCGCTCGGCAACCGCGCCTCCGCCGAAGAGATCCGCGAGCGCCTCATCGATCCGCCCTCTGATTCCTCGGTTCGCGTCATGCTCACGCGGCTCGAGAAGAAAGGCTGCCTCAAGCACCAACAGGATGGGCCGCGTTACCTGTATTCGGCCACCGTCGCTCCGGCCGTTGCCAAGCGCACCGCGCTCGAACAGTATGTGCAAACCTTCTTTGGCGGCTCTTTGCGCCAGATGATGACTTCGCTGGTGGGCGAAGCGCCCTGGACCGACGAAGAGTTGGATGCCCTCCAACACGAAATCGACCGCGTTCGCAAGGAAAGGAAGAAAAAGTCATGACGCCCGCGATTCAGGAATTCATGTTCGCTGTCAGCAACTCCTTGGCCGCGTCGATTCTCGCCAAGACGACCCTCGTCCTGACTCTCGGGCTCTTCGCCGCCTGGCTGATGCGCCGCAGCCGCGCCTCGCTGCGTCACGCGATGCTGGCCGCCGTCTTTGCCGTGCTGTTGCTGCTGCCCATCGCGGCCGCCCTCGCACCGCCGGTCCGGATCGCCCTGAAGCCAACCGCGCAATCGACGGTCCCCGCTGGCCGCCGCTCCGTGGCAGTCTTTCGGGGTTCCGCAGCCGCGCGCGATTTCGCCGCGCAGCCCGCGCCACACCCCCCGGCCATCCCTCTTTCCGCCATTTTGCTGACTGTTTGGATCGCCGGCGCGGTGCTCTTTCTCTTGCCGGTGGCGGCGGGCTTGTGGCAGGTTCGACACCTGCGCCGCTCGGCTCTGCCCTGGCGGCAGGGGCAATCCGCAGCCTCCGGGCTGGCGATCGAAGCCGGCGTCTTCCGCCGCGTCGACGTTCAACTCCACGACTCGCTGCCCGGACCGATGACCTGCGGCGCGCTGCGTCCCGCAATCCTCATGCCCCTGGACGCCGAAACCTGGACCGCCGAAGACCTCTCGCGCGCCCTGGTCCACGAATTGGAGCACGTACGTCGGTGCGACTGGCTCGTCCACTGCCTTGCGCGGACTATCTGCGCGCTGTACTGGTTCCATCCGCTGGTTTGGATGGCCTGGCGTCGCCTGGAGCTCGAAGCCGAACGAAGTTGCGACGATGCCGTGCTCGATCGCTCCGAAGCGACCGCCTACGCCGATCAGCTCGTCGGACTGGCCCGGCGATTGTCGGCGACGTCCAAACCGCCCGTGCTGGCCATGGCCAGCCCCGCCGACCTCGCCAAACGCGTCGGCTCCGTTCTCGACAGCGCCCAGCGGCGCGGCCGCGCGGGAGTCTTGAGAATCACCCTTGCATGGGCCGCCGCCGCGATGCTCGTACTGGCGGTTTCCCCATTGAAAATCGTCGCCGCGCAAGCCACCACCACCCAGATGCAAAGTTCCCCGTTGCCGCAGTACAGCACAAGCACCCAGCTCATCCAGGTCGATGTCATCGTCACCGACACCCGCGGCGGCCGCACCGTCACCAACCTTCAGAAGGAAGACTTCACCATTACCGAAGACGGCCGTCCGCAGGCCATCGCCATCTTCTCCTTCCATTCGATGGAAGGCTCCGCACCCGGTTACTACCTCCTCGGGTACTACACGGCTAACGAAGCTTCCGACGGTACCTATCGTAAAATTCGCGTCGCTCTCAATCCGCCCGTCGCCTCAATGGTCACGCTCGACTATCGCCAGGGATATTGGGCCGCCAAATTCGCGGTAGAACCGCCTGACTCCAACCCATCGATCCCCAGCGATGTCAGACTTCCCATACCAATCTACAAGCCCGAACCCGAATATTCGGAGGAAGCGCGCAAAGCCAGATATCAAGGCGCGGTGCGTCTCTTCATCGAGATTGACGCGACCGGTCACGTCATGCCCGCCAGCACCCGCGTAATTCGCAGCCTCGGCCTGGGACTGGATGAGACCGCCGCCGAGTGCGTCTCCCGCTGGCGATTCAAGCCCGCCACCAAGGGCGGCAACCCCATCGCCGTACAGGCCGAAGTCACCGTCAACTTCCGGCTCTGGTGACCCGCCCCCTGGCGCGGGCACTCGTGCCGGCGATCCTCTGTGTCGCGCCTATTTTGCCCGAAACCAAATCACCTGGCTTCCAAGGTTCGTCAGCGGCTCCCCGGACGGCATCACCTCGACCGAATGCAGTCCGCTCTTTTCCGAAACCGTCAAATGGCCCACAATCCCACCCGTCTTCCGATCCAGCTTCACCACCCAACCCGCCGATCCGGTGGGTTCATTCAGCGGCTGCATCCCGGCCCACAGATACTGACCATCTAACTTCAGCGAGTAAGTCCGCCCCAGGTTCGAAAACTCCCCCAGAAACTTGCCGTTCAACGAGAACTTCTCGATCCTGCCATTTTCCCGGTCGGCGACATAAATAGTGCCCTCTTCATCGATCTGAATGGCGTGCGGCAGATGAAATTCGCCCGCGCCGTTCCCCGCCTTGCCCCACTCGCGCACGCGCTTTCCGTCGGGCGTGTATTCCAGAACGCGCGCGTTGCCATACCCGTCGGTGATGAAGATCCGTCCGCCCGGTCCGAAAGCGATGTCCGTTGTCCCGTTGAACGCGCTGCGCGTCTTCGGCTGCTCGCCGACGTTGATTGTCAGCAGCGTCTCGCCGCGCGGCGAGTACTTTGTAACCACTGACGATGCCGCGTCGACTGTCCACACATTCCCCGCCGGATCGATGCGAATGCTGTGCGGAATCGTGTACCCGCCCTTGCCCCACGACCGGAGCACCTTGCCTTCGCGGTCGAGCACCAGCACCGGATCCGCCTTGTCGCCGCGCTGAATCTCGTAGATCAAACCCTTCGAATCCACCGCCAGCCACGACACCATGCCCGATTCCCATCCAACCGCCGGCGCCTTCGCAGCGAAATGCGTGGCCGTAAATGGCAGTTCCGGCGAGGCTTCAATCCGAGCCCGGAGATCGGCCGCGGCCTTGTCTCGCACTTCCCGATCGCCCGTCGCGCCATTCTGCGCCAGTGCCGGAACACAGATCAGACACGCAAGGATCCGCCAGGACATTCTCCCCTCCTCTCAATTCGTCGAATGCTGCCGTGCCTGCGCCACCATCTGCTTCACCTTGGCTAGTAGCTCCGGCGCGTGATACGGAATTCCGTCCTTGATCGTCCACTCCACTCCGCCCGTGTGCACCGTCTTGCCGCCGCGAATCTCATCCACTCCCGTCGGATAGAGCACTTTGAAATTGACCAGCGGATTTCCATTGACCACGATCAAATCCGCCGCCCATCCCGCTCGCACGCGCCCGAGCCGGTTCTCCTGACCCAGAATCTTCGCGTTATTGCCGGTCGCGTCCTGAATAATCCTGATGGGATGAAATCCGGCCTCCTGGTACAGTTCGAAGTTACGGATAAATCCGAAGCCGTACATCTGGTAAATGAATCCGGCGTCATCACCCATGCCGATCAGCCCGCCTAACCGGTCGAACTGCCGCAGCGCCGCCATCCAGATACGATAATTCTCCTTCCAGTAAGTCTCATCCGTCGACGTCCAGCCAATAAAGTAAGAGCCGTGGTTACTAGGATTCGGCCGGAAATACTCCTCCAGCGTGGGATGCAGATACTCGGCGAACCACGGCTGCGTCTGCGCGCGCTGTAAATCGCGGCTGGCCTCGTAAATGTCCAGTGTCGGATCCCAGGCCACGTGCGCGTCCACCATGCCTTTGAGCACCGCTGTCAGCCGCTCCGGATCCGCTTCGCGCCATAAGTGCCCGGCATAGCGGAACCGGTCCGTCTCGTTGTTGTAGTTATAGCTCGCCGGAAAATCCTGTACGCCCGCCGGGATCGCCGCATCGGGAATGCCATACCAATGCTCGATGCTCGTCGTTCCGAACCTGATATCGTCCCAGGCGTTGGTCTCTTCCACCCCGGCATGATGCGCGATCCGCAGCCCAAGCGTATGCGCTTCCTTTTCCATGGCCTCCATGGTGTCGCGATCGATACCCAGGATCTTGATGCCGTCGGCGCCCATCTGCTTTAGCTCGCGGACGTGCGCCGTCGCCGCCTGCGCGTCTTTCGGCCTGCCGAACATCGGATACACAAAGATACGTGGAGCGGCGATCTTTCCGGCGGCGCTCTGCTGCCGCAGTTCCAGCGCTCGGCGTGTGTCGCTGCCCACGTCGCGGATCGTCGTGATGCCGCACGCCAGCCACAGGTCGAGTTCGTATTCGATCGGCTGCGGCTTTCCACCGCGTTCCTCCTGCAGGTGTGCGTGCGCATTGATTAGGCCCGGCAGCACATACTTGCCGGTCGCATCGATCACCGCGTCGGGCGCCGGACCATTGCGCGCGCCGCCTCTGGCCCCATCCCGTGCCAGCGACACCGGATCGAGCGCGATCACGTCGGCGATGGTGTTGTCCTCGATCAGAATGTCCTTCGGGCCGCTGGCCGGCGTGCCGTTGCCATCGATCACGGTGGCGTTGTGGATCAACAGGCGGTGCACCCGCTGCCCGCTGGTAGGGTTCTGCGCCGCGGCGCCGCCCGTCAACAGAACCAGGCACAAGCTGACTCGTCGGAACATGGGTTGATTGTGCCACAGTCGAAGACGCCGTGCCCGTCGCGTCGTGCACCCCATTCGAGTATGTATAATACCCGGAGGATCTGCCTCTGACAGCCGTCCGATAGCTCTCCATTTCGCGGCCCTTGTCCGTTAATCGCGATTGGTGTATCTCAAGAGAGCAGAATTGAATCCGAATTGGTTTGAGACTTTTTTCGATGCCTCGCGCTCGATATGTGGCGCTGCGCCATGACGCCCGAACAGACCGCGCGGGAGGCCGATTTTCTGATCGATCGTCTGCAATTGCAGCCGGGCATGAGCGTGCTGGATGTTCCTTGCGGCAACGGCCGCCATGCCGTCGAGTTGGCGCGGCGCGGAATCCGCATGACCGGCGTCGATATCTCCCCGGGCTTCCTCGCCGAGGCTCGCAACTCCGCCCCGGACATCGAATGGATCCAGGGCGACATGCGCGCCCTGCCGTGGCGCGGCCGCTTCGATGCGGCCTATTGCTGGGGCAACAGCTTCGCCTATTTCGATTACCCGAACTGCCGCCGCTTCCTGGAAGCCATCGCGGCATCGTTGCGCCCCGGCGGCCGGTTCCTTCTGGAAAGCGGCGTCGTCGCGGAATCGATCCTTTTTACCCTGCAGCCCGAACGGTCGATGAAGATCGGCGACATCGATTTCTCCAGCCGCGCCGCTTACGACGCCCTTGACGGCCGGCTCGATATCACCTACATATTCGCGCGAGGCGACACCCGCGAGGTGAAGCCCATTGTAGGTTGACAGAGTAGTTGAAAACTACCATGTTGAGAACAAAGGGCAAACCGACGAGATTCGCCACAGATCATGAAACATCCCGCCAGAGTTCGTGAAATTATCCGACCGGTCTGCCATTGTTGTTGAAACAATCCTATATGGCGCTCCGTTCCGGGCGTTTCCTCCAGGACCATCGAAAGGGACCGCGCTGTAAACGTTGGCGACAAGGGAGGACCCGCCGCCCAGAATGCCATTCGTTTGGGCGACCGGGGCGCCAGAGTCCGAGACGACTTCTCGCTCAAATGTTTCGCTCTTGCGATCGATCCCATAGGGATCCGTTTTGGACGGCCCGCACGGTAGAATTGTCTAACAGCGCATGCCCCTGCCCGCCCGAACTCGGTTGGGACCCTACGAGATTCTTACACCTATCGGCGCCGGCGGCATGGGAGAGGTCTACAAGGCTCGCGACACGCGCCTGGACCGCATTGTCGCCGTTAAGGTTTCGCAGGAGAGATTTTCCGACCGTTTTCAGCGCGAGGCCCGCGCCTCAGCCGCGCTGAATCATCCGAATATCTGCCAACTCTACGACGTGGGGCCAGACTATCTGGTCATGGAGTTCGTTGACGGACTTCCCATTGGCCGGCCAAATAACCCGCGTAAGCTCCTCGACTTCGCGGTGGAGATCGCCGGCGGTCTCGCCGCCGCCCATGCAAGTTCCATCGTGCACCGCGATCTCAAGCCGGACAACATTCTGGTCACTGCCGATGGCAGAGTGAAAATTCTGGATTTCGGGCTGGCGAAAGCAGCGGCGTCCACAGCGGCGGCAGCCCAGTCGACCCAGACCATGGTGACCGATCCGGGCACGACGGTCGGCACTATCAACTACATGTCGCCCGAGCAGGCGCGCGGCGAAACTAATCTTGGGCCGCAGTCCGATCAGTTCTCTTTCGGGCTCGTGCTGTACGAACTGGCCACCGGGAAACGAGCATTCCAGCGCGCCAGCGCCGCGGAGACGATGACCGCCATCATCCGTGAAGACCCCGAGCCCCTTCCGGCAAGTGTTCCCGCGGCGCTACGCTGGGTGATCGAGCGGCTGCTCTCCAAGGAGGTGGCGGAGCGCTACGACTCCACGCGCGACCTGTATAGCGAGCTGAAGCAGATTCGCGACCGGTCTTCCCCATCGGCCGCCGAGCTGCAATCCGCCCCGGCCGCGCCCCGTGCTTCTACTCGTCGGCGCGCGCTTCTTTCCGCCGCAATCGCCATAACCTGTCTGGCCGCCGGTCTGGCATTCGACCGATTCCTCGGTTCGGCATCCGCGTTCGACCTCTCGGCGTATCGGTTCACGCCCATTTCCTGGGAGGAAACCGAGCAGCGGGCGCCTGCCTGGTCACCGGATGGCAAGAGCATCGCTTATTACGGGAGAGTCCACGGAATTTATCAGGTGTTCACACAGGTCGTAGGCTCTACGGAGGGCGCGCAGCTTACAAAGGCAAGTGACCCCTGCACCGAGCCCTTCTGGTCTCCCGACGGCGCTACGCTCTATTACCTTTCCGGTAAAAACCTCTGGGCCGTTCCCGTTTCCGGCGGATCTTCGGATTTGATCCTCGAGGACGTCCAGGCAGCCGCCATTCATCCGGACGCCAAAACTCTGGCCTTTGAGCGGGACGGCAAGCTATGGATCGGATCGGTTGGCGGCGCGGCGCCCAAGGAACTCTGGCCGGGGCCATTTCCAAACGTCTCCCATATGCAGTTCTCACCCGACGGCTCAAGGGTCGTCGCCGATGATAACGAAACCTCATGGATCGTGGCGTATCCTTCCGGCAAGCCTGAACTCCACATTGATAGCAATCAGGTATCGAGCTGGTTCCCGGACAGCCGCCATCTCCTGCTCGCCGCGCCACCGAGGCGCACTAGTGGAGTGGTGATTTCCGTGCTCGATGTCGCCGGGGGCCGCCGGCGTACCGTCTATCCATTTCGCGAAAACGGCTTCAATCCGTCGGTCTCGCCCGACGGCAAGCGGATCGCTTTCGCCGCGGGCGAAACCGGGTGGGACGTCTTGGAAGTTTCGCTCACCACCGGAACACTGCATACGGTGATCTCCGGCGCGGGCACCGCTTATTGGCCGGACTGGGATCCCTCCGGAACCCATTTCCTGTACTCGGCTGCGCATGGTCCGGCGGGCGGGGCGATCGAGGACCGCGACGCTGTGAGTGGTGGGTTTTCGCGCCGGCTCATCGAAGGTGACGACCTGATTGAACCGCAATGGTCGCCGGATGGCACGCGATTTGTATTCACCGACGCAGGGCCGCATTCCAGGCTGATGTTGGCAAACGCATCCGGCGGCCATGCCGTTATGCTGGATCAGGCCCCGCCCGGCAAGCTGGCTGGATCAGGAATGGCATGGTCGCCCGATAGCCAGTGGATCTCCTATATTCGCCCGCTCGGGAACAAGCGAGCGATGGCCAAGATCCTGACCAAGCCCGGCGCGCTCCCTGTGTTCCTCACCGATGTCAAACCTTGGCTCCGGTCCGTCACACGCTGGTCCCCCGCGGGAGACTGGATTGTCTATCCGGCAAATGACGGTCTCGGCCTGATCTCGCCGGATGGCAAAACCAGCCGCCTGCTGACACCGCGCAAGTTCAAGGCCTACAACTTTTCAAGAGACGGGAGTCAGATCTTCGGCGTCTTTCAGAACACGACCAACGACGGGCCGCAATGGCAGCTCTATTCCGTGAATGTCAACACCGGTGCGGAGAGGCTTCTCGCCGCTCTGGATCTGCCCCCTTCGGCTGCCACCGTGGCCGGATTCAGCGTCCATCCGGATGGAAAACGTTTTCTCACATCGATAGCTAGGTTCCAAACCCACATCTGGGCGCTTGAGGGCTTCGAGCCGCCGCGGTCTACAGGCTGGTTGGCTCGTCTGCTAGGCCGCTGACGCAGTTTGTCCTTCGTTCTGGCATGAGCCAGTTGGTCCAAAAAACGACTCTGGTATTAGCCGGCTGAGATGAAGCCACGCTGACGGCGTAGCGTTTAGCGCGCCATGTAGGATTTCTTCATTTACTATGGCGAGGTTTTTCAACAAGTGTGGCAAGACTTTTCAGTAATTCTGTCAACCTACACCCATCCATCAATGGGTGCATTCCGCGGCCGAGCTGCGGCGCATGTTCTCCGCCGCCGGCCTCACTCTTGCCGAAGCCTTCGGCGGGTTGGACGGCGTCCCATATCGTCTCGCCTCCCCGCGCTTCATCGGCCTGGCGCGTGGCGCACGCTTCTAGCGTGCAGCGCCGGCACTCCTGCCGGCGTCCCGGGAAAACGGCGGGTTTGATCTGCCTTCACCGCCCCGCCTGTCTGCGCCAGGGGTAACTTCACTGTGGAGTAGACTCCACAATGGAAACCATCCAGGTTGTGCTCGACTCAAAACTGCTCAAGGCCGCCGGCGCGGCCGCCAGCGCCAAAAGGTCAATCGATCAGCGTTGATTCGACACGCGCTCGCGACACCTCGGACTGCGCCTGGCCGGGTTGGAGGAGCGCGATCGGCGGGGCTACCTTGCTGAAGAGCCGCTGCGCCATCAACCTCCACAACCCCATCACTGTTCCGCAACACCAATCGGTCAGGCGCGTCGCGACCCTGAGCGCCGACCGGATGCCTCAGGTCTCCGGAGCCATCCGATTCTCGCTCGGCTGCGACTGAGCCTGTCCAATTGCCTCAATCCCTCCTCATGCTACATTGAGGGATCAGCAGCGCCCAATTCCCATGCCAGCCGATTCCACAGCAGGCGACAAGTTTCAGCAACTGGTCTCGATCATGGCGCGCCTGCGCGGCGAAGGCGGCTGCCCGTGGGACCGCGAACAGACCTTCGACAGCATCAAGCCCTACACCCTCGAAGAGACCTACGAAGTGCTCGATGCCATCGACAAACGCGATTGGCCCGGCCTTTCCGAGGAGCTCGGCGACTACCTTCTCCAGGCCGTCTTCTATGCGCAGATGGCCTCGGAACAGCAGCTATTCCGCATCGAGGACGCGCTCGACGCCATCAACCAGAAGCTTGTCCGCCGCCACCCGCACGTCTTCGGCGACGAATCGGCCTCGACCGCGGGCGATGTCAAACGCATCTGGGGCGAAGTCAAGGCCGCTGAGAAGAAGGACAAGGGCCAGCACGACACGGGTCTGCTCGATAGCGTTCCGCGATCGCTGCCGGCGCTAGTCGAAGGCCAGCAGATCGCCTCGCGCGCGGCGGGCGTCGGCTTCGATTGGGAAACGCCCGAGCAGGTAATCGAAAAACTCCACGAGGAGTTGGCCGAACTGGACCAGGCGCGCCGCAATACGACGCCCCCGGATTCAGACCATGATGAACTCGAAAACGAAATCGGCGACCTGCTCTTCGTGCTGGTGAATCTGGCGCGCTTCGTCAAGGTCGATCCCGAGCAGGCGCTGCGCCGCACCAACGCCAAGTTCCGCAAGCGATGGAGCTTCATCGAACAGAAACTGGCGGAGCGCGGCAAAACTCCCGCGGAATCGAACATCGGCGAGATGGAGGAGTTGTGGCAGCAGGCCAAACAGTAATCGAGATCCGCCGCTTATCGCATCACGACGAGTTTCGCGAAGTGGTGTCGCTGCAAAAGACCATCTGGCAGTTTCCCGATATCGAGTTGCTGCCGGTCCGTTTTCTGGTGGTGGTGAGCCGCGTGGGTGGCCACGTCTTTGGCGCCTACGATGGCGATCGCATGATCGGATTCTGCTTCGCCATCCCCGGCATCAAGCCCGATGGCCGGCCCTACCTGCACAGTCACATGCTCGGCGTGCTGCCCGAGTACCGAAATCATTCGGTGGGCCGCAAGCTGAAACTGCGCCAGCGCGACGACGCCCTCGCCCGCGGCATCGCTCTCATCGAATGGACCTTCGATCCGCTCGAGCTGAAAAACGCCTTCTTCAACATCGAGCGGCTGGGCGCCATCGTGCGCCGCTATTCCGAGAATCAATACGGGTCCACCGGCAGCCCGCTCCACGGCGGCCTTCCCACCGACCGCTGCTACGCCGAGTGGTGGATCGATACGCCGCGCGTCCATGCGGTGCTCGCCGGCTATGGCACAGGAGCCGGACCGCGTGAGCGCATCGCCCTGCCGTCCGAAATGGCCGAAGTCAAAGCCGAATTCCCCGTCCGCGCCCGCGAGATTCAGAAGAACGCCGCCGCCCGTTTTCAGGAGGCCTTCGCGCGCGGGTTGGCCGTCACCGGTTTCGAGCGCGCCGAGACCGAAGGCGTCTACCTGCTCGAACCGTTGGCGCCAAATTGGCCCATCGGAGGTTGACATGAAGCTCGAACGCATCACTCTGCGTCAGATCCGCATGCCGCTGGTGCATTTCTTCGAAACCAGCTTCGGACGCACCTATAGCCGCGACATCGTGCTGGTGGAAGCGCAGTCGGGCGGCATCTCCGGGTGGGGCGAGGTGACGGCCGGCGAGAATCCCTTCTACAACGAGGAATGGACCGAGTCGGCGTGGATGATTTTGCGCGATTACGCCGCGCCGCGCGTGCTCGGCCGCGATCTGGCCAATGCCGAAGCGGTCTATCCGCTCACCAGCCACATTCGCGGCCACAACATGGCCCGCGGCGGCCTGGAAGCGGCGGTCTGGGATCTCGAGGCCCGCCAGGAAAACATTCCGCTGTGGAAGAAAATCGGCGGCGGCGCCCGGCGCGAGATTCCCTGCGGAGTCTCCATCGGCATTCAGGATTCCGTCGAGCAGCTCGAAGAGAAAATCGCCCACGAGCTCGCCGATGGCTACCAGCGCATCAAATGCAAAATCAAGCCGGGCTGGGATGTCGACGTGATGAAGCGCCTGCGCGAGCGCTTCCCGTCCGTCAAGATGATGGCTGACGCCAATTCGGCCTATACCCTCCGCGATGCGGCCCACTTGAAGCGGCTCGACGACTTCTACCTCATGATGATCGAGCAGCCGCTGGCTCACGACGACATCATCGACCACGCCGAATTGCAAAAGCAATTGAACACGCCCATCTGCCTGGATGAATGCATCCGCTCGGCGCATCATGCCGGGCAGGCCATCAAACTGCGCGCCTGCGGCATCATCAATATCAAGCTCGGACGCGTGGCCGGATTCGCCGAAGCGCGGCGCGTCCACGACGTCGCCAGGGACGCCGGCATTCCCGTGTGGTGCGGCGGCATGCTCGAAGCCGGCATCGGACGCGCCCACAATATCGCCCTGGCCACCATGGAAAACTTCGTATTGCCAGGCGACGTCTCGGCCAGCAAGCGCTATTGGGCGCGCGACATCATCTATCCCGCCGTGGAAACCACGCCGCGCGGCACCATCGAGATCCGTGATGAACCCGGCTTCGGTTACGCCCTCGATCTCGACTTCATCCGCTCCATCACCGTGCGCGAGGAGACCGTCGGTTGAAGTCGCTCCTCACGCTGTTGCGGGGCAATCGCAATTACCGCAACATGTGGACCGGGCAGCTGGTCAGCGAAATCGGCGACCAGTTCAATAACATCGCGGTGTTCAGCCTGGCGGTGGCCGCCACTCACAGCGGCATGGTGATCACCCTCATCTTCCTGTCTCGCGCCATCCCGGCGATGCTGGCCGGACCCCTGGCGGGAGTGATCCTCGACCGGCTCAATCGCAAGTACGTCATGATCGCCAGCGACCTGATTCGCGGCGTCGTGGCGGCGGGCTTCATCTCACAAGCCAATCATCCGGACGCGCACGCGCTTTACCTGCTGAGCGCGCTGCTCATGCTGGCGTCCCCGTTCTTTACCGCCGGCCGCGCGGCCATTCTGCCCTCGATCGCCACCAAGGAAGAGCTGCACATCGCCAATTCACTCACCCAGAGCACGCAGTGGAGCACGCAATTGGTGGGCGCGATGCTGGCGGGCGTCAGCGCCGCGGTAGTCGGGTATAAGTGGGCCTTCGGCTTCAATTCCTTCTCGTTCTTTTTCTCGGCGCTCTGCATCTCCAGGCTGGCGCTGGCAGGCCGCGGATTCCGTCCGCCGCAGCGGCCGCTCACCGAAGCACACGTGGTCCGGCCATGGCACGAATACGCCGAAGGTCTGCGCTACATCAAGTCGGTCCCGCTGATTCTCGGGCTCCTTATCATTAATATCGGTTGGGCCAGCGGCGGCGGCGCGGCGCAGATTCTCTTCACCGTCTTCAGCGAGATGGTGTTCAAGAAAGGTCCGGCCGGCCTCGGAATCATTTACGGCTGCGCCAGCGTCGGCCTGCTGTCCGGCGGCGCCATCGCCCACACCATCGGGCGCAAGCTGAGTTTTCGCGATTACAAGCGGACCATTGCGTTTGTCTACGTCATCCACGGCGGCGCGTACGTGCTCTTCAGCCTGTCGCCAAAGTTCGGCATCGCGCTGTTTTTCATCGCCCTGTCGCGCGCGGCCGTGGGAGTCAGCAGCGTCTTGAACTGGGGACAACTCCTGCGGATCGTGCCCAACGAATTTCGCGGCCGCGTCTTTTCGACCTCGGAATCGGTGACGTGGTCGGTGATGATGCTGTCGATGCTGGCGGCCGGCGCGGCGTCGCAATCGGTCGATCCGCGTCTGATCGGAGCCGTGGCCGGCATTTTCAGCTCCACGACCGCGATATTCTGGGGTTGGGCCAATCTCACCGGCCGGCTGCCCGAACCCGTGCGCCAGGGCGTGGAACCCGAAGAGGTGGAAGTGCATGAAGAGCCGCGTAGCTGAAGCCTTGTTTTTTGTGGGGCAGGCTGGTAGCCTGCGGCGGATTGTCAATCCGCCCGCTGACGCGAAGTGCGGCGTCCGAACTGTTCTACGCACGCGAGCAGGCGAGAAGAGCCTCGGATGGAGTGCATGACCACATCCCTGGCCGGCAAAGTCATTCTCGTCACCGGCGCCGCCAGGCGCATCGGACGCGGCATCGCGCTACGACTCGCCAAAGAAGGCGCGCGCGTCGCCATCCACTACGGCACCTCGGAGGCCGAGGCTCGCCGCACGGCCGAAGAGTGTGGCGGCGCCGAACTGTTTCGCGCCAACCTGGAACGCGTCGACGAGATCCGACGCATGTTCGACGATCTCCAATCGCGCCTCGGCCGCCTCGATGGCCTGGTCAACAACGCCGCGCGCTTCACCCGCTTCGATCCGCTCGACATCACCGAACGCGACTGGGATTTCATCCACTCCGTCAACCTGAAGGCCGTCTTCTTCTGCTGCCAGAACGGAGCGCGATTGATGCGCAAATCGGGCGGCGGACGCATCGTCAACATCAGCTCGCTGGGCGGCATCCGCCCATGGGCCGACCATGCGCATTACTGCGCGTCGAAAGCCGGCGTCATCCACATGACCCGCGCCCTGGCCAAGGCCTGGGCGCCCGACATCACCGTAAATTCCGTCGCGCCCGGTGTGATTCCATTCGACGATATCGATGCCGAGGGCCAGCGGATGATCCAGATGACGCCCGCGCGCCGCGGCGGAACTCCCGACGAAATCGCCGATGGCGTGGTGTTCTTCCTGAGTGCGACCAATTACATTACCGGCCAGCTTCTCGCCGTGGATGGCGGGCTCAGCCAGAAGTAAGCCGCGCTATTTTCCAGTGCTCTTTACATCCGCCAGTGCATCTTTTGCCATCTGCAGATGGTGTTGCAGCGTCGGCAGGGTCTTCGCAGCGAAAGCTTTCATGTCTGGATCGGTGCCGTGGTCGGCTTCATGCTGGAATTCCGCGAGGTCTTTTTCGTGGTCGCTCACCATGTCCTCCATGTAGGCTTTGTCGAATTCCGCACCCCGCAAGCTGGAGAGCTTGTTCTTGGTGGCTTCGTCTTTCGAATCGAGCATGTTCGGCAGCGTCACTCCTTTGTTGGACGCGATCGATTTGAGCTGCTCGTTCGCCTTGGAATGGTCGTCCACCATTCGCTGGCCGAACTGTTTCACTTTGGCGTTGGCGGCTTGCTGGGTCGCCATCCGCCCGAGTTCCACTTCGGCCATACCGCCCTGCGCGGCTTTGGTAGCGAAGGTATTGTCCGCGGCCTTCATCCGATTGGCCTGGTTTTGTTGTCCCACGATAGTGCCGACGAACAGGGTTGGCACAGCCAGTGTAAGGGTCACGACAAGCTTTTTCATGGAAGAAAGCGATGCACGACCGTCACCGTTGCATGTAATCGATCGAATCCCGGCCCGAACCGTTCGAAATCTTACCCGCTGTTACACTCAGGTCATGTCCATGTTCCGTCTTGATGGCCGCCGCGCCTTCGTAACAGGCGGCGCCAGCGGCATCGGCCTGGAAGTGTGCCGCGCGTTGGCCGCGGCCGGCGCCCAGGTCACGATCGGCGATATCGATCGCGACCTCGCCCGTGCGATGTCGCGGGAGATTCCGAACTCGGATTTCTGTGTTCTCGATGTCACCAAAGAAGAGCAGGTGGAGACCACCATGGGCTCGCTCGATCGGCTCGATATTCTGGTGAACAGCGCCGGCATCGGA
>Ga0335073_10006461_pt1 | contig 16465 bp, 15 predicted proteins | sample Lox_Sample_22_FD_207093 | JGI IMG/M metagenome (GOLD analysis project Ga0335073, IMG submission 207093) | Soil microbial communities from Loxahatchee National Wildlife Refuge, Florida, United States - Lox_Sample_2.2 | ecosystem: Environmental > Terrestrial > Soil > Wetlands | place: USA... | reverse complement strand
CGCCCGCCGCGCGCCGCAAACAAGAAGCTGCCCGATGAGACCCGGCCAAAGCTCCTCTGCGGTCGGGATCGTCGTTGAATGCGAGCTCTCGGTCGAGGTTCCCGCAATTGCAGCTGCAGCGCCGGGAATGACGGCGTTGGTGCTCGTTCGCTTGTTCAGCGAGCCGATTGGGATGCTCAGCCTCACTTTGTCCGAGCGGGGGCTCGAGCCCGCGGAGCTCGCGGCCGAAATCGCCGGCGAGCTCGGCTCCGAGCTGCGCGAGCGGTTTGCTGACTGCGCGATCGCGTGGACGGGATCGCTCCCCACCAACGGGCTCGAGCCTGGCCGCACCCCGAGCTTCATCAAGGGACGTCAACGTGCCCTCGCGGAGGGCCCTGAGATCACCGTCGCGATCTGCACGCGCGACCGACCCGATGATCTGGCGCGCGCGCTCGACAGCATCCAGCGTCAGGAGTACCCCCGCGTGCGTACGCTCGTGGTCGACAACGCCCCGTCCGATGACCGAACTCGGCGGCTGGTCTCCGAGCTGTCGCGAACGCTAGAGATTGGCTACGTCACCGAGCCGCGGCCGGGCCTCTCGTGGGCGCGTAACCGAGCCGTCGAGGCGTCAAACGACGAGATCATTGCCTGGGCCGACGACGACGAGGTCTGCGACGCCTGGTGGGCCACGGAGATCGCTCGCGCGTTCATGGAGGTTCCTCAGGCTGGCGCGGTCACCGGAATGGTCGCCGCGGCCGAGCTCCAGACAGAATCCCAGGCCTGGTTTGAGCAGTACAGTGGCGTCCGTCGCGGCCGCGGGTTTACCCGCGCGGTGTTCTCGCCCGCAACCGCGCGCCAGCAGAGCCCGCTGTATCCCCTCCCGCCCTATGGCGCCGGCGCCAACATGGCCTTCCGGCGAGAGGCGATCGAGCGGATCGGCCGCTTCGATTGCGCACTCGGGACAGGCACCGCGACGCTGGCCGGCGAGGACACGGCGGCGCTGAGCACGCTGCTGCTCACCGGCGGGACCATCGTCTATCAGCCGAGCGCGATCGTGCACCATCGCCACCGGCGTGACTACGGCGCCCTGGAGCGCGTGATGCTCGGCTACGGCCGGGGGCTCAGCGCTTATTACGCGAGCATGCTCGTGCGACACCCTGCCTGCCTGCCTGAGTTGGTCCGGCTCTCTGGCCGTGCGATGCGTGATCAGGTCTCGCGCGACGGGCAGCGTCTCGGTGAGCTGGACGGCTTTCCGAGAGAGCTCCTGCGGATCAACCGCAAGGGGCTGCTTCAGGGCGCGTTCAAGTATCCGGGCGCTCGGCGAACGGCGCGTCGACTGGCCAGTGCGGTGACGGGAGCTGATCGGTGATGAATTCTCAGGCAACCGTGGCCGTGCTCTCGTATCACAGCATCGCGGCGCGAACCACGCCGGCGTTCGCCCCATTGACCGTCGACCCGTCCCTGTTCGCCGAGCACCTAGAGGCACTGCGCGAGCAGAGCATCGACGTGATCCCGTTCCGCGAGGTTCCCGACGCGCTTGCAGCTGGGCGCAGCGCCGTTGCGATCTCGATCGATGACGGGCTCGCCGACGCCGCCGAAAACGCTTGTCCAACTTTGGCCCGGGTCGGGATGACCGCGACGCTATTCGTGCCTACCCGGTACGTCGGGGGCCACTCGGGCTGGCTGCACGGCGCGGATGCGCGGCGGCCGATGCTGAGCTGGGCCACGATCGTTTCACTGGCCGGCGAGGGATTCGAGATTGCGTCGCATGGCCGGACGCACATGGCGGCGGACCTCAACCCGCCCGAGCTCGTCGAGCAGGACGCCCGCGCCAGCCGGCTCCAGCTCGAGGACCGTATCGGCCGCGCGGTCAGCAGCTTTGCCTACCCGTTCGGCTATCACTCCGCCTCATCTCGCCGGGCGGTGCGCGCCGCCGGTTATCGGCAGGCGTGCGCGGTCGGTGACCTGCCTGCCCGCGCAGGCGACGACCGCTGGGCGCTACCGCGCCTGCAGGTCTGGGACGGCACGACGCCCGAGGCGCTCGTGGCGATGGTCACGTGGCGACCGCCGCTGACGAGGCGGGCGTGGGCGCGCTCCAAGCAAGGCGTCTGGCATCTCGGGCGCCGATGCGCCGGCTGGGGACCTCCGGAAGCGAGACGAATTCAGGAAGCACGGCGATGAGCGGACCTGGCCCAATTCACGTCGCGGTCATCGACGTCGGAGAACCGATCGCCGACCTCGAATGCACGCGCGAAAGCGAACCACCGTACGCCGCTGCATGGGTTCTTGCCTGCCGCGCTGGTCGGCCGCTCGGGAGCGTCGAACTGCCGCTTGACGAGGAACGCATCCCGGCCGAGCAGCTCGAGCGGGAGCTCCGCGCGAGCCTCGGAGCCGCCTGGAACAGCGAGCCTGCGCCGGACGCCCCGCCGCTCGCGCGAGCCACCGTCGTGGTTCCTACCGCGATGTCGCGGCCCGAACAGCTGCGCCGGTGCGTGCGCAGCCTGGTCGAGCTGGATCACCCCGACTACGAAGTGATCGTCGTCGACAACCGCCCCGTCGGGGCGCCACCGGTCGACCTGCCCGGTGTGCGCGTTGTCCGAGAGACGCGCCCCGGCATCTCAGCCGCCCGTAACCGCGGACTCCAGGAGACAACCGGGGAGATCGTCGCCTTCACCGACGACGACGTCGAGGTCGACCGGCGTTGGCTGCGCGCGCTGAGCGAGCGGTTCGCACGCGCCCCCGAGCTTGCCGCGGTGACGGGGCTGGTCGTGCCGGCCGAGCTCGAGACCCCCGCGCAGATCTTCTTCGAGCAGTCGGGCAGCGGGCTCGATCGCGGCTACGCGCCGCTCACGTTCGAGCGCGCCGGCCGTTTTCAGATGAGGCGCCGCAACCTCCGCGACGGAAGCGAGCAGGTCCACTCGCTATACGAGATGGGCGAGCTCGGACTTGGTTCGAACATGGCCTTCCCGACGGACGTGCTCCGAGCCGCCGGCGGGTTCGACGAGGCGCTCGGCACCGGCACGCCTACTCGTGGCGGAGAGGACCTCGCGATCCTGGTGCAGTTGCTGGACGCCGGGAGACGGCTCGCCTACGAGCCGGCCGCGATCGTTCATCACACGCATCGCGCGTCGCTCGAGGATCTCGAGCGTCAGATCTACGGCTACGGTGTCGGCTTCACGGCGATGCTGACCGCGGTCGCGCTTCGTAGACCGCTCCACTTCGTCGGCTTGGCGGCCGTCGTGCCGGTGTGGCTGCGCTCGCTGTTCGATCCCGCATCAGCCAAGCGCGCCAACAGGACGGCCGACTTTCCGCCCGAGCTGGGCGGAACGGAGCTCCGCGGCATGCTCGCGGGGCCGGTGGCGTATCTGCGGGCGCGTGTGATCCAGAGGCGGTGGGCAGCATGAGCGCGCTCGCCGCCCGAACCGATGCGACGCGGTTTCGACCGATCAAGATCGCCACGATCGATGTCGAGAACTTCCCGGACGAGATCGAAGGTGGGCCCGACTACAGCGCCCTGTGGGCGCTGGTCCGGGAGCAGGATCGGCCGCGCGGGATGATCCGGATCCCGTTCCAAGACGGATCCGTCAGCCGCGGGCAGCTCGCCGTTGCAATCGCGGCACTTCCGGCGCCGCCGCGAACGCCAGCTGTGCCGTGTCCGCAGGCGCAGGCACTTCCACGAATCTCGGTTGTGGTTCCGAGCCTGCTCGAACGCGAGGAGGGCCTGCACGCGTGCCTCAAGTCGCTCGCCGGTCTCGATTACCCGGACTACGAGTTGATCCTGGTCGACAACCGCCCCGCCGGAGCGTCCCCGGTCGATTTGCCCGGCGTGCGCGTCGTCCGCGAGACTCGCCCCGGCATCTCGGCCGCCCGCAACCGCGGTCTTGAGACGGCTACCGGGGAGATCATCGCGTTCACGGACGACGACGTCGAGGTCGATCCTGGGTGGCTGCGAGCGATCGCAACGCGGTTTCTGGCACACCCCGAGGAAGCGTGTGTCACTGGCCTGACGCTCCCGAGCGAGCTCGAGACGCCGGCGCAGCTCACGCTCGAGGAGTACTACGGCGGCTTTGGATTGCGCGCCTTCGAGGCCGTATCGCACCGGATGCGGGCGCCGCGCGGTAGCTCGCTCCTGGCCTCGACGACCGTCGACGCGATCGACGACGACGGTCGCGTGCTGCGGAGCTTCTCGCTCTACGCCGCTGGAAGCTTTGGCGCCGGCGCGAACATGGCCTACCGTGCCGGCGCGCTGCGCGAGCTCGGCGGCTTCGATCGCGCACTCGGCGCAGGCACCGAAACCCACGGTGGCGAGGACCTCGCGATGTTTGCCCGACTCGCCTGGCGCGGCTACGCGGTCGCCTTCGAACCGGCTTCGATCGTTCATCACACCCATCGTCGCGAGGAGGCGTCGCTCGAGCGCCAGATCAAGGGTTACGGCGTGGGCTACAGCGCGTTGCTGACCGCGCTCGTGGTCGAGGATCCCCGCCACCTTTGGCGGATGGCCGCCATGGCCCGCCGGGCCTTGAGGATCATGAGCGCCGACTATCGCGACAAGCTCGTGGTCGACAGACAGCCGAATCCGCGCACACGAGAGCTTGCCCGGATGGAGCTGCGCGGGATGGCCGCCGGTCCGCTCGCATACCTCCGCAGTCGCTTGCGGAGAGCGAGATGAGACGTCTTCGGCTACAGAAGTCTCTGAGCGTAAACGCTGCGGCGTTGATCACGGCGACGATCGCTACGAACGCCTTCGGGCTCGCGTTCTGGGCCGTCGCGACGCACGTCCGGAGCACTGAGGTCGTGGGTCGAGCCGCAGCGGGCGTAGCCGCGCTGACGCTGCTGGCGACCGTCTCGCAACTGAATCTGACGAACGTGTTCATCAGATTGCTTCCGGCGGCCGGGCGCTGGAGCAGGTATCTGATCGTTCGCGGGTATCTGGCAGTGCTCGCCCTGGCCACGTTGATCGCGGCGGTCTACGCGGCGACCGGGTTGAGCGGCCAGGTGCTCGCCGGCGGTTGGCCCGCCCGAGTGATGTTCGTGATCGCGGTCGATGTGCTCGCGATCTTCGCCCTCCAGGACGCGGTGCTCACAGCCCTTCGGCTGACACCCTTCGTGCCGGTGGAGAACATCTCCTCGGCGCTGCTGCGCTTGGCGCTGATCCCGGTGCTCATCGTGCTGCCGAGCGCCAACGGCCTGGTTCTCGCCTGGGTGACACCGGCCGCCTTGGCGGTGATCGTCGTCAACAGACTGCTTTTCGCACGGGCCCTACCTGCGCTCGCCCACAGTGAGGGCTCACTCCCACACCGGCGACGACTGCTCTCGTTCACGGCCGGCGAGTACGTGCAGAGCATCTTCGCGACAGCGACGGCGCAACTGATGCCGTTGATCATCATCTGGCGGCTCGGACCGACGGCGGCTGCGTACTTCACCCTGCCTTGGCTGATCCTCGGGGGCATCTCGCTGCTGTTGTGGAACGTGGCGTCTTCGTTCGTGGTCGAGGTTGCCAGCAACCGAGGCGATCCCGAGGCCCTGCTGCGGCGCAGCTTGATGTTCTGGGGAGCCATCGTGCTTGGAGCGTTTCTGGTCTGCGTGCTCGGCGCCCGACCACTGCTCGAGGTTGCCGGGGGCAATTACGCGACGCACGGTGAGACGCTGCTGCGTCTCCTCGGGCTCAGCGTTCCGTTTACCGCCCTCGGGGCTGTCTGCGGCACGCTGCTGTGGCTCGAACAGCGCGTCTGGCTGCTGGCAGCCTGCCAAGTGGCCGCGGCCACCACGCTGCTGCTCGCATCATTCGTGCTGCTTCCGCGCTTCGGACTACCCGTAGTGGGATTGGCGATGATCGCTATCCAGGCGCTCGTGGCGGCCGGATTAACGCCGCTCGCGATTCGACGGATCCGCTCTCGCAAACTAGTGGTGGCCACGTGAGCCACGCGGGCGTATCACCGATGACCGAGATGGAATTGCGCAACCCGGTGCGGGCCGCAATAGGCGCCCTGCCAACCGATGGCCACCTGGCGCTGATCTGGCTCCGGCGGGGGCCACTCGTGACCTCGCCGCTGCTGCCGCTCTTCTTGCGCCGTGCGCTCCTGAGACTCGGCGGTGTGAAGATCGGCAAACTGGTATACGGGCTCGACCGCTGCTACTTCGGTTCGCGTCGCATTAGCATCGGCAGCGGCTGCTACGTGAACTCCGGATGCTGGTTCGAGGGCGCCGGAAAGATCGAAATCGAGCCGGACTGCATGCTCGGCCCGCAGGTCATGATCCTGACGTCGACGCATGAGATCGACGATGGCGGGCGGATCGCCCGCAGGAGCCGGTTCCAGCCGGTCAGGATTGAGCGCGGCTCGTGGCTCGGCGCGCGTGCGATGGTGCTTCCCGGAGTGACGATCGGCGCAGGAGCGATCATCGCTGCAGGCGCCGTGGTGACCAAGGATTGTGAGCCAGGCGGGCTATACGCCGGTGTGCCAGCGAGGCGCGTCAGATGAGGATCAACGTGATGCGATCGCGGTCCGATCGACGGACAACTAACCGACGGCTCGGCCGCGCCGAGTGGTTGCGAGCGGCGTTCGAGCTGGTCAGGAGTGCGTGGAGCACCGACGCCGAAGCGTTTGCAGCTCGCGTGGCGGCACACGCGCCGGCGAGGGGCGAATCCAGAGCCGTTGCGGAGGTCGCATCGTGTCGTTTCTAAGGACGGCTCGAGGCTGGCTGGGCGAAGAAGTGCGCTATTCGAGGATGAGCGTCGGCCTTCATGCGGTAGCGGCTGATCGCAAGTCGAGCGCGCTTATCTGCTGGTTGGGGCTGCCGATTGTCGCGCACCTACGGCAGCGTGTCGGGGCGGGACCGATTCGCGTCCGAATCTGCCTTAGGGACCAAACCTTCACCGTGCACTTGACCGGGCGGAACGATCTCGAAGTCCTGCACGAGATTGCGATGGACGACGAGTACCAAGCCGCCGACCAGGTCGAGGCGCGGACGATCGTCGACCTCGGCGCCCACATCGGGTTGGCGACGTTGCGACTGCTGGCCGCCAATCCGGCCGCCCGCGTTGTCGCGGTCGAAGCGGATCCGATGCTCGCGAGGCGTCTGCGCGCCAACGTATGCGGTCTCCCGGTCACGGTTGTCCATGCGGCGGTCAGCGCGTATGCGGGGGAACGGACCTTCTTCCGCGCCGATCGCTCGAGCTGGACGAACTCGTTGGAACAGCTTCTTCCGTGCCAGGAGCGGATCACCGTTCAGTCGATCACGTTGGAGGGGCTGATCGCCGCGCTGGGGCTCGAGCAGATCGACCTGCTCAAGATCGACATCGAGGGCGCCGAGTGGGAAGTACTTCGAGATGGCATCCCTGGTTCGGTTCGGTCCATCGTCGGCGAGTTCCACGCCCACGGGGGTCGAAAGCCGTCCGAGCTCCTGCGCTCGATCACGATCGGAAATGAGCTGGCGGTTCAGATAGTCCGTGAGGGCGCCGAGCAGCTGGTGTTCTTCGCCCGCCGTGAGCCTGCCCCGAAACCCAAGCGCGAATACGAAGGCCTGCGCCGATGAACAGGACGCGAACAGTGTTGACGGCGTACGCAGGAATCCTCGCGAGCGTCCTCGCGGCGGCTCTGCTGCTCGCCGCCCCGTGGAACGCCGCAACTCTCGCCGGCGCCCTGTTGCTCGCGTGTGTACCCGCGGGGGCTGCGGTCATGTGCTGGATCGATTCGGGCGAGGGCGCTGCGCAGGCGGGACTCACCCTGGCGATAAGCATTTCGGTGCTCGCGATCCTGAGCGCGATCATGGTCTGGACGTCGGTATGGGAGCCCCGCGCCTTGCTCGCACTCGCGGCGGTCAGCTTGGTTTCATGCTCGGTCCGGTTGCGCAACGAGGTGCCGCGATGATCCGCAGAGGACTGGCTGAGATCGTCGCGGAGGGCGCGGCCGATCGGGTTACGACGCGCCGGTGGCGTCGCACGGGTTTGTCCGCGCCTGAACAGCAGGCCTCGAGCGTGATTACTTTCGTCGCTTCGATTTCGGTGTCATTGCTCGGCGTCGGCGCCTGGATCGTTGGCGTTACGGAGCTGCGTCCGTCGGGAATCGGGCTTTACGGGCTCCTCGCCAGCGACGACCTCTGGTTCGTGCTGGGGTTCGCGCTGTTGGCGGCCGGTTTCCTAGTCGAGCTGCGGGCGAGTGCGCGCAACTGGGTCCTCGGTCTACAGCTGGTGGCCATCATCGTCGCCATTCATGCGTCCGTTCCGATCATTTTCCGCGCTCCAGAATATGCCTGGGTCTACAAGCACCTCGGGATCATCTCGGCGTTCTCGACCTACGGACACATCACCGACCCGACCAACATCTATCAGCAATGGCCGGCTCTTTTTGCGGGAGTCGCGGCGATTAGCTCACTCGCTCACGTTTCCGCGCTCTCTTTTGCGGCGTGGGCGCCGTTGGCGTTCGAGCTCGCCGACGCCCTGCTACTCATCGCGATCTTCCGCCTGATCACCCGCGAGCGGCGAGTCACGTGGCTGGCGATCTTCCTGTACGAGGGCCTCGTCAGCTGGGTCGGACAGGACTACCTGTCGCCGCAAGCCTTCAGTTACCTGCTTTGGCTGGCGATGGTTCTGATCCTCTTGCGCTGGCTGCGCGGCACGCCAGCCGTCACCGGGGGGCGGCTCGCGCGAGTGCGCGCGCCACTGGTCGCCGGACTCCCGCCTGCGGAGCAGACCACCAAGATCATGCGAGCCGTCGCGGTCGCGCTGCTGGCAGTCACCTACTTCGCGATCGTAGCTGCGCATCAGCTGACGCCATATCTTGCGCTCGCCGGCGTTGCTGCACTGGCGGCTCTCGACCTCGTCCGGCCACGATGGCTGTTGGCACTCATGGCGGCGATTGCGTTTGGTTACCTTGCCCCGCACTACGGCCTTATCTCGCAGGACTTCGGTGGACTCTTCAGCGGCGGAACGCCGATCCAGAACGCCTCCGGCGCCCACGGCACGTACCACCCCGGCGCCGAAGCGACCACGGCACTGATCGTCCGGGTGGTGGCGGCGGCGATGTGGCTTGGGGCAGTGGCTGCGCTCGCAATGCGGCGGAAGGCGCTCGGGCGAGTGATCGTCCCGGCGGCGCTTGCATTCAGCCCGTTCGTGGTTCTGTTCGTGCAGAGCTACGGCGGCGAGGCGATCTACCGAGTGTTTCTCTTTTCGGCACCATGGTGCGCGCTTCTGATCTCCTCGGCGCTGCTCGAGTTGCGTTTCCCACGTCGGTTGCCGATCCGCTGGCCGCTAACGGCCTGCGTCTGTATTGCGGTGTTGTTCGGCGGGTTGCAGGGTCTCTACGGCCCGGTGCGTGTAGATGCGTTTACGCCGAACGAGGTGGCAGCCAGCCAGTGGCTCTACGCCCATGCGGCGCGGGGATCTCTGATCGTGCTGCCAGTCGACAACTTCCCTGCACTCGAGGCGGCGGACTACAACGACTTCGACCTCGAGGTGATGCCGTCAGACCCGCAAGAGGGCGTGGCGTGGTTGGACGAGGGGGACATCCCGGCCGTCAAGCAGTGGCTCACGAGTCTGGGTCATGAGACCGGCTACATCGTCATCAGCCGCAGCATGGCTGCCAGCGCAGGCTACTTTGGTGCGCCGAAGGGCTACCACCAGCTCGCAGGCTCGATCCCGGCGTCGCTTGGCGGATCGGTTGTGTACCGGAACACCGACGCGACGATCTACCGCGTGAGTCTGGACTGAGCGGCCTGAGGTCGGGCCGGCGGGCGATCACCGCTTTACGCCTGGGCGCTGATGTGTCCGATCGTAGCGGTCGGGCGAGGAGCATTTACCGACGGCAGACCTAGCGCCGCAGCTTGGCGCCGGCTGCTCGCGCGAGGCTGACGGCTCCACCGGCAGCGGCGACCGCGACGCCGGCAAGGATCGCGCACGCGCGGGTGAACTCGCCGCTCGCCAGATCCCGCAGCACCGCGTGTGGAAGCGTGCGCGTCAGATACGACCGCTCGTCGTCGAGATTCCGTTCCTCCCCGAGGTGCGCCGACAGCTCGACCTTGCCGGCGCCTTCCCAGTAGGACCGGCGGAGGAAGAAGGCGAAGGTGGAACGCTCGCGCGGGACCACGTGGTCGACGATTGCAGTAGGCACGTAAGTCCACCAGGACTGCGGGGCGCTCGCGCCGATCCGGATGCAGAGATCGGTGTCCTCCGGCCGCGATGTCGAGCCGACCTTGCCGAACCCGTGCCGGAAACCGCCAACCGCGTCGAAGGCGCTCTTGCGGACCGCCATGTTCTCGCTCCAGACGTTGCGTACCGCGGCCTGCTCCGTCGGCAGCCCGGCATGCGAGGCGCCCACAACCCAACCGAACTCGTCGGGGAACCACCGCGGACGTGGCCCCTGCCAAGCAGGCATCGTCATCCCGCCGGTCCCGATCACGCGCGGGTCGACCAGCGGCGCGAGGAGTTCGCTCAGCCAGCCGGAATGCGCCCGCACATCGTCATCGAGAAACACCAGTAACTGATTGCGCGCGAGCCTCGCGCCGGCATTGCGCGTTCCCGACGCGCCTGGGTCGCCTCGGTGATCGACGATCTCGATTCCGTCCACTTCCGCACGCAACCTGCCGACGAGGGCCTCGTTGTGGTCGACCGCGATGATCACCTGGTCGGGCTCCGGAGCCTGCTGCCGGGCGGAATCGATCGCCTCCAGCAGCTGGTCGAACCGCTCCTCGGTGTGGCAAGCGATCACGATGCTGGCGGCCGTCCCGCTCACGCGCGACCTCCCTCGATGTTCCAATCCTGCACCATCCAACCGTGAAAACCCATCAATCTCCTGTCCATCTGCGATTCGCGTCGTCAAGGCGCTTAAGCTGCCCGCCGATTTCGAGCCAATGTTCCGGCGACCAACGATTCGGCTTGCCGGACTCGCCCTCACTTTGGCATGGACGCTGTTGAGTGGCCCGTCCGTATTTGCCGCAACCCCTTCCGCTTCCCGGTCGGCCGGCCGGCATCACGTCGTCAAGCGCCACCGGCGGCCGACCAAGTCCCGGCGTCCGACGAGCAAAGCCGTGAATGAGCCGGCGTCCGACCCGTCGGGCGTGCCGATGCCGACCACCAGCCCGCGGGGCTGGCGCGAGGTGTTCGCCGACGACTTCACCGGCAGCAGTCTCGACTGGCAGTGGACCGCATACTGGGGGGTGCCGGGTGGGGACCCAGGCGGGTTCTTCGACCCGAGCCACGTCACGGTTTCCGGGGGAGAGCTTGTCGTATCCGCTTACAAGGACCCGGCGGACGACGCTTGGGATGCCGGGCCGAACACGTACGTCACGGGCGGGATCAGCTCCTCGCCATCGTTCGCGCAGACCTACGGCGATTATCTCGTGCGCTTCCGGATGGACGCAGGTCAGGGAATCGCGCACGCAATCTTGCTGTGGCCGCAGAGCAACACCTGGCCCCCCGAGATCGACTTCAGCGAGGACAACGGAGGTCAACGTCAGACTGACTACGCAACCCTTCACTATGGATCCGGCAACACGCAGGTGCAAAAAAGCGTCGCGGTCAACCTGACTCACTGGCACACGCTCGGGGTCCAGTGGACGAAAGGTCAGCTCGTGTACACACTCGACGGCAGAAACTGGGCGACGGTCACCAACGCGAACGTCCCCGCGATTCCGATGGTGCTCGACATCCAGACTCAGGGGTGGGCGTGCGGGACCTCGACCTGGGAGCAGTGCCCCAACGCAAGTACGCCGGCCCGTGTCAACCTGTACGTCGACTGGGTTGTCGCGTACACGAAGTCCTAGTCCGCCCATCAGCCCCCCGATGCCGGTCAGCTGCCGCTCGCCGGCGCATAGGCTACAACCCAGTCGACGTACATCCTGACCACCCGTGGGGTGCTTGCGTCCGGACAACGCCCCCACGTTCCCGAGCATGGCCAGGTTTGAGTCTGTAGGTCAAGCACCATCGGCAGAGCCGGGACAACGCTGCCGGTCATCGTCTCCCAGATGCGGCCGTCGATCGTGTACCGGAGCTTCCCAGGAGTCCACTCGACCCCTAGCGTGTGCCACTGAGTCAGGTTGACGTTCGCCAAATACGCAGACCAATGCGTGTCGTGCTTGCCGTAGTGAAGCGTGGCGAGCGCGCCTGTGCGCCCGCTGCCGTTGTCCTCGCTGAAGTCGATCTCGGGCGGCCATGAATTGTTGGCGGGCATCAGCAGCGCGGCATGACCCACGCCGATGCCGGAATCAAGACGGAAGCGAACGAGATACTTGCCGTACGTCTGAACGAGTCCGGGACTACTCGACAGGCCTCCCGTTGCCCACCGGTCCCCGTCGCGTCGGTCGCGATAGGCGCTGATCACCAGCATTCCATCCGAGACGGTGACGTGGCGTGGGTCGAACCAGCCACCGGGATCGCCACCGGGCTGGCCCCAGTAGAGGCGCCACTTGGACGAATCGAGCGTCCGCCCGTTGAAATCGTCGGTGAACACCTGTCGCCAGCCGGGGATGTTGCCGACCGGCATCGGTTCCCGCTTGCTCGTCCCGATTCGCTTTGCCGGCATGTCGCGAACGCGCACCGTGGTGGCGAGTTCCGGGTCCGATGTCGCACCGCATGCGGACAGCGCGAGCCCAGCCCCACAGAGGAGCATGGCGCACAGAAGCCATCTGTTGATTGTCGAGTATGGGGCTCTGAAGAACATGCTTGCGGGCAACTCGGGGTCCGGGTACGGGCACGGGACGCCGTAGTCGTCGAGGTCCTTCAATACCCATCGGCACTTCCATGTCGAAGATAGAGCGTCGAATCAGGCATCTTCGGAGGTTCTTACGAAGTCCATCGACCGCGCCGATCGCGGTGGCTGCGCAGGCACTCGATCCGGCGCTCGCCCGGCCTTTGCGCAACGTCACGCGCCGATCAGCACAAGTGCGGCCATCACGGCAACGAAAGCACCATGCGGGTACTGAAACGAATGATCGGAGATCGGCCACAGCAGCGAGACTCCGCTATCGCCCTCACCCATATCGCGCCACAGATGAACTGCCAAGCCGATGGCAATCCCCAACAGCAGATCCCGGCGGCGTCGGACAACCGAGGCGCTCGCCAGCACGATCGCGATCGTCAGCAGCGAGTGTGTGTAGGGACGTGGAGTTCCCGCCGTAAGCCAGTCGACGCCCAGCCGGCCGGGGATGTGATCCAAGTCGATCGCCACGGAGGCGATCAGAGCCGGCACCAGGAACCGCTCGCGTGCCCGCGGACCGAGCGCCCAGAAGAGCAGAAGCGTCGTGAGCAGATGTGCGATCTCGTCGAGCGGCCCGCCGGGGATCACCGTGTCGCCCGCGAGCCTGGTCCCCCAGTCGGCACCGGCCAGGAGGACGGCCGTGACTGCGAGCGTAACCGGGGAGAGCACGGTCAATCGCCGACCGAGCGCCCGCCCGCCATGATCTGAGGTTCGTCCGTGAGCCGTCAACCTCCTCGATTATCGACGACGGTTCGGAGCAACGGCGCTTTCAAGCCCAAGGCGCCAGAGGAGAAAAGGCAAGCACGCGAGCAATTCCGCGCGGTTGCTCGCAATCGATGGCTGCAGCATCCGGTGCGCGCTGCCGTACGGGTCCTGGAAGCCTGGCTTACATCGCAGCGCCACCGAGCCTACGGAAACCCCTTTCTTTCCCTCAGGCTTTCCCTTCGAGCGCCGACACCAGCAGCCACGCGCGATCTGCCCGGTTTGAGCCGGTCTCGAAAACCGGTTCGGGTCTTTCGGCCCGACGAGGGTTCGAATCCCTCCCTCTCCATTGAAGCTCGCTGGTCGCGGGTAACCGCGGGGACCGCTCGCTAGCGCCAGTCCACAACCTCGTCCCACAAGGCCGGGTGTCGCTGCTTGACGTAATTGGCGTACTGGACCATGTGGTCGCGCATCAGTCTCTCGGCGTTCGCTGCCTGGCCTCGGGAAATCGCTCGGGCGATCGCCTGGTGCGCCGCTACCACGTCTCCGCGCCGCGATACCGGGAACAGCATGCCGCTCACGCGGTCGTGAAAGATGTCCTCGAGCGAGAGCCCGAACAGAGACAGGATCTGGTTTCCCCCCATCTGACCGAGGATGCGGTGGAAGTCGTTGCTCGTGCGCAGATAGGCGACGTCGTCCGACACCACAGATTGATCCTGCATGCCCGCGGCATCCATCAACTTCTTCACAAGCTCCGGCGGGCGTCGCTCCGCCGCGAGCCGAGCCAGGACCGGCTCGAGGATCAACCGAGCCTCGATCAACTCACGAAAGGTCATTCCCGCGAGGTGGTAGTAGAGAGCCGACATGCGACCGAAATCCTCCGTGTGGACGCCGGCGACCACCGGGCCACCGCCCGGCCCGGATCTGATCGAAATCAGCCCGTGGACCTCGAGAATCCGCAGCGCCTCACGCAGTGATCCCCGTCCCACGCCGTAGTCGGCGAGCATCTCCGCCTCATACGGAAGCTGAGTGCCCGGCGCGAGTCGTTCGTTCCAGATGCGCCGGACGATGTCCCGAGCGACCGCCTCGGCCACCTTCTCGCCACGGCGGATTGGCCGGCCGGGCCGCGCGGCCGGCGCGGTTTCGTCCGGCTCAGCTTCCTGGCGATCGCCGTTCATCGATCGCACAAACATACCGTCCGCGCGGACAGCCTCGGCCACGTCACGCGGTCCGCCACCGCGGCGGGCGCTTCTCCAGAAACGCCGTTGCGCCCTCGCTCAGATCGTCCCCCAGGAACAGGGGTACGTTGAGGAATTGGGCGGCGTCGAGCGCCTGCTCGGCGGTCAGATCCGCCATGAGCGTGAAGGCCCGCCGACCCAGCCTGACCGCGACGGGGCTGACCTGCTCGAACTTCCGCGCGTAGTCCTGGACAGCGGCTTCGAGCTCATCGATGGTCTCGACCAGCCGATTTACGAAACCGAGACGCCAGGCCTCGACGGCGTCGATCGGATCGCCCGTGAGCATCATCTCGAGCAGGAGCTTGCGCGGGACCGAGCGTGCCAGATGGGCCACGATGATCATCGGAAACAGACCGACCTTGGCTTCCGGCATCGCGAACTTTGCCGTACGGAGGGCTATCACGATGTCGCACATCCCGGCCAGGCCCATGCCGCCCGCGTAGGCTGGTCCGTTGACAGCCGCGATCACGGGCTTCGCGGAGCCCAGCATCAGCCTGTGCGCGGCGACGATCGGCTCGGGCCAGTCGAACGCTTCTTCCGCGGTCATCTCGGAGAACTGACGCATCTGGCGCAGGTCGCCTCCGGCGCAGAAGGCCTCGCCGGCGCCGGTAACGACGATCGAACGGACCGCCTCGTCCGCAATCTGCTCCTCGAGCGCGGCCAGGAACTCGGTTGCGGTGGCTCGATCGAGCGGGTTTCGAGCGTCGGGGCGGGCGAGCGTGATCCGACCGAGGCTCCCCTGCCTCTCTACCCGGATGCACTGCCAGCCGGCCACGTCAGGCCCCGACGATCATCAGCACGTCGGCCGCCCGGACACCCTGACCCTCAGGCAGAACGAGGAGGGGATTGACGTCGAGCTCCCGGAGGCTGTCCGAGTAGTCGACGGCGAGGCGCGAGAGCGCACTCACCGCCTCGGCGGCCGCCTCGACGTCCGCGGTTGGAGCGCCGCGATACCCATCGAGCAGGGGGCTCGCGCGCAATCCGGCGATCATTTCGCGCGCGGTCTCTTGATTCACCGGCGCGGGCCGGAGCGCGACATCCTTCAGTAGCTCTGCCAGCACACCGCCGATCCCCACGAGGACGAACGGGCCGAGCACCGGATCCACCTTGACGCCGGCAATGAGCTCGGTGCCGCGCTGGACCTGCTCTTGAACCAGCACTCCGTCGATCTCGAGGTCGCCGAGAAATCGCTCGGCGTTGGCCAGGATGCGTTCATACGCGAGCCGCACTTCCTCAGCGCCGCGGAGTCCAAGCGCGACGCCCCCGGCCTCGGTCTTGTGGGGAATCCGGTCACTCACCACCTTGAGCACCACCGGGTAGCCGAACTCTCCGGCGGCCGCGACCGCCGCGTCGACGTCCGCCACCAGCCGCTCACGTGGGAGCTCGATCCCGTAGTCGGCGATCACCGCCTTCGCGGCCAGGTCGGAAACGATCCCTCCCACGGCGGGGAGCCCGCGGACGACCGATGCTGGCGGGGTGGGCATGCGCTCAGGCACCTGCGCAGAGCGAAAGTCCTCGTAGGCGGCCAAGCGATCGATGGCAACGAACAGGTCGCTGAGCGACGAGAACACCGGCACACCCGCGTGCTCGTAGATCTCACGCTCATCGCCAGCGACCGCACCGTCCATCGCATAGATCGCGAGCGCGGCCGCAGCCGGCTCTCGCGCGGCGACCGCGATCGCGGCCGCCGCATCGACGCCGGCCGTTCCGGTCAGGTGCTTGCGGGCGTAAACGATTGTCGACAGGTCCTCCTCGCGGCCAAACGCCTCGTAAACCTGAGCCGCGAGCGACGGCTTGGTCGCGATCTCGCCGGTTAGGTCACAGGGGTTGAAGCCCGTGCCGAACGTGAGGACCTCG
>Ga0335073_10006460_pt1 | contig 16466 bp, 21 predicted proteins | sample Lox_Sample_22_FD_207093 | JGI IMG/M metagenome (GOLD analysis project Ga0335073, IMG submission 207093) | Soil microbial communities from Loxahatchee National Wildlife Refuge, Florida, United States - Lox_Sample_2.2 | ecosystem: Environmental > Terrestrial > Soil > Wetlands | place: USA... | reverse complement strand
GCACACGTGGCCATCAGCAGGTCTCCGTTCCCGAGCAGTTCAGTGGGACGTATATCCACACCCAGGATAAACAAATTTCCGGCAGCATAGACAATCGGGATCGTAGAAATAACGACACCGAAAAGCGCCCATCGTAGTAATTTCACGCTCGCTGGCGACACTCCTAACCTCGCTCAACCTCTACTAGTATAATGGCCAATGTGCCCCAGGTTGCCAAGGGCGACAACATCGTTGCCGAGGGAACTGAGGAGCCAGGAGTGTTCTCGGTTGTACGTTCAGTGCGAGCGGCGGCGCGCAAGTCAACGCGGTCCCAAAGCTTGGATACCAGCTCGCAATCGATACCGGCACATAACGGCCGTCTGCGGCCCAACCGGCCTTTATGAGGATACGCCCAATTCGTGACGACCATCGCGACGGTTCAGGGCCGCACCAACTACGGCTACGGCAAGGCGGCGAGCTTCCTCGGCGACAGCTATGGGCAGTATCGCGCGAGCTCGGCAGCGAACCCGACCGCACCGGGCAACCTGGTGGCGACGATCAACGCGCAGTTCGCGACCGATCCCGCCTTCAAGTTCGCGAAGCCGGCGCAGTTCGACAAGCCGATCTGGTACGGGATGTTCGACCCGACCAATGTCGAGGCGGGGGACTATCTCGTCGGGCGGCTCGGCACGTTCTTCGTCACCGACGTCGAGCGGGTCTCGCCACCGCAGTGCATCTGGTGCAACCGGGTCATCACGGTCAGCCGGCCGCAGCAACAGCAGGCAACGGGGCTCAACGGCTACGGCGGCGACACGCTCGCCGGCGAGACGGCGATCCTGGCGCAGTGGCCGTGCTCGCTGCTGATCACGCGGCGCGGTTCGGGTGGCGAGGTGAAGCTGCCGGGCGACACGCGCGATCCCTGGTGGATCTGCCTGCTGCCGGAATTCGAGGGCGCCACGATCCTGTCCCGCGACGTCCTCGCCGATGACCTTGGCAATCGGTTCGTCGTCAGCGCTGCCGAGCTCACGCCGCTTGGCTGGCGGCTCGAGGCGCAGCAGGTGATGGCGTAGCGACCACGGAGGCGCCCATGAAGCAGTCGACGCTGCGGATCCGGCGGGTGCGGTTCAAGAGTGGTGGCGAGGTGCGCGTGCTGCCGCCGAGCGATTTTCGCGAGAAGCGGTATTTCCTCTTCGACGCGAAGACGATCGCGGACATTCAGAAGGACATCGCGGGCTACGCCATCGTCGCCTGGGGTCGCGACCTATCGGTGACGTCCACCTCGTTCTCGGGGCCGCGCTCGCTCATCCCGCCCATGCTCGTGCCCGAGCTCATTGCCGAGGAGCTGCGCTCCGACCGCATTGAGAAGCGGACCATCGAGACGATGGAGCGGCGGCTCGGCGGGAGTTCGCCCGACGATGACGATCCGGCGTGACTATGTAGTTGCCATTTCCGCTGGCCCTTTCGTGTGGCAGCGTTTTAGCCGTACTATTCTTCTGAACTGAGTCAGAAGCTCGGCAAAAATGGCGATCGCGTCTATGTACCTTAATGCGTTCTGGTCTGGCGGATTAGACGCGTTTTGGCCTCATATCATATTGCTTGGGACGTCAATTGCTGCGGAGTTTGCCGTCGCTCTGGGCATCATCCTGGAATCTCCCAAGGAGAAGGCGTGCCGAGAGAAAGTCGGAATGATCCTTGTCCTTGGCGGCGTGTCGATCGGCGCCATCTGTACGATCGGCTTGTTCGTTTTCGATGAAGGCGTCAGCAGGGCGCAACAATCGGTGATCATACAGCTCAAAACGCCACGAACACTAAGCACGCTCCAGAAAGAACGCATCGCTGCCGTCGCGAAAAAATTTCCCTCGATCAAATTTGTCGCCATGGCAAATCCGGATGCGGAACCGTGGAATTTAGTACTCGAAATCTCCGGTGAACTTAAGAAAGCCGGTTGGGATTGGCAGCCGTTTCCGACTCCAGGACTGCAACCGATAGACGGCCGCCCTCGCGAAGGGATGACCATAGCTGACCATATCGAGATACAAGCCTTACCTGGATTCAAGGACGTTGCCGCCGCAATGGCGGACGCTATTAGGGACCCAGATGTAATCGGCATGGCGGATGTTCGGGTTGTCATCATCGACACCGCTCCTGCAGCGATCGTAGTGATAGTAGGCAGCAAGACGTAATCGCTGGCGTTCTGGGCCGTCGATTAGAGGATCCTGGGAATGAGAGCTGATGGCTGACATTACCGATGTCTACAACGCGCTGACCTCGGTCATTCAGTCCGTGCTTTATCCCTCAGGGGCGCCGTCGCCGAACGAACCGTCACCGGTCACCGAAACCGTCTGCCGCTACTATCCGGGCTGGCCGCAGAAGGCGCAGCTCGACGAGGACATCGCCGCCGGGATCGTCAATGTCTCGGTGTTCAACGCGCCGGGCTACCGGAACACCACGCGTTATCCCTGGAAGTGGCAGCGCACGGCGGCGCCGACGATCACGCTCACGGCGACGGTCGATCCGACGGGAACCGAGATCACGATCGGCGGGACGGTGTCGACGCCGCAGAACGTGGCGGCGATCATCGGCGGCGCAGCGTTCGTGTACCAAGTTAAGAGCTCGGACACGCTCGACAGCATCGCGGCAGGCCTCGCCGCGCTGATCGCCGCCGGCGGCTATGACGCCTCTGCCGCGGGCGCGGTCATCACTGTCGAAGATGCGCCGCCGGTCACCGCAGAGATCGGCGGCGTCTCGACGGTCTCGATGGAGACGATGCGCGAGGAGCGCCGCTTTCAGATCGACGTCTGGGCGCCGACGCCGGCGCTGCGCGATGCGGCGTCGAGACCGGTCAAGGCGGCGATCGCCGCGCTTCACTTCCTCGCGCTGGCAGATGGCAGCAATGCCCGCATCGTCACCGCCGGCGACATGATGGTGGACGAGACGGCGAAGCAGCTGATCTATCGCCGGACGCTGCTCTACCAGGTGGAATTCGCGACGACGCAGCAACAGCAAGTGCCGCAGGTTGTCGCCGCCGGCATGACGGTCCAGGGCGGCTTCGGCCCGACCTCCGCTTTCACGTCGACCGATCCGCCGCCTTTCTCAACCGAAGTCTGACGCCCGTCACCTGACCCCTCACCCGACGCCGCTATCGCGGCGCCACCCTCTCCCGCAAGGGGAGAGGGGAAAGACGCGAGGACCGCCCATGCCGCCTGATCTCGTGGTCAAAGAGCCATTCAAGTTGAAGGGCACGCGCTACAAGCGCGGCGACATCATCAGCGATCCCACGATGGTCGCGGCGCTGCCGGAACATCTCAAGCGGCATGTTGTGCCGCGGGCGGAAACGCCGGCGCCGGCACGGCCGGCGAAGCGGGAGGGCTGAACCGATGCCGCAGATTTCCTTCACCGGCGCCTTCTCGGCCGCGACCGCCATCGTCCCCGACCTCTACATCAACGTGGAGCAGCCGGGGCAGGGGGTCATCCAGCCCGCGACCTTCGGCCTCGTCGGCATCGAAGGCGTCGCTTCCTGGGGCCCGGTCGACAAGGCGACGCTGATCGGTGCGCCGGCGCAGCTCGCGCTGTTCGGAAGCAACCCGGTCAATCGGTCGAACGACCTCGTGTCGGCCGCGACGATCGTGCTGACGGCGCAGCAGGCGGCCGGGCTCGGTGCGAACATGGTGTTGAATCGCGTGACGAACGGCACCGACGTCGCCGCGTCCGCCGACGTCCAGAGCGTCGCGGCCGATACCGAGACGGCGGCGCTCGGCGGCACGCTTACCATCGGCGATGTGCTCCAGCTCACGCTGACCTCGAGCGGGATCACCGGCTCGCCGATAACGGTGAGCTATACGACCAAAGCCGGCGACACGCCGGCGAGCATGGCGGCAGGCCTCGCCGCGGCGGTCAATGCCAACACCAACCTGCAGTTGGCGAACATCGCCGCCACGGTCGCGACCGACGTCGTCACCATCATCTATCCGACAAATCTCTCGGTCGCCTTCAGCGAGCATGTCACCGGGGGCGCGACCGAGACGATCACGCTGGCGACAGGCGCCGGGACGCAGGTCTATGGCCTGGCGCTGACCTCGCTCTATACCGGCTCGGCGGCGAATCAGGCGAGCTGGACGCTGGCGGCGGGGTCCAACTCGACGGCGTCGGTGCCGACGTGGCGGCTGACGCTGCAGCAGCCGAACTTCTCGACCGAGGTTTACGACAACATCGGCGCGGGGCTTAGCGGCAATGCCGTCTGGCAGGCGATCGCCGTGGCGGTTAACAGCGGCAACTCGCCGCTGCGCGGGCCTTCGCAGCTCCAGTTGGCGAGCGCCGGCACTTCGACCGCGACGCCGATCGCGGCGAACGGCAGCCTGTCGGGCGGCACGGACGGCGCGAGCAATCTCACCTCGGCCGAGCTCGTCGGCTCCAACACGGTGCCGCGCACCGGCGTCTATGCTTTCACGAATTCCGGCGTCTCCGACCTCATCATCGCCGATCTCGACGACGAGACGCAGGAGCCCAACCTGATCGCCTTCGGCGTGAGCCAAGGCATCCTGGTGCATACGAACGGGCCTCCGGGCGAGACGCCGACGGAGGGCGCGACCGCCAAACAGACGCAGGGCTCCTTCGGCCCGAACGCCGTCTGGCTCAAGCGCTGGCTCGGCGATTGGTGCTATTGGAACGACAACTACAACGGCGTGCAACGGCTGATGGGGCCGTCGTCGTTTGGCGTCGGCATCAACTCGACCCTGCAGCCGCAGCAGAGCCCGCTCAACAAGCAATCTTACGGCGTCGCGGCGACGCAGCGCACGGTGACCGGCATCCCCTACGGCAGCGACGAGCTTGCGGTCCTCACCTCGGCGGCGATCGACGTCATCACCAACCCGATCCCGGCGGGCGCGCAGTTCGGCTGCCGGATCGGCTGCAACGCCTCGGCGCAGGTGACGACGTATGGCGACGAGTGGCCGCGCCTCACCTCGTTCCTGGCGCGATCGCTCGCCGGCGGCTCCAATTCGCCGCTGGGGCAGCTGATCGGTCAGGAAATCGACAGCACGTTCTTCACGACCGGCTATGACATGCTGGACGCGTTCCTGGACGGACTCCAGAACCCGGGGCCCGGGTCGCCTTCGCTGATCCAGGCTTACCAGATCACCTTCTCGACGCAGAACAACCCGCAGAGCCAGACGTCGAAGGGCGTCGTGGTGGCGCAGGTGCTCATCCAGTACCTCGGCATCGCCCGCATCTTCCTCGTCAACATGCAGTCCGGCGCCACGGTGGTCATCCCGGCGAACTCGAACGTCGCCGCGGCCGCGGCGGCGCTCGCCTTCCCGCCGGCGCAGGCCGCGTAGCAGCGGCAGCGAGCCCTTTTCTGATCTGTGCGGCTTTTCGCGACGAGCGCTGCGCGCTCGCGCTGACGGCCGCAAAAAATTCCAGGAGGAATTGTTGCGATGGTCGCGACCGTCTCTGGCTATAACCAGTACAACGTTGGTTCGGACACGACGATCACCATGCTGGTGAACGGCGTGCCGCTGACGTCGCAGATCCTGACCTCGTTCAACGCGCGGCAGATTACGACACGGCTGAAGTCGGTCGCGATCGACGGGCGCAACCGCTACCGCGACCTGGAAGAGGGATGGGAGGGCGACCTCGCCTTCGACCGCGCGGATGCGACGCTCGATCAGTTCTTCGCGGCGAAGGAGGCGGCGCGCTATGCCGGGCAGCAGCCGCCGGCCGTCTATATTACGGAGACGACGACGAACCCGGACGGGTCGATCTCCAAATACCGCTACACCGGCGTCACCATGCGCTTCGACGACATCGGTCAGCGCCAAGGCGACCGCAAGGTCGAGGAGCGCGTCTCCTGGGCGGCGTCGCGGCGCATCCGGGTTCAATAAGGACGGGCCACATGAAAGTAGAGAACGTTTCCGAGGGCGGCGCCGAGATGACTGGCGCCGCGGCCACAACCGCGCCCGGAAAGCCGGCGCCGAGTGGCGACGTGATGGTGAAGGACGCGAAAGGACGGGTGCTGACGCTCAGGAAGCCGCCGTTGTTGGCGGAGTTCCGCATGACCGAAGCGGCCGGGCCGAAGCTCGCGGGCAATCCGGCCTACATGTCCATGGCCATGCCGCTGATCTACGTGACGGCGATCGACGGTCAGCCGGTCACGCTGCCTCAGTCGCCCCGCGAGGTTGAGGCGTTGGTGGCCCTCGTCGATCACGCGGGATATGCCGCAGTCATGCGCGGGATCAAGGAGCATTTCCCCGAGACCAATCCCGACATGATCTGGCTCGCAAAAAACGGGGAAGGCACGCCGGGCTGAGGCGGGCGCTCTGGCTTGCCAAGAACGGCGTGCCGTTTCACATCGCGTTCGGAATGACGAGAGAAGAGGCGGATCGCTTCGTCGCTTCCGAGGCAGACCTCGAAGCCTGGTCGATCATCTTCGCGGAGATGGAAGGGCAGCGCTTCGATTGGGACAAGATGCGCTTCGTCGATCCGCCGAAGCCACGATAACGGGGGTGCCGATGCGCGAGTTTGCCTCCTTTGGCGCGTTCGCGGCTTTCCTCGGCGAGCTCGTCCTGAAGCAGCGGGAAGCCGAGGTCTCGGGGCTCGACAGGGCCGCACGGCTGCTGCAGCGACGGGCGAAGGCGAAATTCGGCGTCTATCAGCCCGAGGCGGGACCGTTTGTCGCCTGGGCCGAGCTCGCGGAGAGTACGAAGGCCGAGCGGTCGCGCCTTGGCTTCAGCGAGAACGAGCCGCTGCTCCGGCGGGGCGATCTGCGGGACTCGATCGAGCGGCAGGTTGAGATCGACGAGGCGCAGGTCGGATCGAACGACGACCGCATGGTGTGGCAGGAGCTCGGCACCGCCCGCATTCCGCCGCGCTCGGTGCTGGGCTCGACCGGCATCGAGAGCGCCGACGAAGTCGTGAAGATCGTCGGCGATCACGTCTTCATGGCGCTTGCCGGCGAAGGCGTGTTAGGCGGCGAGATCGAGATCCCGACCGATGGTGGATGATCGTCAGCGGCGTTGCTTTCGGCACCAGGGGATGTAGAAGGCGCCATTAGGATTTTCATGGCGATGTGCTCCCTTCGGAAGCGTCCCCCGGTTTCGCAACCAGCCAGTTAGGGGCCAACCTTTCAAGGTTTGCTCTCATGTTTGCGGCGCACTCATCCAAATGCGACAGGATGAAGCTGATGCACTGCCGGAAAGAACTTTGGGGGTCAGACACGATATTCCCAAGGACATAGGCTTTGGTCTTATCGTCGGCCGATGCATCCGGGCGCGCCGCAGCGGCTTTGTATTTCTCAAGCAAGGGTGGAAGAGTTTGATACCACTTCATGTTTTTGAGCCACGCAGAAATGCGCTGATCGGAGAAATCCTTTGCCTCAATCGAATGAGCGAAGCGGTTTCTAATCCTCGCGACGAGAAGCAAATCGTTATAGATATCCTCGCCGAACCAGCCGAGCATGTAGGCAAGGCGGACTTTCACCGCGTAGCTTCCAAGAGGCCCACTGGGCTGAAACAGCTCGTTGTACACTGCCTTGTCTGGACGTAACCCGATCTCGAACAACGCGTCGATTCGAAGATCAACTAACGCAGCCCACATCACTCCTGCAGCACGCGGGCGCGTTGGATCGGCCAAATAGTAGGCATCAATCTCATTCTGATCTTTTAGCTCCGGCATGCTATCCTCCCCAATATGGATGAACCCGTCAAAGGAAGCCGCACGGCGCGCCGATGAAGTTCTGCGCCACATGATCGGCAGGCGTCATGACCGGCCTTCGTCGGCTGATCCGAAGGCGAAAGACTACTGCGGCTCGTCGGGCAGTGAAGGCAGCCGACAAGTACCGCAGGATGACGAGGAATAGGGCGCGCCCGCATCCTCGTTCGGGCCGGGGTCGAAATGCCGGAGGTTCCGGAGCGGCATGACGACAGAGGCGCCGCTACCCTCGCAGACGCTCTCGCTCATTGCTCTGACGCTCCCGAAAGCCGCGTCGGCGATGGCAAACATCACGGCGACGAGAAACGCGAGCGCGAACGGCGCGACGAACAGCAGCATGGCGCGGATCAGGCGAACGGCGTTCGCCGGGGGTCGGCGCGCGAGGGCCGCGGCGCGCCGCTGGCGGAAGCTGGCGCCGTCATCGCGGAAATCACAACCATAGCGTTCGCGCATAGGGCGCATTCTTAGCGCCGGGCGACGACGGGGGCGAGCGGCTTGTTTACGGCCTACAAGATCGGCATCACCGTCGCCCTGACGAACCAGGTCTCTTCTGCCCTGGGAATGATCGCCCGGGACTTCGTCAAGACCGAGGCCGCGGCGACGGCGCTCAAGGGACGGCTCAAGGAAATCGCGCTGCTGGCGACGAGCGGCGCGATTCTCGGCGGCCTCGGCTATGCGGGGTTGCGGCTCACCGAGAGCCTGGTGAAGCCCGCGACGGAGTACGCGCACCAGCTCAACATCATGAACATGGCCGGCCTCTCCCATGTGGAGGTCGCGCAAGCGATCGGCGACGCCTGGCGCAACACGTCGACGATCATCACCACGACGGCCACCGGCAATCTGCGGATGTTGCTCGACCTCCGCAACGTGCTTGGCAGCCTCGCCGAAGCGCAGGCGGCGCTGCCGATCGTCTCGAAGATCCAGGCGGTCATGGCCTCCTCGAGCGAGGAGGGCGTGCGCCGCGTCGCGAGCGACAATTTCGCCTTCAACATGGCGAAGGCCCTCGACATCATCGGCGCGGCGCGCAGCCCCGCAGAGTTTGAGCGCCAGGCGGGAATGATGTCGCAGGTGATCACCGCCTTTCAGGGGCGCGTGACGCCGGCGATGTTCCAGTCGGTCTTCGCCTATGCGCGACAGGCGAAATTCGGGATGTCGCCCGAGTTCATGTATCAGATCCTGCCGACGCTGATGCTGGAATACGCGCAAGGCACCGGCGGCGCCGGCGGCGGCTCGCGCGGTGTCGGGCCGGCGCTTGCCGCCTTCTCGCGCCTCACTTTGCAGGGCTACATCAACAAGAAGGCGATGCCGGAGCTCCAGGCGCTGGGGCTCCTCGACGCGAGCTCGGCCCTGCGGACGACGACGAGCGGGACGACGGCAGGGCCGCTCCGGGGCGCGGACCTCGCCGCCGCGAACCCCTTCCTCTGGGTGCAGCGGGTGCTGATGCCGGCGATCGAGCAGCGCTACGGCGGCAATGCCACGCGCGAGCAGATCACCCAGGAAATCCAGGGCATCACGCGCGGCAACCAGCTCGCGTCGCAGATCATCCTGGAGTTCGCGCTCAAGTCGCAGAATTTCCTGCGGGACCAGTCCATCATCCGCGGCGCGATGCCGTATGGGCAGGCCTATCAGCAGGCGTTGCGCAACGACCCCAACTTCGCCTATGCGGCGCTTAGCGCGCAGTGGGAGAACCTGAAGACGGCCTTCGGTACGACGGTGATCCCGATCCTTATCCCAGGCATCATCGGGCTCACCGGCGCGCTCAATACCTTCGGCCGCTGGACCGAAGCGCATCCGAGGATCGCCGAGGGCCTCACCACAAGCTTCGTCGCGCTTTCCGCTGCGATGGCCTTCTCGGGCATGGTGTTGACGATGGCCGCCGGCTTCCGCGCGATCGGTTTGGTGCTGACCGTCGGTGGACTGGCGCCGAAAGCACTGACGGTGCTCGGTGCGAATCTTGGCGCGGCAGCCATTGGTTTCGCCAGGATGGCCGGTCCATTGGCATTGGTCGTGGGCGCGCTAGCGCTGCTCGGGCCCTCGAAGAGTTTCACCGGATCGCAGCAGGACTGGCTCAGGGGTCGCAATCTCGGCGACCAGAGTGGTCCCGGCGATCGGCTCGGCGCGTGGTGGCATGGCCTCTTCAGCCCGTCCGCTGCCGGGCAGGCTGGGAGCGGGTCGGCGTCGCAAGCAAATGCCTCGATCAGGGTCGCGCCCGGCCATCATTGGGATCCGCGTCTGGACGGGGGCGCGGCAAGCACGCTGTTGCAGTGGTTCGGAAGCAAGAGTGGCGCCGATTGGATGGGCCAGTCGTTTCGCAGCCTTCTCCCGGGCGCGTACTCAGGCGGCGCGATGATCAGTGTCGCGCCCGGGCGCTCCTGGGATCCGGCTCTCGACATGCCGGGGGCAAAAGACCTGATGCAATGGTTCGGTAGCAAGGCCGGCGTCGAATGGCTTGCGGAAGCATTTAAGCGCGCGCTCCATGGAACATCCGTGCAGCTCGACGGGAAGGAGGTCGGGCAGATCGTGACCGACCACCAGACGAATGAGCTGCGGAAGCCGCCGGCGGACAGCTCGACGCTCGACACCCGGCTGTCGCCGGTCTGGCCGAACTACGTCTTCCCGCCTTGAAATGGCCGACTTCCTTCTCGTCCTGGGCGGCGTCGCGTTCCAGGACTTCGAGGTGCCCCCAGAAATCGCGGCGGGCGGCGAGCAGGCGCTCTTCACGCACAAGTATCCGGGTGGCGCGCGCACCGTCGACACGATGGGGCCCGACGACGACCCGATCACCTGGCACGGGTATTTCGAGGGAGCGCTGGCGCTGCCGCGGGCGCAGCAGATCGACATCATGCGCCGGCAGGGGCAGGCGGTGGTGCTCACGTGGTCGGCCTATCAGTACCTCGTCGTGGTGAAGACCTTCAAGTTTCGCTTTCTGCGCTATTACCACATCGCCTATGAGATCGCGCTCGAAGTCATCCAGGATCTGACGAACCCGATCCAGGCCTCGCAGAACACGGGCCCGCAGCTCATACAATCGGATTTTGGCGACGCGACCAATGACGCGGCAGCGCTGGCGGGCCTCGCATGAGCCTGTCGACGCTCATCACCCTGCTCAATGCGCAAATGGCGGCGATCGGCGCGACCCTCGCCGGCGTCCCGTCGATCCTCAACATCGACACCGCCACGCTGGTGACGCTGCAGCAGCAGGTCGCCGCGGCGCTCGTTACCGCGCAGCAGGTGCTCGAGCAGTATGACGCACTGCTTGCCGCCGCTGGCGCGCCTGCAAATTTCGCTTCCGGCACGCCACCGGCGACGATGGTCGCGAACGTCAATGCGTTGCTCGCCTATGGCACGGCGATCAATTCCGCCTTCGACTGCGCGTCGAAGCTCGGCCGTCTGCAAACCAATCTCGCGGCGATACAAGGGTAGCTGTCAGCTCTCAGCCGTCAGCTCTCAGCGGAGGGTGCTATAGCTACAACCGTGAACGTCAGCCCGGGCGATGACCTCTATCGCCTCGCCGCGGAATATTACGCGGATGCTTCGGCGTGGACGCTGATCGCGGCGGCGAACGGCCTAAGTGATCCGCTGATCCAGGCAAGCGCGCAGCTCACGATCCCGCCTTACAACACGGTGCGGGCGAATCAGGGCATCTTCGTGGTGCCGCAAACGGGGTCGTAAGTGGCGGATATCGCGCCGAGCTCGGCCGCTCCGATTTCTCAAGGGCGGCGCCCGCGGGGGCTCGTGCGGGTGAATGGCACGACTGCGCCTTTCCTCGCCTTCGAGGTCACGAACAAGGACCACTTCACCGCTGACACCTGGTCGGTGACGATGGAGCCGTGGCAGACGCCGGCGCCCTTCACGCAAAGCCAGGGCTTCGGCATGCGGTTCTGGGACACGGCGCCCACGGGCACGATCGTCGAGCTGCTCATCGGGCTTCTCGATCCGACGGCCGACGTCTCGGCCGAGCCGCCGAACCCGCAGTCGCTGGTGCTGGGCCAAGTCGATGACGTGACGGTCGAGCCGCTGAGCGGCAACCTCGTCATCAGCGGCCGCGATCTCTCGGCCGTCCTGATCGACACGAAGATCTCGAACAAGTGGCCGACGCGGGTCTCTTCCGACATCGTCACCACGCTCGCGCAGCAGGCGGGCTTGACGCCGCAGGTGACGCCGACGACGACGCCGGCGGGGAAGTATTACGACAGCGAGTATGTCCAGCTCACGCGAACGATGCCGGCCTGGGACCTCATTGTTTTCCTGGCGCAGAACGAAGGCTTCGCGGCCTACGTGACGGGGCAGACGCTTTATTTCGGGCCGTCCCCGGCGCCGAGCATCGGTCTTGCCATCAATGTCAGCCAGTCGGCGACAGGGCTCGTCACCGCGAATGCCAAGCGCCTCAAGCTGACGCGCAGCCTGACACTCGGACAGGACATTTCCGTCACCGTCATCAGCTTCGACAGCTGGTCGGGGAAGGCGGTGAAGGCAGTGGCGACGCGCGCCGGACGCTATGCGGCCGCCTCCTCGGCCTCGCGCGCCGCCGAGACGACGCAGAGCTATGTCTATCGCAAGCCGGGGCTGACGCAGCAGCAGGCGCAGCAGGTCGCAAACAACCTGCTCGCGGAGATCACCCGCTTCGAGCGCGAGATTTCGTTCGGCGTCGAGGGCAGCCCGTTCTTCACGACGGCGCAGCAGGTGCAACTCTCCGGCACGGGCGCGAGCTGGGATGCGATCTATTACCCGAAGCGGGTGACGCGGAGCTTCTCCTTCAAGGGCGGCTTTGCGATGTCGGTCGAGGCGAAGAACCACCCGACGGTGGGGCAGGTATGAGCGGGCAGGGGGATATCCGGCACGGTGCGGCCTTCCGCGACGACGCCTTCGGCGTCGCGCTGGCGGCCGCCTGCGACGATCGCTGACGCGATCGCGCATGGATGCGTTGCGCAATCACATGCGGATCGAGGCGTTGCGCGCCGGCGGCCGCAGCGTGTCATCGGCCAAGGGCGTAATCACCTCCTACGATCCGAACCGCTACGCGGCGAAGGTCTTCCTCATGCCGGAGGGCGCGTTCTCCGAGGAGACCGGCGAGGTCGTCGAAAGCGGCTGGATCCCGATCCAGACGCAATGGTCGGGGAACGGGTGGGGCATGTACTGTCCGCCTTCGCCCGGCGACCAGGTGACGATCGAGTTCATCGAGGGCGACACGAGCTCGCCGGAGATCGTCGGCCGCGTCTTCGATCTCGCGCATCTGCCGCTCAATGTCCCGTCCGGCGAGTTCTGGCTCGTCCACTCTTCCGGGACATTCCTCAAGCTCACTAATGATGGAAAGGCGTCGATAAACAGCTCGACCGAGATCGATCTCGGCAACCTGGTCGGCGCGGTGCAGACGCTCTGTACCGCGGCCTTTGCGTCGTGGGCGGAAAACCACGTGCACGGCAATGTGCAGAACGGCGGCGGGCAGACCAGCCCGCCCACGACATCGCCGCCGGCGAACGGTCTGACCTCGATACTCAAGGCGAACTGATGCCCGACGTTGCCGATATCTCTCACCTCTTCGGCAATGACGTGGCGCAGACGCCATCCGGCGATCTCGCGACGGTCAGCGGCGCGCAGCGCACCATCCAGCGCGTGATCCGGCGGCTTTGCACGCCGCAGACGGTGGTCGGCAACTCCGCCTATCCGTGGCAGCCGCCCTATGGCTGCGGGCTGCCGCTGAAGATCGGCGACGCGCAGAGTCTCGGCGACTTGCAGGCGCTGCGCGCGGACATCTTCACGCAGCTCCTGCAAGATGACTCGGTCGCGCCACTCCCGGCGCCGCAGGTGAGTGCGACGTCGCTCGCCGGCGGCGGTGCCACGATCGGCATCATCTACACCGATCTCACCGGGCTGCAGCAGTCGTTCAATTTCGATCTGGCGCCGTGAGAAAGCTGTCAGCTGCCGGCCGGCGGCTGAGGCTTGTACTAATAAATCCACGGCGCCGCGACCGACCGCTTTTGACCCGAAGCGGTAAGTTGGCTTTGCCGATGTTATCGTACAGAATGGCCTGAGCACGATAGTTGCCGTGTCTTCACCGGTGCCTTCTTGTCCCATGGGGAGAGGATGACGGACGGACAATCGGATACGTCGCAGGAGCGATGGGTTGCCGAGCAAGAGTTGCGTCGACGTGAAGTCGCTCTGAAGGAACGCGAGTTGGACTTCAAAATTCTGGATGCCGGTCGATCGCGTTGGATAAATCCTCTGACCCTCGGCATATTGGCGGCGGTAGTCGCAGCAATCGGGAGCCTGGCTGTGGCGGTCATTACTGGGCGCGACGGCCGGATTTTGGAACAATCCCACGCCGAATCTGATCGAATTCTTGAAATGATCAAGACTGGCGATCCCGACAAGGCGGCGAACAATCTCAAATTCCTTCTCGACGCTGGGCTTATCTCGAACCCCACGTTAACAGCGAAAATTCGAGTTTTCTTGGCAAAGCGAGGGCCTGGTGAAGGGCCCGCTCTGCCGGCTCCTCCGGGAAGTACCCGCATTGGGGCCAATTTTGGATCACTCGTTCCTGGGGGATTCTTCAGTTCCAATCCAGACGACTTTCGCGTCCAGCGGTCAATCCGAACGAATAATCCTGCCAATCTGAACGTTTCAGAATGGCAAAAGATCAGGCCCGGCTTTGTCGGCGTCACGTCACCAGATGGCGTGGCACACGTCATCACCACTATCTATCGGACTCCCGAGCATGGAATTGCCGCCTGGTACCATCTAATTACGGTCAGATTCGGCTTTCGCGACAGTCTCACATTGCGTGACCTCGCGGAGCACTATGCCGGCGCAAAAGGAGCAGTCGCTCAGTCTTATATCGATGGCTGGAGGAAAGGCCTTGGTGCGGACGTACAAGAAAACACAGTCATCGCTACTGGAGACAGCAAGTCGATGATGCTCCTTGCCAAGGCGATTTTTTCTTACGAAGCGGGTCAAGACACTCCCATTCATGACGATCAGATTGCTTTCGCCATCGAGCACGAGCGGCAAGGAACTCTGCCGCCTTAGCCTAAGTAGCCCGCCGAGGAATCGAATGGCTCTGCCCCATACCTGCGTCCGAACAAGTGACTACTTTCAGATTCCGTAAAACGTGACTCGCCATATCGCATGCTCAAGGGCAGACGCGCTATCTGAGTTGTCGGCGTTGACAGCCACTCGTGCTCGTCTCAGCATTTCGCGACCAATCACAAATGTTTCTGGGTCGCGTCGCCCCGAACCAATCTGTGCTCTCGGGGACCTATGGTGCGATTGGTCCGATGTGAATTGGCTTCGCCGGCGAAAGCAGACTTCCGCTTAGGGCACCCGCGACGATCGCTCGTGCGATCGCGCGGCCCTCACCCTCCCATCGCTCTTGCGATGGGCCCCTCCCTCTCCCGCAAGGGGAGAGGGAGGGGCTGAAAGCTGAGAGCTGAAAGCTGATGGCTTCGGTTACATGGCAAGGCCTGACCGGCTTTATTCAAACTCAGGTGGCGGCGCTGCAGGCGGCGGCGCAGGCCATCATCGACACGACGATCGGCTCGCTGACGCTGGCGTGGAGCCAGGCGGTGAGCGGCGTCGCGCTGTGGCTGCAAGCGCAGGTCGCGCAGGCGATCGCGCTGACGCGCTTCCAGACGAGCTACGGAAGCGATGCCGACAGCTGGGGCGGCCAATTCGGCTTCGACCGGCTGCCTGCGGTCGCGTCGACGACGACCGAGACGTTCGCGCGCTACAACACCTCGCAGCAGGCGGCGATTCCGGCCGGCATGCTCCAGAATGGCGTGCTGACCGGGGGCGCGGTCGTCACGACGGGGCCGGGCGGCGTTCAGTTCATGGTCACCGTCGATGTGACGAACCCTGCCTGGAACGCAGCGCTCGGGGGCTATGTCGTGCCGATCGGCACGGCGTCGGTGACGGTGCCGATCCAGTGCCTCACGGCCGGCACGATCGGCAATGTGCTCGCGAACACGATCCAGTCCTTTATTTCGCCGATCCCGTACATCGACACCTGCACAAATCCGAGCAATGTCGGCAACGGCGTCCCAGCCGAGCTGGACCCGGCCTATAAGGCACGGTTTCCTTTGTTCCTGCAAGGGCTGGCGAGCGCCGACGAGGCGGCGATCGAGAGCGCGATCGTCAGCGTCCAGCAGAACCTGCAATATTATCTCGTCAAGAACTACGACTATCCCGGGACCACGCCGGACAACGGTTCGTTCTTCGTGGTCATCAATGACGGCTCGGGCTCGCCGCCGGCGTCGCTGCTGACGCTGGTGAGCAACGCCGTCATGGCGGTCACGGGCTTTACGGTGCGCTTCCAGGGCGCCTATGCTCCGACCCTCGTGACGCCCAGCATCGCGCTCAATGTGCGAGTGGCAGCCGGGTACACCGCCGAAGCGGTCGAGCCCGCTGTGCAGGCGGCCGTCGTCGCGGCGGTGAACGCGACGCTGCTCGATGCGCTCTGGCTCTACGTCTCTACGATCGAGACCGCGGCGAAGGCGGTGCCGGGCTGCGCCGCCGTCGAGCCCGGGGCCACCACGATCAACGGCGTTGCCGCGGATCTTGCGCTGACGGCCGTGCAGCTGCCGCAAGTGGCCGGGCCAAATGTCAGCGTGGGGACCTACTGATGATCACGGGCTATTCGGCATGGGTGCGGGCTCCCGCGGTTTGCGATGCAAACCGCTGACGCCCGCCCGCGGTAATGTCCACGACGGGGTCCGTCGCGGACATTACCGCGAGGCTGCAGAAGTGGCTGCCGTCGCGGTGGTTCCCGACGCAGGCGGTGAACGCCG
>Ga0335073_10006459_pt1 | contig 16469 bp, 20 predicted proteins | sample Lox_Sample_22_FD_207093 | JGI IMG/M metagenome (GOLD analysis project Ga0335073, IMG submission 207093) | Soil microbial communities from Loxahatchee National Wildlife Refuge, Florida, United States - Lox_Sample_2.2 | ecosystem: Environmental > Terrestrial > Soil > Wetlands | place: USA... | reverse complement strand
TGACAGGTCATAACGGCGGAGGGACGATCCAGCTATCGGCAGCGATCTTGTCCCGGGCGGGAGGCCGAACACCGATGACAGCCGGCGAGGCGGGGCAGGCCAGCAGCGCAGGACACGGGACCGAGGGCCAAGACCACGAGTCTGAGGGCCAAGACCACGGGACCGAGGGCCACGACCACGGGTCCGAGGGCCACGACCACGGGCCCGAGGGCCAAGACCATGGGTCCGAGGGCCACGCGCACGAGTCCGAGGGCCAGGGGCCCGGCGCCGCCTGGTCCATCGGGGTGGTGCTCGAGGCCTTTGGTGACTGGCCGCTTGAGCGGGTGCTGAGCTGGCTGCCCGGGGCGGCCCCCGAGGTCACGTGCCTAGAGGTCGGCGCGGGCGGGTACGCTCCGCACCCGCACTGCGACGTCGCGGCCCTGCTGGCCAGCCGCCAGGCCCGGTCGGCCTGGCTGGCCGCCATCACCGGGGCGGGGCTGCGGGTCGACGCGCTGAACGCCTGGGGCAACCCGCTGCACCCCGACCGGGACCTGGCCCGCGAGCACGACCGGGCGCTGCGCGACGCCATCCGGCTGGCCGCGCTGCTCGGCGTCAGCCGGGTGGTGGCGCTGGCCGGCTGCCCGGGCGGCGCCGCCGGCGACCAGGTGCCGCACTTCGGGGCCGGCGGCTGGCTTCCCTACCTGGAGGGCGTCTACCAGCGGCAGTGGGAGGAGCAGATCGCGCCCTACTGGGCCGGCCTGGCCTCCTTCGCCGCGGCTGAGCACCCCGACCTGCGGGTCTGCCTGGAACTTCACCCCGGTACCTGCGTGTTCAACGTCGAGACGTTCAACCGGGTGGCCGCGCTCGGGCCCGCCCTGGCGGGCAATCTCGACCCGAGCCACTTCTTCTGGATGGGCATGGACGGCCACAAGGTCGCCGCGGCGCTCGGCGGCCGGATCGGGCACGTGCACGGCAAGGACACGGTCTTCCACGCGGAGAGCCTGGCCCTGAACGGCCTGCTCGACCGGCGCTGGCCGGAACCCGCCGACCAGATGCCGTGGACGTTCGCGGTGCCCGGCCGCGGCCACGACCTGGCCTGGTGGGCCGGCCTGGTCCGCGCGCTCGGCGGCTCCGCGGCGCGGGTCATCTCGATCGAGCACGAGGACCCGTTCGTGCCGGCCACCACCGGCGTCCCGGAGGCCGCGCGGCTGCTGCGGTCGGCGATCGACGCGGCGCTGGAAGCGGCGTGAGCCCCCCGCGGGTGCGGGTCGGCCTGGTCGGGACCGGCCTGATCGCCCAGGTCATGCACCTGCACTACCTGGCCGAACTGGGCGGCCGCTACGAGGTGGCGGCGGTGTGCGACCTCGACCCCGGCAGCGCGTGGGCCTGCGCCGGGCGCTACCGCATCCCGGCGGTCTTCACCGACTGGCAGGACCTGGTTGATCACCCGCTCGACGCGGTCCTGGTGCTGACCTCGGGCAGTCACGCCCCGATCGCCGAGGCCGCGGCCCGGGCCGGGCGGCACGTCTTCGTGGAGAAGCCGATGTGCTTCTCGGCCGCGGAGGGCCGGGCCATGGTCGCGGCCGCCGAGCAGGCCGGGGTGAAGCTGATGACCGGCTACCCGAAACGGTACGACCCGGCGTTCGTCCGGATGAAGGAGGAGATCGCGCGGGTCAGCGACGCCCGGCTGCTGCGCGTGACGACCTCCGAGTCGCCGCTGCGGCCCTACGTCGAGCACTACCCGCTGCTCCCCCGGGCCCCGCAGCCCGCCGAGGTCGCGGCGCGGCTGCGGGCCGACAGCGACGAGCGGATCAGGGCCGCGACCGGGCCGGCCAGCGACCTGGAGCGGCAGGTCTACGAGACGGTGCTGCTCGACACCCTGGTGCACGAGCTGAACACGGTCCGCGGGCTGCTCGGCGAGCCGAGCCGGCTGGAGTACGCCAGCCTGGCACCGGACTGCGTCACGGTAATGCTCAGGTTCGGGGCGCTGCCGGCGGCCATCCACTGGATCGACCTGCCGGGCATCGCCCGGTACGAGATGGAGTTCGCGCTGTACGCGCCGGACCGGCGGCTGACCCTGACGTTCCCCTCGCCGTTCCTGCGCAACGAGCCCGCCACCCTGGCGATCGAGGACGGCGCGGCCGGCTCGGCCCGGGCCTGGCGGACCGAGGAGGTCGCCAGCTACGAGAGCGGGTTCAAGCGCGAGCTCGAGGCGTTCCACGACTGGATCGTCGCCGGCCGCGAGCCGGCCACCGCGGGCCGGGACGGCCTGCGGGATATCGCGCTGTGCCAGGCCATCATCGACTGCCACCACCGGGGCGTGCCCCTGGACCATCCCACTGGGAGGACGGACGGATGAGCCAAGACAACGGCCGCGCTCACAACGGCAGGCCGCCGATCGCGGTGGCGAACGCCCCGGTCAGCTACGGGGCCTTCGAGCTGACCGTCGGCGTCGACCCCGACGTGCCGAGCGGCACCCAGGTCCTGGACCAGGTGGCCGCGGCGGGCTACGCCGGCATCGACCTAGGCCCCGTCGGCTACCTGGGCGACGGCGAGCGGCTCGGCGAACTGCTGGCCGCGCGCGGCCTCGGCCTGGCCGGCGCGTACGTGGAACTGCCGTACTCAGACCCGGACGCGCTCGAGGAGGCCCTGGGCGAGCTCGACGCCATCCTCGGCGTGTTCGACGCGGTGCGCTCCTACCTGACCGGGCCCCCGCCCAGGCCGACGCTCGCCGACAAGGGCACGAAGCGGCGGGCGATGCTCCCGGCCCGCTCCGTTCGGGATCATTCTCTTGGTTATGACCCCGACGGGTGGCGGCGGTTCGCGGGCGGCCTGGCCCGGGTGATCGCCCGCTGCCGGGACCGCGGCTACGAGCCGACGTTCCACCCGGAAACCGGAACCCACGTCGAGGCGCCGTGGGAGATCGAGCGGGTACTCGAGGTGTCCGACGTCGGGCTGTGCCTGGAGACCGGGCACATGATGCTCGGCGGCGGCGACCCGGTCACGATGCTGCGGGACCTCGGTGACCGGATCAACCACGTGCACCTCAAGGACGCCCGCCGGTCGGTCATGGCCGGGATCGTCACCGACGAGGCGCCGGTGACCGAGATCTGGACCAGGGAGGCGTTCTGCGAGCTGGGCCGCGGGGATCTCGACGCGGACGCCGTCCTGGACGGGCTGCGGCGGATCTCGTTCGGCGGCTGGCTGGTGGTGGAGCAGGACATCCTGCCCCGCAGCGCCGAGCGGTTCGCGCGGGCCGCCGCCGAACAGCGGCACAACCGCGCGTTCCTGGCCGAACGGGGCCTGTGATGCCGCCGCCGTTCCGGCTCGGCCTGATCGGCGCGGGACGGATGGGCCGCACCCACCTGCGGGCCCTGGCCGGCTCGCAGGCGGTGACGGTGACCGCCATCGCGGAGATGTCGGCCGGGGCCCGGGCCGCGGTCTCGGCTCCCGGCGTGACGACGCACGCCAGCGTGGCGGAGATGCTGGCGGCGGGCGCGCCCGACGGGGTGCTCATCGCCGCGCCCACCGACCAGCACGGCGCGATCATCGCCGAGGTTGCCGCGCAGGGGCTTCCGGTCCTGTGCGAGAAGCCGTGCGGGCTGACCGCCGCGGCCGCCCGCGCGTCGGCCCGGACGGCCGCGGCGGCAGGCGTGCCGCTGCAGGTGGCCTACTGGCGCCGGTTCATCCCGGGGCTGCGGCGGCTGCGCGACCGGATCGCCGCGGGCGAGTTCGGCGTCATCCACCTGGTCACCTGCTACCAGTGGGATGAGCGGCCGCCGCCGGCGTCATTCCGGGCGCACAGCGGCGGGATCGCGATCGACATGGGCGTGCACGAGTTCGACCAGGTGCGCTGGCTGACCGGCCAGGACATCGGCGACCTGGCCGTGGTGGCGTCGGGGCGGGCGCCCGACGGGATCGCCGACGTGGACGGCGCGCAGGTGATCGCGGCGCTGTCCGGCGGCGGATGCGCGTTCATCTCCCTCGGCCGCTACTACCCGGCGGGCGACGCGGTCTGGGCCGAGGTGTTCGGCACCCGGGGCAGCGAGCGCTGCGACGTCATCGACCCGGCCGAGGGCGAGCGCGCCCAGCTCGAGGCACTGCGCCGGCAGGCCGAGAGCTTCGCGGAGTTCGCAGCCGGCGCGCCGTGCGCGGGCGCCACCGCCGAGGACGCGGTGGCGGCGCTGGCCGCCGCCGAGCAGGTGACCGCGGCGATACCGGCGACGGTGCCGTCATGACCACTCCTCCGGTGCTCCGGGTCGGCATCATCGGCTACGGGGTGATGGGCAAGGCGCACAGCTACGGGTACCGGGTCGCGCCGATGCTGCGGGCGCTGCCCGTGACGCCGGTGGTCACGGTGATGTCGGGGCGCCACGCCGGCGCGGTGGCGGCGGCCGCGGCGGCCTACGGCGTGCCCGCCGCCGTCACCGACTGGCGCGAGCTGATCGCCCGGGACGACGTCGACCTGGTGGACATCTGCACCCCGCCGGGCACGCACGCGCAGATGGCGCAGGAGGCCGCGGCGGCGGGCAAGGCCGTGCTGTGCGAGAAGCCGCTGGCCCTGAACTACCCCCAGGCGACCGCGGCGCTGGCCGCGGTCACCGCGGCGGGGGTGCCCAACGCGGTCGGCTTCAACTACCGGCGGCTGCCCGCGGTGGCGCTGATGCAGCGGATGATCGCCGACGGCGCCATCGGGGAGCTGCGGATGTGGCGGGCCACCTGGCTGTCCGATGAGTTCGCCGACCCGGCCACCCCGCATGACTGGCGCTTCGACCGGGACATGGGCGGGACGACGATCGCCGACCTGGGCTGCCACCTGATCGACATGGCGCTGACCATGGCCGGGCCGGTGGAGAGCACCTGCGCGCAGGCCACCACGTTCACCCGCTCGCGTTCGGGGGTTGCGGTGACCGTCGACGACGCGGCCAGCGCGCTGCTGCGGTTCGCGTCCGGGGCGGCCGGCACGATGGAGGTGGCGCGGGCCGCGGTGCGGCGGCCGTGCGACTTCACCGTCGAGGCGAACGGCAGCACCGGCACGCTGATGTTCGACTACGCCCGGCTGAACGAGCTGTGGTACGCCAGCGCCGAGGACGACGTGCGGCTCTACGGGATGCGGCGGATCCGGGCCGAGCACCCCAGTCATCCGTACGCCGCCCAGTGGTGGCCGATCGGCCAGGGTGTAGGCTACGGTGCCTCGTTCGCGAACCAGGTCGCTGACCTGCTCGAAGGATGGCCGGAAGCGCCGTGGATCCCTGGGTTCGACCAGGGCGCGGCGGTGCAGGCGGTCTGCGACGCGATGGCGGCCTCCGCCGCTTCCTGTCGCTGGGTGAAGATCAGCGAGGTAACCTCTGACGTGCGGAAACCTTGGGAGGGTGACCTTTGGCCGGACGGCTGACGATCAAAGGAGTGGCGTCGTGAGCAGCTTGTCGATCATGAACCGGCTGGCGGCCGGCCCGGTGCTGGGGGCTGAGGGCTACGTCTTCGAGCTAGAACGGCGCGGCTACATCAAGGCGGGCCCGTTCGTGCCCGAGGTGGTGCTCGACTTCCCGGACGCGGTGCGCGAGCTGCACCGTGAGTTCCTGCGGGCGGGGGCCGACGTGATGGTCGCGCTCACCTACTACGCGCACCGGGAGAAGCTGCGGGACGTCGGCCGAGAGGGCGACCTGGAGGCGATGAACCGCCAGGCGGTCCGGATCGCCCGCGAGGTCGCCCGGGAGGGCGGCGCCCTGGTGGCCGGCAACGTCTGCAACACCTGGGCCTACGATCCTGACGACCCGGCTACCCGGGGGATGGTTCGGGCCATGTACGCCGAACAGCTCGGCTGGGCCGTCGAGGAAGGCGTCGATTTCGTCATCTCCGAGACCAACGACTACCTGGGCGAGGCGCTGATCGCGCTGGAGGTCATCGCGGACCTCGGGCTGCCCGCGATGGTGACGCTGGCACCCACGCAGCCCGACCGGACCCGCGACGGTTACGGATACGCGGAGGCGTGCCGGATCCTCGCCGCCGAGGGGGCGCAGGTCGTGGGGCTGAACTGCGACCGCGGGCCGCGGACCATGCTGCCGCTGATCGCCGAGATCCGGGAGCGGGTGGACTGCGCCGTCGCGGTCCAGCCGGTGCCGTACCAGACGGACGCGGCCGCCCCCACCATGGAGACCCTGCGGTCCCCGGACGGGCAGCGGGCGTTCCCCATCGCGCTGGACTCGTTCGGGTGCACCCGCTTCGAGATGGCGGACTTCGCGCTGCAGGCTCGCGAGCTCGGCGCGGACTACGTGGGCATCTGCTGCGGGGCCGGCCCGCATCACGTCCGGGCCATGGCCGAGGCGCTGGGCCGCGAGGTCCCGGCCAGCAAGTACTCCCCGTCGATGGACCTGCACCCGATGTTCCGGGCCGACATGGCGGCCAAGGACGCGGCCTTCCTGCCCACCTGGACCGCGTGAGGGAACGGCCCAACCGCGGCGGTCGCCGCGCCGTCTCATGAGGCGTGAGACCGCGAAGCGTGGTGCTGGGCGCGCTGGCCGTGCTGATCGTGCTGGGGTGCGGCATGATCGCCGGGTGCGGACCAGGGGTGCCCGGTGCCCCGGTCCCTTCGGCTGGCCACGGCTCGGCCAGCCACGGCGGGACGTGTTCTGGGTCGGCGCGGCTGGCCGCCGGGGTCAGCGTGGCGGCCTGGCGGCTGGGCGCCATCAGGTTCGTGTCGCCCCGATACGGGGTCGCGCTCACCGCGCCGGACATACCGTGTCTGCGCTCGCTCGGGAACATGGGCACCGAGGTGAGCCCGGTGGCGCAGCCGGTCCGCCTGGCGGTGACCGACGATGGCGGACGTCACTGGGTGACCAGGGGAAGCGTGCTGCCCATCACGGCGGGGCAGGCGGCAGGCGAGCAAGTCGCGGCGGTCCTGGGGCCGGATACCTGGGTAGTCAGCGGCGCGGCCGGCGAACTGCTCGCGACCCGCGACTACGGCGCGATCTGGGCCGTCCAGCCGCTGGCCGCGCCGGTGGTGGCCGCGGCGAGCGCTGGCGGCTGGCTGTGGGCGCTGTCCTGCCCGCCGGCCTCGCCGACGCGGTGCCGCCCGGTGGTGGAGCGGATGAGGCTCCCGGACGGCACCTGGGTCCGTACCCGTCTCACGGCGGCCCCGGCGGCGCAGGATCCGTGGCTCGCCGTGCTGTCCGGGGGCGCCGCCGCGGTCGGCATCGCGACGCCGCACCCCGCGCTGGCCAGTACCACAGACGGCGGCGCGCTCTGGGCGGTGCGGCCGGCCCCGGCTGGTCCCGGGCACATGTGCGGGCAGGACTCCCCCGGGTCGTTCACGGCAGCCGGGCTGGACGACTGGTGGCTGCTCTGCACCGGGGGCGCCGCCGCCGGCAGCAGCACCAAGGCCCTCATGCGTTCGGTGGACGCGGGGCGGACCTGGACCGTGGCGGCGGCTATCACCAGCCTGGCCGTTCCGCCGCGGGCCGGGTCACTGCCCTACCAGGACGGCGCCGTGATCGCCGCGGGCACACCGCGCCGGCTCTGGATCGCGACGCCCAACACGCTGAGCCTCAGCACCGATGGCGGTACGCGATGGACCCGGGCCGGGTCCAACCCGGGCGGGTATTTCGGGCAGTTCGACGTGCTGTCGGGCACGGTGGCCTGGATGCTGGCGCCCGGCGCCGGCCTGTGGCAGACCACTGACGGCATCAGCTGGCACGTGATCGGCGGCAAGTGATCGACGGCACGTGACCGGCGGCCCGTTAGGCGTCCGGCTGGGTGCCCTGGTCCGCGGGCAGGTGCCTGCCCTGCAGCAGCGACCACGCCCGCCGGAGCGCGACCGCGAACGAGGCGATGAGCAGGTACGCCAGGGCGTCGACATAGCCCGAGGTTTCCGGGCTGAATATCGAGGCCACGCCCACGCCGAGCTGGCCCAGGTAAGCCACCATGGCCAGCGTGAGCTGCAGCACGGCGTGGTCGTACCGGGGCACATCCCGGTGCAAGCGCAGCGTACTCCACAGGCTTATCAGGGCCATGACGGTGGCGGTGTAGCCGATGTCGGTGTGGGGGATCAGCGCGATGAGCGACACGAAGAAGGCGTTGACCAGGGCGGTGAACGCGGAGCCCAGTATCGCCCGGGCGGCGGGCGGCGCGTCCCGCCCCAGCACCGTCTCCGGCCGCAGCGAGGCCGCGACGAACAGCAGTCCGATCAGCGCTCCCGCGGCCGTCGCCGTCGCGGCGAAGTACCCGATGAAATCGTCTGGAACCACTGGCAAGTCCTCCCGCCCGCACGCTGGCAGACGCGCCAGCGATGCCGCGAGTCTGCCACCCCGGTGCCGTGGCGGGTATCAGATCGGGTAGCGGGTGGGTTCGGTGGTGTACTGGCGGCCGGATGGGGTGGTCCAGCGGAAGGTGCCGTCGGGGAGCTGGTCGGCCTTCCACTTGGGGTGCTGCTTGATGCGATGGTCGCGGCGGCACTTGGGATTGTGGTCACACGCGCAGACATAAGCCTTGAACTGCCGGAACAGCACTGTGGCACGGCGGTCAGCAGATTGATGCGTCAGCTGTCTGGGACCAGTTCGGCAACGTCGTGGTGCAGCTTGGCCAGTGCCTGGTCGAATGTGGCGAGCCGGGACCTGTGTGCTCGCGCGAGCTGTGCCAAGTAGGCGTCGGTTACCTGGCGGTGGCCGACGATTCCCTGGGTTGGCACGTCGGTGTACGGGATATCGTCAGCCCAGAATTCGTGCCGCGGGTTGGCGGCGGTGTCATTGAGTATCGTGCGTGCCGCCGCGGCCGACTGGCCTTCCCGGATGAGCAGCCGCATCAGGCTACCCTGAGTGATCGGGCAGGTGGCGAAGCCGCCAGTCATGCCCACGAACCAGTTCTCGGCGGCCCGATGATGGACATGATCATCGACTAGCAGGGCAATGAGCACGTTCGCGTCAAGGAGAGCGGTCACTGGTCGTCGTCCTCCAGTCGTCGCACATCCTCAGTGGTGATTGTCCTGCCGATGTGCGCGACCGGGAGGCCGGTACGAGGGCTCTTGGCTATTTCGCCCGGACTGCCCGTACTGAGCCCACGGCGGATCAGCCCGGCGACCGCCTGGCTCAGTGACTGGTGGGTGTCCCTGGCTATCGCCACCGCCTGGGCGTGAAGATCATCAGGGAGGTCAATGGTGGTGCGCATGCCATTAGCTTATCTTCATCTCATCATGATGCGAAGATGCGCCTGCGGGTGCGCATGACTGGTCAGGACACCAGTCATTTCGACAAGGACTGGGCACGGATCAGCGAGATTGAGGAGTACCGGCTCGACTGGTCTGGCCAGGTCTCCGACCGCGCGCACGGCAGCGGTGAGCGCGGTCAGCCTCGCCGGTTCGTCAACATCGCGCCTGGCGTCAGCACACGCCCGGAGCCGGACAGGCAACCTGCGGGTAACCTGCATCGGTGATTATCCGGGAGGCGCGGCCCGATGAGCATGCGGCGGTTGGAGAGCTCCGGGTGGTGGCGTACCGGACGCTGGGGCTGCTGCCTGAGGGCAGCGGGTACGCCGGAACACTGCGGGGATTCGGTTTCGCCGACGACTGCGTGGTGCTCGTCGCGGCCAGCGAGGCGGCAAACAGCATCCTCGGGACGATCACGCTTGAGCCGTTCGGCCCGGCTAACGAACTCGCCCAGGACGAAACGGAGGCGGATGTCCGGGCGTTCGCGGTTGCCCCGCAGGCGCAGGGACAAGGCGTCGGCCGGAAGCTGCTGCTCGCGGTCATCGACTGCGCCGGGAAGCGCGGGGTGTGCCGTCTACGGCTGTGCACGCAGTCGGCCATGAAGGCGGCGCAGCATCTCTACACGAGGACCGGGTTCTCAAGGACTCCGGATCTCGACTTCGAGCCCGTGCCCGGAATCATCGAGCGCCCGGCCGCCCGCGGCCGGGAGATGCAGCACGCCGGCCATCACCCGCGCGGTGGCATCGGGATGGTCACACTGTGGCGGTGGTGCGGTTACTTTCAGGCGCTCCGGCGGAGCGGCGTGCCCTCGGCGGCGCCGGCTTCCTGGGCCATGGCGGGCCCGCGCAGGACGTAGGCGACGCCGACGGCGATCACGGCGCCGACCACGGGCCCGATCAGGTAGACCCACCAGGTGGACAGGTCTCCGATGGCCACGTCGGGTCCGAAGCTGCGGGCGGGGTTCATGGAAGCGCCCTCGTAGGGTCCGCCCATGGTGCCCCAGGCCAGGATGTAGGCGCCGACGGCCAGCGGGATGAAGGGGCCGTTGAGCTTCGGCCCGTTGGCCAGGTTCAGGATCATGAGCACCAGCCCGAAGGTGATGATGGCCTCGAAGCCGGCGGCCTGCCAGGACTGGCCGGGCTTGGGCATCGTGGCGGCCAGGTGGCCTGCCTTGCCGAAGAAGGCGCGGGCCAGCAGGGATCCGCATACGGCCGCCACGAACTGAACGACCCAGTAGACGCCGGCCATGACCCAGTCCATGTCCTTGCGCAGCGCGAAGGCCAGGGTGGTGGCCGGGTTGAAGTGGGCCGAGATGTCGCCGAGGAAGTAGACGGCGACGACGAGCCACAGCGCCGAGACGGCGGACAGCACCAGGACCGTCTGCCAGGGCTGCAGCGCGCGGCCGCCGTACCGGACGAGGATGGCCGCGCCGCCGGACAGGATGAAGGTCAGCCCGGCCATCCCGATGAACTCGGACAGCAGCCGGCGCGCGCGGTGGTCGGGGTTAGTCCAGTCGGCGTAGCCCCGCGTGCCGCCGACCATGGCGATGAGGGCCGCCTTGCCGACGGGCTCGGGGCCGGAAGCCGGCCGCGCGGCCTCGGTGTCCGGAGTGCTCATGTCAGGATTTCTGCGGGCCGGACGGGATGTCGGCCGAGCCGGGGCGGGTGAGGTTGATGGGGATGACGACCCGGTCGAACAGTTCCTCGGAGACGCCCTTGGCCAGGGCGGCCTGCTTGAGGGTCAGGTCGTGGTCGATGGCGTAGTACGAGATCGCCGCAGCCTGGTCGTACCCGATGACGGGGGACAGCGCGGTGACCATCATCACCGACCGGTCGATGTTCTCCTTCAGCTTCGCCGTGCTGAGCTTGGTGCCCTCGACCATGAACTCGCGGAGGTGGTCGCACATGTCGGCCATGATGAGCGCGGAGTGCAGGTAGTTGCTGATCAGGATGGGGCGGAACGCGTTGAGCTCGAAGTTGCCCTCGGCGCCGCCCATGGTGATCGCGACGTCGGAGGCGATGACCTGGATGGCGACCATCAGCATGGCCTCGGCCTGAGTCGGATTGACCTTGCCTGGCATGATCGAGGAGCCGGGCTCGTTCTCGGGGAACAGCAGCTCGCCGAGCCCGGTGCGGGGGCCCGAGCCGAGCCAGCGCAGGTCGTTGGCGATCTTGAACAGGCTCACCGCCGCGGCTTTGAGGCCGGCGTGCGCCCGGACCATCCGGTCCAGGGTGCCCTGCGCGGTGAACTTGTTCGCCGCGGTCACGAACGGGAACCCGGTCATCTTGGCGATCTCGGCGGCGACCTGCTCGCCGAAGCCCGCGGGCGCGTTCAGGCCGGTGCCGACCGCGGTGCCGCCCATGGCCACCTGGAGCAGCCCGCTGGTGGCGTGCTCCACCTCGGCGATCGCGTCGTCCAGTGCCCCGGCGTAGCCGGACCACTCCTGGCCCACGGTCAGCGGTACCGCATCCTCCAGGTGCGTCCGGCCGATCTTGACCACATCCGCCCACTGCTTCGACTTGGCGTCGATCGCCTCCCGCAGCCGCTTCAGCGCCGGGATGGTCCTGGTGGTGGCCATGGTGTACGCGGCGATGTGCATCGCGGTGGGGAACGTGTCGTTGGACGACTGGCCCATGTTGACGTGGTCGTTGGGGTGGACCGGTTCCTGGGAGCCCAGCGTGCCGCCGACGAGCTGGATGCACCGGTTGGAGACGACCTCGTTGACGTTCATGTTGGACTGGGTGCCGGACCCGGTCTGGAACACGTACAGCGGGAACTCCGAATCCAGCGCCCCGCTGATGACCTCGTCGCAGACCCGCTGGATCAGCCGGCCCTTCCAGGCCGGCAGCCGGCCGGCGGCGGTGTTGACGATGGCCGCGGCCTTCTTGACGTACCCGTAGGCGTGGTAGACCTCTTTCGGCATCCGGTCGGTGCCGATATTGAAGTGCTGCAGGCTGCGCTGGGTCTGCGCGCCCCAGTAGCGGCCGGCGGGCACCTCGACGTCGCCGAGGCTGTCGAACTCGCGCCGCATCCCGGCGGCCTCCAGCCCGATCGGCAGGTCCAGGATCTTCGGTTCTTCTTCGTCCGCAGCAGTCATGGTGCCCATTCTCCTCGCGGCTGGCCGATTCGTACCCTGGGCTCCGGCCCGTGGATGCGATTATCGGGTCATGGCGGACGGCAGCATGACCTGGACCGAGGTGGCCGGGCGGCTCGCGGTGGCGCGTAGCTACTGGCTGGGCAGCACGACGCCGTCGGGCGCGCCGCACGCGGCGCCGGTGTGGGGGGTGGTGACCGGCCAGACGCTCTACCTGTACAGCGAGCGGAGCACGGTGAAGGCGCGCAACCTGGCGGCCGACCCGCGGGTGGTCCTGCACCTGGAGAGCGCCGAGGACGTGCTGATCGTGCGCGGCGTCGTGGAGGACCTCGGGAGGCCGGCCATGGTTCCCTCCGTGGTCGCGGCGCTCGCGGCGAAGTACACCAGGCCGCAGGACCGGCCGTACCTGCCGGACGCCGATCCGGACTTCGACGTGGTGTACGCGCTGCGGCCGCGGTCGGCGATGGCCTGGCGGCTGGACGACTACGAGGGTTCGCAGCGCCGGTGGTCAGCGGACTTATGGTGGAGGGACCATGACCGCAGGACAGACGGGAGCCGTGATGGACAGCGCGGAACTGCGGGCGGTGGCCACCTCGCTGCTCCGGCTCACCGAGCGCTACTGCGTGGTGTACCAGACGCTGGCCCGCCCGGCCGAGCTGGCGGTCTCGGCCGGGCGGGCCACGGCGACTACCTGACCGGTCATCAGGCCACGTCGCGGCGCATGGTGGTGCGGCTCGCCGCAACCAGCAGCGCGATGGCGTAGCCGGTGAGAGGCCACGAGGCCTGGGCATTGCCGGCCACAAGCCGGATTCTGCGCTCGCCCGGGACGCCTAAGGACGCGTATCGCGCGGCCTGAGGGGCTTGAATGGCCCATCGCTGGGTAGCAGGGCCGGATGAGCAGGTCGCAGCAGGCACCGGAGGCGGCGGAGATCCGGGCGCAGGAGGAAGTCCGGACCCAGGACGACGAGGCCAGGCAGGATCGCGGCCACGGGGACGAGCCGATCCGGGAGGCGCTGGAGACGGCGGCGGAGGTCGCCGGGAAGACCGGCGGACTCGGCACGCCCGGGCGGCCGGTCAACTGGCGTTCCCCGTTCATGATCGGCCTGACCGGCGCCTTCGGCGTGGCGGTGGCCTATGGCCTGATCGAGCTGATCATCCGGGCGCGGTCCGTGCTTATCCTCATCGGCCTGGCGATGTTCATCGCGGTCGGCCTGGATCCGATCGTGGGATGGCTGGTGCGGCACCGGATGCCGCGGTGGGCGGCCGTGCTGACCGTCGTGGTGTGCGCCCTGGGCATCGCGGCGGCCTTCCTGGCGGCGGCGATCCCGCCGCTGGCCAATGAGACCACCGCGCTGGCCCACCAGATCCCGCACTACATGCACACCCTGCAGGACCGCAACTCACAGCTCGGCAAGCTCAACGTCAAGTACCACCTCCAGCAGCGGCTGACCAGCCTGGTCAGCAGCCGGGGCGGCTCCCTGGTGGGCGGGGTGCTTGGCGCCGGGGTCCTGGTGGTCAGCACCGCGTCCGCCGTCGTCGCCATCTTGGTGCTCAGCATCTACTTCCTGTTCGGCCTGCCGCAGATCAAGATGTTCGGCTACCGGCTGGTGCCGCACTCGCGGCGGCCGCGGGCCATCCTGATCGGCGACGAGATCTTCGCCAAGGTCGGCGGCTACGTGCTGGGCAACTTCATCACCTCGGTGATCGCGGGCCTGGGCACCTACCTGTGGCTGCTCGCGTTCGGCGTGCCCTACCCGCTGCTGCTCGGCATGTTCGTGGCCATCCTGGACCTGATCCCGGTGATCGGGTCGACGATCGGCGGGATCGTGGTGAGCCTGGTCGCGCTGACCGTGTCCCTGCCCGTGGCGCTGGCCACCCTGGCGTTCTACGTCGGCTACCGGCTGGCCGAGGATTACCTGATCGTGCCGCGGATCATGGGCCGCACGGTGGAACTGCCCGCGATCGTCAGCCTGGTGGCGGTGCTGATCGGCGGGGTCCTGCTGGGCATCGTCGGCGCGCTGGTGGCGATCCCGGTCGCCGCCGCCGTCCGGCTGCTGATCCAGGAGATCGCGTTCCACCGGCTGGACAAGAGCTAGCTCTCCCCCCTTAACCTGGTATTTCAGATCGCCGAAATATGGATTAGGGTGCCTGATCAGTGGATACGATCCCGCCGATACCCCCACCTTCCCCGGAGGAACCGTGAGTAGCACCGACACCTACGTCGCCAACGCCGAACGGTACGCCGCCAGCTTTGACAAGGGCGACCTGCCGCTGCCGCCTGCCGCGCACACCGCGGTGGTGGCGTGCATGGACGCCAGGCTCAACCCGTACGGGGTGCTCGGGCTCTCCGAGGGCGACTCGCACGTCATCCGCAACGCGGGCGGGGTGGTGACCGACGACGTCATCCGGTCCCTCACCATCTCCCAGCGACTGCTCGGGACCAACGAGATCATCCTCATCCACCACACCGACTGCGGCATGCTCACCTTCCACGACGACGACGTCAAGGCGCAGATCGAGGCCGACACCGGGATCCGGCCGCCGTTCGCGCTCGAAGCCTTCCCCGACCTGGACAGCGACGTGCGCCAGTCCATCGCCCGGATCAAGGCCAGCCCGTTCATCCCGAACAAGAGCTCCGTCCGCGGCTTCGTCTACGAGGTGGAGACCGGACGGCTCCGGGAAGTCAAGGACTGACGTTGATATCTTGACCGGGTGACGGCCGTAACGGAAACAAACGGAGCGGAAGCCGGCGAGCCGGGCGGGGACGCCACCGCGCGTTCGGCCCGGCTGCGGCACCTGATCATCACGGTCTACGGGCTCTACGCCCGGCACGATGGCGGCTGGCTGTCCGTGGCGACCCTGATCCGGTTGCTCGCAGACCTCGGGATAGAGGAATCGGCAGTTCGTTCGGCCATATCACGATTGAAGCGGCGCGGCATCCTGCAGTCGCGGCGGTACGGCGGCGCGGCCGGATACCAGCTGTCCGCCGAGGCCCTAGCCATCTTGCGCGAGGGTGACGCGCGGATCTTCCGGCGGCGCCGGGCCACGCTGGCCGACGGCTGGCTGCTCGCGGTGTTCTCGGTCCCCGAGACCGAGCGCCACCGGCGGCACGTGCTGCGGTCCGAGCTGACCAGGCTGGGGTTCGGCATGGTCGCGCCGGGGGTGTGGATCGTGCCGGCCCACCCGGAGGACAGCACGGCGGAGACGCTGCGCCGGCTCGGGCTCGACGCGTACGCGGACCTGTTCCGCGCCGACCACCTGGCCTTCGGCGATCCGGCCGCCAAGATCCGCCGCTGGTGGGACCTGGACGAGCTGGAGCGCCAGTACGAGTCGTTCATCGCCGCGCACGAGCCGGTGCTGCGCCAGTGGGAGCAGGCCGGCCCGCCCGGGGGGCAGGAGGCCTTCGCCGGCTACGTGCGGGTGCTCACCGACTGGCGGCGGCTCCCCTACCTGGACCCCGGCCTGCCGGCCGAGCTGCTGCCGGACGGCTGGGTGGGCATCCGGGCCGCGGAGGAGTTCTTCGCGCTGCGGGAACTGCTTTCCGGGCCGGCGCGGACCCACGTGAAGTCGGCGGTCAGCGGCTGACCACGGCGATGCCCTGGATCTCCACCAGCGCCTCGGGGAGCCACAGCCGGGTGACGCCGACGCCGGCCATGGCCGGGTAGTCCGTTCCGGCCCGCCGGCGCCAGGCCGCGCCGATTTCCCGGCGGTGCGCCTGGTAGTCCTCCACGTCGGTCAGGTAGATGGTCAGGCTGGCCAGGTCGGCGGGCTGGCCGCCCGCCGCGGCCAGCGCGGTGAGCAGGTTGCCGAGCGCCTGCTCGAACTGCGGCACGACGCCGCCGGCGGCGAGCGTGCCGTCCCGGTCGATGCCGATCTGGCCGGCCAGGAAGACCAGGCGGCCAGCCGCCGATACGGCGTGGGAGAACCCGCTGGGCCGGGCGAGTTCCCGCGGGTTGATCCGCTCCATGTCCATGACCGCACCCTACCGGTATCGCGTTTCATTGACGACCGTACGATTTTCGGCATACGATGCGGTTATGCGTATCGCGGTACTGGGCGGCGGTCCGGGCGGCCTGTACTTCGCGGCCCTGGCCAAGCAGCTGGACGCCAGGCACGACATCACCGTGTGGGAACGCAACGCCGCCGACGACACGTTCGGCTTCGGGGTGGTGTTCTCCGACGAGACCCTCGGCGGCATCG
>Ga0335073_10006458_pt1 | contig 16469 bp, 15 predicted proteins | sample Lox_Sample_22_FD_207093 | JGI IMG/M metagenome (GOLD analysis project Ga0335073, IMG submission 207093) | Soil microbial communities from Loxahatchee National Wildlife Refuge, Florida, United States - Lox_Sample_2.2 | ecosystem: Environmental > Terrestrial > Soil > Wetlands | place: USA... | reverse complement strand
TTGTCGAGATCGAACGAAACCCCTTTCACCGCCTCGACCGCGCCGCCGGGAACGGCAAAGGTGACGTGGAGATTGCGGACGGAGAGGAGGGGCATGGCGGGGTTGGTTGTCAGTTCTCAGTTGTGAGCTGTCAGTTCTCAGTCGTCAGTTCTCAGTTCTCAGTGCCTGACCTCACGCGGCCAATCAGCGCGGTCAGCATGCGCTTGACCTCCTGCAGCTCGGCGAGCATAGCGTCATATGTCGCAGATTCGAGAATGCCCAGGTCGACGGCGAGGAGGAGCAGGTATTCGAGCTCGCTGGCCGACCCGAAGGCGATGTCGAGAAATCGGGCAAAGTCGGCACCGCTCGATCTGCCACAACCTTCTGCGATATTCGATGGCACCGAGAAAGCGGCGCGCCGCATTTGGCTGGTGATGCCATAACGTTCAGCGGACGGGAAGCCGTCGGACATTTTGTAGACGGAAAGCGCCACGTCATGTGCCTTGCGCCAAACTCTGAGATCCCGAAAGTTCTGCATGGCCGGCTCCAGTCTGACGACTGATAGCTGAGAACTGACAACTGACAACTCCCTTATCTTACCTTCCTCGGATCGAACGCATCGCGAACGGCTTCGCCGATAAAAGTAAGGAGGCTCAGCATCAGGGCGAGGACGAAGAAGCCGGTGAGGCCGAGCCAGGGGGCGGTGATGTTGTTCTTGCCTTGCAGCAGCAATTCGCCGAGCGACGGCGAGCCCGGCGGCAGCCCGAAACCGAGAAAGTCGAGCGAGGTGAGGGTGGTGATGGAGCCGTTCAGGATGAACGGCATGAAGGTCAGCGTCGAGACCATGGCGTTGGGCAGGACATGGCGGACGATGATCACGGGATTGCGCACGCCGAGCGCGCGCGCCGCCCGGACATAGTCGAAGTTCCGCGCGCGCAGGAACTCGGCGCGCACGAGATCGACGAGCTGCATCCAGGAGAGGGCGAGCATGATGCCGAGGAGCCACCAGAAGTTCGGCTGGACGAAGCTCGACAGGATGATGAGCAGGAAAAGGGTCGGGATGTTCGACCAGAGCTCGATGAAGCGCTGGAAGGAGAGGTCGACGAGGCCGCCGTAATAGCCCTGGATGGCGCCGGCGGCGATGCCGATGATCGAGCTCAGGATGGTGAGTGTCAGCCCGAACAGCGTCGAGATGCGGAAGCCGTAGATGAGCCGCGCCAGCACATCGCGCCCCTGATCGTCGGTGCCGAGCCAATCGACGGAATCGGGCGGCGAGGGCGCCGGCGTCTTCAGCGCGTAGTTGATCGTATCGTAGTGGAACGGGATCGGCGGCCAGACGATCCAGCCCTTCGCCTCGATGCGCTTTTTGACGTAGGGGTCGCGATAATCCGCCTCGGTCGGAAACTCGCCGCCGAAGGTGGTCTCGGGATAGTTGGCGAAGATCGGGAAATAGAGATGACCGGCATAGGAGACGACGATCGGCCGGTCGTTGGCAATGAACTCGGCGAAGAGGCTCACGACGAAGAGCGCGAGAAAAATCCACAGCGACCAGAAGCCGCGGCGGTTGGCGCGGAAATTGGCGAGGCGCCGGCGCGTGAGCGGGCTCACGCGCAGGCCCAGCACGCGGTCGGCCCGGCGCGCGCCAATCGTCTCGGCGGCGCTCATGCCTGGCGCGTCGCGAAATCGATGCGGGGATCGACCAGCATGTAGGTGATGTCCCGCACCAGGTTGAGCGCGATGCCGACCAGCGTATAGATGTAGAGCGTGCCGAAGATGATGGGGTAGTCGCGGTTGAGCACGGCCTCGAATCCCAGGAGGCCGAGGCCGTTCAGCGAGAAGATCACCTCGATCAGCAACGCGCTGGTGAACAGGACGCTGACGAAGGCGGCGGGGAAATTGGCGACGATGATCAGCATGGCGTTGCGGAAGACGTGGCGGTAGAGCACGCGCCGCGCGCCCAGCCCCTTGGCGCGCGCGGTGACCACGTATTGCTTGTTGATCTCGTCGAGGAAGGAATTCTTGGTCAGCATGGTGAGGTTGGCGAAGCTGCCGATGATCATCGCCGTGACCGGCAGCGCCAGATGCCAGAAGTAATCGAGGATGCGCTGCGGCCAGGCGAGGCTCGCCCAATTATCCGAGACGAGGCCGCGCAGCGGGAACCACTGAACGTAGCTGCCGCCGGCGAACACCACGATCAGCAGGATGGCGAAGAGGAACGACGGTATGGCATAGCCGATGATGATCACGGCGCTGGTCCAGACGTCGAAGCTCGAGCCGTCGCGCACCGCCTTGCGGATGCCGAGCGGAATCGAGATGAGATAGCCCAGCAGCGTCGTCCAGATGCCGAGCGAGATCGACACCGGCAGGCGCTGGGCGACGAGCTGGGCGACGGTGCCGTTCTCGAAGAAGCTGTTGCCGAAATCGAAGCGGAGATAGTTGCCCATCATCAGCAGGAAGCGTTCGCCCGGCGGCTTGTCGAAGCCGAATTGATGCTGCAGATCGGCGATGAGCTTGGGATCGATGCCGCGCCCGGCGCGCGTCTGCGGCGTGCCGGCCTCGCCCTGGCCGCCGCCGCTGATCCGTGCCAAAGCACCGCCCTGCGCGCCGCGGATCTGGGCGATGACCTGGTCGATCGGGCCGCCCGGCGCCGCTTGCACGATGACGAAATTGACCAGCATGATGCCGAACAGCGTCGGTATCACCAGCAGCAGGCGCCTGACGATATAGGCGAGCATCGGCCCGTCGCGCCTAATGCGCCGCGGGTCCGGCGTGCGCCTGGCGCGCGGAGACCTGCTGCTCCTTGCTCGGGTCGATCCACCAGTCGTTGATCACCGCGGCGGCGGAGCTGGCATATTTCGGCTGCACCTTGGGCATGCCGAACTTGTTCCAATAGGCGACGCGGTAATAATCCGAATACCAGTTCGGCACGACGTAGTAGCCGAACAGCAGGACGCGGTCGAGCGCGTGGATGATCGGCACCAGCGCGGCGCGCGACTTCGCCTTGATCGCCCGCTCGACGAGGTCGTCGACGACGGGATCCTTGATGCCTGAGGTATTGGCGCTGTCCGGCTCGTCGGCGGCCGCGCTGCCGAAAAACTCGCGCAGCTCGGTGCCGGGCGACAGCGACGCGTTGTAGCGCACGCTGATCATGTCGAAATCGTAGTTGCGTCGGCGGTTCTCGTACTGCGCCGCGTCGATGTTGCGCAGCTGCGCGAAGATGCCGACGCGCTTCAAATTGTCGAGGAAGGGCAGAACCACCTTCTCCATCCGCGGCTCGTCGCTCAGGAACTCGAAGGTGAAGGGCTGCCCGGTCTTGTCGTTGACCAGCCTGCCGTTCTTGATGCTCCAGCCCGCCTCCTGGAAGAGCTTCAGCGCCTCGCGGATGCCGGGGCGGATGTCGCCGCTGCCGTCATAGACGGGCGGCTCGTAGGCGGTGGTGAAGATCTCGTCCGGAATCCGGCCGCGATAGCCCTCGAGCAGCTTCAGCTCCTCGCCCTGCGGCAGGCCCCGCGCGGCGAGATCGGAATTCTCCCAATAGCTCTTGGTGCGCTTATAGGCGTCGTAGAGGATGTTCTTGTTGGTCCATTCGAAATCGAAGAGATAGCCGATGGCGCGGCGCACGCGGCGGTCGCTGAAGATCGGCCGCCTGGTGTTGAAGATGAAGCCTTGCATGCCCTGCGGTACTTCGTGATGCACCTGCGCCTTGATCACCATGCCGTCCTTGACCGCCGGGAAATCGTAGAGCGTCTCCCAATCCTTGGCCGTGTACTCGCCGCGCACGTCGATCTGCCCGGCTTTCAGAGCCTCGAACATCACCGACATGTCGCGGTAGTAGTCGACGCGGATGGTGTCGAAATTGTTCGAGCCCTTGTTCACCGGCAGATCCTTGGCCCAGTAATCCTTCACCCGCTCATAGGTGATGGAGCGGCCGGGATCGACGGCCGTGATGCGGTAGGCGCCGCTGCCGAGCGGGATGTCGAGCGTCGGCTGGCTGAAATCGCGCCCCTGCCACCATTTCTGCGGCAGCACGGGAAGCCCCGCGACCTGCATCGGCAGATCGCGGTCACTGCCGTTCTTGAACAAGAATTCGACGCGGTGCGGGCCCTGCACCTGGCATTTGTCGACATTGGCGAATTCGATGCGAAACACCGGCGCGCCTTTGCTGATCAGCGTGTCGTAGGTCCAGCAGACATCCGCGGCGGTGATCGGGCTGCCGTCCTGGAAGCGAGCCTCAGGGCGCAGGTTGAAGATGATCGAGCTGCGGTCCGGCGCCAGCTCGACGGTCTCGGCGATGAGGCCGTAAGCGGCGTTGGGCTCGTCCAAAGCGCCGGCCATCAGGCTGTCGTACATTGCGCCGACGCCGACCATGGAATCGGCAAAGCGAATATAAGAAACGCCGCGCAGGATGAAGGGGTTGAGATTGTCGAAGGTGCCGAGATCGCCGAAGCGCACGCTGCCGCCCTTGGGCGCGTCGGGGTTGACGTAGTCGAAATGGGTGAAGTTGGGCGGATATTTGAGCGGGTCGCCGAAGAGCGACATGCCGTAGCTGGGCCCACCGGGATCGGCCGCGGCGGCCGGCAGGGCAAAGATCAAGGCGATGAGAGCGGCGAGCACGACGCGCATGAAGCGTTCCTTCGAATCTCGTTGCGTGACACTTTAGTGGAAAGCGCCGGCCGCGACAGCGCGATTGCGAGGCGCGGTCGTTCAACCGCCGGCGAGCAGCGCCCGCGCCGGCGCGGCGAGGGCAGGGTCGCCGCAGGCGATCACGCGGCCATCGGCGGCAAGATCGAGCGTGCGCCCCTGCCAATCGGTGATCGTGCCGCCCGCGCCGGCAATCACCGGCGCCAGCGCGCAATAATCGTATGGCTTGAGCTGCGCCTCGACGACGAGATCGATGAAGCCGCTCGCGAGCTGCGCGTAGGCGTAGCAATCGCCGCCGGCGCGGACCAGCTTCACCGCGGCGCGCAGCCGCGCGAACCCCGCCGCGTCGGCGCCCTGGAACATGAGCTCGGGCGCGGTCGAGAACAGCGTCGCCCGGTCGAGCGCGGCGCAGGCGCGCGCGCGCACCGGGGCGCCGTTCAGCGTGGTCGCGCGCCCTTCGGCGCCGAGCCAACGCTCGCGCAGGATCGGCTGGTCGATGACGCCGAGCACCGGCCGCCCGCGGCGGGTCAAGGCGATAAGCGTGCCGAACAGCGGGATGCCGCTGATGAAGGATTTGGTGCCGTCGATGGGATCGAGCACCCAGACATGCTCGGCTTCTGCGCGCGTGCTGCCATGCTCCTCGCCGATGATGCCGTGCTCGGGGAAGCGCTGCTCGATGAGCGCGCGCATCGCCGCTTCCGCCGCGCGGTCGGCGATGGTGACGGGGGTTTGGTCGCTCTTTTCGTCGACCGCGATCGGCTGGCGGAAATGGCCGCGGATGATCGCGCCCGCCGCGTCTGCCAGCGCCTCGGCGAGGGCGATATGGGCGGCGCTGACCTCTTCCGTCATGCCGCCCGTCCGCGCTACTTGCCGAGAGTCTCTGGCTTGTCGCTCAGCGTATTGAGATAGGCGACGACGTCCGCACGGTCCTGCGCCTTGGGCAGGCCGACGAAGGTCATCTTGGTCCCCGGAGCGAAGCCCGACGGTTTAAACAGCCACTTGTTCAGGTTGTCGACCGTCCATTTGTCGCCCTTGTGCTTGGAGAGCGCTTCCGAGAACTCGTAGCCATTGCGGTCCTCGGCGATCGGCTGGTCGAAAACCGCGTAGAGGTTGGGGCCGATGCGGTTGGGGCCGCCCTTGTTGAAGGTATGGCAGACCTGGCACGGCTTCGTCTCCGCCTCACCCTGCTTGGGATCGGCCTTGGCCAGCAGCGGCGCGATCGGCTCGGGTCCGGCTTCCGCGGGAGCGGCGGCCTGCGTCTCAGCCGGCTGCGCCGCGCCGGCGACGACATAGGCGGGCTTTGCCGGAATGGTCGGCTTGACCAGATTGCCGGCAATGATGCCCGAGACCATGGCCAGGATCATCGAGGCGAGGACCGCACCGATGACTTTGTTCCAATCGAAAGACGACATTCCCCCTATCCCTCGGGCAAGCTGTTCCAGCGGCGGAGAAAAACGGAATTTCGCTGACAACTCAAACGAAATGTGATTGAAGCGGCGGGACAATTGAAGCGGCCGGACAATAGCTTGCCCGATGCGCTGCCCGCCCCGGTTTTCGTGCGGCATAACGCCGCAACGAGGCGTTGGGTCGGGCCGAGAAAAGGAGCCCTTTGAGCCTTCCCGTGCCGAGCTTTCGACCGATCGTGGTGATCCCCGCGCGCATGGCCGCGAAGCGGCTTCCGGGCAAGCCGCTCGCCGACATCGCGGGGCAGCCGATGATCGTGCATGTGCTGCGCCGCGCCGAGGCGGCGGCGATCGGTCCGGTGCTGGTCGCTTGCGCCGAGGCCGAGATCAAGGCCGCGGTCGAGCGCGCCGGCGGCAGGGCGGTGCTGACTCGGCCCGATCACGCCTCGGGCTCCGACCGGATTTTCGAAGCGCTGGCGCAGAGCGACCCCGACCGCCGCCACGACGTCGTCGTCAATCTCCAGGGTGATTTTCCCATGATCGATCCCGCGGCGATCCGCGCCGTGCTGGCGCCGCTTGCCGATCCCGAGGTCGATATCGCCACGCTCGCCTGCCGGATTCGCGACGCGGATGAGCGCGACAACCCGAATGCGGTGAAGGCCGCCGCCGGTTTCGCCGCCGGGCAGCGCATCGCCCGCGCGCTCTATTTCAGCCGACTGCCGGTGCCCTCGGGCGCGGGCGACCACTACCACCATATCGGCATCTACGCCTATCGCCGTGCCGCGCTCGAGCGCTTCGTTGCGCTGCCGGCCGCGCTGCTGGAGCAGCGCGAGAACCTCGAGCAGCTGCGTGCGCTGCAGGCGGGCATGCGCATCGACCTCGCGCTCGTTGACACCTTTCCCTTCGGTGTCGATACTCCGGCCGAGCTTGCCCGCGCGCGTGAGCTGCTCGCGCCGGTCGGCTTCCCGCCTCGTCCAGAATGACCTCTCGCCAGAACCCGGCTTCGCTGATCGCCTTTCAAGGTGCGTGGGGCGCTTATTCCGATCTCGCCTGCCGCGAGGTCTTTCCGCGCCTCACGACGCTGCCTTGCGTCGATTTCGAAGCGGCGATCGCGGCGGTGCGGCGCGGCCGCGCGCGCTACGGCATGCTGCCGATCGAGAACTCGGTGGCGGGGCGTGTCGCCGACATCCATCACCTGATGCCGGAATCGGGCCTGCACATCATCGGCGAGCATTTCCAGCGCGTGAACCATCACCTGCTGGCGCCGAAGGGCGCGACGCTCAAAGGACTGAAGGTGGTGCGCAGCCATGTCCACGCGCTGTCGCAATGTCGCAAGCTCATCCGCGAGCTCGGGATCAAAGCGGTGGTCGCCGCCGATACGGCCGGCGCTGCCGCCGAGGTGGCCGAGCGCGGCGATCCCAGCGAAGCCGCGATCGCCTCGGCGCTGGCCGGCAAGATCTATGGCCTGGTTTCGCTCAAGGCGAATATCGAGGATGCCGAGCACAACACCACCCGCTTTCTGGTCATGTCGCGCGCGCCGAAGCTGGCGAAGCCCGGCAGCGGCCTCATCGTCACCACCTTCGTCTTTCGCGTGCGCAACGTGCCGGCGGCGCTCTACAAGGCGTTGGGCGGCTTCGCCACCAACGGCGTCAACATGACCAAGCTCGAAAGCTACATGCTGGGCGGCCGCTTCACCGCCACGCAGTTCTACGCCGATGTCGAAGCGCATCCGGAGGATCGGCCGCTGAAGCTCGCACTCGAGGAGCTGCGCTTCTTCTCGCGCGAGGTGCGCATTCTCGGGGTTTATCCCGGCCATCCCTTCCGCCGCAGCGCGACGCAGGGCGACGCCGATTGATCTGCGGTCGCCTTTAGCGCGTAAGGGTTGAGGTGTTTCGGCCGATATCTCGAAAGCTATAAATCGGGAGTCAGTCTTTCGCCACACTACCTTGACGGGATTTCATCCCGTGCCCCATTGTGACGTGGGTCCAAGAGCCGCGGACAGCGGCCGGGCATCGGCGGGAGGTTGAAGTCGCACATGCGGAAGCCCTGGGGGATTCTGGTCCTGGTCGCGCTCATCGCCGCCGGCACGGCGGGCGCCGCCTATTGGTGGCGCGTGGGGCGCTTCATCGAATCGACCGACGACGCTTTCGTGCAGGCCGATATCTCTGCCATCAGCCCCAAGGTCGAAGGCTATGTGCGCGAGGTGCACGTCACCGACAATCAGCAGGTGAAGGCCGGCGATGTCCTGGTGGTGATCGACGATCGCGATTTCACCGCGCGCGCCGATCAGGCGCGCGGCAGCCGCGATGCCGCGCACGCCGCGCTCGCCATGCTCGAAACCCGCCGCAACTGGCAAAAGGCGGTGATCGAGCAGGCCGCTGCCGCGGTGGCGAGCGCCGAGGCGGAGCTGCACCGCTCTCAGCTCGAGCTGACGCGCCAGCGCAATCTCAGCAAGATGGATGTGGCGAGCCGGCAGAAATTCGAATCCGCCGAGGCCGATGCCGAGAAGGCCGATGCCGGCATGAATCGCGCCCGCGCCGCGCTCGCCGCCGAGCGCGATCAGCTCGCCGTGCTGGATGCCGAGCGCGTGCAGGATCAGGCGAAGGTAAAGCAGGCGGAGGCGGCGTTGCAGCTGGCGAAGAACGATCTCGACGACACCGTGATCCGCGCGCCGATCGACGGCGTCGTCGGCAATAAGGGCGTCGAGATCGGCCAGCTGGTCAAGCCCGGCACCTTGCTGCTGGCGCTGGTGCCGCTGCCCAACGTCTATGTCGTCGCCAACTTCAAGGAGACGCAGCTCGCCGGCATCCGGCCGGGGCAGCCGGTCAGCGTCACCGTCGATGCTTTGCCGGGCAAGACGCTGCGCGGCTATGTCGAGAGCTTCGCGCCGGCGAGCGGTGCTCTCTTCAGCTTGCTGCCGCCGGAGAATGCCACCGGCAACTTCACCAAGATCGTGCAGCGCGTGCCGGTGCGCATCGCGCTGGCGCCCGACGAGCGGCTGCGCGACGCGCTGCGGCCGGGTCTTTCGGCGGTCGTCGAGGTCGATACCCGCGCGCCGGCCGCACTTGCCGCGGCCGAGGCGGCAGCCGCCGCCCAGCGCTGATGGACGGAGCGCGCGCCATCCTTGTCGCCGCGCGGCCGGCGCTGCCGCCGGTCGAGCCGCGCGATGTCATCACCTTCGTCGCCATGGTGCTCGGCATGTTCATGGCGATCCTCGACATCCAGATCGTCTCGAGCAGCTTGGCGCAGATCCAGGCCGGCCTCTCCGCCAGCCCCGACGAGATCAGCTGGGTGCAGACCGCCTACCTCGTCGCCGAGGTGGTGATGATCCCGCTCTCCGGCATGCTCGCGCGCATCCTGTCGACGCGCGTGCTGTTCGCGCTCTCGGCGGCGAGCTTCACCGTGGCAAGCGCCGCTTGCGCGCTCGCCTGGGATCTGCCGTCGATGATCGTCTTCCGCGCGCTGCAGGGCTTTCTCGGCGGCGCGATGATCCCGCTGGTCTTCTCCGCCAGCTTCATCCTCTTTCCGCTGGAGCGGCGGCCGCTGGTGACGGTGATCATCGGGCTCGTCGCCACTTTGGCGCCGACCCTGGGGCCGACGGTCGGCGGCTGGCTCACCGAGACGCTGGATTGGCGCTGGCTCTTTCTCATCAACGTGCTGCCCGGGATGGTTACCGCCGGCGCCGGCTGGGCGCTCATCCGCATCGACCGCCCGAACCTGGCACTGCTCAAGGGCTTCGACGTGCCGGGGCTGGTGTTCATGGCGCTGTTCCTCGGCAGCCTGCAATACGTGATCGAGGAGGGGGCGCGCGACAACTGGTTCGACGACGGCTCGATCCGCGCCTTCTCGGCGCTGTCCGCCGGCGGCGCGCTGCTCTTCTTCTGGCGCGTGCTCGCCTACCGCCAGCCCATCGTCGATCTCCGCGCGTTTCTCAACCGCAACTTCTCGGTCGGCTGCCTCTACAGCTTCGTGCTCGGCGTCGGTCTCTACGGCTCGATCTTCCTGCTGCCGATGTTCCTGGCACGGGTGCGCGGCCTCAACGCGCTGCAGATCGGCCTCATCATGATGGTGACCGGCGTGGCGCAGTTCCTGTCGGCGCCGCTCGCCGCGCTGCTCTCGCGCAAGCTCGACATGCGCGCGATGCTGGCGCTCGGCCTCTTTCTCTTCGGGTTCGGCGTCTATCTCAACACCTTTCTCACCAACCAGTCCGACTATTGGGAGCTGTTCCTGCCGCAAGTCGTCAGGGGCGTCTCGCTCATGCTCTGCTTCATGCCGATCAATACGCTGGCGCTCGGCACCTTGCCGCAGGACGTGCTGAAGAATGCCAGCGGCCTCTACAACCTCATGCGCAATCTCGGCGGCGCCATCGGCCTCGCCTTCTTCAACACGATGATCATCGAGCGCTTCGCGTTGCACGCCGAACGCCTCTCCGAGCATGTCACGCTGTCGCGCCCCGACGTCGCCGCCTATCTCGACCAGCTCGCCGCCCGGTTCGGCGAGCTGATGCCGGGCGATGCCCGGCTCGCCGCGACCAAGCTCATCATGCGTATGGTCGAGCGCGAGGCGACGGTGCTCACCTTCAACGACTGCCTCGATGTGATGGCGCTGGTCTTCGTCGTGGCGCTGCTGCTCATGCCGATCCTGCGCCGGCCGCCGCGGCCGGGCGCCGCGCCGCGCCAGCGCGCGTAAAATTAACCGCGATTTGGCGATTTTGGGGCGTCGTTAACCGGCGCCCCTTAACGTTCCGTCAACGCGCCGTTGCGACAGTTTGCGCGAGAGCCAATCGCGGGAGCGTGCTCGATGCGTAAAATGCTGGCAATCATCGGCATCTTCGCCTTTTCCGGCAGCGCCTGGGCGCTGGCGCCCAACCGTGGGGCGCTGTCGATCGAGGAGAACGACACGATCAACGTCGCGTGCTTTGCGATGATCAAGGACGGCAACGGCGCGTTCCAGTCCTGCGTCGCGCGGCAGATGGCGGCGCTGAAGCAGCATCCGACCCCGGACCTCTCCTCGCTGCCGCCGTCGCGCCTGCGCTTGGTGGCCGAGAACTGCAACTATCTTCGCCGCGCCGGCATCGCCGAATACAATGACTGCCTGAAAGACGCGATGGCGAAGCCCGAGGACACGGCTGCCGACAAACCGCCCGACCCTAACGATGTCTTCGCTTTCGATTACCGGAAAGTGTTTGGCGACGATCCCGGCAAGGCTGCGAAATCCGGGGAAACGAAATCCCGGGAAACGCCTGAAATCACCAGGGTCGCCCTCGCATCGCTGCCGAAGCCGTACGAGTTGCTGGCAAAGCGTCCCGACCATCTCGCTTCGAAGCCGCTCAGCCCGGAAGAAATCTTCAAGAAGGTCGAGCGCTCGGTCTTCGTCGTCCTCGCCACCCAATCGGAGGCGGAGTTGCGCGTGCGCAACGTCATGCAGGGGTCGGCGATCGCCGTCTCCGACCATTTGCTGCTGACCAATTGCCATGTCGTGAAGGACCGCGCGATCATCAAGCTGTGGCAGGACGGCAAACGCGCCGACGCCAAGCTCGTCGCCGCCGACGAAAACGCCGACCGTTGCATCCTGCGCACGGACGATATGACCTTGACGCCGATCACCGGCGTGCGCGACGTGTCGAGCCTCGCCATCGGCGAGCATGTCTTCGCCATCGGCGCGCCGTTCAGCCTCGAGCGCACCTTGAGCGAGGGCTTGATCTCCGGCATCCGCCCCGGCGCCGGCCGCACCCTGGTGCAGACCTCGGCGCCGACCTCGCCGGGCTCGTCCGGGGGCGGCCTCTTCGACGATCGCGGCAACCTCGTCGGCATCACCACGCTCGGCGCGCGCAACGGCCAAAACCTCAACTTCGCCATCGCCGCCGCGGAGTATTGGAAATAGCCTGGCGCGACGCGGAGCGTCGTCGCCGGCGGGCGTCAGCGCTTGCGCCAGCAAGCGCGAAAGCCCTCGCCGTCGCGACTAGCCGCCGTGAGCGCCCGCACCGTCGTAGCCCTATCTTGGGGTCCTGACGCGCGCTTGCGCCCAGCAGCCGACCAAGCCTCCTGCTTCCCGCGAGCGCGCAAATGATCCGGAGGGACCCTTGCCGATGAGCCGCGCTTCGACGAGCCGTAGCGCGTCGTCGGCTGCCGCTCGGCGGCGGGGAGCGCTCCTCCTTTACCTGTTGCCAGTTCTCTGCGGCGTACTCGATCTCATCGCACTGATCGGTGACCATACCGATCCGAGCGCCTTGGGCCAGTTCGCCTGCAAAGCTCGTGCCTTTGGGGCCCCAGCGTCGGCGATTATGCCGCGAGAATGGTTGGACTTTGTGTCGGACTACTGCTCCGGGCTTCAGATCGAGCCCGTGATCTCGATCATCTTTTTCGAAATCAAAATTTCGCTGGGGATCGTTAGCATTCTAGTCTTCTGGGGCATCATTATCCTTGGCCTGATAAAAGCACTTGGTACGTCGATTGAAGAGCTTCGTTCGACTGACGTGGTGAAGGCGGTCGGACTGTTTGGTGGAACGCTGGGGATTCCTACGGCTCTTTTATGGTTCATACTGTTGAGCGGAAGGCCTGAAAAATACGCGTCTTCATTTTCTGCGTCGGTCTTCGACAAAGTGTCGGAAGACGCCGTCGTCTATTGTCTTTATCTACTAGGCATGTTGGTTGGCGCACCGATCCTTTTGGCCATCATGTCTCCGGTGATACGGAAGGTACGGGCAACGGGCGAGGCACGCCGATAATTCACTTTCTGGAGGGCGGCGATGGCTTCGTGGATCGTCAACATCGCTTGGTGCCTGTCGTTGGTATTGCCGCTGACTCGGCTGCCGCACCTTAACCGGGTAGTATCGAAAGTTCGTAGAGTCGGTTTCGGCGATGACCATCGGGAACAGCGACTACTTGGCCATGGTCCGAGAATGGCGGACAATCTTCGCGGAGCCTATCTCCGACGAGGAAAAGCAGGAGGCATGCTTCGACGTCCTGCGCCGCTACATTGAACAGAAGGCAATCTCGTGTGCTCGCCATCCCAACCCCTGTACATGCTTCTATGCGGTTATGCTCTCACTGCGCGGCAACCTAATGCCGAGGTTCGCCCGCGACGAGTTCGGCAAGCTTGTCATCTTGCCAATGTGGCGTTTGGTAGAAGACTGGGTGCGCAGGAATGCCGAAGCGCCTGTTGGGACTACGACAGTTGGCTGACCAACCGGAGGTGGGCCGACGTTCGGGTTTCGCGACGTGTTTGTGCAATGTTGCCTGCTGGCACAACCCAGACCTCCCGCCACGTCCGAGTTCACGCCGCTCTCCGGAGCGAAGCGGACAGCGCGAATTTATGAGTCCGCGCCCGAACCCGCCCCGCGACCCCGCGCCCGTCGTGGCTAGCCCCCCGCCGCCCAGCGCTCGCGGCCGATCGCCCAGACATCGACGGTGAAGCTGCGCCCGGAGAGCGTGAGGGTATCGGGCGCTCCCTTGCTCTCGCCCAGCCGCTCGGCCACGCGCTGCGAGGGCCGATTGTCGGGATGGATGGTCGAGACCAGCCGCGGCACCGCATAGTTCCGGAAGCCGTAATCGAGCGACGCCTTGGCGGCTTCCGTCGCGTAGCCTTCGCCCCAATAGGGCCGGTCCAAGGCCCAGCCCACTTCGAGGCCGGGCCAGCCCTCCGGCTGCCACAGGCCGATGCGCCCGAGGAACGCGCCGTCGGTTTTGCGCTCGACGACCCAGAAGCCATAGCCGCGCAGCGCCCAGTGTCCGATGATGAAGGCCAGCGCCCGCCACGTATCGGCGCGCGAATGCACGCCGCCGATGAAGCGCATGACCTCGCCATCGGCCATCATCCGGCAAAGCGGTTCGAAATCCTGGTCGCGCCAGCCGCGCAGGCGGAGGCGCTCAGTCTCGAGCGTGGGGATAGCGTCCATGCGCGGCGCTAGCCTCCGCGTCCGAGCCAATCCTCGATCAGCCGGCGCGCGATCGAATCGCGGCGCGGCATGCGGAATTCGTCATCATCCTGGTGGGTCAGCAAAAAGCTGCGATCGAACCATTGCGCATCCTGCAGCTCGCTGTGATCGACGCGGATCTCCGTCGTCCGCGCGCGGGCGTGGAAGCCCAGCATGATCGAGGCCGGGAACGGCCAGGGCTGCGAGGAATGGTAGGCCACCTGGTCGACGCGAATCGCCGTCTCCTCCTCGACCTCGCGCGCCACGGCTTCTTCGAGGCTTTCGCCCGGCTCGACGAAGCCCGCCAAGGTCGAATGCATCCCGGCGAGCCAGACGCGCTGGCGTCCCAAGAGGCAGCGGTCGCCATCATGCACCAGCATAATCACCGCCGGGTCGGTGCGGGGAAAGTGCGGCGCGTTGCATGATGGGTTGGTGCAGCGCCGGACATGGCCGCCTTCCTCGCTGCGCGTCGCGCTGCCGCAGACGCCGCAGAAGCGATGGCGGCTGTGCCAATAGGTGATGCCGCGCGCATAGGCGAGGAGCGAGCCCTCGTGCCGCGCGAGCAGCGGCCCGACCCGCCGCAGATCGGTGAACTCGAACGGCACCTCGCCGCGCAGCGCCTCGAGCGGCGTCTCGACATGGCTCAAATCGACGGCGAAAAAGGCGCGCTCCTCAACCATGCCGAGCAGCACGCACTCACCCTCGGCGATGACATTGTGGTGCTGGAGAAAGGCGGCTTGCGGCGCCGCGCCGGCGAGGCTCAGCACCAGATTCTGGCTGCGCCAGACGGGAACGAAGCGGCTCTCGGGATCGGTGAGGCGCGCGGCCAGCCAATCCGGGTCCTTGCGCCGCCAGCCGGCGCGGTCGACGATGCCTGCCGCGGCGTAAAAGTTGGGGGCTTTCATCTCGGCCGAGACACTGGCACATGGAGCGGCCCCGGGGCAAGCGGCGGCTCCGTCGCGGCGCCGCCCCCATCCCCCGCGGCGAACGGCCTTGCCGGTCCCGCCGCCGGACCTGATATAGTGGCCCTGGGAGGCTGGCGGTGGACAGGTCCCTCGCCAACCCGGTCAGGTCCGGAAGGAAGCAGCCGTAACGAGTTTCGGTCTGGGTCGTCGTCCAGCCTCCCACCGGCTTCCCCTGACGCCATGCTTAACAAATCCGATGAGCTGTCATGACTGAGCCGGGCGCCCCTTACCGCGTCCTGGCGCGCAAATACCGGCCGAGCACCTTCGCCGAGCTGATCGGCCAGGAGGCGATGGTGAAGACCCTCACCAACGCCATTGCTACCGGCCGCATCGCGCATGCCTTCATCCTCACCGGTGTCCGCGGCGTCGGCAAGACCACCACGGCCCGCATCCTGGCGCGCGCGCTCAACTGCGTCGGCCCCGACGGCAGCGGCGGGCCCACCATCGCGCCCTGCGGCCAATGCGAGCCCTGCCGCGCCATCGCCGAGGACCGGCATGTCGATGTGATGGAGATGGACGCCGCCTCACGCACCGGTGTCGACGATATCCGCGAGCTCACCGACGGCGTCCGCTACAAGCCGGTAGCGGCACGCTACAAGATCTACATCATCGACGAAGTGCACATGCTGTCGAAGAACGCCTTCAACGCCTTGTTGAAGACGCTCGAGGAGCCGCCGGCCGACGTCATCTTCATCTTCGCCACCACCGAGATCCACAAGGTGCCGATCACCGTGCTGTCGCGCTGCCAGCGCTTTTCGCTGCGCCGCGTGCCGGTCGAGCTGCTGATCGAGCATTACCGCGCCATCGCCGAGCAGGAAGGCGTCGCGGCCGAGCCGGCAGCGATCGCGCTGATCGCGCGCGCCGCCGATGGCTCGGTGCGCGACGGGCTGTCGCTGCTCGACCAGGCGATCGCGCTGGGCGGCAATGGGATCGCCGAGAGCGCGGTGCGCGACATGCTCGGCATCGCCGATCGCAGCCTTGTCTTCGACCTCTTCGAGACGGTGCTGCGCGGCGATGCCGCCGATGCCTTGCGGCGGATGGGCGTGCTCTATGAGGGCGGCGCCGATCCGCTGATGGTGCTGCAGGATCTGCTCGAGCTCGCGCATTTCATCACCCGGCTGAAGCTCGTGCCGGGCGCCGGCGAGGACGATCCCGCGCTCGCCGGCGAGCGTCAACGCGGCTTGGGCCTGGCCCAGCGCTTGGGCTTGCCGGTATTGGCGCGCGCCTGGCAGATGCTGCTCAAAGGCATCGCCGAGGTGCAGACCGCGCCGTCGCCGCTGCAGGCGGCGGAGATGGTGCTGGTACGCCTCGCTTATGTCGCCGATCTGCCGGCGCCCGCCGATCTCGTCCGCGAGCTGCAGCGCGGCGGTGAGCCTGGCGCGGCCGCGCCCGCCCGCGCACCAGCACCAGCGCCGGCGGCGAGCCTCGGCGGTCCGCGTGTCGCGCTTCCCGCCGAGAGCGGCGGCAGCGCCGCGCCGCGCCTCGCCTTGAGCGAGCCGGCCGCAGCGCCGGCCTTGCCGCAGCCGCAGAGCTTCCTCGAGGTGATCGAGCTGTTCGACCGGAACC
>Ga0335073_10006456_pt1 | contig 16471 bp, 14 predicted proteins | sample Lox_Sample_22_FD_207093 | JGI IMG/M metagenome (GOLD analysis project Ga0335073, IMG submission 207093) | Soil microbial communities from Loxahatchee National Wildlife Refuge, Florida, United States - Lox_Sample_2.2 | ecosystem: Environmental > Terrestrial > Soil > Wetlands | place: USA... | reverse complement strand
GTCAAGAGAGATATTCATCAATGTGGGGCGAGCGGCGAGGTTGATCTGACAGACCAGTTGAGTTCCGGCTCGCGGAGTTGGCGGTACGGTGGGCAGCTATGATTGAGTCGTCATCGGGAAGGAAGACGACGTGTGCTTTTCAGCGGCGGCAAATTTTACGGGCAGCGGGGTTCTTGGCGCGATCGGAGCAGTCACCCTGACGCGGGTAAAGCACAGGCGCGAACTGCTCTTTGCATCGCTCCCTACGCTCTTTGCGATTCACCAGTTCACCGAGGGATTCGTCTGGCTGGGGCTGGATGGAGTGCTGTCTCCCGCGGTGACGCACGATATGGCCGCGGCGTTCATGCTTTACGCGCAGGGGCTTTTGCCGTTTCTGCTACCGCTCAGCGTGTTGCTGTTCGAGCCTGACGTCAAAAGCCGCAGGCGCATGCTGCCGTTTGTTGTGCTGGGGGGACTGCTGACGCTCTACATGCTGTGGGCGCTGATCGCCTATCCGACGCAGACATTCATCAAGAGCAACAGCATTGTGTACATCAATCCCGCCACCAACAACACCGCGATTGCGGTTCTGTATGTCGTCGCAACGTGCGGCTCTCTCCTGTTCTCGAAGGTGAAGGACATGGTGGTGCTCGGGCTGGCGAACATAGCCATTCTGCTGGCGGTGATGGCGGTGAAGAGATACGCCTTCACTTCGGTGTGGTGCGCTTACGCGGCGGTGGCGAGCGTGATCATCCTCGCCTACTTCTGGAAGAGCCACCGTCATCGGCCGTTTCGATACGCCGAGGCGATGTAGGACGGCAGGGCTCACGCCCTTCGCTTCCTTTCTCCGCGGCGAGCTCGTTACTGCACGGTCGTGCTCACGGTCGCGGTGTTGTTGGCCAGATTGGGATCAGTCGTGTCGGACATGGTGGCTGCATTCTCGGTGATCACTGTGCCGGAGGGAGCCGTGACTTTCACGGTCAGGCGGACTGTCCACGTCGTGTTCGGCGCCATGCTGCTGTTTTCCTGGCAGATGATCTGCCCTGTTCCCTGGTAGGGCGGAGTGGTGCAGGTGCTGAGTCCCGGTGTGCCGGAGATGCGGACGTAGTCGAAGGTTGTGCCCGCCGGCACCTGCGTGTTCAGCACTTCCTGAGTAGCAACGCCGGGGCCCAGGTTCCACACGGGGAAGGCATAAGTGAGCAAGTCACCTTGATGCACGGCGGTTGGAGTGGGTTGAATGCGGAGGAAGAGGTCAGCGGTTCCCCCCGGCCCGAATGCGTAAACGTGATTAAGGGAACTCACGTAAAGCACCCCATTTACAACCGCCGGGGATGGAGTCACCAAGCCCCCCAGGGTATAGCTCCATAGTTTGGCCCCGGTGTTAGCGTTCAACGCATATACCTTGCCGTCCCACGAGCCAACATAAACTACCCCATTCGCAACGGCGGGCGAGGATTGCACCTGGTTTCCGGTGGCGTAACTCCATAGCAGAGCGCCGGTGCTGGCGTTCAACGCATAGATGCTGTTGTCGTTGTCTCCGACGTAGACCACTCCGTTCGCTACGGCGGGCGAGGATTGCACCTGCCATCCCTGCGGGTTAGTGGTATAGCTCCACAGCAAGGCGCCGCTGCCGGCGTTCAGTGCGTACACCTTGCCATCCCACGAGCCGATATAGACTACCCCGTTCGCAACGGCGGGCGAGGAGGTCACTGGACCTCCTGTCGTATAGCTCCAGAGGAAGTCGCCGGTGCCGGCGTTCAGCGCGTACACCTTGCCGTCGCTGGAGCCGACATAAACTACTCCATTCGCAACGGCTGGCGAGGAAGTCACAAAGTTTCCGGTGGTATAGCTCCACAGCAAGGCGCCGGTGCTGGCGTTCAGAGCGCGCACCTCGCTGTCCTCGTACGAGCTGAAATAAACTACCCCGTTCACCACTGTGGGCGAGGAAACTGCATCTTCGGTCTGTCCTGAGAAGTAGCTCCACAGCCTGGCTCCCGTGCTGGCGTTGAGAGCATACAAATAGCCGTCGTAGGAACGAACATAGACTGCTCCACCCGCTACTGCCGGTGAGGAATAGATAATGCCGCCGGTTGTGTAACTCCACAGTTTTGCGCCAGTGGCGGCGTTCAGCGCATAGACCCTGTCGTCGTCGGAGCCGACATACATTACCCCATTGACCACCGCGGGCGAGGACCACGAACCCTCATCGTTACCGGGATTCGGGTTGCCGGTAACGTAGCTCCACTTCAGCGCCAGGGTTCCAGCGTTATTGACGCCAAGCACCGTCTCATACGGGTTCCAGCGCTGCATGTTGTCGCGGTGGAACTGTGTCCAGTCCGCCGAAGTGGACGTCTGGGCAGAGGTGCCGGTGGCGGCGAGCATCAGGCACAGCGGGGCGATTGCAAGCGTCAGGGTCACAATGCTGAAAGAAGCAGTCCGCTTCCTGTGGGCGAGGAAAGATCTCATGGGGCGGTCTCCGGGAATGCTTGAGGCGGCAGGGAGCGGAGACGGCGCGCAGGTGGAGGCATTGGGCTCCGGCCCAGGGGAGGCGAGCAGCACGCACGTCGGCGGTCCGGGTTCGGTTCGCCCAACGCCGAGCATCATACCTCACAAACTTGTCGTTCTGCGACAAGACGAAGGTTAAAGCGCTGGATTTTTTAGGAGACTGCTCAGGCGGGCTCGGTGGTCAATGCGACGCTGCCAGGGCTGTGGGAGGCAATGAGCCAGTCGCGCATGGCGAGGTTGCAGGCCTCGGGCATTTCTTCAAACGGCAAATGGCCCGCGCCCTCGATGACCAGCAGTCTTGACTGCGCCAGAGTACGTTGCAGACCGAGCGCGGAGGAGAGGTTGACGGCTCGATCCCTGTCTCCCCAGATGAGGAGCGTGGGCATGGATGCCAGCCTGCCCAGCGCGGAGCGAAGCTGCTGCATGTCGTCAAACCAGCAGCGAAGGATCTGCACGATGTGGTCCATGGTGCCGGGGATATCCAGACCCGCGGTGTAGACGTCGAGGGTTCCTTCGGCGACTCGCGAGGGATCGCCGTACATGCGGCAAAGAGCTTTGGCGTGAATGGGCCGAGGAAGCGATGGGACGCGACGCGCCAGCCATGTGCCTAGTTTCGTCTGGAAGAAGCTGATGACGAGACGGCGAGACTTGCAGAATGGATTGGCCGGGGCGAAGAGGATGAGACGGCGGACGCGCTGCGGATGGCGAGCGGCCAGCATCATGGCAATTGCGCCTCCGTGGGAGTGGGCGACGATGTCAGCCTGCGGAAGCTCGAGGGCGTCCATGAGAGCGGCGATGCGATCGGCGGTTGCCTCGAGGCCGGCGTCCAGCCCGGGAACCCGCTCCGACTTGCCCATGTTGAACAGGTCGATCGCGTAGACGGTGGCTTCGCGGGCGAGGAAGCTGATGTTTTGCCGCCAGCTTTGTGCCGAACCGATCAGGCCATGGAGGAGCAGGAGTGGATCGCCTGTCCCGGCGACTTCAAGGTGCATCACGCCGGCGCCGTCGACGGAGACGAAGCGGTCTTCGATACAGGTATCCGGGATGATCTGGCTATCGAGGCTGGTATCCGGGATGTAGTTAGTGCCTGCTTCTTCCACTGCCGCTTGCCTTACCCCACGATCACAGGAAATTCCGGTCGCAGAGTCCGGCGGGCACCGGAGAGCGTCCCGAGTACCATGTTACAGGAATGTTAAGGGCGCGGGGAGTGGCAGAATTGTCCTGTTGCAACAATCTGTAACACCGGAAGGCGATGGCGTGGCCTTCTCCGCAAGTGTGAAGGTATTGAGTACCGCGAAAGAGGGGCTGTGAAGGTTCTCAAGGTTGCCGGTCTTCTTTGTGTATTGTCAGCAAATCTGGTTGCACAAACGAAGGGTCCCTCATCGCAGTTCCCTGCTTACATGGGCGACGGTTTTGACTACGCTGCGTTCACCCGATTCGATGCGGCGGCTCCTCCCAAGAGCCTGATCTACCAATCCAACGGATTCATGGCCCTGCAGGAGTCGGGATTTGGGGGGCAGAGAGTCATCGTTCCGGTGGCCGGGCCAACGGCTCCGGTCAACCAGGGAGAACGCTTTGACGCACTGGATATCGCGGCGCCGGTGCTGGTGGATGAGTCGGGTCAGAGATTCAGTCTCAGCGACGATGCAGCAAAACACAGCCTGACCTACTTCGCGGATCGAACGGTCTATCGGGCCACCTTCGACGACGGGCTCGAAGCCTCGCTGACGGTGTATCCCGTTTATGGAAAGCCGGCGGCGGTTTTGCGAGTTGCGATTGTTCACGCGCCCAAACCAGTTGGAGTGATGGTGCAGACGCGGGGACTCGGCTTTCAAGTTGTTCCCGGTCCGGAGTCGCACTCTCTGAGTTATGGCAACTCGCAGTGGCCCTACCGGCTGATGCTTGCAGCCGATCCGCAGGCTGTCGTCGAGGACGGGGGGTTCCGATGGGAACTCGGCACCGGCGGCGCGGGTTCACTGATGATCACGCTGGGGGGAAACGAGCACGAGGCTGAAACGAGCATGGCTGAGCTGCGCGGGTCTCCCGATCTGCTCGATGCAGAGACTCACCGCCTGTGGGATGAATATCTGGCATCGGTGCCTCTGGTAGCTCCGGCGGAGGCGGTGAAGTTCAACATTCCCACACTGAACAAAGAGGAGAGCATCCCGCCCGAGGAACTGGTTCGCAGCGAACTCTGGTTCTGGCGCGGGCTTTTAAACACTACATGCCAGGTGAGCTACCTGCCGGCCTGTCCCATGATGATTGCCGACTGGAATGAGTTTATGGGCATGTGGAGCAATGACGGGATCGCGGAAGCTATCGCCATGGCGGGCACGAATCGAAGAGATCTGGCGCGTGCGGCGATTTTGAACTGGTTCCGCTACGCGGTGAATGCCAAAGGAGACGGCACGTGTCCATGGACAATTTTTCCGTCAGGGAAGAACACATTTCAGGCGACGGGTCCCGAACGCGATACGCAGGGCGTGCCGGTACAGGCGTCGCTGGTGGGAGAGTATGTCCGGCTCACCGGCGATACGAGCATCCTGCGCGAAAAACCCGGTGGACTAGCGGGAGATCGCACGGTGTGGCAAGCGCTGCTGGCTTATCAGCGGAACCTTCCGAAGATTCGTGATGTGAACCACGATCATTTGATCGACTGGACGAATACCTATGAAACCGGCTGGGACGACAAAGACTCGCCGTTTGTCGATTTCAAGGGAGATGCCACCAGCTCAATCAACGAGCAGGTATTCAATCTGTGGAGCCTGCAAGAGATGGGTTATCTCGCACGCTTGCAGGGAGACGATCCGTTGCCGTGGAAACATGAGTTCGACATAACCCTGCAGGCTGTGCGCGGGAAGCTGTGGGATGCGGCCACGCAGCGCTATTGGGATCTGGACGCGAAGACGGGGAAGCTTTGGACCCAGGGCGAAAACCTGGATGCGTACTATCTGCTTTATTTCGAAACGGACCGCGATCGTATTGCGGCAATGATGCAGCGACTCAACGACCCAGCCAAGTTTAATGGGGCGCTGTTGCCTACACTGGCCTTCGACACACCGAAGTGGGGCGGTTACTGGCGCGGGCCGGCGTGGCCCAGAATTTTCGGTTATGTAGGCATGGGACTGACGCGCAGCGGCCAGGGGGTGGAAGGATTCAACTGGCTCTCGCGGGCAATCAATTCGAATCTTGGACCGCTGCTGCCTGAAAATGTGGATTCGAAGGCCTATCCTCCGGGTGAGCATAACTTCGGCTCAGTTCGGATTATGGGGCACGATACTCTCGATACGCTTCAGTTTCCCGATGTCGCAGGCATGCGCACGTGGGGCGGAGAAGACCTGAATGTGGTGGCAAATGCGGCGCTGGGCAAGGTGTTCGTGCGCAATCAGAAATGGATGGGGGATCGCTACGATGCGGTGTTTGAGCCGGGGCATCCAACGCTGATCTGGCGCAATGGAGAGGCGTTGCCCCAATTGGCGCCAGACAAAACCTGGTATGCGCGCAAGAGCGGCGAAAAGGTGTCTTTCGAAGAGAGCCGGAAGACGAGAAACAAATAAACGGGGCGCTGATTGAGGACGTTTGATACTCCGCAATGAAGCTGACATTGAGCTTAAGTGGGGTACCTGGTCCGGCAAAAGCCGCGCTGCTAATCATCGATATAAATGATTGTTATCAATCGGTTATGCAGGTGGGCGCGCTGTTTTCGGGCTGTATAATACATGCCAGAGGCTTCTTTACACCGGCTGTTGCTCGTTTGCAGTCCGTCTGTTGAACTTTTGTCTGTTGCACTTTCTTCTGATGTACCTGTCTGGGCATTCTTTCGAATCGGCATTCAGTATCTTCCTTCCGGATCGCACGCTCGAATCCGGCTGATATTCGTTTTCAGAGGAGAAGGCGCCACAGGGCTCAGGTGGGACAAGTTAGCTGGCTGCGGAGCTCAGTACGTTGTTGTCACAACAAGCCATAAAGGAATCTCCCCGGACAGGCTCTCCTCCTGACGCGGAAGAAATTCGCGCGCAGTTGAATCGCCTGCTCGCGCATCCGCTCTTCACCAACAGCAAGCGCTACCCGGTTCTGCTGGCCTACACGGTTGAGCAGACGCTATTGGGCAACGCGGCGGATCTGAAGGAACGGACGATCGGGGTTGAGGCCTTCGGGCGCAATCCGGATTACGACGTCAATCTTGATCCTGTGGTTCGCACCTCGGCCGCAGAGGTACGTCGAAGGCTGATTCAGTACTACTATGATCCGGCGCGCGCAGGAGAATTGATCATTGAGCTTTCCGCCGGCTCGTACGTGCCGGCGTTTCGCAAACCGGAGCCGGTCCGAGTAAATGCAACGGCCGCGGAAGAGCAGAAACGAGAACAGAAAGAGGAACGGAAGCAGGAACAGGCGAACGATACGTTCGTGCAGACTCCAAGCCTGAATCCACCGGCGGCAGCGGTTGCAGCCGCGCCTTCGTCCTCGCTGCGGCATTCGCGGGTTCACGGAATCGGGCGCTGGCTTCTCATCGCGGTATCGCTTCTGCTGGCCATGGGTGTCGGCATCGGCATCGGGCGCTATCACCGCTCTCCGCCGCCATCGAACCTGGATCGCTTCTGGCAGCCGATCACATCCAGCCAAAATCCGATCACCTATTGTCTCGGCTCCCCGGCGGATTTGATTGATGGAGCGAGGAGGATTCCGGGTGGCGGGTCCGGAGGCCTGGCTGTTTCCGATGTGACCACGCTGGCGCGTACCATTGTGCCGCTGGTTCCGCGTCACAGGGCTTTCCGCGTGGTCTCTGCGTCGGACGCGAGCTTTGCGCAGCTGCGTGAGGGTCCGATTGTGCTCATCGGCGCGTTCGACAACGAGTGGACGCTGCGCATTTCGCAAAACCTGCGCTTCGGGTTCGACGATACGGATGGTGTGAGGAAGTTAGTCGACCGCAAGAACCGGCAACGGTTCTGGACAGTGCAGCGGGACGTGCCGGGGCGGGAAGTCGCCACTGACTACGCGATTGTGGCGCGCATCCATGACGACGTAACCGGACAGCCGGTCATCATCGCCGCAGGTATTCTGGGCCAAGGCACGGAAGCCGCCAGCGAGGTTTTGTATAACCCGACGTATCTGGACGCGATGCTCGCCAAGGCCCCGAAGAACTGGGACGGGAAGAATCTGGAAGCCGTGATCCAAACCCATGTCATCGAGGGAAATCCCGGGCCGCCGGAGATTGTCGACGTCGAGAGCTGGTAAAGGCGATCCACTGGCGCTCAGGCATGAGCTCAGCGCGGCTCTGATCGAACCTGCCTGACGACGTCCTGTATTGCGTCGGCGATGGCTTCCGGCTTCTCCTGGTGCATACGATGGCCCGAACCGGCGACCACTCTCAGTTGGCCGTATCTGGACCGGCTGGCAAGGTCAACCTGGAAGCTGTGCCATTCATCATTGATGGCGTCGCATTGCTGCTGACTCAGCCCGGGAAACGCGGAACATGGAGCGCGCTCCGAACGCTCCAGGACGATGAGCGGTATATCAGCGTGCCAGGTGAGCCTTTCATGGTCGGGAAGAAACCCGTTTTCGCGCAGAGATTCTGGATTATTCCAATTCGGGTCAAAGTCTTTTGAGATGGCAGCATCACGCCATTGCATCTCCTCATGGGCTGAGTCTACAAAGACGAGTCCAGCCACCTGATGCGAGTAGTCCTGCTGATAACGCCGTACCAGAATGCCTCCAGCCGAAGCTCCGACGAGCACATACGGCTGCTTCAATCGCGCAGCCTGGAAAAGATCATGCATTTCCGAGACGACCTGATCGATGGAATGGGACTCCTGAACGTGATCGCTATGACCAGCCCCGATCGTATCGTAGCTGCAGGTTCGGATCGAGGGGGATATCTTTTGCTGGACCAGCGCCCACGAATCGGCAGTACCGAGGCCACGACCGTTCGCAAGGATCACGGTAGGTTCCGCATTGGGGTCGCCTGAACATTCGAGAAACATCCGATGTCCGCCAGGAAGCTGAACGAGGTCGCCCGATGCTGCACTTTGCGGAGAGCCTTGAGCGCTGAATTTGCTCTGAGAGCAAGCATGCACAACAGGCGAGGGGCCGAGCGTGCAGAAGCCGAGAGTGGCGCCAACGGTAATTCCGCTTGCCAGTACAGCGGCGGCGAGCAGTATGTGTAGTCGGGCAAGATAGCGCGGAGTCGCGAGGGCAACTGTCTCCGCGAGGATCCCTGTCCAAACTTTGAAGATGGCGGTTGCGCCTTCCTGCCATGCATCGCTGAGCTCATCGCGAAACACCAGCCGCATTTCGTCTCCGTATCGAGCCAGCAAATCGTCGCTTTGAAACGTGAGAAGACAGTCGAACAGACAGCAGTGAGCCCGGAAGGTCCGATTCATTTCTGTTCTCCGATCTTTATGAGCTTCTTCCTTCGTGCGAGATCGAGTAGTTGCTGTTGACGGTGGAACTCCGCATTGAGGAGACGTCTTCCGGCCGGAGACAGGGCGTATGTTCTGCGCCTATCCTCGCCAGAACTGGAAATTTCACTGATCAAGCTTTGGTCGCAGAGTTTCCTGATCGTCGTATACAGGGTTGCCGGCCCGACTGAAAAAGTCCCCCCGGAAAGTTCACGGATGTCCTGCATGATCCGGTAGCCATGCTTTTCTCCCTCCGCGAGCGCGAAGAGGACGAAGAACGACGCGGTCGGCAAGGGGAGATTTTCCAGCAAATCATCATCGAATTGATGCTCTTTAGCCATCCTGTCAACCTCTGTAGCGGTTCAGCCTCTATATCGGTTTATGATATATCCAAAACTGATAGTGTCAAGGCCTTTCGCGATTTTTCTCCGGGTTCGGATGGCGGGTTCCGACTGGGACGTGAGGCATGTTGGGTCGGCCGGAGCGACAAAACTACGTATGATACCTGCCCCGCTACAGGGCACAGCCATTCCGGCAACTCATGTGAGGGCAATCCCTTAGGTTGTAGCGGCGTGATTTACTACACGATGGAGCTTTTTTGATGCCAAGCGTGTGCCTAAGTTGTGAGTATCCCGATTTGTCTTTGAAGCGAATTGCAAAGACGCGAATTCCCCGTTCCTCTAAGCCTGAAGGAGATTACTCCATGAAACGATTCGGTGTTGGATTACTGGCTCTTGCGTTCTCGTTGTCTGCATATGCCGCGAACAATTCGAAGAAAGTAGATTTCTTCCAACCCGTGCAGGTCGGTTCCGCGACGCTGCCGGCAGGAACGGTGACGGTGAGCTGGACCGGAACAGGATCGGATGCGCAGCTGACTTTCGCTGCCCGCGGAAAGAGTCCGGTAACGGTGCCTGGAAAGATCGTCACGGAAAAGAACGGCACGACTGCCGTGTCGACGGTCAACGTGAAAGGCGTTCAGTATCTGCAGCAGATTGAGTTGAATGATGTGACCCTGGTCGTCCGGGATGCTCCAGCACCTGAGGCGAGCTCCGGAAACTAACGCAGCGGCGCAGTAAAGGTTCTTCGCAAAGTTTTGCACATCGATATGACGGGTATAGAAATATGCCCCCATATCGAGGCGCCATCCAGCCCCTTTGTCTCCTGGCAAAGGGGTTCTTTTTTTGCTGACGCCAAACATTTCACCCGGCCGATTTGGCGGGGGAAATTAATTATCAGTTCGACCGAACTCCCTGAAACGATCCCGTTCCTCCGCGAGCGTGGAAGTTGCCGTTGTAGGTGCTGCCCTGGACCACGCCCTCAATACGTTGTCCATCCACCCGCCCGCGAAAGGTGAGGACATCGCGTGTCTTGGTGCGAACCACGAGATGCTGCTGGTCGATTGAACCCTCGACGCCGCCGGACTGATTCGGGCCTTTGAAATGGCCGGTGATCACGGTCCCGTTCTGCTTCAACTCAAGATACTTGGTAGAGGTTGAGCCGTTCGGATCTTTGCAATACAAGGTCCAGTTGCCGGCGACGCTGGCCGGCTGTTGCTGTGGCGGCGGTTGCTGCGGGAATGCAAAACTGCCGGCAAAAATCGCAACAAGAAAGCAAAACGCGAAAACCTTGAAGCCATATCTCTTCACTGCATCCTCCCTACAACGAGATGGTGTAGCAGATTTACGGAAGTGCGGAACTCTCTCATCTTTTACGACAGCAAAGACGATAGCACGATAAAATCCTCGGCAACCTCAAGAGATTTCAGACCGAGGGCGGTACATCGAAAGGATCCCTGCGACGATGCCGAGCCAGTCCAGTGAAAGTGCATTCAGCCGAATGCTCACCCGTCGAACTTTGCTCCAGAATCTCGCCGTCACGGCAGCAGCCGCAGCTGTGCCCTTTCCGAATGCCTTTGCACAGGCACAGTACGGAGGATCCACTGGCCAGCAACGCGGCGAGATGGGACGCATCGCACAGGCATTTCGCCAGCAATTCTCCGTGCCGGCTACGTCGATCGCGATCTCCCGCAACGGTCAGTTCGTCTACGATCAAGCGGCTGGCATGGGCGACCGCCAGCATCAAGTGCAGGTGCAGCAGGACAGCCTTTTCCGCATCGCGTCGGTTACCAAACCGATCACCGCAGTCACGATCTTCTCGCTGATCGAGCGAGGCAAGCTCAACCTCAGCGACAAGGTCTTCGGGCCTTCGGCCATCCTGGGGATCAAGTACGGCAAGCCGCCCTACAAGCAGTACGTTGCCGACGTCACCGTCGACAATCTCCTCACCCACACCTCGGGTGGATGGCCGAACGATGGCACCGATCCGATGATGCACAACGATGGATGGGACCACACCAAGTTGATCACCAATACCATCGCCACTCTTCCGCTGACCTACCCGCCCGGCACGCACTGGGCCTACTCCAACTTCGGTTACTGTGTGCTGGGGCGAGTTATCGAGCAGGTTACCGGCCAGCCCTACGACTCCTACGTTCAGGCGAACATTCTCGCGCCGTGCGGGATCACCACGATGCAGATTGCCAAGAACAAAGAGAGCCAGCGCGCTCCGAATGAAGTGGTTTATTACGGCCAGTACGATGAAGATCCTTACAAGCTGAACGTTACGCGGATGGATTCGCACGGCGGGTGGATCGCTTCGTCGACTCAGCTGGTCCAGTTCCTTAACCATGTGGCAGGAGCACCGGGCATTCCGGCGCTTCTGAAACCGGCAACCATCACGATGATGACTACCCCTGCTCCCGCTTATCCGCCTGGAGACGCGCGCTACGCCCGCGGATGGATGGTGCGCAACAATGGAGCCGGCAACTGGTGGCACAACGGGAGCCTGCCTGGAACGACGACCATCATGGTTCGCACGCCTACCGGATTCTGCTGGGCGGCTCTCACCAACACACGGACGGAACCTTCCAACGAAATCAACCTTGCCCTCGATCAAATGATGTGGAATATAGTCCGGACGGTTCCGTCGTGGAAAGCGTGATGGATAAGCCGGGATGCGCGATCATCCTGAGATCCGCAGATATTGGATCGCGCCATTGCAGTCACCGGCCACAATGGTCTTCTTGTCGGAGGAGATAGCGCAGCAGAGCAGATCAACGTAAGCCGTGAAGCGCGCCAACTCGCGTCCACTGTCGACATCCCATATCCTCAGAGTTCGGTCCTCAGAAACGGAAACTGCACATTTCCCATCCGCGCTCACCCCGATGCCCGTGACTCTGCCAAAGTGCCCTTCCAGCTTATGCAGTTCGCGCCCGCTGTCTACATCCCACACTTTTAGCGTCCTGTTCGGCGAAGAAACGGCTATAGCCAGTCGCCCGTCCACACTTATCACCACATCGTTGCGTAGCTGCTCTTTGAGGATGACGGTCTTTAGTTTGCGCCCGGTTTCGAGATCCCAAACAGTGAACGTATCCCACGTGGCGGAAATCGCGCAGTGCCCGTCCTCACTCAACGCCACCGAACGGGCTTCGACGTCGTCAATGTCGCTGATCTTGCGCCCGCTGTCTACATCCCACACCTTCAGCTCACTGACGGACCGGGAAACCGCGCGCTGCCCGTTCCCACTCAGTAACACACTACCCACAGCCCGAGAGTGGCCGCGCAAGGTATGGAGTTCGCTTCCGCGATCAAGGTCCCACACCTTTAGCGTCTTGTCACCAGAACATGACACCGCACGTCGCCCGTCGTCGCTTAGCGCCATGTCTTTAACAGCATCAGAGTGGCCCCACGGAGTGCGGAGTTCACGTCCGCTTTGCAGGTCCCACACCTTTAGTGTCTCGTCATAGGACTCCGAGACCGCCAGTCGCCCGTTCCCGCTCAAGGCAACGCCAAGAACCCAATTGGAATGGCCTTGCAGGATGCGCAGTTCGCCGTCGTTCTCCGCCACCCACTTCTTCAGCGTTGGGTCGGCCGGGACATAAGAAGGAGTGGGTTCCTCGTCCGGTATTGCCGGCTTGCGGACTGCCCGGGAGGCTGGCTTTTGGTGCTGTTTCGGTTGCACCCTCTTCGCTTCCTTCTTGCGCTCATGGTGCAGGGGCGCCGGCGCCACCACGCGTCTGGGGGCTGCGTCCGAGACGGGACGCCGGCTTTTCTTCGGTGACGGGGATGGCGCACTGATGATTGGCTGTGCCGCGTGCTCGACGCCCAAGATTTTGAGCAATGCCTTGAGTCCGCGTGCGTAGTCGGTTCGGAAGTCGATGTGTTGAATCCGGCGGAGCTGTAAGGGGAGTCTGCAGTCCTGATAGAGGACGGGGATAATGGACTTTCGTTCGTCGAGCGCGAAGGCCACTTCGTTGCGGACATTTCTGGATTGGACGGACGCGGCAGATAGAATCAATAACATTCGCGGACATCGGGTTACCGCGTCTTCGATCGCGCTGTCCCATTCCTGGCCCGGCTCAATGTCGAGCTGGTCTATCCACACGACCGCTCCAGCCGCCTTGACATCTTCGGCCAGACGGAGAGCGAACTCTGAATCGTCTCGGCAGTAGCTGAAGAAGGCCGCCAGTGGATCGGTCGCCAAAGGAGATCTCCGGGCGCAGAAATGTCAGAGCATCATTTAAGCACAGCGAGAAGGCTCCTGATCAGAGCGCTCTTCATCGTTTAGTTCGAAGCCGAGTCACGCCGTTCCTTAACAGCGACAGCCGGCGCGGGCTTGGACCCAAGGCACAAAAAAGCCGGGCCGCTCCAGTAGTGCTGGTGATGCTGGAGTGACGGCCCGGTGTGCAGTGGTTAGACAGCAGGTAAAGCTACTTGATGTTGCCGTTGAGGCCGGAGGGGAAGAATCCTCCCATGCCTGAGCCTCCGGCGTAGACGATGGCCAGGACCTGCGTGGTGGTGCGGGCGAAGGCGAGACTGTTCGAGTCCGCATCGACGATGGTGGCGGCGGTGTAATTGGATGACGAGGAGTTGAGGGAGACGGTTTCGGTGCCGAGTCCGATGTCGTCGTTGCCAGTGCCGTCGAGCGAGGCGCGGGCAGCAGCGATCTTGCTGGCGATACCGTTGATGCCAAGTGCGGGGTTGGCGGCGTTCATTCCGTAGAGCACGGTGCGGATGAGGCCGGCATGGTAGGCTTCGACGGCCATGATACCCGCGGCGGCGTCGAGGTAGGTCTTGCTGGAGAGCAGGGCGGCTGCGCCATGGTAGGCGGTGACACCGACATCCTCAAAGATGAAAGAACCGAGCAGGAAGTTGAGATCGCCGGCGAAAGGATCGAAGCTCGGACCAACTCCGGCAGCAACGGCGAGTCCATTGAAGCTGTTGAGCAGGTCGATGTTGGGCATGGAGACGGCGGCGCTGCCCAGTGCGCTCTGCAGGAAGGCAACGTGCTTGCGCTCTTCGGTGGCGACCTCCATGGCGTAGGAAGCGATGGTGGGATCGGTGAAGGGCACCTTGGGATTGGGCTTGATGGTGACGGTGCCGGCAGTGCCGGATCCGGTGCTGCCTCCCGCGGCGGTGAGCGAGGTTCCCGTGGAGGCGTAGGTATAGTACTGGGCCTCAAGGTATTCGAGGTTGAGAGCGAAGTTGAGGATGTCGGCGTCGGTGACGGTGGATTGCGCAAAGGCCCTTGCGGCGCCGGTGACGGCGAGTCCGGCGAGTGCTGCTCCGCCAAGCGTAAGGAGACGGCGACGGTCGGCGACGATTGCGTCGAGCTGCTGGGTTTCCAAGGTTGCCATGTGTCATCTCCCTGTTAAGCGGTGGTGGTGTTGATGTTGCCGTTGAGTCCGTTCGGGAAGAAACCACCCTTGTTCACCTTGCCGGCGCCCGACGCGTAGACGATGTGGAGGACCTGATCGGTGGTGCGATCGAATGCGATGGCGTTGGTGGTGTCGGCGGCGACGATGGTGGTGGCACTGATGGGTGTCTCGTTTCCGCCGCCGAGAGAGGCGCGCACGGCAGAGATGTCATTGGCGTCGTTGAGGTAGGTGGCGACGCCGGTGCTGACGGACATGCCGTAGATCAGGGTGCGAATCTCCGCAGCGTGATAGGCCTCGACGGCAAGGATTCCGGCGGCGGCGGTGAGGTAGGTCTTGCTGGAAAGCAGCGAGGCTGCGCCGTGGTAGGCGGTGACACCCACGTCTTCGAAGACGAACGCTCCGACGAGGAAGCTGTTGGCGTCGGCGAAGGGATTGAAGGAGCTGCCAATGCCGGCGGCCATGGCAACGGCGTTAAAGCTGTTGGTGAGGTCGATGACGGGCCGGGCGACGGCGGCCGATCCGAGGGCCTGACGGAGGAAGCGAACGTGGTTGAGCTCATCCTGCGCGATCTCGACGGCGTACTGCTGGAGGGCCGCGGTGGGGAAGGTGACCTGTGCGCCTCCGGTGACAGCGCCTGCGCCGGTTCCCGCATCGGCGTCGGACAGGCCGGTGCCAGTGGCGGCGCGGAGATAGAACTCGGCCTCGAGGTATTCAAGGTTGAGGGCGAAGTTGAGGATGTCAGTGTCAGTGAAGGGAGCAGGTACGGGACCGGGAGGAGCACTTACCATCCCGGTATCTGCGGAGCCGCCGCATCCGGCCACCAGCGCTCCGGTAGTGAGAGCCGCTGCGCCGGCAGCTCCAGCACCAACGAGAAACTTTCTGCGAGAGAGCGCCCTGGTTATGAGGCGGTCTATTTTTTCCATGATTCGACTTCTCCTCGGTACGAACGATTTGGGTACGAGACGATGTGCGTGCGTACCAGGAGAACGAAGACGGAGACGGCATTGGATTCAAGCGCCGGTAAAAGATTTTGCGAGGAGGGATCGCGGAAGCGGGCGGGGGTTATTGGGGAGGGGTCCACATGTTGACCGGCATGTCGTAGGGGTAGGGGCGGCCCTTTCCGGTTTCGACGAACTCTTTCAAGCTGAGGAGGAAGATGGCCCATCCCATGGAGCAGTGAGGAAACTGCTTTGCGTCTTCGCGCCAATTGGAGTGGCGAAAATGCAGGAAGGTCTGATCGTGATCGCGAAAGATGCGGAACTCGATCTCGGTGCCGAGCCAGTCGGCGGCGGCTCCGTCGATGATGCGCCAGCGGACAAGCTCGGCGGGATTGAGGGCGGTCACCTCCGCGACTGAGGCGAGGAAGTCGCCGAACCATAACTCGAGGCGGCTGCCGACGGCAGATTCGCCGCGCGCGCCGGTGGTCCGCCAGTGGGCAAGCTTGCGAGGATCGGTGACGGCATCGTAGAGGGCGTGCGGCGAGGCGTTGACGAGGAGCTCGTGCCAGATTTCGCGAGTTGCCATGGAAGGACTTCCCTTCTGCGTGGTTGAGTCAGGCTTGCTCTTTTATCTATGCCTAAAGCGGTGCGGTGATCGTGGCGCGTAAGTGATTACTTACGGTCTTCAATCGCTTTCAAATTGTCAAGTGAGATTTTGAATTCGCCGCGCGGCTTTGACATACCCATACGTCAAGGCATAGGCTCCTCTCATACCTAGAGGGCAAGGGGTAATGGATGGCGAGGTACGATCTGCAGGGGAGTCTGGATCTGCTGGTGCTGAAGACGCTGGCACAGCGCGGGAAGCTGCACGGGTACGGGATTGTGCTGCATATCCAGCGAGCAAGCGACGAACTGGTGTGCGTGGAGGAAGGCTC
>Ga0335073_10006455_pt1 | contig 16474 bp, 15 predicted proteins | sample Lox_Sample_22_FD_207093 | JGI IMG/M metagenome (GOLD analysis project Ga0335073, IMG submission 207093) | Soil microbial communities from Loxahatchee National Wildlife Refuge, Florida, United States - Lox_Sample_2.2 | ecosystem: Environmental > Terrestrial > Soil > Wetlands | place: USA... | reverse complement strand
TAATAAAGCCCAAGGGCCCGGGTTACTCCTTCCCGTCTACAAACACTCTTCCCCATCGTCTGCACAGCTCACGAATCTGTGCCTCTGTTCCCGGCTGAACCTCTACAAAAATCCGGGGCCCGTGAACCGGCGGCTCTGAATGAACTACCGCAAACTTTTCGCTGGCAATCACCCATCGTATCAGCTCCCCTGGCTTTCCATACAAGACTTTAGCTTTCTTGAATTGCTCCGCTCTCCACAGTCGCTCCATATCATCCTTCTCCTTGCTATAACTGGGATTCCACACGCGTTCATAACTCTGCCGGAGCATGAGAGGATACTCCTCTTTCGGCTCGAGGAAAAGGGTCGGGTCCCCAAGGAGTACTGTTCCCACTTTGTACGGCATATCTTCAGGGCCAGTGTCCCAGGTCGATCCATCTTGATGCCATTCCGGAATATCATATGGTTTCGTTGATTTCAACTTTATAGAGATCCTGAACCAGAAGGCGGTGTGCTCCGTGGGGACGAGGTGATTCTCACGGAAACTCGACAAGAACGAACGGAACGGTGTAGCCACGTCTCCTTTAACATGTGCCTGAAGGAACCGCAATGCTACGGATTCATTGAAACAGGACTCTAGTCCGGAGTACATGAAGTCTTCATTAGGTGTGCTCGTGATGGTTACCGTCGGGAAGGGTCGGTCCGCTGGGAAGAATCGGTAGAAAGACAAAAGCGGAGGCTCAACCGGGGATGCTTTTTGAACATGTCTTTGTTCTGTGGATCGGCTCAATCCAGCCATATTCGATACGATCGTGAAGACGAGGGTTGAAAGTAAGGGATTGTGAGTGACCCCACGCAACTTGCTTCCGTGAGGCCACGTTGTTCGATGCTGTAACCCTTCCTGGAAGGTTTCGATTCCGGCTGAATTTCAAGGAGCTGAAATCGCGGGTGACTCCTGAGCTGATCGGATCGATCACCCGCCGAAATCATTTTCTCGCGCATGCTCTCCCGATGTTTGCGGACAGGATGTCGCTATCTGTCCTCCCAAACTCCCGTGATGCCTGCCAAACCGATTATATTCTCTGGAATTCAACCTACGGGAGTACCGCATCTGGGCAATTACCTTGGGGCTTTGAAGAATTGGGTTCGGCTGCAGGACACGGCGGATAAGGCTGCGGCGATATTTTTCAGTGTTGTGGATTTACATGCCATCACGGTTCCTGTGGATCCGGAAACGTTGAGGCGGGAGAGGGATGAGATGTGGTGTTCGTTGTATGCGGTGGGAGTTGATATGGAACGGTGTATTGTATTTGAACAGTCCGCTGTACTCCTTTTTTGAATGAAAGTTTACGTGTAGATTCCGGAACATACAGAGCTGTATTGGATTCTGGGGACATTGACACCCATGGGATTACTGAATTCTATGACCCAGTGGAAGGTACGATGGGCGTTGAACGAAGCTGACTATAGGCCAAGCTGGAACAGGCACAAGCGAAGGGATTGGTTCCACGACCGAAAGCCGATAAAATGAGTTCAGACTTCGGAGGGTCACGATTAGGATTATTCGCTTATCCAGTTTTGCAAGCAGCGGACATTCTTCTATACAAGTTCGAGTCCTACTTGTGGGCATCAATTGACCTGTAGCGCAACCCATGTCCCTGTCGGCGAAGACCAGGCACAACATCTCGAGACCACACGAATAATAGCTCGCAATTTCAATAAGAATTTTCCCTCGTCGCCTCACGTCTTTAACGTGCCTGAGACGCTCATCAGTATCCCCTCGCTCAAAGGTAATGTTAATGTAGGTTCATTCCCTCGGATCGCGAATCTCCGCGATCCGACTAAGAAGATGTCCAAATCAGATCCGTCGAACTTTACCCGCATTCACGTCACCACGTCGCCCACGGACATTGAACTTGCTTTTCAGAAAGCCGCCTCCGATAGTCTTCCCCGGATACACACTGCCCCCGATAGGCCTGCTATAAATAACCTGTTCCAGATACTGAGTGCATTCGAAGAAATTTCTATTGCAACTCTAGAGGAAGAGTTTGCGGCCATGTCGGATGGAGGAATTGTAGCTTTGAAGGAGCGTACCGCGAAGGCTGTAATAAGAGGGTTGGAGCCGGTGAGGGAACGGTATGAGAAAGTTAAGGGAGATAAAAACTGGTTAGAAAGAGTTCGACATGAAGGAAACGAGAAAGCAAGGAAATTTGCGCGAGAAAGGATCAAATTGATCAAAAAGGTAGTGGGGTTAATTCATGACTAGAAGAACGATGAGAAATTCCAGTCGTTTGACTGGCTAACGTCCACTTACACAGCACCCTGTATCTATTGGCTTAATATCCCACGCTTCGTTATCTTGGACTGTTGAGCTGTCACCCCCTGACGATCGGACCTCCTTGACATCGATCCCACAACTCCGTCACAATTAATCTTTTTCGTATCCCACAATGATATAAACTTTTGTCGGGATCTAAAAATATAATGTCACGGCACGGCAGTGCAACAAATTAATTTTCGGGTTCCGGGGGGCATCGTCCGCCGTTCCGGTTCCGGCGCACCATGAAAATTAAATTAATTTTCCTCCGGTCACAAAAAGGGGGCGGATGAGCTTCAATCTCACAGGCCAGAAGAAAAACAGAGAGTACATCAAGATGGTGAATATAGACTGCAAGACATTCCCTTCACTTCCCATAAAAGATACTTTTACTCCACCAACTCCTATGTAGTAACAATAAATTCTTCGATAGCTATAGTATTGAACTCCCCGCTAAAATTTCCTCCTAGCAAAAACACTCGATGCCCAAACTCTTTTACCCGTGATGAAAGAATGTGTGTGATTTATTTTCTTGCGCGCAAGATCCGTTTCGAAGCATCGGGTTTCGAGGATGACTTTATGATGGGTGTGGATCCTGTGTCGTCGAGTTTGGATTTTGCGGTGATACGTCGACGGGTGGAATATTGATGATTTTCCGGACGTTCGGAAGTAGTATCGTCGGTCATCTTCCGCTTACGAGCAGATGTCTCCATGGGACGAGGAATTGATTTAGTGCTGGCATCAGACGGGACTCTGGACATTCTCCCCATAGGTGGCGGACTCATTGTCAACGACGGCGTCGGAACTTGAGTCTGAACAGGCGACTGACAATAAGGGTCAGCAACGGAAAGAAGAGTGGTGGAATTGGGGGAGACGGACCTCCGGAGTGTCAAGGTTTTCCCTTCTGTAGACACAACTGACACCAACTTTATCACATTTCCCACACGACGGTTGCTTCCGATCGCATTTCTTCTTCGTCTGCCAACACCTCAAACAAGCCCTTAACACAGACCTCGGATCATGTTTATCCGGATACCGGCACTCCTTCTCCATTCCACGCGAAACGCACCGACTACACGGTCGAGTCCGATTGCACCGTTTCTTTGCTCTGTGACATTGCAAACAACTAAAATGTAATACCGCTGGCCCGGGTGCTTCATCGGCATCAACGTCCGACTCGTCCTCCTCCACTTCCTCTCGGAGAGAAGAGATTTTGGATTTCGGAGATTCGGGCGGTGGGATGACCGGAGGTGAAGTATCGGATTTGCGATGATGCCAGATTGTAGGTGGACGTTGACTTGGGGGTGGTGGAGGTTTCGTGTGGTTGTGCGGTGCAATCCGGCGATGTGCACCCGAAGTGGAAGTACTCGTAATCCGATGTCGCTCCTTCCCGATCGGAATAGCTTTTGTCTGAGGTCTCTCCTCTTCAACCTCCTCTTCACTGCTCTCCTCAAGCTCCTCATCACTTGAGGTCTCTTCTTCCCTGACAACGCATTCCATCCAAGATCGGCCATGGTCCGGAGGTGGGTAACGTATTTGTTCCGGAGGCGGCCGCAACTTTGAATTTCCCCCGACGTCCGACCAAGACGAATCGGCGGTGTCTGGTATGCCCAAGTCGTAGGAAGCCCGTTTGAGTTGTAGAAGAGCATCGATTCCATCGCGGACAACATCATGCGATACCAACTCTCCATTTGCACACTTCGCCAGCTCGCGCGTCGCATCAACACTCAATCTCCCTATCCCCGTGGATCCGACCGGAGGCGGCAACAACATCTGCGACAAACTCGGAAGGCTCTGCATTTCCTCTTTCCCTTAAAACGTTCTGCTTCTTACGGATGGTCGAGGTGTGCGTCGTGCTTGTTGATGGGGCGCCGGCGGGGGACTGTCTGATGGGAGGTGTATGGCAAGGCAGATGTTTGATGTTACGTGGTGGTGAATATGAGAGAGAGAGGATTGCTGTGGACAAGGGGCGGAAAAAGGGTTCAATAGGCGCTCGCTGATTCGGCGGTGCAAAAAAGTTCAACCAGTTAAATTCATTCCCAACTAAAAGCGATTGGGCAAAATCCAGTTGGCAACTAATTTCACTGCAAAATAAAGCTGCGGAATTAGCCCCTTTTCCATACTTCTCCACGGTAAACCTGCTGCAATATCCCGCGCAAATTAAAAACCCAAAATTCAGAAAAGAAAAAAAAGCGACGATCGGCAGCACGCCGCCAAGGTGGGATAATCAGGGAATTAAAAATGATAAAAATGTTTAAGGAGCCGGTTCCGCTCATGCGGCGGGTCGTTCGGAGCTGTCGCTACCGGAGATTTTGAAGGGATAGGAGGAAGAATTGGGTACACACAGCGCGGGGAGATTGTGTTGGTCAATGGCCGGAGAAGACGGTTATTCCGCGAAGCCCGAAGAATTGGTCATTTTGATTTGTGATTTTTGCTGCTATTGTCGGAGGGGCCGGTTATGGGGACGGACAAGTCCGCTAGAAATTGGAGATGAATACGTCATATTCACGAGGTGGTGATAAACTCCTCGTGAAAATCTGCATTTCATCATTTCAAATTCAATCGACAGTTGTGAAAATGTGTGTTCATCAGTGATCTGCACGGTTCTCAAATGTTTCAAAAATCTCCTTTGGGAGGCGGTGCCGCTCCGATTTAAAATGGCCGGCAAGAATTATTGAAGCAGCCACTCCCTAACGTGGTACACATCTCACCATGATGCAAACCGGCTGAATAGAGGGTGTAATTCAGTGGTTGTAAATAATTGAGGTAGATGGTAATGTATTTGTCACGAACCTTTCTTCCCCACGGCGGTATCCCAAGATAGTGAAATTAAGTATTATAGCCAATCCGCGCCCCCGAATTTTCTTTCTTCCGTGATTCTCTGCATGCATGGCCTTTAATCGCACAGTCCACTTGACACCCATTCAAGAAAGGCCAAGCCACCAGCCCACCAGTGGTACGCAATACGCGCACGCAGGCGGCATCTGCACCCCCCTCTTTTCTCCTCCCGCATTTCCTTTTCCACTGCACAACGTTATCCATTCGCACTTCAAGTTCGTCGCGGTCACACACTCAGACAAATGTGCAAATCCACCAGCTGATATTTCTCCAAACCTCAGGCTCCGTAGATCGATCATTGCGGGGTCGCTCCACTGCGTTGCTGTCGAATGGCATATTGACGCCCCTCTAGACACGCCTGCGACGCCAGAAAAGCCATATGCCTAGCGCCGAATGGCCATGAAGCACATTTTTTAAAGTTTCAATCGCCCGCAATGTCACCGATCGTCTACCAAATTCATGTCCCAAGTACCACCAAGACAATAGCGCTATTGCAAAGCTCTCATTTTCCGGCCGCGTACAATCGTCATCTCAATCACTCAAGATCTTTCAACCAACGAAACCCACCCTCGCCGGTGGAAATGCGTTTCAGTCGGCCTGAACGCGCTGGCATCATGCGATTGACCAATGAGAGCTCGATGTCAGCGCCGCTCGACGGAACCAGGGGGGAATTTCTATGACGCAAGTACAGGCTCCTTTACGATCCTATGGATTAACGTCACCTTGTTTTTGAAGCGAATTTTACATGGTTTGGGCTACTACACCCAAAAGGAGCAGTCTGAGCACGTCCCACGGGCAATAGCGATACCGCTCTCAACTTCTCACGACCAAGCAGAAATGCACGATTGGAGGACGGTACGACCGTCGCGGTCTCGAGTTCGACTGACTTAGGTATCCCTGTGGCAGCATAGATATCGTCATTAGCATTTCAGCCACCCCCAACGATGACTATCCTCGCCGTAGGTAAGGCAGTCGGCTTCCCCCGCAGTCGTGAAACCGCCGCACTTCACGCATCCCCTGAAGGGAATGGAGGTGCTACCACAAGGCAGTTTGATCTCATATACGGATCACGAACATCATCATCGGCAGAGTCACTGTAAGTACGGCCCTTCCTTCCGCCAATCGCCCCCTCACGTCGTTTTATGCTCAACCAGCTACAGTCGCTCCCTCGTTCTATCATGGCGGTAGAACACGTCACGGCTGACAACTCGAACGACCTCCACCATTTCAAATGCGTCCTTCATAACGGATTTCAAAAAGCAGCCGAAATATAGAATCTCATCCTCGGTCTATTGGAAGCATTACATGTCTGCTGGACTTGTTTTGGTGGTCAGTCTCGCCATCTATTGTTGGTCTCACAAAATTCACACTGAGCCTTAACATCCATCGGTACTATCGAGTACAAGCGGCATGCGAAAGGAAATAGCGTAAAACGGATAGTCCTTCTGGCAGCTAGCCGGCGGTTTGCAATTCTAGGGTGTCGAATCTGAAGTTGATTCACGGCAATGAAATGAAGTTTTGATTTAAATATCATCCTCCATTCGGGTATCGCTATCATGCCACATTCAGATTCCGGCTTCGCCACCGTGCTTATATTTGGAAATCACGGAAAATTAAAGACGACATCAAAAAGGGGCAAATGAGTAATTTTGTGACAGATAGAGCAGCACACACACTTGCAATGTAAAATAAGGTTACCCCGACCAATTGGCAAAATTATGATCCGGTATCGGGCCGTGAGAGGGCCGGTTCACAAATAACTACTCGTAGGCGCGTTTGCATGGCACGCACAGGATGAAAAGTGCACGGTGCCTCCTATTTCGGCATTCGCTGGGAGTGGGATTGGTTTATAAATAGTCGGTCAAAATTGCCCCCCTAATTCTCCAGCTCGACTTGATATTGATAGACGCCATGAAAGCAGTATTTTTCCTCCAGTAACGATTAGCTTGCTGACCTTGTAGGTATACGCATTCAGCCTATTCCTCTGCACGACAGTCGTCAGCGGTCACTCTAGTCTCTACCAACGTCAATCGTGCGACACACAATGTTCCTCCCTGGAATCCGTCCTCTCCTGTTCCAACTCGACCTGCCTCTGTCCAATTCTCAATGCTGCCAGCTCCACAACAATCAACACCTGCGCCACGTGCCTCGAAATGATCCCTGAAGTCGCAATGTTTGCCAATTATTTGCCGTTATTGGGACAGGTTTGCACCACTTGCGCCACACCCTGTTCCTCGCTCCTTACGGAAATTCTTGTCCAAGTTCCCTTGTGTCTGACCAACCCGACAACCTGCGTCTGTACAATTATCAAATCCCTTGAGCCTCAGGCCATCAGTACTTGCACCACATGCCTCCAGACATTCGATCCGACTGATCTGTCCGGCCTGCTGGCACTCGAGAGCCAATGCAATATAACCATTCCATCAACCGCACCCAGTCAATCGTCTACATCATCACAACCCCAATCCCTGTCATCGTTGCCCACAGCTGTTTCCGTCACAGGAGCGCCTGCAACAGTGTCCGGCACCGGCACCCAGTCGTCGTCAACTACTACCGTCCTCACTGTCGCCACGTCGGGGGCACACAAATCAGGAGTAAATGGGGGTTATATGTCAGGGTGCATATTGGCAACAATGTCCATCCTTTTTGCTGCTTCTATTTTTCCGTTGAATTAGATTGTAGCTTAGTTTCGTAATTCCATGAAATATGTCAAGTTGAAATAGAGAGGACAATTTGTTGAGTTGGGGTCGTTCAAGAGTATTAGTATTGAAATCAAGGAAGGTTCTTCATCACTTTGAAGTTTGAAACCTACCTTTACTTAGTTAAGCGGCACTGATTGTTCTTCCTTTAAGTATGGTTGAGTGTCCGGTGCGGTGCCAGCTCCCAATGAGAAGACTAGGAAATCACTTTTTCTCCATCACGCCAACTTTACTATGGCCAGCGGCGAACAGCGAAATTCCACCTCATTAATAGTGGAAACAAAGAATATGTTATCAAGATAGGGATAACGTCTTTGATACCGCCTCCGAAGCGACCACCCTCCAATCGAAGGAGTACTTATTGTCAGATATCTGACCGGTGCTGGTGTGTGATCTGATCACTGGATTCGAATCTAATCCGGATTGAGTTCAAGATGTGAACTTTCCTGTTCCTCGACCCTGACGGTTTTTTCTACACCAGTATGAATATCTCTCATTCAGAAAAAGAACAAAAAGTACTTTCGAAGGTCCATGCCAGGCTTGAACTGGCGATCTTATGATTGCGATAACGCGTAGAAAACCGCTAATTTCCTATTAGTCATACGCCTTAACCAACTAGGCCAATGGACCGTTTGATCAAAAACCCAAAAATAATCTTATGAATGCAGGGGTCAGCGCAGCGCCGCCGCGCACGCCATCACACGAGTGACATCTTGTATCTTAACTCAACTCCAGCTTCTTGTGGTCTATCACAAATAGAATTGATATATGCAGCAGCTAGTTCCCAAAATTCCCAAAAGACATCAAATCAACTCAAATCCCATTAATCCCATCCAAAACTTCCTGAAATCATAAACTATAAAACGTCCCTTCCCCCACAGAGGGAATCCTAAGATTTACTTTTTCCCAACACACTGAATCTCTTAAACTTACTCGTCTTCTTCTCCTTCTTCCCGGCCTTTGGCGAGTCCGCTACATCACTCCCAGGCGGCGTAGCAGGTCTCGCCGTAAACTGATGCACAGGACGATTCGGCGCGGCGGGAATCCCACCGACCCCGACCCCGCCTCCACGTGGAAAATCATCGGGTTCGGGAGACGGAAGACCGTACGATTGAGGGAAATGGTATTGTCCGGCAGCACCACTGGAGGAGGACCCAGGGAATTGGGATGCCCCACGAGTCGGTGTCGATGGAGGAGAGTATTCTTGTCCGGAGGGTTGACCAGCGTATTGATCGTGAGAGTAGTTATTGTAGGATGAGGCTCCGGAAGATTCTCCGTTTCCGAAACCGTTGGTTGAGTCTCGACGATAGTCTCGTTGGACATAGTCTCCTCGATGTTGTGGTGGGATGGGAATACTACTTTCCTGGCGAGAATCACGGGTGGCGTATTCCACTCTGCTATCCCGATAGTCTTGGCGGGGTTCTTTTCCGGATTGTCCGGCTGCGTAGGAGTACGAGGACGTGCGTCGAGAAGGTGCTGCGGCGTACGAGTATCGAGGATTCGTCACTGCTGTAGTGGGACGACCACTCACCATGTCATCTACCACACCCAAGTCAGTCTAAAATTCGGGAGGAGGGGTTTGGGAGTACTCTCTTCTCTTGCAATTGCGTACTCGAAGGACATGATTGTCTGGAGGGGGGATTCATGACGATTCCGTGTGGGATTACTTCGATCGGGATCGGTAATGGGATTGCCATACCAATCCGTGTGAGTCACCAATCTCGACTCTCGATTCGTTCCAAGACTCTTATTCTATACAAGCACTCAATACCCACAACATTAAAGGTAAGGTAGGAAGGCACGTACTTGTACGAGGTAAGGTTCCTCCTCGTGGAGAGGTTTATTGTAATCTCGCGTGACGGCCATTTGATTCACAGCAGTAACACCTGCAAGATCTCCAGTCGTCAACGATTTTCTGACTGCCTTGCTCGAGGCAGATTTCTGATCCTTACTCTTTGAATTACCCGTCTTGAAACCCTAAACTCTCACACACTTTCCACCCCACGTAAGTCTCTGGCTGTCCAAGGTTCGAGCTTGGGTTCTGAGTCAAGGTTTTATGTAAAATTGCCTCGGGGGAGGTGGGCCCCTGGAAAATTTTGGGGATGGGGAGGCGGTGCTGGTTGGGATTGGGTTGGTTGTGTAAGGCGCGTGGCGAGATGTGGAAATCAGGGATTTAGGGGCGTTGTGATGCATGATGACCTCAGCAAATGGACGCCACGCCGAAAGCGTACCCCAGAATAGTAACGTGTCAAGTCCCGCCAATCACGACTCGCAGATTTAGGTTCGCAATTGCCGTGAACCGCTAAGAGAAGGAAATTTCGGGCGAGTTATGAACATGAATAATGAACTTTTGTGAATTGGCGGGATGTGGTTTGTAGGAGGCACGGAACTTGTTGGAAATGGGGAAATGATGATGTGACGCGTTGAGTTTCAGGTGGCCGTCTGTGCACGAGAGGTGGGAGACTGCAGATCATTTCCACTACTATGAAACGTGGTTTTGGAGACTGGCTGTGACACGCGGATGGTATGAGATGCATAATCATGCGTCCCGGAACACGCGCACTTTCGGGGATATTTAGCGCACTATCCGACATCTGACGACACGGGCTGATATTCTACCAAGTGACGGGCACGAGCTTCGGAACTACACGGACGAAAACAAGAGTTTTAGGAGTGACAGGATAGAGATGCAACCCGATATCATTAAAGTCTACAAATATCCTCCAGTAAAGTCGTTTGTTGCTGTACATCTATCAAGTGACAGTCTCTTGCAATGCCGTAAAAATAAACTCCCCGGGCACAAACAAAGTTATTACTCTTCCTCCTCCTGAAGGTCCCGCCCAATCATCCTCTCCGACTCTGGTTTCCAACTTCCCTCTTACGACCGTTAGCGTCAAGAAAGCAAGATAGGGTCTACCAAAGTGATGTAATACCATCGCATGAGGATCATCTGGTTCCTGACTCCCCATATGTCCTATTCCCGGAGAAAACCCTGTAATCGGCAAGACAAGAATATCCCCAATTTGCTACCATCAGTCTTGGTCTAACGAACTCAAAGTTCAAATGCCGAAAGATTTCTAGAACACAGACTCGGAGTATAAAAGGGAACTCTGGGGGATACCTTTGGCTCAGTAATCCCCGTAAACTGCACCCAAGTCCACTCCTCGGCATCCCCTCCAGGCTTCGTCCCCTTACCCGTCCTCGCCTCCCTATTCATCCCCCAAAAGATACTGTCCGTCCAAATCGCCGGCCCCGTCCACTCAATAATATTCAAACTCCCACCCACAAGCCCCTCGTCCAACCTCCCGACCCGTTTCCGCTCCAACGTCCCCTCGGTGATGCGCGCAACGACTTCCCGCAATACCGGGTGTCCGACTTTGGCACGCATGACCCATTGACAGAATTGTACGCGACGACTGTACCAGAGGTTCCAGTCGTCGCGGGTGGGGTCTGCTTCGATGCCGATGACGAGGCCGACGGTTGCGGGAGGGGAGGTTGGGGGCAGCCAGAAGTGGGCTGATTTTAGGGCTTCGGTGTCAATGTCGGCGTAGATGCCGCCGCGGGAAAGGAGGATTAGGTAGCGGAAAAAGTCGGCTTTGAGGATTGGGAGAGGGAGACTGAAGTAGGCTTCTATTATCTCTGGGACAGTGCCGAATAAATGTGAGATCAGAATATCTACTACTTCGTCTGTCAATACCTATTTTCCGACACAAGTTAGAAAAACGGTCATAAAATTGTGCGCATTCAACAAGACAGATTGCATGCAGGAGGATGTGTGTTGAAAGTACCTCATGAACGTAATCGGGATGTTTTTCCGTCCAACTTGCTTCGGTCATACGAAATCGTTCATCGAATTCGCCCATTGCGGGAGTATATTTCCACGTCTGCCAAATGTACGCGGGGAATTTCGTCGCCGCAGCCCCCTCGTACGGGAAAAGGTACTCTAAATGTTCCCGTAACGTAGCAAAGTCTTCCGCCTTTTTCAACGGACGATTCGCACTCTCTAAAATCCGCTCAATTTCGTCTCTACTTTTCCCCGTCGACGAACTCCTGTGTTGAGTGTCTGTGTCGCGGACCAGCGATGGTGATGAGGCGGATGGAGATCGCTCTTCGACGTAGAAGAGAATGAAGAGGAATATGCCCCCGACGAGGAATGCGAGTTTGCGGATGGTTAGCATTGGCGGTTGTTGGTGTGTTCGTGGTGATGGTCTTTGGGAGGGAGTGCGCCAAGAGGGGAGGAGGGATTTGGGGTGAAGCGGCTTCAGCGGCGGAGGCAGTCCACGCTGAGAGTCGGGGAGGAGGGTTGCGCGAATCAATTTTGTGAGAGGTGCACGATTGTGTCGAGGCGGTCGGTCGTGGGAACGGTGGTTGGTTGTCGACTGACTGACTGAGTGATTCGTTTGGTGGTTTCAACTTTCAAGGAGACCCTTTTCTTTAGTGTGCGTTTCCAAATTTGGAAAAAATTACGTGTTTAATTTAGGTCCGGGCTACGCGACAGGTTCACCACCCCACTCTTCCTTTTGATCGTCGTCGGTGGGATTAGGTGACATATCACAAGGAACTCGAGGACAGTCAAGTCGAATTTGGGAAAAGTAAACTGCACTGTATCTCGACATGTCGTCCAACGCATTTACTCTCCCTCCAGAAATCGAGAATGCAGTCAAAGACATCGCGAACGACCACGAGTCTGGGGCGCGTCAATTGGCCCTAAAGGCTTTATACGCATTGAAACTGGCCACTACATTATTCCCCGCCGATATACCCTCATGGCCCAAGATCGTCAATTGCGCATGGCACATAGTCCAAGCCCGTCCCTCCATGAAACCCGCAATCGAAACCGCAATCCTCCGCGCTCTCGATGAAATCCAACCACCCGTCTACCCCTCGCTCGACACCACCTCCAGCACAATCGACAACCTCATCTCTGAAGAATCGAAAACCCTGGATCGTATCTGTGGGCACTTCCGCCAGCTCATAGAAGAGTACGAAGTCAAATCGATCCTCACCCTCTCCAACTCATCGACCATCTTTGCCGCCCTGAAGGATCTTTTTGAGTGGGAGGACTGTCCCGAAATTACCCTCACCATCCTCGAATCTCGTCCTCTATTCGAAGGCGTAACGCTCGCAAAATCTCTTCTCCCATTTAAGCCTCCACACGTCATAATCGAACTCGCCATCGATGCAGCCGCCGCACACTACGCAAGCAAATCCCAACTCGTCATCATTGGCGCCGATCAAGTCGATCCCTTCACAGGGAACATCAAGAACAAAGTCGGGTCCTGTGTGGCAGCTAAATTTGCGCCTATGCATGAATGTTGGTGTATGACGTCGACGGATAAACTTGCGCCCAAAGATGGAAGAAAGGAGTGGTCTGACAATTTTAACCGCGAGTGGGATGAGGACAATTGGCAGAATCACGACACGAGTGAGATGACGAGTGCGTGGCCTGGAGTCGAGGGCGGGGAGAGATGGGTGGTGAGGAATATGTACTTTGAATGGGTTCCTAGTGAAGATGTTGCGGGGTATATCACCGAGAAAGGAAACATGGGTTGGGACTCATTGGAGGACATTTATCGAGAAAGGGAGAATTGGAAGGAAGTGTGGACACTCCTTGATCATAGTGGTCCATCAATTGGCAATAAAACACGACGCAGGGCCACCGACGACGTCTCGAAAGAAATCAAAAAGACACAAGTTTCCATGGATAAATAAATTAGTTTCTTTGTCCACGAACATTTTGGTAAAGCCGGCATTGGGCCGGAAGTGCTACGCGTTATAATTTCGGAGCAGAAATGAGATGCAGGAGAAAAATGATTTTCTAGTTTCTGTCGTTATTTATATTGGCTCCGACCCACCGTGAATTTCAATTTTATGAATGCGTACAATACATATAAATGAAACGAAATATCCATCTCGCACGCCTTCAGGCTAATGTAACCTTTCCATTGATTCTGAATACCGCCTTCCTATTCACCGTCCGTTTTGCCGTTTTCGTAGTCGGCGTCCCAGCGGAGGTCTCTGGAAGCTTCAACTCCCTGCGCTCTTGGGCTGTATATACTCCACCTCCCAAGTCCTCCGGACATTTATTGTAATGACTTTCCAAGTAATATCCGGGTGCAGCATTCATAAATGCGTATTTCACATGAAAATACCAAAGAACCATCAAGGCATTGAGTTCGTTTACAGATGTTGCGTTCCGACGAACCGCCTTAGAGAAATCAATATGCCCCCAGCCTCCTTCCCTTCTTCGAAACATAATAAGTTCCGTCTCCGTGAGGATATATCCAAAACGACAATGATGCATATCCATGTAATCGTGAATCTGATTCATTACTTTTTGCAATTCGTCATTCTTTCCCTCCGATCGCTCGACTAGCATTCGGTGACGAAATTTCCCATAGAGCTTGTAGTCGCCCACGATGAGGCAAGGGATATGAGTGGCTGGAAGCGGATGCGCGCGATCGGTCGTAGAGTTCCGGGGATAACGGCCGTCGAACCAGAATGACGTTCGGTCCGGCTCTTTTTGGGAATGATTTCTCCCTCCTTTTCGTCGAAGTCTCGCGGCCTTCGATCCGTGGATCATAATAAAGTTTTGGCCGTTAGACGTTTCGGTGGCAAGACGGATCAAGAAATTTAGATGGTCAAAGAACCCATTGGAAACCGCGGCGAGATCAGACTCAGCGAAAATCATGGGGTTGGCGGGGTCGAAGAAACGATGGCGGAAGGTATTGTGGCCGACGGGATTCCCAACGTCGGCGGCATGGAATCTCTCCCAGAGAAATGAGGTGCTCTTGGAAAAGTTGTAAATATCCTGGTAGGTTGGAAATGTGTCATCCCATTCCTGCAAGTCGTTGAGATCAATACTCGTGTCTTGATAATCGGTATTTCGACCGCCGTGGACATGAGACTCAAGATGAGGGAACCGATGTTGGATTAGAGCCCAACCAGTTATCTTGTTGGCTGGAGGCTCTGGATATGGTAAGTAAGCCTTAGAAAACAAGGGTGCTCACCATCTGGCTCAGTACGTTTCCTTTTACTACTTTCGGGGAGGAACTCCCCGTTTTGACCACCGAAATCTCGAGGGGCGAATTCCAATCCCTTCCCAGTAGTCTTTGCAAGTAACCTTTGGCCAGAAACTAGGATATGTATTCTTTCGGACGGATTAGCGAGCTGTGATTTTGACGCTTCATAGTGGGTGGTGTCCCCAATCCCGTCATCTTGTTCGGCTTCAAATGTACTAGGCTGCAAGAGTGCGGCGAGAGATCGACCAGATGAGAGCGCACCTAGAAAACGGATAGAATTTGGGATTGCGTATTCATTTCCAGGCGTTACCAACGGTGATGTAGTGCTGGGTGTCGAGAGGTGAGAAGCATGAAAGTGTTGTCTTTGATGACCACCGGGGGTGGTCGAATGAATTTCCGCTGGTTCTGTTTCGGAAACGTCAGAGGCGCTAAAACTATCTTCCCGATCCCTTCTCTTATGCCATTCCAAGTTTTGCTCCATCGTACTGATGGATTTTCGCTGAGAGCAGCTGGACTTCAGAGCTATCGAGACTGGAGTACATCAATCCCTGCCCTCCATTTTATAATTCATGTTTCCTTTTACCGTTCCAACAAAAGGACATTAAACCACAAGGCTGGATACATTACCGTTGGTGGCATGTGAAGTAAAACTCTGAACGCTTCAGCAGGTCTGGCCTTCCTTTAGAGATTCGAAACATTGTCCGTGGTGGAGTGAAAAATGTCGGATGAAAGAGGAAATAAGGTTCGAGATGAAACATCCAAGCCACGGTATCAGCTACAAATAGCTACCGAGTCCCATTCACGCAGAGGAAGCTCTAACCGAGTTCCGTCTTGGACTTAAGATTAAGGTTGAAGTCGTTGATCTTGCTTTGTCGAGCAATAGGTCAGGGGTCTCCGTTACATGGCGCGGAAACCTTATGCGAACCAATTACGTAGCGTGCACGAGATCCTGAAACCGGGAGTCCGGGACATAGCAAATTTGAATCAGAAATTGCAGTGAGGATTTCGGCTCCGTATGAAAATTGAGGTGTGGTCTTCGCAATGGGATTTTGATATCTATTGAAAATCTACGAATACAACTGTCGCCTCCTCAATGACATGGTCCCCGCTATTATCCAAAACAAATACATTGGTACCATGACCATATCAAAAAGATGATAACTCTTATCTAACCTTCCTTGGAAGACAATGTAAATCAAATTATGCAATGTCGCTGTGAGGCAACAAGAATTGTAAATCAAGAAAATCAACATCAGATGAAGTCCCAACCCAGAATCAACAGAGATGTCACGACCCATTAGTATTAGAGTTCCCAACGACACTAGCTCGGTGTACGCGGACCAAGGAATCTGCGTTCCTGGCAAGACCAGCAACCCAGCAACTCGGCCGATAAACATTCCTGCTTGTACGCAGAAAAAGGTTCCGTATGCCACTCGTATTGAGGATGGAAGTTTCGGAGTGAATAGAATAGCTTCATCCAGAAGTGTAGTACCGTCATCGATTTTAGGGCCATTATCGTGGGCTTGCGAAGCGGGGGTTGGAACATCTGTCTAAGTGTTTCAGAATACAGACGCTCTGAATTAGGGGCTTACGGGGGTTCTTGGCGGCAAAGACGGTCG
>Ga0335073_10006454_pt1 | contig 16474 bp, 12 predicted proteins | sample Lox_Sample_22_FD_207093 | JGI IMG/M metagenome (GOLD analysis project Ga0335073, IMG submission 207093) | Soil microbial communities from Loxahatchee National Wildlife Refuge, Florida, United States - Lox_Sample_2.2 | ecosystem: Environmental > Terrestrial > Soil > Wetlands | place: USA... | reverse complement strand
CGGGTCAGCCGGCCCGCGGACAGCCTGGCGGCCGGCGCTGGCGAGCCTGGGGCGCACATCCCGCGCCGGGTGATCAAGGGCGGGTCGCACCTGTGCGCGCCAAACTACTGCCTGCGCTACCGCCCGGCGGCCCGTCAGGGCGAGGCGGTCGACACCTCGACCGCGCACCTCGGGTTTCGCTGCGTCGTGCGCCCGGCCGTCAGCTGACGCGAGCACCCGCCTGGGTCGGCGGGTCCCCGGGCGGGGTTGGTGTCACATGGGGGGCTCGACGTAGCGTCGCTCCTCGTAGACCTGCGTGGCCCGCCGGTTGCGGCGCCTCAAGATAGCGACGACGATGCTCGCGATGAGCCCGACGCCGCCCCCGATCATGAAGATCACGCCGACGACTTGCAAGTCGACGTAATCGCCTGACCAGGTGACGGCGAAGCGCAAGATCGCTCCGACGATGACGAGCAGGGCGCTGATGCCTACGCTCATAGTCGTCCGGCCTCCTTTTCGCTTGTCCGCTAGATGACGCCCGCGACTCCGAGAGCGCCGTTGACGATGAGCACGACGCCGCAGAGGGCCAGCGCGCACACGGCGATCTTCTTGCCGTAGGTCCGCAGCCCGTCGTTGATGGTCTTGAGCTGGCGGGTAGTCCGGCCCGGCGCGGCCAGGTAGGTAATGAGCGGCAGCCAGACGACCATGCACGTCAGCAGGATGATGAGCACCAAGGTCAGCGCGGTGACCGAGACCCCCGCATTCGAGGTGGCGACCACCTGGACGGCGGCGATGAACGTAGCCGACGGCGCGAACAGCAGGACGCCGGCCCCGAAGGCGGTTCGCGGGCTCGGAAAGGCAACGAGCCGGGACATCAGCCCTTTGTCTGGCTTGGCCGGATCGGGGGCGACAGGCCGTTTGCGTCGCGCGAGGTAGGCGGCGCCCGCCAGCGCGAGGATGCCGAGGGCGAGGCGGAAGTCGTAGCGCGCGTCGTGGTGGCGTTGCAGGTTCAGGCCGGTGGCGCGCAGCACGTACAGCACCACGATCGCCATCAGGATGGTCATGATGAACGCGCCGGTCACGTAGGCGAACGCGGTCAGCCTTGGATTGGCCGAGCCGAGGAAGACGGCCATCACGAACAGCGCCGTCGGCGAGATGGCCGCGAGCAGCGCGAAGCCTGCCGCCTGTGCGATCATGCCGATCAGGCTCCGGGAACGCGGCTCATACGCGGCTCACTGTCATCGCTATGGTGCCGCCGCACGCGCTGGCGAGCGGCCGCCGATCAGCTCAATGAGGCCAAGGAGCACCAGCAGCACCACCACGAGCAAGATCACGAGGCCCGCGGTGGGGTGGCCCACGAAGACGAAGATCAGGGCGACCAGCGCGATCGACGCGACGCGGAGCATGTTCTTGTGCGCGCCGGTCCACTCGCCGACCGGGCCAGTGTGCACGCCCGCGCGCTCACCGCGGTTCCGCACCCAGTCGATGCCTGACACGACCCACCGCCTGATGCGCACGGCGGTTGCCGACGGCCCGGTCAGGAAGGCCCCGGCCGCGACGACAAGGCCGAGGACGAGAATCCCGCGCAGGCCCTCCCTGATGAACCGGATCAGCGTGTCGTAGGCCGCCGCCGCCGCGCCGGAGGACACCGTCGACGGGATGCTGTTCAGGTAAATGGTGCGGGCGATCGTCAGCGCGATGCCGAGCACGAGCATCGACGCGGCCAGCCCGAGCGCGGCGCCGATCAGCGCCTTGCGGTGGCGGCGGGCCACGTAGACCCCGGCGGCGAGCAAGAGGAGCGTCAGTATCGGCAGCACCCATCGCAGCGTGACGATCAGCCGGTAGCCCTGCTGAGCCTTGGCCAGGTTGGGCGCCTCGAACAGCGGGAACGTCGCGTTGACGTTCGGAATGTTGTTGACGACCGTGAGCCCACGGGCGCTGAGCTGCTGTTTCGCCTGGGTGATGAGCGGGCCGATGTTGAGCACGACCTGGTTGTTGACCACGTCGACCGCGCCGCCGCCCTGGCCGGACAGGACCCGCACGATCCCGGCGTGGGCGGTCCTGTTGACCTGTACCCACGCCGCGGCCATCGCGGGACTGGCCACGATCTTGGACACCGCCGTCGATATGGCGCTATTGACGCCGCTGACGATCTGCCCGGAGAACGTCCGCACCAGCTGGGCGAGCCGGGTCAGGTGCTGGGCCTGAAGCTGGTCGGCCGCCTGTCTGGTCAGTGTCGGAGTGTCCAGCCTCGTGGTGATCTCGTGGGTGATCCTGGCGCTCAGCGCCCGCTGGATGGGCGGCTCGGAGATCAGCGGCGCCATGTTCGCCACATACCGGTCGGTGTTGGACACCTGGTTGGCGGCCCACACGCCGAGAACCGAGACGGGGGCCAGCACGCAGCCAAGCACGATCAGCAGGGCGGACACAGGGGCGCGCCAGCGGCCACGTTTCTTCGCCGCGGCCCGCTCGGCCTGCTCGTCGCGCTCCGAGCGCAGATCGTGGACCTCGGCCCGCAGCCGTTCGAGCTCAGCCCGATCGTCTTCGGGGGGAGCAGTGCCTTCGGCGGCGCCCGCGCGCTCCCCCGATGTTGCCGTCGTGCTCGGAGTGTCCGTTGTTTCCACCGTGTTCGCTGTGTCCACTGTCTCTGTTGTGTCCACTGTGTCTGTTGTGTCCACTGTGTCCGTTGTGTCCGCACGGTCGGTGGTCGCGGCACCCCGCGGTGGCTGCTGTCCGGCCCGCGGCCTGGGAACCGGCCGTCCGCTCGCCCCTCCGGGGCTGCCGGTGCTGTCCGCACTGGGGCTTTCCGCGCCGGGATTGTCCACAGCGAGGCTTTCCGCAGGCTGGCTTTCCGCACCGGGGCTTTCCGCACCGGGGCTTTCCCCGCGGAGGCTTTCCGCGCGGCGGCTCTCCCCGTTGGCGTGGGCGCTGTCCGTGCTCTCGGGCACGCCCTCAGGGCCCGTCGTGTTTTCGGGGGCCTGGATTCTCCTGCCCTCGGAGCCGGCTGTCACGCCGGGTCCGTCGCTGCCCTCGGACAAACGCTCGCTCCTGCCGTCACCGAGACACTTCCGTCGGATGATCATCGTGCCCCTGTTCGGGGCGGGACTTATCACCCGCCAGAGGTGAACAGTGCCGGTCGTGCTGGACGGATGCCCGGCAGTCACCCGGCACGGGTGGCGTAGCGGTCCGCGGGAGTGGCACGCAGATGGTGACGGACGAGAGCGGGGTATTCGCCCGTCCACACCCGGTAGGAGGAAAACGATGCTTCCCATGCGCCGCGCCGCTGTCGTACGGCGCGGCCGTTGCTCCGTGCCGCCGCCGTCGGCGGAGCCGCCTATACAGCGGGCCCAGCAGGACCAGCACCCGCAGGCGCGGCACGCGCCGCACACCGAGCACGCGGCCGATCCGATAACCGGCGACGCTCACGGGGATTGAAGCCTGGGGTCTTAACCCCAGGGTCGCCGGATCGGAGTGGGGGACGCACAACGGGGGGGTATGCCGCCTAATATATCCCGATTTATCAGGATCTATCAGGCGGGGCGCGGATGGTGCCTTCCATGATCGTGGGTCAAAGGGGGTCGTTTTCGTACACTAACGACCCATGATCATGGTCGATATACCCAGACGGGGTATTCGAAGAGAGCCAATAACCTTACCCCTGTAAAGCCCGCAGACAATCGCGGCTCACAGCAGCTGCAGCCGCCGCCCCCGCGCGACGGCGTCCCGCCGGGAAGTAACCCCGAGCTTGTGGTACGTCGATCGCAGGTGGGTCTTGATGGTGTTGACCGACAGGAACAGGGCGTCCGCGATCTCCTGGTTGGTCAGGTGCGAGTGCAGCAGCCGCAGCACGGCCATCTCACTGGCGGTCAGCGGCGGCGCCGCGTCACCCGCCGACCCGTTGCCCGCGGCCTTCGGCGGCAGCTGGCACACGAAGCGTTCCTGCACCCGCGCGGCGAACGCGGCGGCCGGGCTCGCGGGCGGGACCATGATGGCGATCGCCGAGTGAATCGCGCCGCCGAAGTCGAGGAACGGCCGGTAGGCGTCGTGCGGCTCGGCGGTCATCAGTGCCTGCTCGAGCAGCGCGGCCGCGTCGGCGTGGGCGCTGAGCCTGCGGTTGGCGATGGTCGCGGTGAGCAGCGCGGTGATCCGGTTCCGCAGCGTGCCGTCCGGCACCGCCGAGCCGTCCAGGCAGCGGTTCGCCATGTCCAGTGCGGCGGCGGGGTCGCCCTGGGCGAGCAGCAGGCGCGCGGCGGCCGCGGCGTGATCCGCGCCGTGCGGCTTGCCGTCCGCCAGGCCGTCCGCCAGGCCGAGCGCCGCGGCCGCGCCGCCAGGGTCGCTGGCCTGAAGCGCGATGTCCGCGTCGAAGGCGTCCAGCGGCGGCAGGCGCGGGCCGTGCCTGTCATGAAGCAGCAGCACGATGCTGCGGGCACCGGAGGTGTCCCCGCCGGCGAGCGTCACCCGCGCCCGCACCAGCATCCGCAGCACATCCATGTCCGGCTCACCCGGCAGCCAGTCGAAGGAGGCGGCGTCGAGTGAATCGAGCAACTCCCCCGCCGACCTGAGCTCGTCCCGCTCCAGGGCGAGCTGCGCCGCCGTGAGCGTCGCCAGCTGCTGGCCCGCGGGATCGGGCATGTCGCTGTCTGCGAGCCGGCCGATGATCTGCTCCGCCGCCTCGAGGTCGCCGTAGAAGGACTCGGCGAGCGCCTGCCAGCCGCGGGCACGTTCCAGCGGGCCGCTCAGCCCGGCCGCCGCCAGCTGGTGGCCGGCGTGCCCGAGCGCGCGGCGGGCGTCAGCGATCCGCCACCGGCACAGCATCGCGGTGCCGAGCGCGAGCCACAGCATGCCGAGCGCCCGGTGCGCCGACAGCGTCCCCGTGCGGGCCTGCGCCTGCTCGGCAAGCGTCCAGCCGTCAGTGAGCGCGTCGGGGTCCGCGTCGCCCGCCTGCATGACGCGCAGCGCCGCGAGCCACAGCTCAACCAGCGGCCGCGTGGCCTCCGCGCAGCCGGCGAGCCCTTCCCTGGCGTACGTCCAGTACGCGGCGGCGGATTCGGGGTCCCGGCGGCACAATCGCGCGGCTGCCAAGGCCGCCGCTACCACCGGGTCCGCGCAGCGGCGCTCCGCAGGGAACATCCGCAGCGCCTCCTCGAGGTCTGCCATCTGGTCCGGTACCACCGCGACGATCCCGGCTTCGGCCAGCGCGTGCGACGCCTGATCCCAGTCCCCCGCCTCGGCGGCGCACCGCATGGCCTCGACCACGTCGCCGCGGGACGCGTGCCAGCGCGCGGCCCGCCCGAACAAGACCGGCACCTCCTCCGGGGCCCGGCGAAGCTCGGCCAGCAGGACGTCCCGCAGGCACGGGTGATACCGGTAGTAGCCGTGGTCGTCGCGCGCGACGAAGCTGTTCTCCCTGTCAAGCTGGTCGAGGATCCGCGCGCCGCCAGAGTCCCTGGTCAGCCAGTCGGCGTATTCCCCGGACAGGCGCTCGGCGACACTCGTCCGCCGCAGGAACCGCTGGATCTGCGCGGGCTGACGGTCCAGCACCTCGTCGCGCATGTAGTCCTCGAGCAGCGGGTCGCCGCTGATGCCGCTGACGTTCACGGTGCCGTCCCTGCTGGCGCGCAGCGCCGCAAGCCGCAGCCCGGCCATCCACCCTTCTGTTCTCCTGAGCAGGTCGTCACGCTCGGACGCCTCCGCGGCGAGGCCGAGCTTCGCGAAGTACGCGTCCGCCTCGCCGGACGTGCAGGCCAGGTCGGCCGCGCCGACTTCGGCGAGGTCGCCCGCCACCCGCATCCGGGCCAAATGCAGGCCGGGGACGCTGCGGCCGCACATGATGATCCGCAGCGTCGGCGGGGCGTGGTGGATGAGGAACCCGAGGCCGGCCAGGACGCTGCTGTCCGCGAGCACGTGGACGTCGTCGAGGACGAGCGCGACAGGGGCGGCCAGGCCGCGCATCGTGTCCATCAGGGTGATCGGCAGGTCGTCCGCCGCCGCGCGGCTGCGCGGGACGAGGGAAGGCGTGAGCTCCGACCCGCCGATCGCGAGCGCCGCGCTCATATAGGCCCAGAACCTGCCCGGTTCCCTGTCACCCTCGTCCAGGTTCACCCAGGCGACGCGCCGCGATCGTGCCACCGCGGCTGCCCAGGTCGCGGCCGCGACTGTCTTCCCGGCACCAGCCGGGGCGGTGACCGCGGTGACCGGATGCGTCGCTGCCCGCTCGATCAATCCGGTCAGGCGGCTGCGAGGGACGATGTCGGCACCGAGCCGGGGCACCCGCAGCTTGTCGTCGAGAAGGCATGATTCATGACCATGCTTCGCCTCACCGGAGATTTGAGCGACTTGTGAAAGTTGCGTCACTTAACTCTCCCCCGACGCGAGAACCTACCCGTCCCTCAGGAGAGGTAATCCAGCTCACCCATGTGGGGTGATGCCCGGGCCGGCGCGGCGTCGGTAGCTTCCCGATAGTGGTGCCAGCTTTTGCTGTGGCGCCGCTAGGGAAGGGAGCAGCTCGATGAGTCACCCACAAGACCAGTCGGGTCGCGACGCCATGACCGAGACCCCGGCGGGCAGCCGTCCGGGCGACGTCACGCAGGCGCCGCAGGACGCGAGCGCGCGGCAGTACGTGCCCCGACCGACCCGAAGCTTCGATGACACGACATACGAAGAGGCGGAGCCGAGAGGCGCGGTGCTCGGCCTCACCATCACCGCGGCGGTGCTGATGATGGTCTCCGGGCTCTGGAGCTTCCTTGTAGGGCTCGCGGCCATCATCAAGAGCCAGTTCTTCGTCGTCTCGCCGAACTACGTGTACAGCATCTCGGTCACCGGCTGGGGCTGGATTCACCTCATCCTCGGCGTCTTGGTGTTCACCGCGGGCGTTTTCCTGTTCATGGACAAGGTGTGGGCCCGGATCGTCGGCGTGGTCCTCGCCTGCTTCAGCGCCATCGCGAGCTTCCTGTACATTCCGTACTACCCCCTGTGGTCGATCGTCGTGATCGCCCTCGACATCTTCATCGTCTGGGCGCTGCTGGCACCGCGGAACCGGTACGCCGGCTGAGATGAGCGCTCTCCCGTCATTCGCGGACCAGACCGACTTCGAGAACGCCAGCCGCGGCTTCGTGGCGGCACTGCGGCCGGGCACGGTCCGCGCGGCGGACGGACGGGTGATATGGGATGCCGACGACTACGGCTTCCTCGACGGAGACTGCCCGGAGACCGCGAACCCGAGCCTGTGGCGGCAGGGCCAGCTGTGCGCGCGCCACGGCCTGTTCGAGGTCACCGACGGGATCTACCAGGTCCGCGGCCTGGACATCTCCAACATCTCCTTCATCGAGGGCGACCATGGTGTCATCGTCATCGACCCGCTGATTTCCGTCGAGTGCGCCGCGGCCGCTCTAGGGCTCTACAGGCAGCACCGCGGCGACCGCCCGGTGACCGCGGTCATCTACACCCACTCGCATGGCGACCACTTCGGCGGCGTGCGCGGGGTGCTGCCTGACGCACCGAACGGCCCGGGCATCCCCGACGTCCCGGTCATCGCACCGGCCGGCTTCCTGGAAAGCGCGGCCAGCGAGAACGTCTTCGCGGCCGCCGCGATGAACCGCCGCGCCGTCTACATGTACGGCGCCGAGCTGCCCAAGAACCCGGCCGGCCACATCGGGTGCGGCCTGGGCCTCGCGGTTTCCACGGGGACGGTCTCGCTGGTTCCGCCTAACGTCGACGTCACCCACACCGGCCAGGAAGAGGTCGTCGACGGAGTGCGGATCGTCTTCCAGGTCACTCCCGGCACCGAGGCACCCGCCGAGATGAACTTCTGGTTCCCCGGCAGGCGCGCCGTGTGCATGGCCGAGAACGCCACCCACACCCTGCACAACCTGCTGACCCTTCGCGGCGCCGTCGTCAGGAACCCGCACACGTGGGCTCGCTACCTCACCGAGGCCATCGAGCTGTTCGCCGGGCAATGCGACGTCCTGTTCGCCTCGCACCACTGGCCGACCTGGGGCCGGGAGCACGTCGCGGCCTTTCTCGGGCAGCAGCGCGACCTGTACGCCTACCTGCACGATCAGACCCTGCGGATGATCAACAAGGGCTACACGGGCACCGAGATCGCCGAGCTGATCACCCTGCCGCCCGCCCTCGAGCACGCCTGGCACGCACGCGGCTACTACGGCTCGGTCAGTCACGACGTGAAGGCGGTCTACCAGCATTACATGGGCTGGTTCGACGGCAATCCCGCGCACCTGTGGGAACTGCCGCCCCAGGAATCGGCCAGGAGGCACGTCGAGTACATGGGCGGCGCCCAGGCGATCATCGACCGGGTGCGGGGCGGCGCGCAGGCGGACCGCGAGGATCCCCGGTGGACAGCGCAAGTCCTCAACTACGTCGTCTTCGCCGACCCCGGCAACAGGCAGGCGCGCGAGTTGCTCGCCCGCACTTACGAGACCCTCGGGCACGGCGCGGAGAACGCGACATGGCGCTGCTTCTACCTGCAGGGCGCCGACGAGTTGCGCGGCAACATCGCAACGACCGCCGCCGACACCGCCAGCCCGGAAGTCGCGATGGCGCTCACCGTCGGCCAGCTGTTCGACTCACTGGCGATCCGTGTCGACGGCCCGCGGGCCTGGGACAAGTCGCTCACGATCGACTGGATCTTCACCGACCTCAAGGACGAGGTGCGGACCGCGCTGTCCAACGGCGTCCTCACCCAGACGCGCGCGGGCGGCGCTCCCGCCCAGCTGCGCCTCACGCTGACCAAGCCGCAGCTACTCCGGCTGCTGGCCACGCACGAGCTCGACGGCATCGCCGCCGACGGCGACATGCAGGCGCTCGCGACGCTGCTCAGCGTGCTCGACACCGTGGACAACCAGTTCGCGATCGTCACCCCCTAGAAGAAGGAACCGGGTGATCACCCATGTCCGCACAGCAGACACTCGACGAACGCAGGGCCAGGGGCACCGAGTGCCGTACGCAAACCCCTCGCTCGTCCCACGCGGACTGGCGGCCGGCGCCCGGCCGCCCTAGCCCGGTCGCGTTGCTCGTCAGCCAGGAGACGACCCGCGAGCCCGACCTGGTGCCGGTCCGGCACGGCCGGATGATGGTCTCGCCGTTCACGTTCTACCGCGGCGCGGCCAAGATCATGGCCGAAGACCTCAAGGACACTCCCACGGCGGGACTCAACGTCCAGCTGTGCGGTGACGCGCACCTGCTGAACTTCGGCGTGTTCGGCTCGCCGGAGCGCAGGCTCGTCTTCGACCTGAACGACTTCGACGAGACGCTGCCCGGGCCGTTCGAGTACGACGTGGAGCGGATGGCGGCGAGCTTCGTGGTCGCGGCCCGCGATGGCGCGTTCACCCGGGCCGAAGCCGCCGACGCGGCGCTGGCGTCGGTGACCGCCTACCGCGAGGCGATGGCCTCGTTCGCCCAGCAGCGGACCATGGACATCTGGTACGCCAGCATGGACGAGGACGAGATCAAGCGCGCCGTCCAAGACGTCGCCGCGGTGGCGAAAGCCCCCGCGAAGTCCGCGCGGAAGACGGAGAAGAAAGAAGAGAAGAAGGCAGACTCGGCGACGAAGATCGTCGACGCGGCGCGCAATGACGGCGGCAAGAAGGGGACGGAGCCGAGGGTCGCTGATCACGCCAGAATGGCCAGGCAGGCCGAGAAGCGGACGGCCAAGATCGCCGCCAAGGCCCACGCGAGCGACAGCATGCACGCCCTTTCCAAACTCGCCGAACTCGTCGATGGCAGGTACCAGATCGTCAGCCAGCCGCCAGTCGTCGTCCCACTGCGCCACATGGCGCCCAACCTGTCGCCCAACGAACTCGGCGACATGATCCGCAAGCAGTTCGACAGCTACCGGGCGACCCTGCAGCCTGACCGGCGCCACCTCCTCGAGCAGTTCGAGATCGTGGACGTCGCCCGCAAGGTCGTCGGCGTGGGCAGCGTGGGCACCCGCTGCTTCATCGGCCTGCTGCAAGGACGGGACCAGGCCGACCCGCTTTTCCTGCAGGTGAAGGAGGCCACCACCTCGGTCCTTGAAGACCACCTGCCGCGCAGCCGCTACCGCCAGCATGGCCAGCGCGTCGTCCAGGGGCAGCGGCTGATGCAGGCGGTCAGCGACATCTTCCTCGGGTGGACCAAGGGCGTGGACGTCACGCGCCACTTCTACTGGCGCCAACTGCGGGACATGAAGGGCTCGGTCGAGACAGAGGGCGCGACGCCTCTCGGCCTCACCCTGTACGCGCGTCTGTGCGGGTGGACGATGGCACGCGCGCACGCCCGGTCCGGTGACCCGGTGGCGATCGCGGCCTACCTCGGCTCGGGCGATACGTTCGACCGCGCGATCGCCGACTTCGCGCAGCGGTACGCCGACCAGAACGAGCACGACTACGACGAGTTCGTCTCGGCGATCAAGGACGGGCGGCTGAACGCCGTCGAAGGCGTCTGACCGGCAGGGCTCTGCTCACGCGGGCCCGCGGTCCCTCAGGTCGCTATGCCCACGGTGATGCCGTCGACTCCGCTGGCGTGCGCGGCCTGCCCCTGCGCGACGATGTCGGCCCTGGCGGCCAGTCGCAGCGGCTCGGCGATCAGACGCAGCAGCGCCGCGGCCTCCGCGGTGTGCGCCTGCAGGGTGAGCGAACGCAGCCGGGCCGAGTTGCCGAGCCGGAGCTCGCTGCGCAGCGCCCTGGTGGCGTCCAAGATCACGGCGAGCTGGTCCACGGCCGAGCGCGCGGCCACGTCAGAGCCCCACGCCGGGTCGGCCGCGGGCCATCGCGTCACGTGCAGCGACACGGTGTCCTCGCGTGCCGCGTAGAACCGCTGGTACAAGTGCTCGGTGACGAACGGCGCGAAGGGCGCGAACAGCCCGAGCAGCACGCGGAAGGACTCCCAGAGGGTCCACTGCGCGCTCGCGCGGCCGTCCTGGGCCGCCCCCGCCAGCCGGTCCTTGATCATCTCCAGGTACCGGTCGCAGTACACCGACCAGAACATCCGCGACACCGCCTGGAACGCCTGCATGTAGTCGTGCTCGCCGAAGGCGTTTGTCGACAAATCGACAGCGTCGGCGAGGTGGGACAGCAGCCAGCGGTCCACCACGTCCCTGTCGGCCAGAGCGACGTAATCGTCCGCGGCCGGGAACGCTTCGAGCTGGAGCGACAGGAAACGCCCGACGTTCCAGAGCTTGACGGCGAGCTTACGCCCGGCGCGCACGTCCTTTTCGTTGTAGCGCAGGTCCGACCCGATCCGGCCCTTGGTCGCCCACAGCCGCAGCGCGTCGGCGCCGTACTTCGCGAGCACGTCGTCGGGCACGTACCGGTTGAACCCGTCCGCGCCGGTGTGCCGCTCCAGGTCGCGCTTGGAGATCTTGCGGCCCTGCTCGTTCAGCCCCCACCCCGAGATCAGCGCCGTTCGCCACGGCACGCGGCGCAGGTGCAGCTCCGATTGCACCACCGAATAGAACAGCCAGGTCCTGATGATCTCGAACGCCTGCACCCGCATGGACATCGGCGTCAGCGCCGGGTCCGAGCCGGCGGCGGACGCCCACCCGTCGTTGACCTGCGGCGACAGCGACGACGTCATCCACGTGTCCATCACGTCCGGGTCGCCTGCGAAGTCCGCCGCGCCGCATGACGGGCAGGCCGCCATGGGCGGGTTGTCGGTCAGCGGGTCCACGGGGAGGTCGGCCTCGCGCGCCAGCGCCGGCGCGCCGCACGAGGCGCAGAACCACACGGGGAACGGCACTCCGTAGTGCCGCTGCCTGGTGATGTTCCAGTCCCATTTCAGCCCGTCGATCCAGTCGTCGAGCCGGCGCCGCATATGCCCGGGAATCCACTCGATCTCGGCCGCACGCGCGCGGAACCGGTCCGCGTGCTCCCGCACCGCGATGAACCACTGCGGCCGGATCTGGAACTCCACCGGGGTCTGGCAGCGCTCGTGCACGCCGACCACCTGCCGCACCGGTTCGCTGCCGAGCAGAACCCCGGCGGCGTCGAGCGCCGCCACGATCGCGGCCCGCGCCCGCGTGAGCGAGAGCCCGGCGAAGTCACCCGCCAGCTCGGACAGCCGCCCGTCCGCGGTGACAGCCATCCGCAGCGCAAGACCGTCCCGCCGCCACTTGAGCACGTCCTCGCTGTCACCGAACGTGCACACCATCATCAGCCCGGTGCCGTACTTCGGGTCCACCGACTCGTCGGTCAGCACGGGCACCTCGTAGCCGAACAGCGGCACCGACGCCAGCGTGCCGGCCAGCGAGGCGTACCGCGGGTCGGCGGGATGGCGGTACAGCGCCACGCAGGCGGGCAGCAGCTCCGGCCGGGTGGTCGCGATGATCAAGGGGGCGTCGCCACCGTGGCCCGCGAACGCGACGCGGTGCAGTTTGCTCGTCCGCTCTAGGTCTTCCACGTCCGCCTGGGCCAGCGCGGTCCTGTCTTCCGGGCACCACAGAATCGGGTCGCTGGCCCGGCGCAGATACCCCGCGGCGTGCAGCCTGACGAAACTCGTCTGCGCGGTCCGCTGGCAGCGCTCGTCGATGGTCGAATACCGCAGCGACCAGTCGACAGAGAGCCCGACCCGCCGCCACAGTTCCTCGTACCTCTGCGCCGTGTGCTGCGTCTGCTCCAGGCACAGCCGCACGAACTCGGCCCGGGGCATGTCCGCGGCCCGCACGCCGTAGGCCTGCTCGACGTACCGTTCGGTCGGCAGCCCGTTGTCGTCGAACCCGATGGGATAGAAGACGCGCTCGCCGCGCATCCGCCGGTAGCGCACGATGAAATCCGGCTGCGAGTAGCTCATCGCGTGCCCGACGTGCAGGTGCGCCGCGCTCACGTAGGGCGGGGGCGTGTCGACGCTGAATACCGGGCCTGTCCCGCACCGGTCGTACCGGTACACGTCGTGGCGTTCCCACAGCGCGCGCGCCGCCGCCTCCACCGCCTGGTGGTCGTACTCGCTGGCCTCCATGCCCGCCGAGAGTAGCCGTGGCACCGCATCGGGCGAAATGATTTTCCGCTATTCCGAACGGGCCGTGCCGTCTGCCCTGCCCGTGTTTCCTCCCCCAGGCGGCGCAGCCGCCTCTTGCTGTTATCAGCGGGGGCAGCACGGTCTGTGCGCCGTCCGCCCGCGGCCGCTGAGAGAAAGCTTTGACGAGAATGTTTAACCTGCGTATACGGGCAATTGTCTATGCGATAGGTAATGTTTCCGTCAGCCTGCGATGATTGCGCTATATGGCGCGATCACGGTCAGGACGCAGGGGTGAAAGTGAACTCACCGTCCGGTCCCGGGGTCAGCGGCCAGGCCGCCAGTACCGCGTCGGCATTGAGCGGGCCGTAGATATGCGGAAACGGCGCGTCGGCGCCCGGCACGTCCTCGTAACGGATCTCGGATCGCACCCGCTCCGGGTCAATGACCAGCACGAGCAATTCGTCACGCAGGCCCCTGTAGTATGCATTAGCCACGCCGGTAACCTGGGTCGGTCCGGAGGCGTGGATGTACCCCTCGTCGGCCAGCGTCCTGCCGACCGTCGACGTGGTGTACTCGCCGTCGCACTGCGCGCGCTCCCAGTCGGTGCAGGTGGCGATGTGGTAGATCAGGCTCACCTGAGAAAACCTACTCTCCCGGGCCGCCGAACCACAGGAGGCGCGGGTACGTCTCAGCTACTCGACGAGGCTACGCTGTGTGCGCCCCGCCTCGCCGCACCCGATGCTCGCGCTGGTGCATCATGGAACTAAGTCGGGGGAAGGACAGGAATTTCATGGCTTCGCCACGACCTGATGTCGCCGAGCTGCTCGACCTGCCCATCGAGCCGGGCGGCACGGTGATCGCCATCAGCGACCTGCACCTGCCGCCGGAGCGCACCGTGGTGTCCGGCCGGTGCTGCGAGGTGCTGTCCTGCCGGCTCACGGCCGAGCCGCGCCCGGAGATCGTCGTCCTCGCCGGCGACATCGTGGAGATGCTCGCGTTCCCTGGCGCCACGGCGGCCGACATCCTCGAAGCGCACGACGACCTGTGCCAGGCACTCGCCACGGTCACCGAGCGGGGCGGGCAGGTCGTTTACACGATCGGCAACCACGACGGCGACCTGGCCTGGGACCTGAAGGCGGCGGACGCGGTGCGCGACCTCACAGGCGCGAAGCTGTGCCTGGCCGCCGACCTGAAGCTGCCCGGCGGCGGGCGGATCCGGGTGGAGCACGGCCACCAGCTCGACCCCTACAACTGCTTCCACGACGCGCGCAACCCGCTCGACACCCCGCTCGGCCACCACATCGTCCGCGAGGTCATCCCGAAGATCGAGTGGCTGGGCCGGGACTGGCTCAACGGCGCGCACGAGATGGCCGACCCGGCCGACTTCCCCTCGTTCGTCGCCTCCCGGCTCGTGTACCGCAAGCTGGTCCGCCATCTGTGGTGGCTGGTCTTGCTGCCGTTGACGCTCTTCGCGCTGCTCCCCGAGCTGGCGCGGGTCCGCAACGCTTTCCCCGACACCGGCACGGTGATCCGCGACTCCGAGGTGCTCGGCTACGGCGCGGCGATCGACATCGCGATCATCGCGCTCATCCTCACGATCGTGTCGCGGCGGGCGTGGACGTCGATCAGCGCGCTGGCCCTCGCGGGGCGCGGGTACAGCCAGAACTCCGCGGCCAGGCAGCGGGCCGACGACCTCATCGCCGACGGCTACACCGGTTTCCTGTCCGGGCACACGCACCATCCGGAGCTGCACGCGCACGGCAGCGGGTTCTACGCCAACGCGGGCTCGTGCACGTCGGTCGTCGAGGCGATCGACACCATGCGCGGCATGCCCCCGGTCTACCTGCGTACCCAGCAGCTGTCCTGGCTGGAGATCACCGCGGGCGGCGACAAGCCGTGCCACGCGCTGCTCAAGTCCGCCCGGGTCGAGCTGCCCGGCGCCACCAGGCTCGAGCGCTTCATGTCAGCCGCCCGCAACCCGCACGCCTCCGCCCCGTGCGCGGTGGCCGCCTGGCCAGAAGGTCCTGACTGGCCCGCCGACCGCAAGCACCTGCGCGACGTCAGGCATCTGCGCGAGCACCTGCACAGGCACCGCCGCGAGGTGCCGGCTAAGCCTGCTCAGAAGGACTAGCGTCCCCCTCGGCCACCGCTGGCGCCCCAGACGCCCCAGACCGCCCAAGCGCCCCGTCGCCGTCCCCGCCCTGCGTCGCGACCTGGGCCCGCTCCGCGGCGCGATTGACAGCACCCTCGAGCTCGCTGAACAGCAGCTTCATGAACCCTCGCCCACGCTCGGTGCCCAGCTTGGGGGCCACCGCCTTTTTCAGGCCCTCAGGGACGAGGTCCAGTGGCAGCAGCAGCGGGACGAACAGGTAGACCGCGGGCGCCATGATCAGCGCCACCAGGGCGATCGCCACCGCGACCACGGAGAACTCCGCGAGGCCCGGGTCGCCCGGTGCGCCGCCGTCCCCCAGCCAGACCAGGCCGAGCAGCTCGGTGAGCGCGAGCAGCACGAACACGACCAGCCAGGCGATCGCGCCGACGATGGTGAGCAGCCGCCGCGCGACGTACAGGTGCGAGACCGCGGGGACGTCCTTGAAGTACGCGAGGACCTCGGCCGGGGACTTGTCCATGTCGAGCTCGTGCTCGGCGTGGTAGGCCGCGAACCGCCGCTCCCAGTCGGTGTCCGGGCGGCGCAGTCGCTCCCTGATCGCGCGTGCCTCCGCGCCCGCCGCGAGGGCGAGGATCGGCACCGTCACCGTGACGGCCGAGGCGAACGCTTCCGTCATCTGCACGGTACAAAGCCTCCCGCGCCGGACCGAACGGGTCAAACGCGTCCGCGGGAACCTACTACTACAGATCGTCGAACCCGAATACTGCGACAACCGCGCGCGGCCCATAGACTGCGTGCGTGAACACCGAGCCCGCCGTCGAGATCAGCGGAATGGTCAAGCGGTACGGGACCCTGACCGCCGTCGACGGGCTGACGCTCACCGCGCGCCGCGGCGAGGTGACGGCCATCCTCGGCCCGAACGGCGCGGGGAAGACCACGACGATCGAGGTCTGCGAGGGATACAGGAACGCCGACGGCGGCGCCGTGCGGGTTCTCGGGCTCGATCCCGCGCGCCAGGCCGGCGCGCTCCGCCCCCGCATCGGTGTCATGCTGCAGTCAGGGGGCATCCCGCCGTCCGTGCCCGCGGCCGAGTACCTCACGCTGCTCAGCCGGTTCCACGCCCGGCCGCTCGACCCGGCGTGGCTACTCGGCACCGTGGGCCTGACGGGGTCCGCGCGCACCCCGTACAAGCGGCTGTCCGGCGGGCAGCAGCAGCGCCTGTCGCTGGCCGCCGCGGTGATCGGCCGTCCCGAGCTCGTGTTCCTTGACGAGCCCACCGCCGGGATGGACCCGCAGGCCAGGCACGCGACCTGGGATCTCATCAGCCAGCTGCGCCTAGACGGTGTGAGCGTGATCCTCACCACGCACTTCATGGAAGAGGCCGAGCGGCTCGCGGACCACGTCGTGATCATCGACGCGGGCCGGGTCGTCGCCGAC
>Ga0335073_10006453_pt1 | contig 16475 bp, 11 predicted proteins | sample Lox_Sample_22_FD_207093 | JGI IMG/M metagenome (GOLD analysis project Ga0335073, IMG submission 207093) | Soil microbial communities from Loxahatchee National Wildlife Refuge, Florida, United States - Lox_Sample_2.2 | ecosystem: Environmental > Terrestrial > Soil > Wetlands | place: USA... | reverse complement strand
ATCTGGTTCAGCCATGGAAAAACCTGCGAATGACAATCCAGAGGAAGATCGAGCGACAGAGCCGGCCAGCGCGATTGTCGGAATCGAGTGGCTCGCCGGCCGCATGAGCGGGTCACCGGTCCAGGAGAGCGCGAAGCGGCTCGCGGATCTGGATGGGATTTTCCAGGATGCAGCCGCTTACCGCCGCATGGACCAACAGCAGGAGATCTACCGGGTGCGCTGGTGGCCGGCCGCCGCTGCCGGCGAAGAGGGAGGTCTGATCTGGGGAGTGACGATCCTGCAGCCGGGCAAGGTCGGCGGAGAATATTTCATGACGCACGGCCACTTCCATGCAAACCGGACCCGCGCCGAGTACTACACGGTTGTGCAGGGAGCGGGGCTGCTGATGCGGATGGACGAGCAGCGCACGACGTGGGGTGAAGCCATGGCGCCGGGAACGCTGCATTACATTCAGGGACGGCACGCACACCGGGTGGTCAATGTCGGCGAGGAGCCGCTGATCTTCTGGGCCTGCTGGGGCAGTGACGCCGGCTACGACTACGCTACGATTCGCGAGCGCGGCTTCGGCGCACGTGTGATCGAACAGGACGGCCGTCCGAAGCTCGTGTCCTATGAATGAGAGACCGGCGGTGCGCTTCGATTCGGGTCTCGATATCACGCTGCGGCCCGGCGAACTGAGCTTTGACTACGGCCCGGGTGTGCTGGGTCCCGCCCCGGAGATGCGCCGTCTCGCGGACATTCGCCTCAGCCTGCGGGATCCGCAGTGCGACGGTCCCGATCCGGTCTATGGCATCGCCATGGACGTGTGCCGACGCGGCGACGAGGCTGATTTGAAGAGACGGTATCTGCTCTTCGGCGTGGTGGTCTACGCCAGCGGACGCCTGGGCGACGAGCCGGTGCGCAGCCAGGGACACACCCACGCGCCGGCGCCGCACAGCGGATGGTCGACGCCGGAGCTCTTCGAGATCTGGGAGGGGCGCGCGATCGTCTATGCGCAGGAATCTGCCGGGGACGATCCCGGCCGCTGCATCGCCGTAGAGGCCGGCCCGGGCGATCAGGTGGTGGTTCCGCCAGGCTGGGCGCACTCGGTGATCAACGCGGACGAGGGCGCGCCCATGGTCTTTGGTGCGTGGTGCGAGCGCCAGTATCGATTCCTCTACGACAATGTGCGTGCCCATGGCGGGCTGGCGTGGTATCCGTTGTTCCGCGGCGGCCGCGTCGAGTGGCAGGCGAACCCGCGCTACACAAAATCGCCGCTCCGGGTGGGGGGTCCGAGGCACTATCCGGAACTGGGGCTCGATGCAAGACTCTCGATTTACCGGCAGTATCAGCGGAATCCTGAAGCCGTGCAGTGGATCTCCGATCCGGCGCGGCTGGCTTCGCTGTGGGCCACGCTGGAGCCGTGAGGAAGAGGATGAAGCCGATCAATCGACGCACATTTCTGGCCGGCGGAAGCGCAGCCGGCGTACTCGGGAGCCTGGAGTGGCCGTCAACGGTGCGGGGCAGCGGCCTCGAGGCCGGTGCGGCGGCTTCCGGGGAGCGCGTCGATTTTCGGTACGCGCCCGCCGACTTCCAGTCGACCATCTGCTTTCCCGACGACCCCGAGAAGACTGTCCTGGGGAAACGCGGCGATCTGCGCTACGACTTCCCTGCGGACATCTTTGCCGGCATCGATCAGTTCGGCACGATTGTCGAGTTTGGGCTTGCCGGCATGGGCCAGGAGGTCTGGCACAGCCAGAATATGGAGAGCGTCGGCGTTCCCATCGTGCACACCACGCTCGAACGCGCCGCGGCGACGGTGGAGCTGATCGCCTTTGCCACGCGCCGCGAAGGCGAGGGGCGGGTCGACAACGTGCTGATGGAAATTCGACCGAAATCCGGCACGGTCGCCGCCGCGCCGCTGGTCCGCATTCGCTCGTGCCGGCAATACCGGCTGGCGGCCGGTTCGGGAGCCGTGTCCAGCATCTTTCGCGAGAACGAACAGACGCCGTGGATGATCTCGATTCCCGTGAATGCCTTTCCCAGTCGCGGCGATCTGGGATGGCGGCTCGACGAGGGCGGCTACGAGTTGTATCTGGAGCACGGCACAGCTACCGCCGCCCAGCCGCTGCGATATTTCTTCCGCTTTCCACAGCAGGGGAGCACGGGAAAGCCGGACACGACGATTTCTCCCGACGCGCTTCTTGATGAAGTCCGCAGCTGGTGGCGCCAGTGGCACGCCTTCGAGTCGCCCGTCGACTGGTCATTGCCCGGCGTGAACGGCGACTTCCTCAGCGCCTGCGCGCGCAACATCCAGCAGGCGCGGGAGGTGAAGGACGGCATGCTGGTCTTCGAGGTCGGCCCCACCGTTTATCGCGGCATGTGGATCGTCGACGGCAACTTCCTCCTGGAGGCCGCTCGCTACCTCGGTTACGACGACGCCGCGGACAAAGGACTGCTTTCGGAGTGGGATCACCAGGTCTCCACCGGGCAGATCATTGCTTCCGCGGGCAAAGAGCACTGGAAAGACACCGCCATCGCGATGTTTACGCTGGTGCGCGCCTGCGAGCTGAAACAGGACTGGAGTCTGCTCCGCGGTCTCGCACCGAAGGTCGGTCAGGCTGTCGATTTCCTCATCGGTCTGCGCGATCAGGCGCGTCAGGGGAACTCTCCCAACGGAAAGTACGGCATTTTGGCGCCGGGATTTCCCGATGGGGGCATCGGCGGCGTGTGCTACGACTTCAGCAACACGCTGTGGGCGCTGGCCGGGCTCCGCGCTGTCGCGCGCGCGAATGAGAGGCTGAATCTGCCCGATCTGAAGCGCGCCGCCGGCTTTTATCAGCAGCTGCGCGCGGCCTTCGATCGCGCCGCGAGCGATCAGATGGTCACCGACCCGCGCGGATTTTCGTATCTGCCCATCCTCATGCGCGAAGACCCGCTCATGCACCAGAACGGGTGGGATCGTCCGCGCCCGCAGACGGCGCAGTGGGCTCTGTCGCAGACCATCTTTCCCGGCGAAGTTTTCCGCCGCGACGATCCGGTGGTGCGCGGGCACATTGCGCTGATGCAGGCCTGCACCCAGGAGGACATCCCCGCCGAGACGGGCTGGCTGCACCACGAAGGCGTCTGGAACTACAACGCCCCGTTTGTGGCCGAGGTCTATTTGTGGGCGGGGCTGCGTGACTGGGCGCACCGAACCTTCGCCGGATATCTCAATCACGCTTCGCCGCTGCATGCCTGGCGCGAGGAGCAGCCGCTGCAGACAGCATTGATCGGGATGCTCTGGGGCGACATGCCGCATAACTGGGCCAGCGCCGAGTGCATCCGGTACCTGCGACACATGCTGGTGCTCGAAGACGACGGCAGCCTGCGGCTGCTGGAAGGCGTCGTGCCGACGGATCTGACCGAGCGGCAGCCTTTTGCTCTGACCGAGACGCCAACGCGGTTCGGGCGCGTTTCGCTGACCCTGGAACCTGCGGGGAGCCGCGGATGGAAAGCGCACTTCGTCCGCCGTGGCGGCGTGGCACCGGAATCGGTCACGCTTCCGGCCAGCCTGCTGCCTGGCGTGGAGTTGCGCAATGTGGATGGAGCAGCCATGAGCAGAACAGGAAGCGCCGCAGTGGCTGTGGATCCGGGAGCAGAGGAGTGGACAGCAGCCTGGGACGTCTGAGCGCTCGGGCTTGACCTGGTTCGACGCCGGCTGGTCAGCTAGCTGCCGGCCGCCCTTCCTGCGCTGCCCTGCTGCGGAAGAGCGCGTCGCCCGCCGGTCTGCCCGAGGCGTGCCAGCACCGGATCGTCTCATACACCAGAACCGTCGTGTACGTGACCGCAATCCACACGAAGACGGCCTCAATGGGAAGGTTGTCCCATGCACGAATGTAGAGACCGACCATGGCGGTGGACTGATAGGACCACCAGCCGTAGGGAATGGCCAGCGTAACCTCCCAGAGCAGGCTGATCAGCAGCACCATGAACAGGGTGAGGCTGAGAGCGTGCCAGTTGATGACCTGATTCACCGCGCGGTACAGCGCCATGGAGGGCAGCAACGCGGTGAGCACCAGGAATGTGAGGTAGCCAGGAAAGCCCGGAGAACCGGGTAGTACCAGCCTGCGGTAAATGATGGCGCCGCCGATGAGTGCGACTGCCAGTACGAATGACGTGGCATGAAATCCGAGGAGGCGACCGAAACCAGTTCGCTGCGTGTCGTCTTCCGGAACAGCAAAGGCCCGCAGCCAATAGCCGTCGAGCCAGACGTAGATCGACAGCACGGCAAGAAAACCTGTGAGATAGAAGAGATACTCCTCAATCGGGACCGGATGGCCCAGCGCGGGCGCGGCAATCCGCAACGTGGCGCCGGGATTCGGAAACCGGAAGAAGAATTGTGCAAAGAAAAAATCCAGAGCGCCTCCCAGCGGAAAAAGGATTCCGGCCGTCAACCAGAAGGCTCTCCCGGATATCGGGATGTTTTTCCGAACACGGAACCAGAAGGCCACGGCAACGATGGGCGTTATGAAAATGAGCAGGCTGACTGCGTATCCGCGCGGCGACGGATTGCCCGCCAAAACCTCGTTCAGCGGCCGGAAAGCCGAGGATTTTACTGTGTGCAGGGTAAGCGCCGCGGGTACAGAGATCATGGCGATCATGGCAAGCACGATCCATGACCCTGCTCCGGATGGCTGGTCAGTCGTGGGAGTGCGCACGGCGAAGTCTCCGGGATCGGATGGAGGAAATATAGCTTTGCGAGAGAAGAGGAGCAACAAAATCCAATCCGCGCGCCGGATTGGCCGGAGTTATGGCGAGATGCACGGATTGACCTCGGCTGCTGCTGCTTACCTCCTCGGCCTCAGTTCGTCCAAGTGTTACAATCAGTAACGTTCGCGGAGCTTTTCCCCGTCGCCTGCGTAGATTCATCCATCCCTGCATCGGCATCCCTGGCTTCGAGGCAGCCCCTCATGCGCGACTTTCTCTCCGACCTGCGCTATGCCCTGCGCATGCTCATCGCCAACCCGGCTTTTTCGCTCACCGCCGTCGCCGCTCTCGCTCTCGGCATTGGAGCCAATACCGCCATCTTCACCGTCGTTGACAATGTGCTGCTGAAGCCGCTCACGTATCCGGAGCCGGACCGCATGGTCCAGGTCATGAACACCTTTCCCGACGGCAACAGCCCGGTCGGCTCCCCGGTGAACTTCAACACCTGGAGGGCCCAGACCTCTGTCCTCGAGGACGTCGCCGCCTACGACTTCGGCGGCCCGGGCTTCAACCTCACCGGCGCTGTTCCCGAGCAGGTCCACGGCATCCACGTGAGCGAGGCTTATTTCCGCCTCTTCGGCGCGCCGGTCATTCTCGGCCGCACCTTCACGGCCCAGGAAGACTCCCCCAACGGCGGCCATGTGGTGGTCATCAGCTATGGCTTCTGGCAGCGTAAATTTGGCGGCAACCCGCGCATCGTGGGCACCACCATCTCCCTCAGCAACGAGGCCTACACGATTGTCGGCGTCCTCAGAAAATCCTTCGTCATCGATCCGGCGGCCGATCTTTGGGTGCCCTTCCAGATCGATCCCAACAGCACGAATCTCGGCCACTATTTTCTCGTTGCCGGCCGCCTCAAGCCCGGCGTGACCCTCGCCCAGGCCAATGCTCAGCTCAAGCTCGCAGCCAACCAGTACCGCCGTCTGCATCCGGATGACCTCGGACCCAAAGACAGTTTCGGCGTCGAGCTTCTCCGCGACTCGGTTGTCGCCGGCGCTCGCAAATCCCTCTTCATCCTTCTGGGAGCCGTCAGCTTTGTCCTCCTCATCGCCTGCGCCAACGTCGCGAACCTGCTTCTGGTCCGCGCCACCGGCCGCAAACGCGAATTCGCCATCCGCGCTGCGATGGGTGCGGGGCGGCTGCGTATCATCCGCCAGCTGCTGACTGAGAGCATCGTTCTCTCACTGGCCGGCGGCATCCTTGGCCTCATCCTCGGATTCGCGGGAGTTCGCGCGCTGCTCGCCATCAGTCCCGCCGGGCTGCCTCGCATCGGCGAGCACGGCGCAGCGATCGGCATCGACTGGCGCGTGCTGGCCTTCACCCTGGGAATCTCCGTAGTGACGGGCATCCTCTTCGGTCTCTTTCCGGCGATCGGCGTCTCCCGCACCGACCTCAACTCGACGCTGAAAGAAAGCAGCAACCGCTCGGGCACCGGACTGCGCCATAACAAAGCCCGCTCCCTGCTCGTGATCAGCGAGGTCTCCCTGGCGCTCGTGCTCCTCATCGGAGCGGCGCTCCTGATCCGCACCTTCCTCGCTCTGCGCGACGTCAACCCTGGCTTCGATCCCCGCCACGTTCTTACGCTCGAGATGTCCCTCACCGGCGATCAGTACAAGAAGACCGCCGGCGTAGCCCAGGTTTCTCACCATGGCCGCGAGCGCCTCAACGCGATCCCCGGGGTCGAGGTTTCCGCCTTCACCTGCTGTCTGCCTCTCGAAGGCGGCTATGGTCTGCCCTTCAACATCATTGGCCGCCCGCCCGAAGGTAAATCCCCTTACAACGGCGGAGCCGGCTGGATGAGCGCGTCCCCCGGCTATTTCTCCGTGTTCCACATTCCCATCCTGCGCGGCCGCGACTTTACCGAGCAGGACACCGGGTCGGCGCCGCTGGTTGTGCTCATTAACCAAACCATGGCCAAAGAGTACTGGCCCAAAGGCGACCCCGTCGGCCAGCAGATCCTCATCGGCAAGGGAGTGGGCCCGCAATTTGCTGAGGGCCCGCGCCAGATCATCGGCGTCGTTGGGGACATCCGCGACGGCGGACTCAACGAAGACCCTCGACCTCTCATGATCGTGCCTGTCGCTCAGGTGACCGACGGCATGACCGCGCTCAACTCCAATATCGGCCCGATGGTATGGCTGGTCCGCACTCACGGCGACCCCAGTCAGTACATCTCTGCCGTCACGGAGCAACTCCGCCAGGCCAGCGGCGGGTTTCCCGTCGCCCGCGTCCGTCCCATGACCGAGGTGGTCAGTCAGTCGACCGCCAGTCAGGACTTCAACATGCTGCTGCTCTCCATCTTCGGAGCCGCCGCCCTCGTTCTTGCCGCCATCGGCATTTACGGGCTGATGGCCTACTCTGTCCAGCAGCGCACCCAGGAGATCGGCATTCGCATGGCTCTTGGGGCCGACCGCGCGCGGATCCGGAAACTTGTCGTCTGGAACGGCATGCGTCTTGCCCTCATCGGCATCGTCATTGGGATCGGGGCTGCCTTTGGCCTCACCCGCTTCATCGCCAGCTTTCTCTACGGCGTCAAGTCCTGGGATCCGCTCGCATTCGCCGCTGTCCCCGTTGTGCTCTGCCTTGTCGCACTGTTTGCAGTCTGGATGCCTGCCGGCCGCGCTTCTCGCCTCGATCCTCAGCAGGCGCTGCGGATCGAGTGATGTCCAGCTCGATTCAGGCTCGACAAAACCGGCAGGAGCAGGGGACGGACTGATCTGGAGGCGCATCGAGACCGGAAGGCTCTCGACTCGCCGTGAAACTAAGAGAACAGGGCTGATTTTCGGGGTTTTGCCGGGAAAGCTGGCGGAGAGAGGGGGATTCGAACCCCCGATAGAGCTTTTCAACCCTATAACGGTTTAGCAAACCGCCGCCTTCAGCCTCTCGGCCATCTCTCCGGCTCGGTTGTGGACAGTATATAGGAACAGCATGCGGGGTACAGGGATTCTCCGCCGGGATCAGAGAACGGTGGTCTGGCCGGGTAGCGCGGAGGGCGAAGGATGCATCCCACCTCAAGTGGCTTTTTCGGCCACCTGTTTCAGCAGAGAGGAAACTATGACGGTTCAAAACCAGAGCGGCGCGGACGATCGCATCGTAGTAGGGTACTTTTCCGATGGCGCGGATGCATATCGGGCCATCAATGAGCTGATCGACGAGGGGTTTCGCGCGTCGGAGATTGGCGCAGCTTTTCGCGCCTCGCTGGCCGAAGCGGGGCGGCTGGAGAAGCCGGCCGCGATTGGCGGCGTGCAGGAACGCGAGCAGCGGAATCCGGCCACAACGGGCTCTGTGGGCGGCGTGGCCTCGCACGACGAGGCGGTGACGCCGGCCGGTCTCGCTCCAGGCTCGGGGAATGCGTTTCCGGCGCCGGCAGGTCCGGGGCCGATTCCCGGCGCAGAGATTCCGTCGACGCTGCGGCATGAACTCCCCCACGATCTGCCGACCGAGGCTGAGGTTGCGGCGAGCAGTGTGCGCCAGCAGGAGCGGAGACCTCGCGAAGAGAGCTGGAGGCGCCGGATGGGTCAGATCTTCAGCGAAGGCTCGGAAGGCAGCAGCCGGCGGTCGACGAGCGGGTCCGGCATGAAGTTCGGAACCGGCGAAGGACACCTGTTTGCCGATGGCCGTTACTCGGAACCCGCATTCGAGAATTCATTTGTCGGGATGGGACTGGGGGCGAGCGAAGCGCGCAGCCTGAGCGGCGAACTGGCTCGCGGCGGCGCCGTGGTATCGGTGACGCCGAGCGACCGTGCATCCCTGGCAGAGGCCATCATCGAACGCAACCACGGGCGCATCCGGTTTGAGCAGCAGGTGCGCCGCGCGGAGGTTTCTGAGGATCCGCGCGTGGAGCTCTACGGGCGGATGCGGAACTACTACCGCGAGGAAGGCGATCTGCGCAAGGCCTCGTGAAGCCGAGAGCAGGAAAGCCGAGACGCCACCGGAGAAACCGGTGGCGTTTCTTCTTGCGCGGACAGGAACGCGGATGTAGATTCGGGTTTTCGTTTCCCTGACAACGAGGATTTCCATCGGACGCATGAAGCAGCGCGGGATGCGGCTGCTGCCCCTTGTGGCGGCGACGTTCTTCATGGTGTCGGGCGGCCCGTACGGCATTGAAGACATCCTGGGCGCGGGATACATGAAGGGGCTGATCCTGCTGGTTACGGTGCCGTTCGTGTGGAGCCTGCCGACGGCGCTGATGATCGGCGAGCTGGCCAGCGCGCTGCCGGAAGAGGGCGGCTTCTACGTGTGGGTGCGGCGGGCGCTGGGACCGTTCTGGGGATACCAGGAGGCGTGGCTATCGCTGGCGGCCAGCATCTTCGACATGGCGATTTATCCCACCCTGTTCGTCCTGTATCTGGGCACGCTGGCCCCGGCCTGGACCGCGGGCTGGCATGGGACGGCGTGGGAGCTGGGACTGATTGCGCTGTGCTGCGGGTGGAATCTGCTGGGCGCGCCGGCGGTGGGTGACGGATCGGTGGGGCTGGCATTGCTGCTGCTCTCGCCCTTTGCGGTGCTGGTGGTGGCAGCGCTGTGGCACGGGGCGCATCTGGCGGGCCATCGTGCCTGGCCGGCAGCCGAGGGAAGCCTGAGCACGGCCCTGCTGGTGGCGATGTGGAACTACATGGGGTGGGATAACGCTTCGACGGTGGCCCAGGAAGTGGACCATCCCCAGCGCAATTATCCGCGCGCCATGCTGATGACCATTACCGCGGGCGTGCTGGTCTACGTGATTCCGCTGGCGGCGATGGCGTGGGCGGGGATTGCCCCGGACCGCTTCCGCACCGGGTCCTGGGAAAACGTGGCGGCGAGCTTGTCGGGACAATGGCTGGCGGCTGCGATTGTGATCGGCGGGACATTGATGGCCGCAGGGATGTTCAACGCGCTGATGATGTCGTACGCGCGGCTGCCGCTGGTGCTCGCCGAAGACGGGTTGCTGCCGCGGGCGCTGGCCCGGAAAAACCACCGGGGCGTGCCCTGGGTTGCGCTGCTGGCCTGCGCCGCGGGGTGGGGGCTGGTGCTGCACTTCAGCTTCGAGAGGCTCATCTCGCTGGACATCATGCTCTACGGAGCGAGCCTGATCCTCGAATTTTTGGCTCTGGTGGTGCTGCGCGTGCGCGAACCGCAGCTGGAGCGGCCCTTCCGCGCCGGCAGCTTCGCCTTCGTCTGCCTCATCAGCGTGGCGCCCACGGTGCTGCTGATCTATGCGGCGGTGGTGTCGCGGGGGGAACGCCTAGCGGGTATGCCGGCGCTGCTCTTTGGAGCGCTGGTCGCCGGGGCAGGCCCGCTCTTCTTTTGGTTGTCGAAGATGTTATGGTCGCGCCCCCAGCCGGAGCCGGTGGGCGCGGACTGAGGCTTTACCGCTTCGCCCCGGCTTCGATCAGCTTGCTCTCGCGCAGCTTACCTTCGCGCGCATCGGTGTAATTCCGGACCGCATACATCACGCGATCGCGCGCATGTCCGGCGTCCTGCCAGCCTTTGATCTCGACGCGCTTGCCCTCGAGGTCCTTATAAATCGAGAAGAAGTGCGTGATTTCCTTCAGCATGTGGGGATAGATCTCGGAATAGTTCCAAACGTCGGCGTAGCGGGGGTTGTTGCGGCCGACGGCGAGGACTTTCTCATCGAGGACCCCCTGATCGAGCATCTGCAGCAGGCCAATGGGGCGCACCTGCATGACGCAGCCGGGAAAGCTGGGGGCGTCCACCAGCACGAGGACGTCGAGGGGGTCGCCGTCGTCGGAAAGCGTTGAGGGGACAAAGCCGTAGTCGCCGGGATAATGGACAGGCGAGTAGAGATTGCGGTCGAGGCGAAAGACGTGGAGCTGCTTGTCGTATTCGTACTTGTTGATGCCCTCCGCCGGGATCTCGATCACGACGTTGAACACTTCAGGGGCCTTGTCGCCCACAGGCAATTCGAGATAATTCGTCATACTCTTCCAGTATCGCTTAGATTGCAGGGATGCGGGACGGGCCGGGGCGGAGCGAGGCGGGGACCGGCCTGGATTTATAATCGGGCACAATGAAGGCCCATGTCTACGTCACGCTGAAGAAAACCGTTCTCGACCCGCAGGGGCAGGCGATCCACCACGCGCTTCGTAAGATGCGGTACGAGGGCATTGCAGACGTGCGCCAGGGCAAGCACTTCGAGCTGACCCTGGACGACGGGATTGCGGAGGCGGCGGCGCGTGCGGAAGTGGAGCGGATCGCGCGCGAGGTGCTCACCAACCCGGTGATTGAAGAATTTTCTTTCCACATCGAGTAGTTCCGCTGCAAAAATGATCTGCGGGCCGCGGCGCGGCGGCTCCAGGTGGGTTGTCTCTTTCTCATCGCAAAGGGCAAGCGGAGAACACTATGTGCGGCATTGTGGGATACGTCGGCAACAAGAAGGAAGTGGTCTCGGTGATCGTGGAGGGGCTGCGGCGGCTGGAGTACCGCGGCTACGATTCGGCCGGTATTGCGGTGGGCGGGAACGGCGACGGCCTGCAGCTGCGGCGCGCGGCGGGCAAGCTGCGGCGGCTGGAAGAGGTGATCCGCGAGCAGCCCATCCAGGGGACGTTCGGCATCGGGCATACGCGGTGGGCGACCCACGGGCGTCCGACGGAAGAAAACGCCCACCCGCACCGCGACTGCAGCGGGCGGCTGGTGGTAGTGCACAACGGCATCGTGGAGAACTACCTCGCGCTGAAGCAGGAGCTGGTGGCGAAGGGGCACAAGTTCGTCACCGAGACGGATACAGAAATCATCGCCCACCTGATCGAACAGGAAATGGCCGGGGCGAGCCAGAGCGGCAGGGCGACTCCGCTGGAGGAGGCGGTGCGGCGCACCGTGCACCGGCTCTCCGGAGCATTCGCGATCAGCGTCCTGTCGGCCGACGATCCGGACAAGATTGTGGCGGCGCGTAGTGGCCCCCCGGTCATCGTAGGGGTGGGCGACGGCGAGTACTTCGTGGCCTCCGACGTGCCCGGAATCCTGCACCACACGCGCGATCTGTATTTTCTTGCCGACGGCGACATGGCCGTGCTGACCCGCGCCGGGGTGGCGCTGACCGACTTCGAGGGCGCTCCGATTTCGCGGCCGCTGCAGCGCATCCAGTGGGATCCGATCCAGGCGGAAAAGGGCGGCTACAAGCATTTCATGCTGAAGGAAATCTTCGAGCAGCCGCGCTCGATTCGAGACACCACGCTGGGGCGCATTTCGCTCGATACCGGCAAGGTGTTTCTGGCGGAGATGAAGATTCCCGATGAGACGCTTCGTCAGGCCACCAGCCTCTCCATTGCGGCCTGCGGAACCAGCTGGCATGCGGCGACGGCCGGGAAATTCATGATCGAGCGCCTGGCGCGGGTTCCGGTGGAAGTGGATTACGCGAGCGAGTTTCGCTACCGCGATCCGATCCTCGACGAGAAGACGATCGGGATGCTGATCACGCAGTCCGGCGAGACCGCGGACACGCTGGCGGCGCAGCGGGAGATGATCGCCAAGGGCGTACCGACGGTGGCGGTTTGCAACGTCGTGGGATCCATGGTGACGCGCGAGGCGCAGGGGACGATTTATACGCATGCCGGGCCGGAGATCGGCGTGGCCTCGACCAAGGCGTTTACGGCTCAGCTGGTGGCGCTGTTTCTGTTTGCCGTACATCTTGCGCAGGTGCGCGGCAGCATCGGCGAGTCAGAAAGCCGGACGCTGCTGGAGGCGCTGAATCTGCTGCCCGGCAAGGTGGAGGAGATTCTTCGGACCTGCGACGACGCGTGCGAGCCGCTAGCCAGGCTCTATTCGAACGCCCGCGATTTTCTATTTCTCGGTCGCGGCATCCATTACCCGATTGCCCTGGAAGGCGCGCTCAAGCTGAAGGAGATTTCCTACATCCACGCCGAGGGCTATCCGGCAGGCGAGATGAAGCATGGGCCGAACGCGCTCATCGACGAAACGCTGCCGGTGGTCGTGCTGGCCACCCGCGACGAGACGCATCGCGATTCCGTGCAGCGCTATGAGAAGACGCTCTCCAACATCCAGGAAGTTACCGCGCGCTCGGGCAAGGTGATCGCGGTTGCGACCCAGGGCGACGAGCACATTGGGCAGCTGGTGGATCACGTGCTGTTTGTCCCGAGCGCCCCCGAACTGCTGCTGCCTGTGCTGGACGTGGTGCCGCTGCAGCTGCTGGCGTATCACATCGCGGTGCGGCGCGGCTGCGACGTGGACCAGCCGCGGAACCTCGCCAAATCCGTGACCGTGGAATAGCAAGGCGGGGACTCGGAAGTTCAGCCGGTAAACGGGGCGGCGTGCGCCGAGGCAGGCTAGCAGATCCCCTGCGCACGCATTCCAATGCGGCTTTCGAGGAAGCTTACTCGCGCCAGCAGGCCGTCGAGCATGAAATCAACCCATCCTTCTTCAACGATCGATGGGGACAGATCCTGTCGACGCGTCAGAAGGGCATGGTATTGAGCCCGGCCACTGAGCACGGCCGCGTGCAGATACAGGCGGTAGTCTCGCGTGTCCAGACTATCGAGGCTCGATGCCAGGTCAGCGCAGTCAAGGACGAACTGCTGGACGGCAGAAAGGGGAGACGGGAACTGCATGGGCACCTCGGCACCTCCGGGGAGCGCTCCGTCTGTGACGGGAGCTACCGCTCTGGAAGGTAGTGAGGGGAGGGCCGCGTTCGTATCAGAGGCTGCGAAGAAAATTCTGCTGCGTGGCCGGAGCGGCGAAGGCAGTTAACTGCCGGTATAGAGCTGGAAGGACGCCCAGAAAAATGGACGCTGAAACCGGCCATGGAGGAGCAGCAGCTTGGCGCGGTGCAGGGCCGTCCGCGGCGGCAGACCATCCTGGATTCCCTGATAGACGGCATCCATCAGCTGCGGCGTTGATGCGTCGCTGACCTCCCAGAGCGCACCGATCACGCTGTGGGCGCCCGCATAGAGGAATGCCCAGGAAAGGCCCACGAGTCCCTCACCTGCAAAGGCGCGCATGCCGCCTCCATAGCAGGCGGCAATCGTCACCAGGCGAGCGTGAATGGGGTGATGCATGATGTCGCGGGCGTGGAGACGGAAGGAATCGCCGTTTCCCTGCATGCCGGAGAGGATGATCGCCGAATCCATCGGGTCGGTGCGGCTGGCAACGCCGTGGGCGACAAAGTCGATATAGGTGAATCGCTGTGGCGCCGATTGCAGATAGGAGCGGGGGGTCGCCTGCTGACCCTCGAAGATCGTCTCCCGCTGGGGTGAAAAATGCCTGCGGATCTGGCGCATTTCGAACCCTGCATTCGCCAGCTCGGGATAATCCGGCCCGGGAGAAGTGGCGTTTCCGATCAGGAGAAGGTTAAGGGGTCCGCTTTCGGCGGGTTGCGATGAGGCGAGCAGCAGGAGCGATGGGGCCGAGACGATGTTCGCGTCTTCAATCCAGTAGTGCGGGGATGACTGGGATACGATAAGGGTTTCAAAATTGAGCGCGCTGAGCGCTCCATCGCAGAGAATGTCGACATTTCCGCCCGAAGGGAGCCATTGCTGCGCGGGCGCAACGAGGATGCGGTAGAGACCCAGGCCGTCCTCGTTGGCGGGCGCGATGGGATCTTCGGGGCCTTGCAGGGCCTGCCGATAGCGTGCGACTCGGCGCGCGATTTCCGCCTCCGGGGGCAGCTGGACGACAGCTGTTTTTGCGCGGGTAATTACCCATAGCCAGGACTGCCGTTCGCCGAGCCAGTAAAAGAGCAGAGTTGCTCCGGCACGAGCGGCGATGGCGCCGGGATGAAATGAGGCAGGGTGGAGAGACGGATGAGCTGGACTTAGGCCGAGACCCTGGGCGAGCGTGCGCGCGCGGCTTTGGTCGGCAGCGGCGAGCGCCTCCTCGGTTTTCCCCTGGGAAATGAGGAGGCGGATGTAGTCGTCGTAGATCGGCGTTGCATTGGCGAAGTAGGGAAGCTTCGAGTCCTCGTTCTGGATCTCCGCGCGCGCCGATTCGAATGTGGCCAGGGCTGCGGCGTACATTTTCAGCGCGTCGCCGGTGCGACCTTCGGATTCGAAAAGCCGAGCGAGTTCGTGCTCGGCGCCGAGACGCATGGTGATCTGGCTGGACTGATCGGTTTCGACTTGGCGCAGGAGGGCTTCGGCCTGCTGTTCCTGACCGCGCGCGGCGGCGATGCGGCCGCGCGCGAGCGTCACATCGAGGACATCGAGACGATTTCCGGAGGCAGCGACGAGGGGATCGAGCTGGCGGAGATAAGCGTCAGCTTGACTGAGCTCGCCGAGCTGGATGGAGGCATGGGCGAGATCCTCGAGGCAATTGACGATTTCCACGCTGCTGCCGATGGCTCTGGCGATTTGGAGGGCCTGGCGGTAGGCTGCTTCAGCCTGCAGCCAGTTGTGGTCGTCCTGATAGACGTATCCGCTGGTAGTGAGCCAGTTGATCGTATCGTCCGTGTCGCCGAGCGCAACGGCCCGTGACTCGGCGTTCTGGAAGAGCGCCAGGGCACGCTCGCGATCGCCAAGGCTGTAATAGGCCCAGCCTAAATTGCCGGCATTTTCGAGAAGGATGTCTTCGGCGCCCAGGGGTTCGGCCGCGCGATCGGAGGCGTTCAGCCAGTCAATTGCTTCGTCGAAGTGCTCTTCACGCAGGCAGGTCCCTGCCAGATTCATCAGCGCAGCCGCTTCCTCAAAGCGATCCTGGAAGTTGCGGGCCACGGAGAGCTCGCGCAGGTAGAAACCATAGGCTGCTGCGTTATCGCCTCGTCTGGCCTCCAGGGTCGCGTGGGCGTTGAGGACATGACCGCAGACCGGACGATCCATCGAAGCACAGAGAGCGTCTGCGGCGGCCAGACTCTGTGCTGCTTCGCCGCCACGCCGAAGATGAATCTGCGCCGCAGCGAGGAGCGACAATCTTCGCACGCGGTCGTCATCATCGGCAGAGGGTGGAAGCGCGGGGTCGAGGATACGTACCACTTCCCGGCTTCGCCCGCGCCATGCCGCCGATTCGGCCTCAAGGATCCTGAATCTCGTCGCCCACTCGGGGTTGACGCTCCGATACCTTTCCGCCCATTCTCCGGCAACGTCCTGGCTTGCCGCGAGATGTCCGTGCTCAAACAGCAGGCGCGTCTGCGCAAACTGCTCCGGCGGAGAAGCCATGCAATCGCCGGTAGTCGCCAGAACGACCAGCGAGATCGGGATCCAGACTAGCCAGTTTCTTTGGTTCCACCGTTGGTGATGGTGTTGCCCCCCGACGCCGAGCCATTGGCAATGCAGCCCATCTTCGCCTCGATCATCGTCAGGCGAATCAACGTGCTGACGGTGCCCGTTGCCGGTTCCGGGATCTCGACCAGGCGCACGGTCGCGAGATAAACCCTGCCGAAGTGAGGAACGTCGATGACGTGGCCAAAGGTCCGCCCAGGGTAAGAACCCTCCGCGCGTTGGACCAGCGAGCATTCGATCGGCTCCTGGGGACCTGGATTCGATGGAACTCGATTGTATCGTTCGGCAATCTCGGCGGGAAGGTTCGATTGGCGGCGGATGTCGTCGTACTGGGCAGCGACACGCTCGCGCAGACCGTTGCTTTTTGACCAGGGATCATCGTTCCCAGGCTTCGCTCCGAAGAACTCCAGGTCGAGGTCGAGGCGTACGGGGTGGCCGGCGATGCGGAGATTGTCGAAGCGCGTGCCGAGGAAGGTGACTTCGGGGATGCATCCGTCAAGGGGGTGCTCGGCGGAGACCTGCGCGACGACGCGATCCGCGGTGACCACGTCGAGGATGTTGAAGTCCTCGAGAACTGCGGTG
>Ga0335073_10006452_pt1 | contig 16476 bp, 25 predicted proteins | sample Lox_Sample_22_FD_207093 | JGI IMG/M metagenome (GOLD analysis project Ga0335073, IMG submission 207093) | Soil microbial communities from Loxahatchee National Wildlife Refuge, Florida, United States - Lox_Sample_2.2 | ecosystem: Environmental > Terrestrial > Soil > Wetlands | place: USA... | reverse complement strand
CACTCCACCAACAATCACGGGGACTATATCCATCGTAGCCACGCCTACAGCTCAGGTTGCCCCGTCCGTGGTTTCTCCTACTGCAACCTCAAATTCGGTTCAAATGGAAGTATCCTGGAAAGTTCTCGCGGGATTATTTTGGTCGTTCTTCATCTTTGTCGACCTTTTGTAGTGATTATTTTGAAATTGCTCGAAGAAGCCCTCATCTCACCGTGCATGAAATGGACATCTGGCTCCTGTGTGGGTTCTCTGGCGACAGTCCTTTCTCGTTCTTTTGAATTATTTTCATAACCACGGAAACAAGTGTGTCGCATTTCCTAATCTCCATTCTCGAAACCAGTGAAGGTCATGCAACATGCGTGTGCCTTTGATGTCCAAATAATTGAAGCGGAAGTTGTGGGTAGTAGATCTGGAATCTCTTCGCCCTTTTTGAGAATCTTTCAATTGAAGATTACAGGAATACGATTCGAGACTCCGGAGACAATGGATGGACTTTCAGTTTGATTGAAACAATGCATGTTAGAGTATTGATAATAGCTTCCCAAACAGTCCCTCAACTGTCTTTCATCTCAAAGGATGGTCCGAAACTATTCCCTCCTTCCACTCCAGGACCTTGATCTGCAGCTGGAGATACATCGTTTCTGCCGTTAAAACCCCCATTCTTAATCACTTCCAGGACTGCCAAGCCGAGAGAGACCCCAAACATCAACCTATCCGTTAGTGATAGTTCTCCCGTGTTGATTTGAACCAAATGATGACTTCAAAAGCCAAAAGAGCCGCTGGCATGGTACAACTGATAGTGTACAACACTCCGATGTCGTGTTTGCAGGCAGAAGAGAGTGTACCAGAGTGCACCTGATCGAGATGAGCCGCCTCCAACCCAAAACTAAGAAAGAGATAAGTTGATTTTGAAGTATTAGGTACGCTGTGAGGAAGAAGAGCCAGTTGAGGAAATACACAATAACTACCCATAGTTAGTATGAGCCAGATAATTATTTACCATCCACAAATGCAAAGGCCCTTCCCATCCGTTCAGAAACAAATAGTCCGATTAAAGTGACAAATCCAAAGAGTCCCTACCCCATTAGCGGGAACATTCATTCAATGAACAGCAAATAGCGTAAAGTTCACCCACGGTTGTGGGCCGATGACAGTATAAGCGGTACAAACACCATCGATTGTGATGCAATCTCCTACGTTCTCTCCGATTAATGCCTCCTCCGCGATCGCAAGGATAAACACTTGAATTAGTCTCAGTCGTTGAAATAACTTGGAATTATACGAAGAGTCACCAAGAAGAGCTGGACTGCCTTGAAGATATTCAGAAGTTGAGTACTAATATTCAACATGATGTTTGATTGCAAGTTGCGTCTGCCGTCAGGAAGGGGGTCTCTCATTATAATCTAGTTTCGCAACGCTTTTCGCATTACGCTTTGCCACCGGCGCATCTTCCGCTTTAATAAATAGGCGGAACGATAAATAAGCAATTGTACGCGAGGATTATCCCTTCTCATTGGCTTGCATTGGAAAGTTTCCTCTCTCTTAGATGCAAAACTCAATGCACAATCCCGTTACCGGCAACTTTGTTTTCCGTGGGAGTCTTTTCCAGATGTATGTTGCCGGGCCTTCTCGTGTGGTGCCCCTGCCTTTCCGCTCGGCGCGTTATTCTGATTGGGGGAGTGGGTTTTCGGTGCAGGCCACTTTACCAGCAATTACCTCAAATCACTCTTTTGTCGCGCTATACCCAAAAGTCTTGTCCTCTTGGCGACAGATGATGCATATGTGACAACAAGTTTATGAGTCTACACTACCAAGGAATGAATATAAAAAGACTGTCCGTTGCTAATCGCGGATGTATAACCTTTTCCGGGAGAACGCGCAAATCACGAAATCTTCAGCCCCATGACCTCCCCCCCTTGAACAACGAAGAGTTTCGGCAACGCCTCGTTTTCTCCGACGACGGAACTGCAATCAGTTATAGAACCATCGGAGCTGGGATGCCATTGGTGATTATTCCCGGTTCATTGGGAATGGCCATCGACTACGAAGAATTTGCTCGACAGCTGTCCGGGCCATTCACAGTTCACGTGGTGGATCGCAGGGGACGAGAAAGCGGCATTCAGGGCGACAATTATAGTGTGGAAAAGGAATCCGAAGACATTCAAGCTGTTTGCACTGCCACCAATGCGACATGCTTGTTCGGTCACAGTTATGGAGGATTCGTCGCTCTCGAAATTGCGTTTCGCGATTCCCGATTTACGAAAATAGCCTTATGCGAACCAGGGTTGTCGGTCGATGGTTCGATCAACGTGGACTGGGCTCCACAATGTCAGGCGGAACTCGATCAGGGAAAGTATAGCGATGCACTCGTCACCTTCATTCATGGTCTAACACCCCCTCACGCATTCTTCCTCGATGGTTATTTCGAATAATCATATGGTTGATAATGAAGCCAGAAGTATTACAACGAAAATACTCCCTCCTCCATTCTACGATTCCAGAACATGCCGAATTGGTTCGTCTCAATAATACTTATCCTCGATATCGTGACATCGCGGCAAAAGTCCTTCTTCTTGTCGGCAAGGAGATTGAGCCATCGAACCCCGGAGGATTCGCGTCAACTAAATTATCGCCCCAACTTCAAGACGTTACTTATACTCGCTTCCCACGTTTGGATCACTTGGGCCCAGAGAAAAGTCCGGAGGAAGTTGCACAAGTGGCCGCGCAGTTCTTAGCTATGTAGCATCTTTTCGACTAACAGGAAGAAGCGGAATGGAATTTGTGAAATGAATATGATTCCAACTATTTGTAGAGCGGAGGTCGACCTACCGGACATATTGTACGATACCTCCATGTATCTCGTTATAGTTGCTACTTTCATTAATATTGATCATATGATTGAGGAGATGTTTTACTAAAATCCCCGAGAACAAGTTGTCATGCGACGAGATTTTTGAACCGGCATATAATTTCTGCCAGGTTTTTCTAATTTCTAACTCACGACGATTATGAAGTTTCACCCTGCATCGAAATTGCAGACGGTTCCTACTGAATTGAATGGGGCCCATCAATGCCAATATATTCATTTCATCAACTCAAGCGCGTTCAAGCTTGTAGACGGCAAAACCACAGGCTGGGGCGGATTATGTCATTTCGACGAAGATGACAATGTCATTGCAGTATATGTCGGCGGTCTCCATGAGAACGAAGCTCAAGGGGAAGGTCAATTGCATATCAAAGCCGAAAACTTTTCGTATATCGGCGGATGGCGCGATAACGTGGCCTCGGGATGGGGAAAGTGGTGCGATTCGTGGACCGAAGAATGGCCGGAAGGGTCAATGTGTTACAAAGTGGTGACCCGAGTCCCAAAGACCATGACCTATGTGGGAGGGTTCGAAGACGGGTATTTTCACGGGTACGGAGAATTGACGTGGGAAAATGGAGCAAATTATAAAGGGTCGTGGAAGGAGGGCAGGCGAGATGGGTGCGGTATTTATATCAACAAAGAAGGTACCGATGCGTATTATTGGACAGTTTCTCTGCCCAGTAACTGCAATCCTTCGGAGGATGACGAGTCGGATGAATACAAGAACGAACATAAACTCAGACTGGCGGCCGAAAAAAAGCTGAAAAAGGAGAAGGAAAAGGAGAAAGAGGAGGAAACCAAGCGCAAAGAGGAGCATCGCAGGAGATTGGAGAAGCAACATGAGCTTGAGAAAAAGCAGAAAGAGTTGGATGACGAAATCCAAAAATTTTCCAATGAGCAATTGGCGAGGGAACGTGCGGAGATGACACTCCAAATAAAGGAACAGCAAGGTTATTGTCACATCTTTTAGGATATTCAAAATACCGCAAAAGGCTGAACAATAATATCAAATTTTGAACGAGTCTCGAATCGATCTGTGAAGGTGTGCGTGATAATTCCAGTCCAATTCCTCAACAAATATCCGACGCCATTTTAATGGTAGCCCCATTTTAATGGCAGAAGACTCTACATATGGCCGGCAATGGACCTTGGCTGATAAAGCTCGTCCAGATACTTCTTTTCGTCGGATGTCAGTTCAACGTCAACAGCCGCAACGGCTTCGTCGATTCGCTTCTTTGAGCTCAAACCCACGATAGCTCCGGAGACAACTACTGTTACCACCTATATCACAGTGTATAAAACCATCGTTAGCCAAAACCCATGCAGTCGCGATTTGCGCCATGGTGACGCCTTTCTTCTTTGCGAGTTCTTCAACACGCTTCACAATATCCCTTCCAAAAGCGTCGAATTCTTTCGATTCTAACATGCCTTTCACGAAGTTGTCTTGAGATCGCTTGGTCTCCTCTTCGGGGGGTCGTGCAAGAATGCCGCCCGCAAGTGGCCACCATGGGATACACCTACTATTAGCTCAAGAGATAGAGCAACTACCCAACTCCCAATTCTTTACAAGCGGGGATCATTTCTCTCTCCTCTTCGCGATAGATCAAGCTGTATTGATTTTGCATGGCGATAAACTTTGTCCAACCATTTTTGTCGGCGACATTCTGAAGTCCGATGAATTGATAGGCAAACATCGAAGACGCACCAAGATAACGGACTTTGCCCATGGTCACGAGATCAAATATCAGCATTCTTTTCCATTAAATCCCTTACCATGGAGCGCCTTCATGGTTTCTTCGCGAGGAGTATCGTAATCGTATCGATGGATTTGAAGAACATCGATATAATCGAGTCCCAACCTATCCAAACTTGCCTCAACCGCCTCGAAAATGTGCTTGCGACTCAAACCTACGAATAAGGACACGTTGTGGACAACAACCATACCGCGTTTATTGATGTATTCCTTGGTCTTGCCAGTATTTGGGTCAAGAACATGTCCGCCCAAAGGATCATCATTGACAATGCCAAAACATTTGGTCAAGATAACGAGCTTCTCGCGGGGAATCTTGTACTTCTTAATGGCTTTCCCCACAATGATTTCGGAGATGCCCTGGCAGTTAACACGCCTAGGATTGAACACCAATTACGTTAGAATAGACATCAGCGGTATCCCATGTCTGGATTCCCGCATCCCAGGCAGCCTTGAGCAGCGGGAGGGACTCCTCCTCGTTCAAAACCCATTTTCCCCATGTGTCGGTCCCATAGGACATGCACCCAAGGACTATATTGGTACTGAGTATTGAAGAGGAACTTACTGATGCGGGATACCTTCAAGCCACTATTCCCCAATCGCGTATATTTCATAACTCCAGCCATTGTATGTTATCAGCAAACGATGAATGTGTTGAGAAGAGAAGAACCGGGAACGTTGAAGGAAAGTGCCGCTGCGGGGAGAGGCGGCCAACCACCGAAACTTTAGCACTGCTGGAAGCGCCACAATTACCACCAACATTTCCCAGGTATCTAAAGATATGGTTTGGTAATTGGTTATGGTGTCACGATTCTGACAATTATAATGACCACATTATAACGGGCGAAGGTTCCTGCGACTTATAGGCAAAGTGGTCAACAGCAGGGAGGACATTGTATTTGAATCGACCGGAGACCACTTTTAAACACCGGTAAGATTGGCTAAAACTCGAGGCGACTGGCACTGTTAGACCGCCCTCGATCCTGCCAGAAAATCCGTGCGCCTTTTTTCATACCCCTCAGATCTAGGCAGCCAAATCTGTGACGCTGTTAGATTATGCTCAAGAATCAAAGAGTAGATATACATCAGGCTGCCTAGAAGTCGGCTTTTGCGCCGGATTTAGTAACTTTTTACTATTTTTAGCCCCCGGCCAGACCGCGCTCACTGGGGCTTGTTTCAAGGCTCACGCTGGGTGGGATGAACTTTGGGATGCAGGAGACCCCCTTTTTGCGTACGGTCATCAAAACGTATATTGTGACTTTCGCAGGCAGGTGGGTTTGACGCCGGAGAACATCCACCGATTGTGCAGGGATGATTGCATCACTGAGAGGGGCGGAATAAGACTCAGGCGGTCAAAAGGCAGCCGCAGTTCCGGTTTCACGGATCTTTCGCTCCCATTTTCCCGGTGTTTCAATTCGGCGGTTATATCGCTAGGGCAAGCAATTTTAGCCTGATGTCTCCATTCCAAATCTGTGGATTCTTAAATCTGTAACATGTGGCGCTGAATTGCAATCCCTCCGTCATTGTTGATAACTCTAAGCGACTTCAGCTCTGTGTTGCCAAGCTTTCTTGCCAAGCTTTCTTGCCAAGCCTTTTGATTACTTTTTATCAAAGTGCCAACTCAGCACTCAATCGGAATGATCGGATCTTTGAACCATAGAAATCAAGAAAGTTCGTGTATGAAATTTAAAAATAGATTGTGGCCACATCAACCGACGCAAGGGCATCCCGCGCAAATGGGAGGACCCTTCTGGAACGTCCTGGCTGTAACACAGCCTCCGGACGTCCTTCTAACACTCTCCGACCACCCGACCTTGCTCGGTTCGTGAAGAAAGAGTATAAAGATGCCTCTAAACCACCCTTTTGTTTCCCAGAACAATCGCTTCTTTCATCAATAACTCATCAATAACTCAATGCGTCCTCATTTGTTTCTCATGGCCCTGGCGGGGCTTCTCTTAGTTTCGGCTCAAAGTGATACAGCCTCGGGTTCCAGATCACACACACGTTCTGCTAGCGATTCTGGAGCAGGATCTGCCGTTGCAAGTGCTACCGGCGGTGGAGGAGGCGGCGGAGGAGGAGGAGGAGGAAGAGGCGGCGGAGGTAACGGAACAGCAACGGCAACGGAAACAGGTGGTGCACCAGCGGTTGGAACTACAGCGGCTACATCCTCAGGCGGCGGCAGAGGAGGAGGAGGAGGAGGGGGGGGAGGAGGAGGGGGAGGAGGTGCCAGTGCTACTACCGGAGCTGCAACCGGAGCTCCATCTGCGTCCAGTAAGAATTATTGGATTGAGCATTGCTGATCTCACTAGGTTCTCCTGCAGCTACGGCTACGAGCGGTGGAGTTAGGGAAACGATCAACATGAGCGCGATGGTTGGCCTCGTAGCTCTCGCGGGAGCCATGGTTGCTGCGGCTTTGGGATCTTAATGGCGAATGTGTTCATGGAGACCAAGTGGCATCTAGCTTTGTTGAAAAAACTTTATTAGTTAGTAGTTATAAGCAGCTCAAATATTCGTCTCTCGTTATCAGAAAACATTGAGAGTTGTCTCTTTGCCCTCTGATCGGGGATCATTTATCATTTCTCTACCTTTTGACCCTCCTAAGTGCTGTGTCCACGTTATTCGGGCGTTTTGCGCTCGAGTCAGCAGATAAGATCAAATATAGTGCGGCAAGAGGAAGGGGACCAAGCTGAGTCACCTCTACGGAGCCGGAACAAAAAAGTTTCGCCGTGGATGGGTCAAGACGGGAGTACGTAATTTATTGTTTAACCTCAATTTTGATACGGAGCCGTTTCAGGGGCAGCCCAACTTGAAATGACTACCGCATTGGCGTTATTACTAGCAAATAAAGCTTCCTGCTTTTGAAATAGAAGACAATTCAATCGGCACTGAAAAATAGAATAGCAGAAATACAGCGATTGCCATTGAAGCATTGTTTCGATTTCTTCATCGCAACGACTCGCGTGTTGCGGTCGCCGTGCGCCAACTTTGCGCGCCCGCATGCCCCGCACGCGGTACCCCACCTAACGCGATTGCGATTGCCCGCATCAGAATATATGTAGCCACTAGCTGTAGCTCGAAAAACACACATAACTTGTTTGTCACCTCCGAAATGGTTGAACTAAATCATCCCAATCTTGGTGTGCTAAAAGGACTATTGACGCAGGGAAATGTGCGGCAATTTCGCAATATTCCTTATGCCGTCGCGGAACGATTCGGCTCTCCCAACCTTCGAGCCGGAAAGCTCTCCAGCGATGTATATGACGCAAGTCAGTTGGGGTACTCACAGATGCCGGATCTTGCATTAACAACAGTCCCACAGTACAGCAACCTTCGTTCACTATGAAAGGAGAAATGAGTTTGATTCAGAAAGAGTTGCCGTCTCAGGCATTGACAGCTTCAGAAAAACATGGGTTGAATCTCGTTGTGACCATACCCAAAGAGGCTGTGCTGTCCTCTAAGCTGCCTGTTTTTGTTTGGTAGGGTCTCTCCATACCCTCCCAATTCCGGCTAACCATCAGGATTCATGGGGGAGGATTCATGGCTGGTTCGGGAAACTGGGCTCATTACGATCATGCCGCATTTATATCTCTTTCTTCCAAGCTAGGAATGCCTGTCATCGGTGTTGGCATTAACTACCGCCTGGGTCCTCTTGGATTTCTCACTTCGTCCGAACTTTCCAAGGCAGGATTAACAGGAAACTATGGCCTCAAAGATCAACGCGTAGCTTTGGAATGGGTAACAACACATCGTCAAGAGTCTGGGGTTAAATCCAGGTTCAAGAGAATATCTCAGGTTTTGGTGGGGATCCATCGCAAGTCACATTAGTTGGGCACTCTGCGGGTGGAGTATCAACGACTCTCCAATTCTACTCAACGAAATCCCTTTTCCGCCAAGCGGTAGCAATGGCAGGGACGAGTATCCTCATGGGACCACAGCCCATTCAATTCCATGACGCCTTGTACCCAGCTTTTCTCGGCGCTTTGGGGATCGATGTTTCGCTTCCAGTCGACGAAAAGGTGAGGTTGCTGAAAGCAATTCCGGAGGAAAAATGGCCGACCGTTCCCCCGAATCTCCCTTCTCGACCGGTGATGGATGGTTCATTTATACCTGAGATTCCCAGTTTCAAGGGTTTACAGGATGTCTCTCATACGGTGGGGAAGCCCTCGTGGCTCGAGTCTGCTGTGTTCACAGACTGCAAAGATGATGTAACTTTCTTGAAAGTAGACGCTCACTCGAAGGGTCACATCCTTCGTTTCGGATTTAGCAAGCACAAGGATATTGCTGCAACATTTGCGAGCTTTCTCAAAGCAAACCTTCCTACGGAGCTAGCAGCTAGACTTCTCTCAGGCTACGGTATCGTTCCGCATATCGATGACGCCGACGCTCTTACCCGAATCCTCGACATTTTCTCCGCTGTCACATTTTATGCACCGGCAGTTGTTTACTCGAAAGCCTTCGAAGGCAGAAGTTATTTGCTTCACTTTGACCAGAAGAATTCCTTCTCCGGTCCGTTGATCGGGCGTGCGTCTCACATCCTCGATGCAGCATACCTATTTCAGAATTACAATTCGTACTTGAATCCTGACGAGGTGGTAGTGGCTGAAGAATTTGGCAAGCGGGTAATCACGTTCATCAATGGTAAAGAGCCTTGGCAGAAATACGACGAAACTGGAAGAGCTCTGGTTTTGGGAGATGGGGGCGTCCAGGAAACGAACTTTCTGGAATACAATGGTAGAAACAAGGAGATTTGGAGAATTACGGATGAAATAGGCGGGGATAAATTATCTTCAGTGTTGTTTGCGTATATGGCGAGCGCCCATTAGATACTTGGTGCTCTCGATGACTCCGAAACTGCTGATATAAGGATCAATTGAACAAGTCTTAGCTGATGGCCCTGAATTCATGTTGAAGCGCTCTTATATAAATTTCTGACATTATTGCCAATTGCGACGAGAGAAAGAACTATGCAGGCACATTTGGCTCGAGCTGCCGAGTTGAGTGAATCGCAGCTAACCCGCGGACCCTCGAAAAGGGAATCCTCGATGTCGGAACATGTTCCGGGGCGCTGTGTGTGGACATCACGATCGATTTCCATAGGCTAGCGTCAGCGGACTTGATCTCTCCCCGATTCACCTGACTGATGCTCCTGACTCTGTCACTTGGCATTGGCGATCACTCTCAAGCGATATCTCCTAAAGAGCCGGATTATACAGGGCAGAAAGCAGTATTCCAGGCTTCTGTACCGGGTCTCGGATATTGTCCGAGCTTTGACCGACTTCTGTGGTCCACCGGGCTAGATCGCCAACTTCGGAAATGCGGTGCAACGCGACGGGGGTATATCGGCAATGATCCGGATCTGCCGCAAAACGCCATTCGCATTAATACCGGGCACCGAGAGTCACATCTTCAGAATCATTTCAACTTACAATGCCCTCGATGACTCCGTCTACTACGGCAGATACAACTGCGGAGCTTCTTGAAGAAATTCGCCAAGCGGATGTGGAACCCCTTTGGGCAAAAATGACCAAACTCAATCCTCCCGAACCGGAGGCAAAGGCCGTTCCCCATGTTTGGAGATACGATACGATTCGTCCATTTTTATTGCGAGCGGGAGAGTTAATCACTGAGAAACAAGCCGAACGACGCGTATTGATGCTCATCAACCCGAACATGGCGGCGCCCTGTACCACCGACACGTTATACGCCGGACTTCAGCTGGTCATGCCTGGTACGATGCACCTTTGAGGTGGCTCATTCTAGGGGAAACCGCTCCGGCTCACCGGCATACGGCGACCGCAGTACGATTTATCATCGAAGGTCAAGGTATCACAGCATGAAAATATCCAAACTGATCACAGGCGGTTTTACTTCCGTACATGGTAAACGAATTCAAATGCAACGTGGAGATGTGATTTCAACTCCTCAATGGCAATATCATGACCATGGAAAACATGGCAGCAGCCCGATGATTTGGCTTGACGGTCTCGATCTTCCGCAATTTCAACATTTCCCAGTACACTTTGTGGAACATTTTTCCCAGCCTCGCTATCCCCCTGAAGAAGACAGTGACAACGAATTGGTTTGGCCTTGGCAAGAGATGAAAGCCGCCCTCGACTCGGTCAAGGGCCCATGGGCCCAAAGAGAATACCGGAAGGAGAATGGTGATGCGGTCAGTAAGGTAATTGGAACTTCGGCAGAGCGTGTATTTGGAAAGGCACCTGAGCGACAAGAGACGGCTTCAAGTGTTTATCATGTGATTGAAGGAGTAGGCCGTGTCAGAATTGGTGGAGACGTATCTGACGTCGAGCGAGGTGACACGTTCTGTGTTCCCGCCTGGAAAGTCTTTGAGATTGACGGTGAAATGTATCTTTATCGCTTCGACGATAAACCAATGCTTGAGAAATTAGGATTCTACAGGAATAGGGATTATATAGTTCACCCATATGACCAATAGACACCAAGTATGCTTCTGGCATTGAATTTTCGTAATTCGTAGCATGGGCATTGAAAGTCGATCATCGCTCCAAAACCAGTGACTTCCCCGCATTTCCCCGGCTGTGACCAACGCCGTCGACGTCCCCAACGATGAGTTCCTCGGAATCAGCATCCAAGCGCAAGCGGGTGGCGATGGCATGTAATACCTGTCGACAGAGAAGTACGCATCACATTCAACTGAGTTAACCGTAGAAACAAAGGTATTTCGATCGCAAACACCGCTGACTTGAAGTGCGACGGGAGAAAGCCCATTTGCGTTGCATGTGAAGAAATGGAGTTCGATTGCCACTATCCGAATTCCAGTACTGTTGCAGTTTCCCAGGGATATCTTCAGAGCCTTGAGTCTCGCCTGGTAGCCATGGAAAGACGGATATCGCCGACTAATGGTCCATCTGGGAGCGAAAATCCCTCTGAGCTATTCAGACCGATTGCTCCGACAGTGTCCAGCGACATTGATATCCCAGTCACAGTCCATGATGAAGCTTCTCCACAAGTTATGGATGCTATGGGTTCCCTTGCCTTTGTGGATGAGGAGCAAACATCATTCTATGGTATTTCGTGCTGAAGCGCTATTTTGACATCAGGTCAATCCTCGAATGTTCCGTTCATAAGTCGAGTTCTGAAGCTTGTCCTACCAGAGCGAGAAAGACAACTTCTCACTTCAATCCCCTCACCCAAGCCAACCAGGGTCAATCCTTACATCCTTCCCCCAAAACCACAGGTTCTGCAGTTGCTCCAATTATATTTCACGAGATGCGCCAAGTTATTTCCATATATCGACGAACGGGCGTTCTACGAGGAGTACAATAGAGCTGAACTAGGCGGCTTCCAGCAAATTCGAAGATCCTGGCTTGCTCTATTAAACATTGTGTTCTCTATGGCCTTGCAGCTCGACGGATCGGGGATCGAACGGGACGAACGATTCAGGTTGGCAGACACATTTTACCAACGCGCACGAAGCTTGCACCAAGAGATTCGCGTCAACACCCTTGAATCAAGTATCTGTTCTATTATTCTTTTCTTATTGTAGCCCAAATGTTGCTGCTGATGTGCCAATACCTGCAAAGTACGCAGGATCCGAACGAATGCTGGGCTATCCTTGCAATCGCTATTCGAGGGGCGCAGAGCATTGGGTTGCACACTACTCCACGGGACGGAACACCTCTTGAAAAAGAGTTGAAGAAGCGAGCGTGGTACGGTTGTGTCTATCTTGATAGGTACTATCTTCAATGACGTCTTTGACAAAGTGTTTTGGCCATGACGTATGGTCGTCCCTGTGCTATTTCGCGGGACTCCTATAACGTGGAGCTTCCGATGGACTGCGAAAATGATCGCATCGTATCGTTGAGTTGTTCCTCGAATTCTTTCTTTATTGAGTCAGTGTACATTCTTCAAGTGAAACTTTGCTAAGCGCAGTAAACTTCATCTCATTGTTGCGGAGGCACTGAGACTTTTGTATCGAAACAACTCTGGGGACGTCAAATTGGATACCCCAGAATACTTGGGCACTTTAGCCAAACTGGAATGCGATCTCCTCGAATGGCGCAATAAACTACCAGCGCTCCTAAAAATCCATTTCGACTCCGCGCTGATGTTACGCCTTGGCAATTTGGACGACATGTACGCACGGCAGGGCGTCATTCTGTACCTCCGTTACAACAACTGCATTACTCTGTTGCACCGGCCTCATGTGACTGCAGCTCTTGAGGGGAAGTCGGCGCAGACTACGCTTGCCATCCTGACATATACTGGTTCTATCGATGTTTGTATGCAAGTATCAAAGGACACTCTTGCTGTAATTCAAAAGGTCCATTCGAGCCTCAACCACCTTGGCGCTTGGTGGTACACTCTACATTATAGTAGGCTCCTCTGTTCTTCGTCGCTAACCAAGCTTTTCAATCCGCATTGATGTTACTTGCAGGATTGCTTTTGAATCCAGCTTTGAAACACACCGAATCCATCAATACGGCGATTGAAATCTTTACTAATTTGTCTCAGAATCCGACAGCGGCGCGATTACTGGAGTTTGTAAAGGCGTTGGTTCCGTTGGTTGAGAAGGGAAGTGGATCTGTTGATGCTGGTTTCAGTTTGGACACGGCCTTGTTTGATGATCTTTTAAAATTTGATTTCAATTCGTTCAGCGGGGATACATCGTTGAATTGGTTAATGGACTTGCAGTGATGGCATATACGGCGTGGATTGATCTGATACAATGTGCTGTTATCTCAGTAAGTTATCTAATGTGATCTCATGGCTGTGTTTTTCGCGTCCATTCGTGAAATTTCTCAGGTGATATCTCTCCGGAAGGGATGTGTTCCTCCGATGTACCATGACATGTCCGACTTCCGTCCTTCGACCTCGCTCCTCCCATTTCCAAGGAACGCAAATCGATTCCGCGTCCTGTACACGATGTCGTAATCTTCATAACGTGGTGTTCCGACTGCCTCCAAGAAATGCAACGTTGAGCCACACCACGGACCAACAACAGGTCCATCGGTTGTCCCATTCTTATACCACGACCGACAATTCCCAGTCCATACCATGTCTTGCATATAAGCATTCTTGTGCTCGATAAACTCCTCCACGACTTCCGGCTTAGGGTCGATGAAAGCAATGTCTTCGCGTTGGATCTTTCGAACAACCGTGAAGGCGTAATCTAAGGTTTTTTCTAGAGCAGGGAGCGCTGGACCGTTCGCTAACGGTGCATTTGGCCCTGAGGTCACTGAGATAAGCGTTGAGCACGTGAAGTAGATACTGAAATAGTTCGGAAATCCTGAAGCAGCCAAGGAAATGTAACTTCTTGCCTCGTCTTTCCAGACGTCACGAAGATCCGTACCGTGTCGGCCTAAAGCAGTTAGAGTAAGGACTCCCAAGACATACCGATGAGATGAAAGTTCGGACGAAAGGAAGTATTGAATCCCGTAGCGCAGACAATGGTATCAACTTTGTGCAGTGTCCCGTCTCTGGTTCGAAGTCCTTCTTCGGTGATTTCATCGATCTCGTCCGTAACGACTTGCGCGTTATCTGCCACCAATGCTTCCAAATATCCATGCCCCGGAGTAAATCGGCGACACCCGACTCCAAAGTTGGGAATGAGTAATCCGCAAAGTCGTTGGTCGTATTTCAACCTTGTTTTCATTAACAAGGTGAAAGCCTCAACAGCCTGTTTCTGTTCGACCGAATTTTTCTTGAAAAGGTAGAAGGTAGCATTCATTGCATTCTCAATCCACTTGCGGTATTCGAGAAGATACTTCGGATCTTGCATCTTTGCCTTCTCTTCTTCCGAGTATATCGCATCACGACCTTTATCATCCGGGGCCATGTCTTCACCAAATTCTGGTGTTATCCACGTTGGCGAACGATTGAAGCTGATCAATTTCGACACATCTTCTATTAGATCCGGAAAAGAACATGACGTACGCGGTTGTAATTGCGGAACGATTTGAATTGCACTCGAACCAGATCCAATCACAGCTACCGTTTTCCCTTGATATGCATAGTCTTCCTGCCAATTTGCGGTGTGGAACAAGTCGCCTTTGAAAGAGTTGATCCCAGGAATATCAGGCCATTTCCATGAACTAAGGTTAGCTACCGACCTGTGCCAGGAAGGTACTTGAGCCAGCCAGTGGCATTAATCAAAACTTCGGCATAGTCCGTTAGCTTTTCTCCGGTTTGAGTATCCTCTATTTCCAAATCATATCGATACAATTTAGAATCCCATGTGGCGCGGATGACGCGAGAATTGAACCGAGTAACTCGGTCTACTCTCCATTCATCAGCCAACTTTTTATAGTACGTCCAAATCTCCTTTCCTCCAGCGTAATATCGACTCCATTCGGGATTGCCTTCCCAAGAATAAGTATACTTTTCAGTCAGCAAAGCAACTTACAGACTATACCGAATGCGCTGGAACATCACACGCACATCCAGGATACCGATTCTCCAACCACGTCCCGCCGACGTCATGGTTCTTCTCGTAAATCGCGAAATCGATTTCAAGATCGGAATGTTTGGTTCGAAGTTTGTGAACAGCGGCGATGCCGGTGAGACCTGCACCAATGCAAATCACTCGCAAGCGACGGATCTTGTAAATGTATTCGTCTCTGACAGCGTATGACATGGTTTTTGGTTTTCCGGAGAAATCACTTGTCGAGGGGTCGCATAAATCAATCGCAAGGGACCCCGCTTTGAGGAGGCACATGTCTGGGCGGGGTTGCGGGGTTCCTCAATACCACCCATCGTAACGGACGTGAAAATCCGATCGGCACAAAGTAGATCCGTATCCAAATACTTTCGATCTCTAGAAAACGGGTTCAAAATAAAATCATGAAATGGGAGAGCGGGTAATGGAAAGAAAGAAGTCAAATCTAGATTCTTGTCGTATCTAGTTACCCACCATTGATATACCCTGAAATCGAAAAGGCGGAACACAAGCTCCGGATCCTATCTACAACTAATAGCTGGTCGTGTACAGTCCCTGTGATTAGTAGAGTCGGAATTAGTGTAATACGAAGCTTTGCTCAACGCCGTTTGGTCCTGGAGCCTTCCATAGATCGTCGAAGGCCTCAAAGACAATGACAGATCCATTGAGCGCGGAGATGATACTCTGAACTGCGATGTATTGATTTTGGAGGCTGCAGATCGCAGCTCCGAGTGTTTGTCCAGCAGCTGGCCACCCAGATTCTATGTTTAGGGAAGAGTCAAAGTGTGGTGAAAACCAGTGATATCAACAGAGTTGACATTGCAAACATCTGCTACTTTTTGTCGTTGTTCTTTGACGTATTCGCCAGCGTCAGAGGCGGAAACAGCGCTGAAGTAAGGCTGACAGTTACAGGCGATAAAGTCCTGTCCGACATTGCACAAGTCGGGATTGGCAATGAATGCAGAGAAAGTGTCGATGGTAGTGACCGGGACGGTGGTGTCGGGGATCTGACTCTTGACATAGGCGATGGCGGTTTGTACTTGTGCTACGGTAGCTGTACCATCGTTGACGGCTTCGTTGAACACTGAAACGTATTCCACAAGGTCCCATCGACCATTGACTTGAGAGATCATATCGGCGCACTCGGCGGTGTAGTTGCTGACAGTGTAAATACCGACGATGAGGTTCGTGCCCGTTCCATAGACTGCGGAGAGAGCATAATCGATCGCATTACATTCGACACCATAGAGACGGATATTTTGGTATCCATATGAAACGAGCTGAGTGATATCTGCGATAATCTCACTTTCAGATTTGCACGATTGATCGGTTCCGGTAAATGGATCCCATGAGATGCCCATAACTCCTTCTCCAGAGATAAAATATGGTGTGTGGGTTGGGGGGCTGTATGGCGTGGTGTTAACCAGGGGGGTGGTGGATGAC
>Ga0335073_10006451_pt1 | contig 16476 bp, 18 predicted proteins | sample Lox_Sample_22_FD_207093 | JGI IMG/M metagenome (GOLD analysis project Ga0335073, IMG submission 207093) | Soil microbial communities from Loxahatchee National Wildlife Refuge, Florida, United States - Lox_Sample_2.2 | ecosystem: Environmental > Terrestrial > Soil > Wetlands | place: USA... | reverse complement strand
GCTCAAGCATGCGGGCCTCGTCGTTATCGAGCGCTACGCCAACCGGATCGTTTACAGCCTGAGCACCTCCGCTTTCGAAGACGCGCTCAGCACGCTGGTGGATTTCAGCTCGAAAAGAAAATCACGGCTGACGCCAAAGCCCGCAGGAGCGGAGCGCCCGCCCTCGCCCGGCCGTCGCGGGCGTAGAGCCTCCAAAGGGGAGCCACGATGAAAACCGAATGGCGCGTTGAGTTTCCGCAGTTGATAATCATCGCCGCGATGTTGGTGGCGGGGGCGCTCACCTGGCCCAACGTGCCAGCGCAACTGCCGGTGCATTGGAACGCCGCAGGACAAGTCGACGCGTATGGCGGTAAGTTCGAAGCGCTGTTCATGGAGCCGCTCATCGCGCTTGTGATCTACGCTGCAATGCGTTGGATCCCGCGTATCGACCCGGGCCGTAGAAACTACGAGTTGTTTGCGGCAGCATTCGGCACGCTGCGAATCGGACTAATCGCAACCATCGGTGCTCTCTATACCGTGATGCTGCTGACCTATCATGGTTGCCCAATCGCGATCGGCGTTGTGGTCCCGATGATAGTGGGCGTGATGATGATCCTGGTGGGTAATGTGCTCGGCAAAGTGCGGCCCAACTGGTTCGTCGGCATCCGCACGCCGTGGACCATGTCGAGCAAAACCGCGTGGGACAAAACCCATCGTGCGGGAGGATGGATGTTCATCATCGCGGGTCTTGCATTGATGATAAGCGGCGCCCTGCCATCGCCCTGGAATGTCTACGAAGCTTTGCTGATCCCGTTGTCGCTCCTAATCGGGGTATTCGCCTACTCCTACTGGATCTGGCGATCGGCGAGCGACAAAATCCCGCCCGCCGGCACCTCACCGGCATGAAGCTCTCATCGCTGCGTAAATGATGCCTTCAGCAGATCGACCTTGCCGGCGAAGTCTTCGAGATCTACTTCGGCGGTTTCGAGGACGCGGGCGACCATGCCCCAGAAGCCGATCGACAGGATCAGCTCGACGATTTCTGCGGTGCCCATGTGCTTTTTCAACGCATCAAGGGTTTCGCGCTTGCCTTTGACATTGCGCGCTACCTCGTCGGTGAACTTCAGCACCAGGCGTTCGACGTCGTTGAAGCACTTTGCACCTTCCCAGCTTTCGATTGCCGCGATCTGTTCGTCGGTGCATCCGGTGCTCTTGGCGATCGGGACGTGCTGCGTCCATTCATAGACGCTGTGGCTGACTTTCGCGGTGCGCAGGATCGCGAGCTCGCGCAGCTTGCCGTTCAGCTTTGAGCGCGTGAGCAGTGAGTTGCCGAGCATCGAGAATGGATAGAATGCCGCGTCGGAGTTGGCGATCATCCGCGCGACGTTGAGCGTGACGTTGCCGCGACGCAATATCTCGCGCGTCTTCTCCGGAGCCTTGCTTTCATCGACATAGGGTAGAAGCGCCATCGAAAAATCCTCCAAGGTTTATGAGGCGACGCTAGTCCGCCTTGGTGCGTCAGCGCAATCTACGGCGCGGGCGACTGCCGGGGCCTTGAACGCGCGGGCATCAGCGCGCCGAGGGCTGGATCGACGACGAGGCCGCCGATCGTGCGGGACATCGCGACGGAGAGTGCTTCGACAGGATCGGTTTCGAGCGGGAAAAACACTTCGTGGCCGACGGGCTTGGGCGGCTCGTGCTCACTGCCTGTGATCGTCTTGCTGAACACGGCTTTGCCCGCGCGATCTCGCAACTCGAATGCGATCGTCACGGCCGCGTCCATCGTGAAATATTGGCCGTGCACGGTTTGCTCCGCGCCGAACTGCTTCGTTATCGCCGCGGACATCAGGTGCGAGCTTAATACGAAGTCGGCGTCATGATCGTTCGCCGCTACGGGATGGAGCCCGGCGTCCGCGAGCGATCGCTCAAGTCCCGCCGTGATTGATTTTTCGATGCCGCCGACGACGACCGACTCGATCAGGTTGCCGTTCTGATCATATACGCCGCCTGCGACTATCTTGTCTGATGCGTCGAGGCCGTGGGTAGGTATCACTGCGATGGTTTTCGGCTCGAAGATATTTTCAGAGCCGGGAACGAATCCCGGCAGATAATGGAGCGACGGAATCTGCGGAGTCCGATCACATGCCGCGAGCATGAGAGCCGCGACCGCGATGAGCGCGAGTGCGTTACGCTTCAGGGCCGGGAACCGTATGATGGCGCTCGCGCCACCATGCCAGAATAACCAGGCCCAATAGGACTGCGGCGCCCACCGCGATCCAGCGCGTTGCCTGATGGGTTCGCGCCACGAGCAGGTATAGCTCATCGCCAAGCAGGTAACCCACGGTGACGATCACCGAGCACCATACCATCGCACCCAGGATGTTCCAGCCGAGGAACTGCAGAAAGGGCATCTTGCACGCGCCGGCCATGGGGCCCGCCATGAAGCGCACGCCCGCGATGAAGCGCGCCATGAACACGGCCTTGCTGCCGTGAACCTGGAAGAAGACCTGCAGCCGCTCGTAGCGTCCGTGCAGGAACTTGAAACGATCGGCGAGGCGCTGCACGACGGCTTGCCCCGCGGTGCGACCGATGAGGAAGCCCGTGCAATCGCCGATAACGGCGCTCACGAACACGACTGCGTACACATAGCGGATGTCGAGGATGTCGCGTCCGGCCAGAAAGCCCGCGGCCAGCATCACTGTTTCTTCGGGAACGGGGATGCCGAGATTGCCGACGAAAACGAAGGCGAAGATTCCATAATAACCCCACGCCGTCATCCACTCCGCGATAAGCGCGGGGTCAGTTATCGCGTGCATCCATAACCTGCATCACGCCGCTCAGCAATTATCCGACTCTAGCCTGCCGAGCGCGCCAAATGAACAATGCAACGGCGAACGACCATTCTTGCGTTCAGTGATATGAATTGCGTTTTGATTCTGATTCCCCTTCCCGTGCGGGAAGGGGTTAGGGGTTAGGTCGTTGTCTGGTTTCTTCGATCCAGCAAAAAGAAAACCTAATCCTCTTTCCCTTCCCGCACGGGAAGGGAAGTTTGATGTCCCGGCGTTCGTTGGTCATTCCGATTCCACTGGCGCTGAATAGTGTTTACGAAGAGCCGCTACTCCGCGTGCGCCTCGGGAACGCTGGGCGTGCCTTCTTTTGGGAGCAGGTAGAGAAATGGCATGATCACCGCGAGCATCAGTACCATCAGCCAGAAGCAATCGTTGTAGGCCATCATCGTCGATTGCCGGCTGACGATATTATTCATCATCACCAGGTCGGCGCGGCGGCCGGGCGTCGACGCGATACCGTGATTGCCGAGGAAACTTTGGAATTGCGCGTCAGTCGTGCGGAAGGTCGGGTTAGTGCGCCGTACGACATCGACCAGGTCCGAGTGATGCTCCTGCGAGCGGCGCGCCAGCAACGTCGCCAGCATCGCATAGGCAATATTACCTGCGATGCGCCGCGAGAGCGTGTAAAGGCTCGACGCGCCCGTCATCAATGAGCGCGGTATCGTGCTCAGTGAGACCGTGCTCATCGTCACCATCGATGCGCCCATGCCGATTCCGGTGAGGATCAGTATCGGCATGAAACTCCAGAAGCCGACATAAAGCGTGAAGTGGCTGAGTTGGTAGTATCCTGCGATCAGCGCGACGATCCCGACGGCGATCAAGATGCGCGGGCTGACGAGATTGTAGAGCCGGCCCACGATCGGCATCGCGAGCATCATCGTGACCGCGCGCGGCATCAGCACCATGCCGGCCTGATACGCGGGATAGCCGAGCAGGGTTTCCGTGAATTGGGGGAGCAGAAAGCTCGATCCGAACAGCGCAAAGCCCACCACCATCCCGAGTCCCGACCCGACGCTCAGCGGCACGTTGCGGAACAATCGAAAGTTGATGACCGGCTCGTCGGCGAGCATCTCCCACGCGACCAGCCCGACCATCGTCAGCGCCGCGATGATTGATCCGATCACGATCCAGTTGTTGGCGAACCAGTCCACTTCCTCGCCGCGCTCGAGCACGATCTGCATCGTGGTCAGACCGACGGTTAGAAGCCCGATCCCGGTCCAATCGATCTTCGTCACGCCGCGCTTCAGATACGGTGGGTCGTGGACGAACGCGCTCACCATCAGGAGGCCGATGATGCAGAACGGCACGTTGATGTAGAACACCCACTGCCATCCGTAATTGTCCACCAGCCATCCGCCGAGGACGGGACCGGTTGCGGGCGCGAGCACCACGCCCATGCTGAAGATCGCCATCGCCATGCCCTGCTCGGCCGGCGGAAACGTCTCGCGCGCGATCGCCTGCGAGCAGGGCATCAGGCTGCCGCCGCCGATGCCCTGCAGCACGCGATAGAAGATCATCTGCGTGAAGGTTTTCGATGTACCGGCGAGTACGGAACCGATAGTGAACAGCACCATCGAGAAGATAAACAGCCGCTTGCGGCCGAGTACGGTCGTCCACCACGCCGACATCGTGATCATGATGATCTCGGCGATGCTGTAGGAGGTCGATACCCAGGTGATTGTGAGCAAGTCCTGGCCGAAGGACCCCATCATGTGCGGCATCGCGACGTTGACCACCGTCGCGTCCATCACCGACAGGAAGGTGCCGATCATCACTGACGCTGCGACCAGCCATTTGCCGGCGGGCGCAACCTCGTTGACGGGTGTCGCCGCGACGGGAGCGCGCAAAACCTGATCTGCCAAACTAATCCCTTTCTATTTGCGACGTACGCCATGCGTTGCGCGAGTGCAAGAACGGAAAGCCTCGTCGCAGTCAGTCGGCGCTTTCGATGCAGATTGCACGAACCCAATAGCTTGGCTTCGGCGGGTTACTTAGAATCGCCGGACCAATGACCTGGTGATGGTGAGGAGATGCGAATTGTTCTGACTCTTGCGATTCTTGTGGGCGCGGCGGTGCTTGAGGCCGGTGGCGACGCGCTCATCCGAATGGGCCTCCATGGCTTGCGCTTCTGGATTCTGGCTGGAGGCTTGGCGCTTGCGGCATATGGGATCATCGTCAACCTCGGCACCCTCGATTTCGGGCGCCTGATGGGCGTTTACATCGTGGTGTTCTTTGTCGTATCGCAGGTGATCGCGGCCGCAGTCTTTCATCAGCTGCCGGCGCGCGGCACGATGCTGGGCGGGGCGCTGATCGTGATCGGCGGCGCCGTGATGATGGCCCTATAAACGAGCGACAGGAGCGCGAATCGAAGTGAGTGTCGAGGCAGTAATCTGGGATTTTGGCGGCGTGTTCACGAGCTCGCCGTTTGAGGCGTTCAATCGATTCGAGACTGAGCGCGGCCTGCCCGCCAACTTCATCCGCACGATCAACTCGACCAATCCCGACGCGAACGCATGGGCGCTCTTCGAAAGTTCCCAGATCGATCGCGACGGATTCGATCGCCTGTTCCTCGCGGAATCGACCGCCCTCGGCTATCCAGTTCGAGGCAAAGAAATCCTGCCGCTGCTGTCGGGCCAAGTGCGGCCGCGGATGGTCGAGGCGCTGCTCGCCTGCAAGCGCCGCTTCAAGGTCGGATGCATCACGAACAACATGCAGCACGGCCACGGCTCGAGCATGGCGACTACGGTGGAGGGCGGCTCGAAGGCGCTCGCGATCATGCAGCACTTCGACGCGATCATCGAAAGCTCGAAGGCCGGCGTGCGCAAGCCGAATCCCAAAGTTTACCTGATGATGTGCGAGCTGCTCGCTGTCGCGCCCGCGGCGTGCGTTTACATCGACGACCTCGGCATCAACTGCAAACCCGCAGCGCAACTCGGCATGACGGCAATCAAAGTAGTGAGCGAAGCCCAGGCGCTCGCCGCTCTCGAAATCGCAACGGGCTTGAAGTTCGCGTAGCCGTTGACTTCGATCTCACAACCTCCGAGCCAGCGCTCTTGAAATCCCTCTCCCCTGACCAGGGAGAGGTCGACGCCGCATCGCGGCGCCGGGTGAGGGTCGCCCGGATCATTTTTCCTTCAGGGATTTCAGATGCAGAATACCCTCACCCTAGCCCTCTCCCTGGTCAGGGAGAGGGGATCAGAGGCGAGGCGGCGCGGACTCAAAGTGGATCGTCCGCACAATCGGCATGCACTTTGCCTGTTCTGTCGTGCGAAGGAGATTCAAACGCCTATGGCTGACGAGTGGGGCCTCTGCAAGGAATGCAAATGGTGGCAGATTGAACCTGCGGCGACGCTGCGCGCCTCGACGCTCGGTCTGTGTATCGAAGAAAAATTACAACGCTTCCGATTTCGAGTATCAGGCAGCAGCGGATGCAACCGCTTTATGAGCGGCAAGCCTGCGCGCGCCAAGGGATCAGCCTCGGCGCCGCCGACAGCGCCGCCGAAGCGCTAGCTTGCCGATCCGGTCAGTAAGATTTTTCCGCTACGGCATCGACCTCTCCCGCTTTGCGGGCGAGGTTATTGAGAAGATCCGGGCATGAAAAAGCTACTTCCCGACGAGCGCTGTCAGCTTCTCCACCAATGCCGGCGCGGCGGTGGCATGCTTTAGATAGACGTACACATGCGAGCATTCTTTGCCGAGTTTTTTGATTCGCTTGGCCCACTCGGCGAGCTCGTCGTCGGTGTAATTCTCCTTGCGCAGGCGTAGGTAGCTGTACTTCGCGGTGCGCACGACCGGGGTCGCGAGCTTGTCGCTCTCTGCGATACATAACGCGGCGTCGGCTTCGCCGAGCGCGGCGAAGACGTCGTCTTCGAGCCACGACTTGTTGCGAAACTCAAATGCCGCCTCGATGCGCCGATTCAGCATCGCCAGGAAATCGCGCAGCACCGGCAGATCTTTCTTGAATTGCGGCGGAAGCTGAAAGAGCGTCGGGCCGAGGCGATCGCCGAGCACCTTCGCCGTCTCGACGAAATAGTCAGTCGCATTCTCGACGTTCTTGAGCCGCGCCGTATGCGTGATGCGCTCGGGAGCCTTGAGCGCGAAGCGAAAAGTCTCCGGCGTCTCCGCGCACCATTTCTCGAGCATCGGCCGCCTCGGCATCGCGCGAAACGTGTAGTTGATCTCGACGGTGGGAAAGCGCGTGGCGTAGAACGGCAGCATCTTCGGCCCGGAGAGTTTCTCCGGGTAGAAGATGCCGCACCATTCCTTGTAGCTGAATCCCGATGTCCCGATTCGCACCATCTGCGCGATCGGAGTTGCTCAGGCCTTCCTGGCGAACGGACGATCGCGCTCGGTGAGTGCGCCTTTGAGCCCCTTCTCGCGGCTGGCCTTCATCCAGGCCTTCACCGTTTCGGTCTGATGCGCGATGACGTCGATGTCTGCCGACGATTGCTCTGCGGCACGGATGCCCAGGATTTCGACATAGCGATTTACCGCGGCCTTATGCAGCGTCAGCAGCTCAGCCGGCACCATCGCGACCCGGCGCGCATACGCGAGCGTCTCAGCCTCGAGCTTGTCTTTCGGATACACGCGATTGACAAGATGCCATTCGAGCGCTTCCTGTGCGTTGATGTAGTCGCCGGTGAAGAAATATTCCTTGGTCTTGCGCGGGCCCATGAGCAGCGGCCACATCGAGAGCGTCGGCAGGATGCCGAGCGAGCGCCCGGCGGGATGGCCGAATTGCGCGTCCTCGCTTGCGAACACGATATCGCAATGGCCAACGAACTCGGTGCCGCCCGCGAGACAATAGCCGTGAACCTGCGCGATTGTCGGCTTGTTGATCGACCATAAGCGCTGCCAGCGCTCGATCGTCTTGTTGAGCCCGAAGCGATCGCTCGTGACGGTGAAGCCCGAGCCCGGCTGCTGCGTGCCCTGCAAATCATAGCCCGCCGAGAACGCGCGCCCCGCGCCGCGGATGATTAGCACGCTCGCGTCGGCGTTGGTCTCATACTCGTCCATCACCGAATCAACTTCCTTGAGCAGCTTCTGCGAGAGCGCGTTGAGCTTCTCAGGACGGTTGAGCGTGAGGCGAAAAATCTTATCTTCAAGCTTCTCGTAGATGACGGTTTCGTAGGATGCCATCGCGTAATCCTCCGGCTATTTCACGGCGGCGAAAAGATCGCCGGCGACTTCTGCTGACTCTTCGGGCGCTTCCCAGAAAAACATGTGACCCGCGTCCGCGATAATGTGCTGGCGCGAGCCGGCGATTGCGCGGTTCAGGACATCGGCGTTTGCGACCGGTACTATCGCGTCGTCATCGCCATGAATCACGAGTGTCGGGCGCTTAATCTCGCCGAGCCGCGCGAAGCTGTCGAAACTTTGGATCGCCTGCGCTTGTCGCGCATAGGTATGCATCGGCGTGATCGGATAGCTCGCCATCTCGGCAAGCGCCCGCGTGATCGTTTCCTGGCCAATCGGCGAAGCGAGGAACTTCTTGCCGCACGCCGCGGAGAAAGCCCGGCGCGCCTGGTCCTCGGGCGAGAGGTTCGGATCGGGCATCAGCGCCATGATGGCTTCGGGAGCGGCCGGGATCGATTTCGAAGCGCCGCAGTTGGTGCATCCGAGCACCAGGCCGCGCACGCGATCGGGATACGCGAGGGTGAACTCCTGCGCGATCATCCCACCCATCGAGATGCCGTAGATATGCGCGCGCGGCGTCTTGGCGTGATCGAGCACCGCGGCGATGTCGGCCGCCATGTCGCCGAGTGTCCACTCGACGTCGGGCTTGTCGCTCTCGCCGGTGCCGCGATTATCGATCATGAAAATCTTGAACCGCTTTTCCATCGCGGCCAGAAAGTCCTCGCCCCAGGAACGGCCGGAGCCGCTGAAGCCCATGATGAGCGCGACGGGTTCGCCGGAGCCGCGAATCTCGTAGCGCAGCTTCAGGCCGTCGCGGGTTGGTGCAAAATCGCGAATTGCCATTGTGAAACCTCTCAGATGTGGAATGGCGCGGAACGGTGCGCGCGTCAAGCCGCGGCGTGGTTCGACTTGGCCTCGGCCAGAATCGCGCCGAGCAGGCGATATACCGCGGGATTCGCGATCAGGCTCGAATGGAGTCCGCTCACTTCGTGATTCGGGCCGTCGTCAGCCAGACAAGCCTGCCACGAGACGATCTCATCGGTGCGCGTGTAGATCGAGTCGAAGCGCACCGCACCCGGCATCTTCGCGAATACGCGCCGCGCGATACCGCAGGAGCATTCGAACGTGCCGCATTCCTCGGGCGCTGACTGGATCGTCTGCCAGAACGCCTGCACGGCATTTAGAGTGGGGCGCACTTCATCACGCACGCTGTCCCATCCGTAACGAATCGGCGAGCCGAGCGCGACCACGCGGCTCACGTACTCGGGATCGATCGACGCGATCGCGCGGCCCAGCACGCCGCCGAGGCTGTGGCCGATAATCGCGACCCGCGAATGGCTGTCGTGGGCGATCTTTGCGACGCGCCATCCGACCAGCTCGGCCTTGCGCTTGGGGCATCCGACGTTGAGGTCGATGCCCGAAAGGTGGGCGCGGTAACCAATTCGCCGGAGCCATCGCGCCATCGTGCCGAGCGTCCAGTCGCCGGCGGTGAAGCCCGGAATCAGCAGGACCTGCTCCCCATGGCCGTGCGGCACACCGACGCCGTAGTAAACCGGGTCGCGAAGCAGACTGGAAAGTTGCTGGAGATACTCAAGCCAGGCATTTGCCGTAAGACGAAACATCAATGAGCCGTCGCCGTTCGTAGATTGGCGCGGTGCGCGAAATTCGCACGAAAGCGAAGAAGTGTAAAGGGAGAGCGCGACGGCTCTGGGAGCGATAGAAGGCCAACAAGATGTTAACGGCGAACGGGCCGCTTTCTCGTCATCCCGAAACTCATCGAAGAAAGCAGTAATCACTGCACGCCCAGCGCCGTCGATTGATCGGGCATGCAGGTGCCGCGATCTGAACTTGTCGCGCCGCCGGTCTTGTCGGGGTAACCGCCCGAGCGCTTGTCGCAGACGTAGCGGATTGGCTTTGTTCCGGGAATCGACGACACCTTGAGGCAGTCGGCGTCGCTCGTGCATTGCGTCGGTCCTTGAACGCAGAGCCCTGTCAGCATGCCCGCGACTTTAACGGCGGAGCATCGATAACCTTCGGGACACGACGACGCGCACCAGGGCTTCTCCGGTTGTGACGCGACCGCTGCCGGCTGAGGCATAGGGGACGGCGTTGTTGAGCATCCGGCGATGAGCATCATAAGCATCGCGACGGATGCGACGGCGGCGGACGTCTTCTGTAAACGGATGGTTATCGCCGGCATCGCTATCTCCACGAAACGTGTTAAGAACGGATGCAAAAAGCACTAACGATACCGATTAACTGACATCTTATGCGCGAGTTGTCTAGCGTTGCCGCACAACCGAGGGAGGCCGGCATGGACATCGAGAAGAACAAAGAGCTGGTGCGTCAAATCACCGAGCAACTCTGGAATGGGCGCGCTTACGACAAAATCCCCGAGTTCTACGCCGAGGACTACGTCGCCGACTACTCGCCATATGCAATACACCATGGGCTCGAGGGAATCCGCGGGATGGTCGAGCGCGCATACACCACGTTCACCGACTATCACGAGGAGCTTCGCGAGATGATCGCGGAGGGCGACATGGTCGTCCTCCGCATCACGATCAGCGGCTTTCAGACTGGACAATGGGGACCATTACCGCCGTCGGGCAAGCGCGTCGAGTTCGACGAGGCGATATTCCTGCGCCTTCGCGACGGCAAAGTGGTTCACCAACGCGGCATCGTGGACAACCTGGCGGCGCTTCGGCAGCTCGGCCGCGCCTGATGCTCTCACGCATGGGCGCGGGCCTGCTCAGCCTACATAAAGAAGCAGCCCCTCGTAGATGAGGGCGGGCTTGTCGTTGCCCACGACGTGCACCGTCGTCTCGGTCGTCACCTGGACGCCGGTGCCTTTCGCATCGACGGCGCGCAGGCGCGAATGCGCGTGCACCTTCGATCCTGCGAGCACCGGAGCGACGAAGCGCAACTTGTTGGCACCGTAGTTGATGAAGGCCTTGGCGCCCGTGACCTGGAATCCGGGACTGGTCGCGAGGCGCGGCAGCAGCGACAGCGTCAGGAATCCGTGCGCCACCGGTCCGCCAAAGGGGCTCTCGCGTTTGGCCCGCTCGACGTCGATATGAATCCACTGATGGTCGCCGGTAACGTCGGCGAAGCGGTTGATCATGTCCTGGCTGATCTCGACCTCTTCGCTCCACGGGCCGAACTGGTCGCTGATCTTGGACTTCAGGCGCTCGATATCGTTGAACTTAATTTCTTCAGCCACTGATGCTCTCTCCTTCGATGCTCTTTTAGGGGACCCGGTCCGATTTCGATCCACCGATAACCGGTTGCATATTGAAACCGCCGCGGCGACGCAAGCCGCGCAAAACTCGCCGACCGGGATACTATTACTACTCGACGGATGCGCGTAAGATGACGCGAAACGAGCCTAATATCGCTATTTGCCCGTACATGGGCGATGTGATACCAACGGCGCTAACCAACGGAGACTTGCTGAGGAGGGTATTTCTGCATGAACTTGACGCGAAGCAAAATGGCGATATGTGGTGCGGTGATCGGACTTGCGATGGCAACGGCCACGGGCGCTTTTGCGCAGGCGAGCGGCGGCTCGTCGTCGGGCGGGAGCGGCAACAAGATGACCGTGCGCGCCGGCTATCTGACCTGCCATGTTGCCTCGGGATGGGGCTTTATCTTCGGCTCGTCGCGTCAGGTGAAGTGCGCGTATGCCCTTCAGCCGGGATACACCGAGTACTATGACGGCAGTATCACCAAGTTCGGCGCCGATATCGGCTATCTCTCCTCGGGCGTTATCGTCTGGGCGGTCCTCGCTCCCACGAATAATCTCGGCCAGGGCGCACTCGCCGGCCACTATGCTGGCGCGACGGCCAGCGCCGCGTTGGGAGTCGGTGCGGGCGCGAACGTCCTGATCGGCGGATTCAAGAACTCGATCGCGCTTCAGCCGATCAGCATCGAAGGCCAGAACGGACTGAACATCGCAGCCGGTGTCGCCGCGCTGGCGCTGAAGTTCGACTCGTCCAAGAAGCCGAAGGTCGGCGGTGAATCGAACGTCAATCCGTAACGGATAGCGCGGGCATCCCGCACGATAAATTGAAGCTGAACACGGACGGCGGCCATACCCCGCCGTCCGTGTTGTTTTTCGCTTCCTGCAAAATTCAATCTTCTGAGAAAAATGTAGTGGGGCGGGCGTCCCTGCCGCCGTCAAGACCGACGCCTGGCGCGCCTCTATTCCGGATCTAACGAAGGAAAGCGCTTCGCGCGCTTACCGGTACCGGCCCCTTCGGGGCCTCCGAGATCCTTCGCGGAAGCCGCTAAGGATGACAGAATCGATGGCGGCCAACGAATTCAGATTGGGACGTTGGTGATGCGTTAACTGGCTTGTCAGCGCGACGCGGACCTTAGCAAAGACAGCGCTGCGGCGTGCGCATCGCGGTCGCCCGCCGCTATCACCTGGCCGCCGTCGTAGGCCGTACCGCCGGACCAGTTCGTGACGATGCCGCCGGCGGCTTGGATGATCGGGATCAGCGGCTGGATGTCGTAGGGCTTGAGGCCCGCTTCGATTACGAGGTCGGCGAATCCCGCGGCGAGCAGGCTGAAGGCGTAGCAATCGGTGCCGAAGCGCCGGGCGCGCGCTTTCGAGGTGACGGCGTTAAACGCTTCCCGCTCACCGGGCGCGGTAAACATCGCGGGATCGGTGGCGCAGACGATGGCGTCCTTCAGCTCCACGCATTTGCGTGTATGGAGCGGCCGCGCGATGCCCGCGCGTCTGAGCTCCGCGCCGAGTGGCGAACCCACGAACGTTTCGCCGACGTATGGCTGATGCATCACGCCGATGACCGGCCGCGTGCCGTCGTTGAGCGCGAGCAGCACGCCCCAGTGCAGGAGCCCGATCACGAAGGCGCGCGTGCCATCGATCGGATCGATCACCCACGTCATCCCGTCGCGGCTCGCGAGTGCGCCATGCTCCTCGCCGAGCACGCCGTGGCCCGGATAGACCCGCGCGATCTCATCGCGCATCGCCTGCTCGGCGGCGCGATCGGCAATGGTCACGGGGTCGTAGCCGTCCTGCTTTTTGTTCTCGACGTCGATCGCCTGGCGAAAGTGCGGCAGAATCGCGCGTCCGGCGATCTCGACCAGATGACAGGCAAAATCCGTGTATTCGGTGATAGCGGCGCGATCGAGGGTCATCGCGGCGCCTCGCTCCACTCCGATTGCGGACGCAGGCGGTAGATGCCGTTTTCGCGCGCGAAAATTTTCTCGCCGATCATCTCGCGGCGGATAAAGGCTGCATCTTCGTGATGACGCTTGATAATCGCGTTCACCTGCGCCTCGCTGTACGAGACATCTGCCTGGAACTTCGCGCCCATCCAGCGCAGTACCGCCCACCTTTTGCGGCGAGTGTCAGGAATCTTGATGAGACGCTCACCGTCGAGGAAATTGGCGAGCACTTTCGCTTCCCAACTGTCGGCCGTATCAGTGCTCGCGATTCGTGCGAGATTCTCCGGCGAAAACACTTCGCTCTTGAATTTGCGCAACACGCCGTCGTTGAGCCTGTACCATCTGACGGTTCCTTCGGCGCGCACCGCGACGAGTTCGAGCTCGCGCAGGATGGCAAGATGATGCGAGATCGTCGGCTCGCGCAGGTTCAGCCGCCGCGCGATCTCCTGCACGCTGTGCTCGCGTTCCGCCAGCATCGCGACGATCCTGAGGCGGCTCTCGTCGGCCAGCGCCTTGAAGAACTCGAGCGTGAGGCTGCCAGGTGTTTGTGCCGAAGGGACCATCGCTCTGCGTCTTATCTAATTAGATATATATCTAAACTTACTTGACCGATCAATGGCGGTTCGCGAGTGTAATCATTGGATGGTGGGCGGCAGCAACTGATTTGTGAAACCCGGCGAGGGTTGGATCGTCGCTCCTGTCGAGGCTCAAATGATTCAGCTCAAGGTGAACGGCGTGGATCGCAAATTCGAAGGCGATCCGGCAATGCCGCTGCTCTGGTATATCCGCGACATCCTTGGACTTACCGGCACGAAATTCGGCTGCGGCGTTGCGATGTGCGGCGCCTGCACCGTGCATCTGAATGGTGAAGCGATTCGCTCCTGCGTCACGCCAGTCAGCATGGCGGCCGGGCGCGAGGTCACGACGATCGAAGGCCTCGGCGCGGACGGGTTGCATCCCATTCAGCAGGCCTGGATCGAACAAAACGTTCCGCAGTGCGGTTACTGCCAATCGGGCCAGATTATGCAGGCCGCCGTGCTGTTCAACGCCAACAATGCGCTCGCGGATGAGGAAATCGAGCGCGTGATGCAGGGCAACATCTGCCGTTGCGGCACTTACCAGCGGATCCGCGCCGCGATCAAAGCGGCGGCCAAGGATCGGCGATGAACGCGGTGCAGAATCTGAGCCGCCGCGGCTTTCTCAAGGGCATCGCATCGGCCGGCGCGCTCGTGCTTGCCGTGCGGATTGCTCCCGAATCAGTGCTGGCGGCAAATGTCCTCCCTGCCGCGAGCGCGCCGCCCTTCGAGCCCAACCTCTTCGTCAGTATCGATACCGACGGCACGGTTTATATCGTCGCGCATCGCTCCGAGATGGGCACCGGAATCCGCACGTCGTTGCCGCTCGTGCTGGCCGACGAGCTCGACGCCGAATGGAAGCTCGTCAGGATCAAGCAGGCCGATGCCGACGAGCGCTACGGCGATCAGAACACCGACGGCTCGCATTCGATTCGCAGCTTCTTCGACACGATGCGGCGATGCGGCGCGACTGCGCGGCTCATGATGATGCGTGCGGCGGCCCTGCAATGGGACGTGCCGATCGCCGAATGCGGAACCGAGCTTCACGCCGTGGTGCATCAGCCGAGCGGGCGCCGGCTCGCATATGGCGACCTCGCGTCGGCAGCGGCGAAACTGCCGGTGCCCGGTGAACAGGAACTCATCTTCAAGCCGCCGACCAAGCGCCGCTACATCGGCACCGGGGTGCCGAGCTACGACCTCGTCGAGCTATGCACGGGCAAGGCCGCGTTTGGCATCGACGCGCGCATGGATGGGATGGTTTACGCGTCGATCGAGCATCCACCTGTGCTCGGCGGGCGCATCAAGTCGTACGATGACAAAGAGGCGCTGGCAGTCACGGGAGTGCATCGCACGATCCCGATCGCGCCGTTCGAGATGCCGTATGAATTTCAGCCGCTCGGCGGCGTCGCCGTGATCGCCGACAATACATGGTCCGCGTTCCAGGGGCGCAAGAAGCTCAAGATCGAATGGGACGACGGCGCGAACGCCTCGTACAATTCGGCGTCTTTCAAAGAAGAAATCCAGGCCACGGCGCGCAAGCCGGGCAGGGTCGCGCGTGCTCATGGCGACGTCGATGCGGCGTTCGCCAACGGCGCCAGGGTGTTCGAGGCGGACTACTACGTGCCGCATCTCGCGCACGCCGCGATGGAGCCGCTCAACGCCGTTGCCAGCTATCGCGACCGCAAGGTCGAAGTATTCGCGCCGACGCAGAATCCGCAGGCAGTGCAGAAGATCATCGCGAGCGAGCTGGGAATCCCGGCCAGCGCCGTAACCTGCCACGTTACGCTGCTCGGCGGCGGCTTCGGGCGCAAATCGAAACCCGACTACGTCGCCGAAGCGGCGATCCTGTCGAAGAAAGTCGGGCGGCCGGTCAAGGTGATGTGGTCGCGCGAGGACGATACGAAGTTCGACTACTACCACACCGTCGCCGCGATGCACTTGAAGGCCGCGCTCGGCCGCGACGGGATGCCCGAGGCGTGGCTGCAGCGCTCGGTGTTTCCGCCGATCGCATCGACTTTCGAGACGGGAGCCGAATACGGCGAAGCTTTCGACCTGGCGCAGGGATGGACCGACATCCCGTTTCACATTCCGAATCTGCGTGTCGAGAACGGACCCGCCGCGGCCCACGTGCGAATCGGATGGCTGCGCTCGGTCGCCAATATCTACCATGCATTCGCAGTGCAAACTTTTGCCGATGAACTCGCGCACGAAGCGCGCCGCGATCCGGTCGAGTATCAACTGGATCTGATCGGAAAGCCGCGAATCCTCGATCTGCGCGACACCGATTACGCCAACTACGGTGCCAGCTACGAGCAGTATCCCATCGACACGGGCAGGCTCCGCCGCGTGATCGAGATGGTCGCGGAGAAATCCGGATGGGCGAAGCATCGGCCAGAGAAGGGCCACGCGCGCGGCTTCGCGGTGCATCGCAGCTTCCTGACCTACGTCGCCACGGTGGTTGAAGTCGAAGTTTCGAGCGACGGCAAGATCAGGATTCCGCGCGTCGACACCGTCGTCGATGCGGGACTGGTGGCCAATCCGATCACGGCGCAGGCGCAGTTCGAGGGCGCCGCGGTCTTTGGAACCAGTATCGCGAAGTTCGGCGAGATCACGGCGACCAACGGCCGTATCGACCAGGCCAACTTCTACAACTACAAGGTGGCGCGGATGCCCGATGCGCCCTATCGCACCAACGTGTATTTCGTCGAAAGCGATGCGCCACCGGCGGGCGTCGGCGAGCC
>Ga0335073_10006450_pt1 | contig 16477 bp, 21 predicted proteins | sample Lox_Sample_22_FD_207093 | JGI IMG/M metagenome (GOLD analysis project Ga0335073, IMG submission 207093) | Soil microbial communities from Loxahatchee National Wildlife Refuge, Florida, United States - Lox_Sample_2.2 | ecosystem: Environmental > Terrestrial > Soil > Wetlands | place: USA... | reverse complement strand
TCTTTAATAATTTGTAGCTCTTCAACAGAAAGTTCTCTGGCCGTCCCCTCATATTGCACAGTTGCGTCTGACCAACCAATAACAAAGGCGACCCTAGGATTACCCATAATATTTTTATACTTACGCGAAGTATTCTCAGTACCAAATACTAGCTCTAGGTCTTTAGTTTGCCCAAACCCTACAACTGCAGCCTCTGGTGCTCCACTTGGGTCAACAGTAGACACTACCGCCAGCATGTGCGAATTAAGAAAAGCAAACAAATCCTCTTTTGTACCCATAAGTTAATAATAGCAAAAAAGAGAGACGACATCTTTGCTTGACACTGATTATAATATGTTTATAATAGAAATATGATTGAAACAACTCAGAAAGTTATACAAATTGGCTCTAGTCAGGGCGTAACCCTATCGAAAAAAGACCTAGCCAGACTAGGTGCTAAAAAGGGTGACACACTTAATCTTAAGGTAGAGCTCGTAGGTGCTGGGGACAAGCAGAATGAATTACTGCGTGAATATGAAGCATTTGTTGCTAAGTATGGCCAGACTCTCAAAAACCTTGCAGATAAATGAAGGTTAAATACTTAAGCTTGGAGGAGATTCTCCGTCTACACTTCCAAGTAATTGAGGACTATGGCGGAAGTCACGGCGTAAGAGACGAGACACGACTTAAGTCCGTTGTTCAAGCACCAAAACAAGTTGCGTTTGGTGAAGAGCAGTACCCGTCTCTATACGATAAGGCTGCGGTGTACTTAAGGAATATTATAGGTGACCATCCTTTTAGTGATGGCAATAAACGTAGTGCTGTAACATCTTGTGGTATCTTTTTAGCGCGCAATGGCGTTAGTCTGAGCGCTAGCCCACAGGATCTGGAGGATTTTGCCGTCAAAGTGGCGACACATCATCTAAAAATTGACGAGATTGCCAATTGGCTTATGCGCAACTCAAGCTAAATAGACCTTAAGTACTATCCAGAGAAGACAATCCAGAGGTTTGTTAGAATTAAAGCATGGTCAAACCAAAATCGATTGCAGATATCGAGTCTCAATGGGACCAATTATATAGGCCAAAAGACTGCGAGAAATTCCAGCACTACAAGGGAGGAAAATACGAAATAGTAGCAACTGGTTTTCTGGAAGACAATGAAGCGCCCTGCGTTGTCTATCGCTCGCTTGAGTACGGTACTGTCTGGGTGAGAACTGCCAAGAACTTCCTGGAGGATATTGAATACGATGGCACCAAACAACCAAGGTTTAAAAGAATATAAAAACGCGCAAATTCCTTGCCGCATAAGTATTCAACGCTTTGCCTTTAGTCTGATATAATTATGTAATATGGAAGATGGCTATCTTAGACGTAACTTATCTAATGGTGGGCAGGTAAATAGAGACACGTTTGCTGAAATTAGCATGCGCGCTGCTCAGGAAGTTGCAGGCGAGAGAAGCCCCAATGGTGGGCCATACGGTGGCTATGTTACGGGAGCAGAAGCTCCGCCCTACATTCCCCCGGTAATTGCCGAGATATTCGATCGTGTGGCCGACGCACAAGAAGCGGCTGGTCATCCGGAGGAAGCGGCGAGGATAAGGCTATCAGATTTTGACAAAGCCGTAATAGAGCGAATCGGAGTAATCAGGGACCGAGACGCAAGAGAGGCCGAGTATTTCAACTCGCATCGTTTTATAGGATTGATTCGTAGATTAATTTTAACTGCCTAGTTAGCCGAATTTATCATAAACAACCTACGTAGAAAAGTATGTCTAAGCCCTAAGCTTTAGACTTCTCATATTTTATTCTGATTGGCATATACTGTAATCATGACCAAAATTAAAAAATACCCATATTGGATATATGTAGTCGGTGTTTTTGTAGCCTGGGCAATAGTATTTTTACTTGCGTGGGCCCTGATTAGTAGTAGTAGATTCCATCATGTTCTTATCTTCGGTTGCGGTTTCATTCTTGGTGTTCTGGCTGCGAGTCTTGCCCGTAAGTTTTTTGAGTAAGGAATTAAAACGATGAGCAACAAAGCATTAACCATAATTTACATCCTAGCCATGGTCGCTACCGTGGTCGCTGTAGATGTTTTATTTTTTAGGCATCGATTCTGGGAACGACTAATGGCGAACATTGGAATCGTTCTAACATATATGTCTTTCTATTTGGCATTCATAAAGAATCGTTGATAGCAGGAAGAGTTCGTAAAATATGCATTTGGCTGGCCATTTTGTTCAATGTTAAAACTTTTTAGCTAGTTCCTCGGCCTATCAAATTATCTAACTTGAAGCCAGATTGACTGATTTCTGGTCAAGAAATTTTTCTATTCTGATCAGCGGCACGTCAAGTTCAGGTTTTCGCCTGGGGTCAGTTCCGTTCCAACTCCTTGCATAGCAGTGGTACCAAAACGTATTTCGAATTCCTCTTATGTACTTCGAGTATCTTTCGTCATCTGGGTGAATTCTATCAATCAAACTATGACGAAGCTCAGCTTTGTCATTTTCATCGTCGTCGTACTCATGCCATCGTTCAAAACTAGCATCTGCGTATTGTTGCACTTCTTCTTTGCTCCAGTCATCCGACTCGTCTATCAATTTAGCTTCATTCTCTCGGTCATTTTCGTCTTCGATAACCACAGCAATGTGATTGACCTCGTCTAGGATGTTTGCAATTTCTGTATCAACCCCACCTAACAAATCATGACCAATAAATGCAGCTGTTTCCGGATTAAGCTTAGCTAAATAAGTTTTACCCTCTCTTAACGCAATTGCTCTATCAACATATGGAGCAACCTCGTAAGCAATAACTTCAGCAAGCTCTTCATCAACCAGGGTATCTTGTAAAATAAATTCCTGACTGGCCATCACAAAATAAACCTCTTATAGTAAAAGTATAATACCACTAAATATTGTAAAAGTCAAGACTTGGCTGCAAGACGGAGGGTCAACTCAAACTCAACGTGGTGAGCTTATAGCTGAAATCCTAGATAGATATTCTAGCCTAGAAAACTGCCTATACACCTTTAAGGACTTTACTTTTGAGCCGCTTGAGCCAAAGGTTGAGCTATATTTATAGTCCCAGCAACATCTTATTTATAATATGCCTAATGGTTATCAAACCCTACTGACTAGCATTTGATAGCGCTAAAGTAATATAATGCTGATTATACAAGCAAAAGGGGTAACGTTATGGGTAACAATCTAGTTGACTCAATCAACATACTAAATCAATACAGCAGTGAGTCTGATCATAATCAAACTACATCTGGTAATTATGCTGGTGGTAGGAATATACAATATCCATCTACTGTAGTAACAGCTACTGGTTACGTTGTTGAGCTAATTGAGCTTCTAAGTACTAAGTTAAGTGCCGGCAGCACAGACAATTTTGTGATAACATCTGCTGATAGCTCAGTTAGTTAATCCTATTAGGGAAGTCACCCTTAGAGGCATTAACCATATTTTCTATCCACTTGGTCATTGAATTGTGCATTGAGCTATCCGTAGTCCATGCATAAGAAGGCGCAGCCCATACGTTACCATCATATTTATTAAATGATTTAGGCTCTGACTCAAAGCCAAAACCAAATAGTTTACCAGACTTCACCATCTCTAGAATTAGCTCAAGGTTGAAAAGGTCATGGACAATGCTAATAAATATGGCTGAGCTTTTCATAGACTTTAGCAGTTCATCAGTAATAATAGTTTTGGTTTCATCATTTAATTCCATAGCCGGAAATATAACATCAGCTTCCGACATGAGTCTCTCTAAAGTTACCGCTGAATATATCTGTTCTTTGGGGCTTCTTGACCAAAAAATTACTTTCATACCAAGACCATTACATCTATCCGCTATGGCTCTACCAATGTGACCCATACCAATGATACCGGCAGTCTTGCCTTGCAACTCAACACCTCTGTACTTCATAAAATCTTTGTCATAATCTAATGGAAATCCGTCCTTAATTAGTCTTGGTGTCTGACGTGCAACATTAAACATCATTGTGATAGCCCATTCTGCCACTGCTTGTGTAGAGAAGTTTTTGATATCACACACCGGTATATTTTTTTCATTAGCATATGTTTTGTCTATCCATGAAGTTGATGTGGCAGCACCAAATATTCCCTTAAGGCTAGGAATGTTTTTATAATCTTCAGACGGTAGCTTCCAGCTAACATAGTCTGGGTTTAGACAAAGAATACGGTCTTCAGAACCTTCAAATAGTGCAGCACATTTAGATAGAGGAGCAATATCTTTGGTAATAACCAAGTCAAGGTTACTGGCTTTAAGCTGTTCTGCTAGATCATCAGTAATTAAATCATCCCAAAGTGGATCAAAAATAAAAGCCTTCATACGCTAAGTGCCTCCTTTATAGACTCAAATAACTTATTTGCTAGCTTAGGTTGAGATTCTTTATCCATGTGCAAACCGTCATTACCAACGGTGGCAATCAGACCGGCATCAATAAACTCACATCCTGTTTCTTCAGCAACCTCACTAATAGCTTGTGCCAAATCATGTGATTTTTGAGCTGAAACCCCATCATAGACGTTTTCAGTGGGCATAGTGTCTACAAACTCCGGTGCATTACTGTCTATATATACTGGGCTGACCAATATGATTCTAGGCAGCTTAAGGTTACGGCTATTACAATACTTTTTAATATATTCAGGGTACTGCTTAAGGGCGGTTGCTATGTCTTCAGCAGAACGGTTATAGGCAGTTTTAAGGTCATTTGTGCCTAGCATTATGATTATGATGTCAAGTGGCATGTGAGAGTCTATACACGCCTTAAAATAAACAAGGCCATTTCTGCTAGGTTTTTCAGGATTGATATGTTCTAAGTCTGTAGTCCGTCCACCTAAGCCTTCTTCAATAATGTAGTATTGATCACCTAGTTGCTTTTGAAGTAGTCCAGTCCAGCGCTCATTAACAGCATAGCGTCCGGATCTATCAGGTTTTGTTCCATGAGTGTTGCTATCACCAAAGCACAATACGGTCTTAGCATTAGGATTAGTGTTCATCACTTTTATTCTATACTAAATGTAAGGAGTTGGTCATAGGTTATGCAATCAGCTGACATTATTAATAGGTCATATAGGAAGCCCATAGATTGGCAGGTGCTTGAATATGAGTTTATTGCCAATGAAGATATAGACGGTGCTACTACCTGGTTGCGTGATGTTAAGGGCTGGGACTTTAAGAGGATACATTCCGGAAATACTCAGCGCCATATCCTTGAGTGGGGTAGTAAAAGGGCGGAAATTAGGCGGAAAATTATGGCAGAGCGTAGGGAAGAGGCTGAGCTATTATTCAGGGAAATACTGCCGCAGTTAATTTATGCCAAGATAAAGATCTTCAAATATTTTGATGAGTTATTAGATAGACCTCAACAGCTGTCTCTTAGAGATATGTCACTGATACTTAATCACATTAAAACTGAGCTGGGTGAGCCAATAAGAATCACTCAAAGTATGGCTGAAGGGCAGCAGCCTAGAGAAGATCCAGCTAAAAAAGTGCTTGAAGCTATGGGACTGATGATTGATGGAAAAGTTGTTGGTATAACAGACGGTAAATATCTTGAAAGTGGTGATAAGTATGACTGACTTGCCTGGAGCGGATATTAAAGCTGCCGGTTATGAAAACATATACTTTGATTGTCCAACCTGCAAAAGAGAGAACGTAATTAACCGAGTAACCGACCTTGATCCAATGGCTATCACTAGCGGCATGGAGTTCAAGTGCCAATTCAGTGATTGCGGCAAGGCGTTGTGGCTTAAAGGTGATTTTATCCAGCCTGCGGTTTATGAGTGGTTCTTATTTGAGCTGCCGGTCTTAAAGACAAAAAAGCTTTATAGGGATTATGCCCTATCTCTATGCCAAGCTGCTGAGAGTTTTTTCCTTAGAGCTATCATTAACAAAAAGTTTGACAGAAACCCTGATTACAGAAATGAGCTTGGTGGCATTAACTTAAGTACCTACAATCCTGATAAAGGTGCATATGAGACAAGCATTAGAGACAAAACCTATGCCCCCATGAGAGAGGAATTTTTGACTGTATTTCAAGGTGAGCGTGACGCTGATGAACCACGCCCAGAGCATAGGGATGATGACCGGCGTAGCTGGGCATTTGATGTCATTCAACGCTCTAGTATTGGTAACTTAAGAAATAGGGTTGTACACAAGACTGCTTATAGACCTAAGCTAAGTGAGATTGAAGAACATGAAGATCTAGTAAAGGCGCTGCATTGGCTTGGTAGATACTTGCAAGTATTAGACTCTAAATACTGGCTTAATAGAAAAATCTAGGCTTGTGTTTGTGAAGTGTCTTGACCAGCCCACTGGCTCATCAATTCACTAAAATATTGCCATGATGGTATTTCATCCTCACCCTTAATAAGCCGCAATGCTTCCTGAATCCTTGTAGCAAAAAGGTTAGCTGAGTCATGATTTATCCACCCAAGCTTTTCAAGTAAGTCAAAAGTCTCATTGTCCGAAGCCAAAGCATTACGTCCAGCTAATGTAACCTCGCCTGTTGCTACGTCAGTCCATTCAGTATTGACACGCCCTACATGACCATAGAGTTTCCAGCGACTAAGGTTTAAGTCCAGGTTGCCTATTAACTCTGGATGTTGTGTGTCAAAATAAGCATAATTTATCCAGAATTTTGTAAACATAGAAATTATCCATGTACTTGATTTTGGAAATATATTTTCAGTAGTGGTAATAGCCGCATCTTCATTGGGTTTATTACTGTACTTTTGCAGATCCATTATCCAGCTACGGTATATTGAAGCGGTTGTTTTTGGCATTTTGCCCTGACCTCTATTTAGGTTGCCTAACGTAACTTTCCATTTATCAGGAAAGTATTGTACCGCATCATCATTTAAGGTGCTGGTGGCGTTAAATATTGCACGGAATGAAGGCATAAATAAGTTATATAAATCACCAGGATCTAAGCTGGTTGTGTAGGTACTTTTGACAAGCTTATACATTTCAGGGATAAAGTCGGCGTTTGCCTTGTCTTTGGCAAGCCGACTTGCTATGTGAGAGAAGCTTGTGGAAGTAAACTCTAGGTTGTCTTTTTTGTAGGCTGCACTGCTACCCAAAATTTCACTCAGTACTCCATCTGAATTTAACTCAGATATTAAAGAATCTATATCACAGCTAATGAGAAACCTACGCCATATTGCCCACCACTGAAACCTAAGCTGCTTATCTTCAGAATTAAGTGTAGTGATTATTGTTTTCTTGATAGCATTAAATGTGCGTTCATCACTTAATTGGTTCATCCATAGTTGATTACTTGTGTCACTATCAGTAGTTTTGTCCGCAGGTTGTTGACCAATGGTGAATGTGATTAGCTCACGCCCTATATCAACGTCAATAGGCTCTTTATCCTTGTTGAGCGGCTTAAGCCTATATACATCTACCGGATCTTTATAAAAAGCTACCCAGAACGCATATGCAAGAACCCACAAGCCGTATAAGACAGCACACCAGAAAAGAGCGCTACTTTTTATATAGAGAGGTAAAACCAATGAGATTAAAAGCAATACTGCCAGACCACCTACAATCTCAGTGACATAAATTAATGTCCTTTCACCTTCCCATGCTTTGGCAAGTGAGGAGCTTTTTTTCAAAGCATTGGACTTGAATTGATCACCCCATAGTACTATAGCTACCGGAATAAGTATGGTTGCTACTACTGCAACAAGCGCTAGTAAATTAGCCAGTCTATCCTCTGATACGGCGTAACAACTAAAATAACCTGTTTTTGGACACCACTTAGCATGATGTGCATGAAGGCTTATTAAAACAAGCCAGATTACTGAGTCCGCAAGTAAAGCCCAGCCAAATTTAGGTATTTTCTTAAGCATTTTGCCAAAACTATTAAAGTCTGATAATGCCCCTATTCTACGCTATTCTTATTCAACACTCTATCTGTAGCCATCCTAAGAGCGCCTTTGGCTATTTCATGCAGGTTAATTATCAAATCTTCTATTTGTTCATCAGATAGGTGATTATAGTCTTTGCCAAGAAGCTTTCTAGCTTCTTTGACGCTAATTATGAGACTAGTCATCAGCAGTTAATTTTTATTTGAACAATGTTGGCAGCACCATTATTTGTTATTGTTAGGTCATCAACTGCATTGCCGTAATTACCTGGCTGTATGGTTGTGCTTCCGTTTAATGTTTTTGGGTAAACCTCATTAACCCCATAATCCGCACCAGCACTAAAATTACTTCCTGATTCACTAGAAGCTTGTACTTGACACTCAGGTGTACCTGGTGCATTTCCGGTGTTCTTAACATTTACATATATCTCAAGCTCATGAGAATTGAGTTGAATTACCGCTGGATCAACACCGTTGGGTGACTCATCATCTACGGTAGCTTGAGCATTACTACTGTCCCAACCGTCATTATTATCCCAGCCGCCGGCTGCAGCTAATGTCATAGGTATATTGTTTGAGTCACCTGTAGCCCATAGATAGCCTTGAAAGCTAGCCTTTTTTGCTTGTGATGATGCCGTAGTTTTTGTAGCTGTAGACTTTGAACTATTACTAGAATTAGTAGGTACAGGCTTTGTACTATTTCCAGAACTAGCAGTTCCGATTATTCCAAGCGCAAATATGATTATTACTGCTGTCCAGACTTTATGTCTTTTGCTCCAATCTAAGATCCTGCCACCCTTACCTTTAATTTTGCCATTCATTATTGCCTCCTTTCAGGCAGTGTTAGTTGCCTGACGGAAACCATAAAGCGACCCATCAGGCGGAGACTTTCATCCCCCATAGCCGTTTCCAGCCATGACTACAGAAGCAATACCTGAGTGAGTCGCTCAGTGGGCTTCTGTAGATTTATAACCATGCCCTAAGAATGGGTTTAGGTCATACCAAATTGTTGTAACACTGGTTAGGTGTTGGATGTATTTTATCACCTAAGGACTTCTTGCAGATATATATTGATATAAAATAGCCTTATGGATGATACGCAGTCTAGGGCTGAGATGTTGGGCGTTCTTAATGATATTTATCAAAATAACTACGGTCATCTATACACTGAAGTAGATAAAACCCAGCTAACTTATGCCGTGTACTTGCGTAAAAGTTCAGATGAAAACTCTGGCAAGCAGCTGAAATCCATTGGTGATCAACTTAATGACATTAAGACCAAAATACTAGACCCACACAGGATAACAAACTACAAGATCATAAAAGAGGAGCATTCAGCTAAGCAAGCTGATACGCGCCTTAAGTTTTCTAAATTATTATCAGACCTGCGTTCTGGCAAGTATCAAGGCTTAATAGCGTGGCATCCGGATAGGCTGGCGCGCAATATGAAAGAAGCTGGTGAGATTATAGATATGCTTGATAAGCGCATTATTAAGGATTTGCTTTTTGCCACTGCCACTTATGAAAATAGTGCTAATGGCAAGATGATGCTTGGAATTACCTTTGCCCTATCCAAACAGTACTCAGAGCATCTTGGAGAGTCAGTTGATAGAGGCTACAGCAAGCGTACTGATGAAGGCAAGTATCTAGGTAAAATGGTACATGGCTATAGGATAATGGATGACGGTGTACTTGAGCCTGATGGTGAAAACTTTTTAATTATTGAGCAGGCATTCCGTATGCGATTAAGTAATCCTGCAGTATCACAAGTTGATATAGCTAAATGGCTTAATAAACAAAATTACATGCAATGCTTTGGACGTGAGCAAAAATATAAAAGGGTGAGATTTACAGACAAGAATGTATCAGAAATGCTCCGTGAGACCATCTATGCCGGCTTCATGAGTTATGGGAAAACCAAGCCAGTTGACTTAACCAAGTGCTATGATTTTGTCCCAATGATTACGGCTGATGATTACAAGAAGCTTAACAAGGTAGATAACCTTGATCGCATTGTAACTAAGCGTGGTGCTATTACTAAGACCAAGCTGATTAATTTGTTAAAGGGTAGGATTACCTGTGGTCACTGTGGTGGCAATATGCACTCTAATCCAGGCACAGGGAAAATGGGTAAGACCTATGTTTATTTCCGCTGCAGTAATGAACACTGTCCATTCACAGACTTACCTGATAATCCTAAGCACTTTAGACACCAAGTCAGGTCAAACGTAGTTATCAAGGCTGCCATAGATACACTAGCGGCGGCACAGTTTGACTTGAAAAAGGCTTACACCAATTATGTAAGTGATGCTAAAAAAGCTGTTGAAGATGAGCAGTATGATTTATTAAGCCAAGAGCGCAGGATCATGGCTAACCGTAAAAACACCGAGCAAGATCTAGAGAGGGCTAAGCAGGTTATAGCCGATCCAGATAAAGCTGATATAGCGGACATATACAAAGCTGACATTAAAAAGTACATTGAGGTAGAGTTGCCGCAGTATGAAAAAGACCTGGCAGAAATTAAAAAGCAGCAGGAGCGTCTTAAGCTATCAATTGTTAGTGAAGAAAAGTTCTTCAAACTCATTGATACCGCTGTACGTTACATTGGTCAATTGAAGAACTTAGAGCAGATTGATGAAATATTGCAAAAGTTTTACTCAAACTTCACTATTTTAGATAAATCCGTATCTGTTGTTACGTTCAATCAGGAATGGTATGACGTGCTAAATCCGGCTTGGCTGGGGATGAGGGATTCGAACCCCCGATCCTGGGACCAGAACCCAGTGCCTTACCGCTTGGCCAATCCCCAATAACAGATTAGAATTATACCAGTTATCGCTTATAGCGCACAATCTCAAAAACCTTTATGGTATATTAGAGGGTATTAACAATTTGGTATGTATAAAGAGCGCGGGTAGAGAACTAGCTCATTTGATCCGCCAGCAACCTGAAGGTTTAGAGCCTTCAAGGTGCTCCATCTAGCCCTAACATTTAAGCAAGTGCGCTATAGGGGAAGATATTAATAACTTAATCCTTTCTTTGATCGCACCCGAAAGGATTTTTTAATGCCAAAAACTTTAACCCAGGTAGACTACTTCACTAGCGAGTCAGTAACTAGTGGGCATCCAGACAAAATTTGTGACGCCATAAGCGACGCCGTAGTAGATGCTGCCCTAGCTCTAGATAAAGACAGCCATACCGCCATTGAAACAGTAGCCGGAGCAAATCGTATTGCGCTATTCGGCGAGATTAAAACCAGAGCCGAAATTAACTTCGAAAAACTAGTAAGGGACAAAGTAAAAAAACTTGGTTACACCGAACCAGCTTGGGGTTTTTCCTCGGAAAGCGAATTCTCCAATGACGTTCACTTGCAATCACCGGAAATTGCTATTGGCGTTGAACACGACGAGGGTGCCGGTGACCAAGGCATGATGTTTGGCTTTGCCGTAAAAGAAACTAGCCAACTTATGCCCTTGCCAATATCTATCGCTCACGCTCTAACTAGAAGGATCGATGAGTGTAGAGAAAAAGGAATCCTACAATGGCTAAGACCAGACGGCAAAGCTCAGGTAACAGTTAAATATTCTGGAGGGCAGCCTGATTCAATTGAAAAAATAGTTTTGGCCGTAGCACACGCCGAGGATAAAAAGCCAGAACAAGTTAGGGCGGAAGCAATTGAAAAGATAATTAAACCGGTCCTAGATAGTTTCGAATACGACTTGCCTAGCGAAGAAGACATCATAGTAAACGGTACCGGCGTTTGGCATATTCCAGGCCCAGAGAGTGACGCTGGCCTGACCGGCAGAAAGATAGTAGTTGATACATACGGCGGCTACGCACGAGTTGGTGGCGGGGCTTTCTCCGGCAAGGACCCTTCCAAAGTAGACAGAAGTGGCGCTTACGCTGCTCGCTACATTGCTAAGAACATAGTCGCTCATGGTCTTGCCAGCAAATGTGAAGTCGGCCTAGCCTACGTAATTGGCCAACCAAAGCCACTAATGCAAACCATAGAGACTTTTGGCACTGAGACAGCTTCTCAAAAAGCCCTGCACGAATTTAAAGATAAACTAATTGATACCTCAGTAAGAGGAATAATTGAGACTCTAGACCTAAGGCGTCCAATCTACTCTAAGACTTCGGCTTATGGCCATTTTGGTAAGCCGGACTTGCCTTGGGAAAAGATAACGAAATAGGTCGACGTATTCGGTCAGTCTCATCTTCAATCTCTTGCCCGAAGATTTCTTCTATTAGATCCTCAATTGTAGCTATGCCGACAATTGACTCGTCTCTCTCGATCGGTATAAGATGACTGCCGCTTGAGAGAAACTTTCTTAGAAGCGTATCTAGAGCTGTCATGGAGCCGACTATAGGTGTTCTATGAAGCGGCATATCACTAACCTTATAATGGTTGTCATCAAAATCCACGTCGACCAGATCTTTCATAAGTAACACGCCGTCGCAGGCCGTAAGCTCGCTATTTAAGATTGGCACTCGGCTAAAGCCTCTTTCTTTAATTTCATCAATCTTTGGTCCGTCCAGCTCTGTATCTAGGCGTAAGTAATAGGTATGCTTTATGTCAGTCATAATATCTCTGGCTCTCTTTTCGCTAAGCTCTAGTGCCCCCTTCATAATGCCAATTTCACTTTCGTCTAGTTCTGAGCTATCGTCTCCAAGGTGCTCGCTAATTACTAGACCCAGCTCACTTCGTGATTGCAATTCTTTTTTAATGCTAGGGAATAAACGATTTAAAAGCGATTCCAACGGTCTACTTAAGATATATGTAACGGCTATCATAGTCTTAAGAACCGGCGCAAAACGGCTGGCGTAACGAAGCGTGTTCCTAGCAAACAGTGCCTGTGGCAGTATTTCGCCGAAGATAACAATAAGTAGAGTTGCAATAACTCCTGCCACCCAGCCATTAACAACTTGGGTTAGTACTAGAGAGGTTGCCGAAACGGCCGCTACATTAGTTAACAGGATACTAGCAAGAGTTAAGTGAGTTCGCTCTCTAAGCGGCAACACTCGCTTTGCTTGTTTGTTACCTAGTTTTGCCTTGCGCCTAAGATCACCCACATCCAGGCTCATTACCGCAATATTAAGTCCAGAACAAATAGCCGATAGCGTAACTAAAGCAACTACTTCAAGGACTATTAAGGCGTTTGTAAATGTGTTGGTGTCTAAACTCCCAAAGAGCTCCATTGCTAACTACATTCTAAAGCATTACCACCAAAAATGTAAAAAACACTTATATAATAGGAGTAAGTGAGTAATCTTAGCGACAAGCTGTTATTTAAAGTTCTAAAACGACCAATCAGGTTGAAGCTAGTTAAGGACGTAGGTAGTGGCCATCCAGTCATACTGCTGCACGGCATCGGCAGGAACAACGAGGTCTGGGATAATGTAATTAAAGAGTTTGAGTTGAGTCCCGGCTACCGAGTCATAGCTTTTGATTTGCTCGGTTTCGGGGCCTCGCCAAAACCAGACTGGATTAACTACAGTGTCGATGATCACGCCGCAGCCGTTATTAACTCTATAAACAAATTACACTTAAACGAACCGGTTACCTTAGTTGGCCACTCCATGGGCTCTATCGTTGCTGCTAGAATCGCCAAGCTTTTACCTTCTCAAGTAAAGCATCTAATCCTATTTGAAATGCCAATATATTCTGGCCTACCAGAAAACCGTTTAGCTAGAATCAGACTAGCCGCCTTTACCCGTTATTACGATTGGGTTATTAACTATCAACCAAGGTTTGATGAAGAGAATCTGGGTAGAGCTTATACCCTAGGTCAAAAGCTGATCGGATTTTCGGTAGACAAAAAGTCCTGGACACCGTTTATTAAAAGCCTAGAAAACACCATTCTAAAACACCAAGTAGCCGAAGACATTAAGGACCTACCTATGACTATAGACGCTATCTACGGCAGTTTCGACACCATCGTTATTAGAGGACACACAGAGCAGGTAATAGGTACAGCTAACGACGCAGTTAGTCACTACAGCGTTAGAGCCAGGCATGTAATTAACAAAAAGGCCTCTAAATTAATTGTTGAGCGAGTAGTTGCAGGATACGAAAATGAAAAGCCCTAAATTGTGCGCAAAATCACATTGAATGCTGAGCCTACGTGTACTAAGCTGGAATTGGAAGTGTGAGGCTTCCAAATGACCCGGGCACATTTGTCCGGGTCTTTTATTATTGCTAATGCTACCCTACTTATATATAATCAGCCTTAGGTTAAACAAAAACAAAAAAGATAAAATAATAATTTCTTACAGCTTTAAAAAAGCTCGTACATCTAGAATTAGTAAACTATGAGTAACTCGCTTCAGAATAAAACCGTCCGACCCGGCAACTTTGTTGGGTATAACTACTATTACTCCAAAACAGAAGATGCTGCGCCTAGTGAACCACCTAAGAAACTAGGCCGTACCCGTCGTCTTAGCATAGTATTAGTAGCTCTACTAATGGTCTTCGCTCTACTTATGATCAAGGTTAATAACACCAGTGCCTCTAACCTTAGCCCTCCCAAACTACACCCAGCCGTAGCTGGCGTCGCCAAGCCAGCCAAATCAGACAAGGTTGTCGCTGTCGCTAAGCCTGTTAATCCTTGTGCCGGCAACACTCTTACCCAAGAAGTATTGGTCAGTATTTCTGCACGTCACCTCTGGGCATGTAATGGCACTAATATGCTATATAACTCCCCAGTAATAACTGGTTACAGTGGTTTTGCTAGCACCATTACCCCAACCGGTACTTATCAGATATATGCTAAACGTATCAACCAAACACTAACTGGCTCAGACCAACTAAGTTCTTGGACCGACTACGTTAACTACTGGATGCCGTTTCTAAATAACCAATACGGCACTTATGGTCTGCACGATGCCACCTGGAGAAGTAGTGATCTGTTTGGTAATGTCCCGGACAACAACATTAACGCCTCTCATGGTTGCGTTGAGCTCCCACTAGCTACAGCCCAATGGCTATACAACTGGGTAAATATTGGTACAACCGTACAGATAAACACTTAAGTATTTGTTAGAATAGAGACCATGATCTATGCGGTGGTAATTTTGAGCATTCTTCTGTTTGCAGTTCTATCATATATATTCATTACAAACTCTAGAAAATCTAACTCAACAGAAGCTCTACTCCTTAAAAACGACATGAATAACCTGACTAAATCTATTCAGGATCTTAAAGACGGCATGAATAAGCAGCTCAGCGATCAGTTAATTAACACCAACAAGCAAATGGCTAGCCAATTTGCTGCTAGTTCTAAGATAATCTCTGAAGTAACTAGGAACCTTACCGAATTAAAGGAATCCAATAAGCAGGTAGTTAGTATTACTGACGAGCTAAAAACTTTACAAAACGTCCTGCAGAACCCCAAACAAAGAGGAGTCATAGGGGAGTTTTATCTTTCTCAAGTACTAGAAAATGTCATGACGCCAGATAGATATAAGCTGCAATACAAGTTTAAAGACGGCGAAATAGTAGACGCCGTTATCATGCTAGATAAGGGACGACTTCTGCCAGTCGACTCTAAGTTCTCTCTAGAAAACTACAACCGACTCATTGACGAAAAAGATAAAACTAAAAGAGAAGCCATAGAGCGGCTATTTAAGTCTGATCTAAAAAAGAGAATAGATGAAACAGCTAAGTATATTAGACCAAAAGAAAACACCATGGATTATGCCTTCATGTTTATCCCGAGCGAGGCCATATATTATGATCTACTCATAAACAAGATTGGCGCTACCGGTACCTCAGCCAGAGACCTAATTGAGTATGCCTTTATAGATAAAAACGTAATAATTGTTAGCCCAACAACTTTCATGGCCTATCTCCAAACTGTTCTCCAAGGCCTTAGAAGTCTACAAATAGAAGAGCAGGCTCAAGAAATTCAAACTAGGGTAGGCGAACTCGCTCGACACCTAGGCTCCTACGAAACATACATGCAAAAACTAGGAAGCTCCTTAGGTACAACCGTTAACCACTACAACGCCGCTCACAAAGAACTAGGCAAAGTGGACAAAGATATGGTCAAGATATCCTCTAAGACGGCAGGCATAAAGCCACTCTCTCTAGAGAAACCAACCGAAGACTAGAATTTGACAAAAGTAGCAGGCGAGCGTCCTCACTTACTCTTTACTAGATCTACAAACAAGGCAGCTGTCCAAGAAAAGTTCTCAGCCCCCAATCCTTCGCCGCTAATCGGATCAAAGTACTCCCAAAAACCAGCTTGCTCCACCATCTTAATAGTTTTATCTCTCAGCATCTTAGCCTGCTCTTTTAGCCCGTAGCGCTTTAGTCCATCAATAATTAGCCAGTTCATATTAAGCCAGGTTGGTCCTTGCCAATACCTCTGTCTATTAAACCAAACAGACTCTGGTGCAACTGTTGGTACTGGGTAGGCTGTGCCATATAAATGGGGGTTATCTAAAAGTGAAGCTAGATTCTCAGCCCTCTCTTTAGATATTATGCCTGCGTAGATTGGCAACAGCGTGGCAATTGAAGTAGTTTTTAGCAGTCTATGCGTGACAAAGTCTCTTGAGTAATACTGATTAGAAAACGGATCCCAAAGCTCTT
>Ga0335073_10006449_pt1 | contig 16478 bp, 17 predicted proteins | sample Lox_Sample_22_FD_207093 | JGI IMG/M metagenome (GOLD analysis project Ga0335073, IMG submission 207093) | Soil microbial communities from Loxahatchee National Wildlife Refuge, Florida, United States - Lox_Sample_2.2 | ecosystem: Environmental > Terrestrial > Soil > Wetlands | place: USA... | reverse complement strand
CTGGCCGCCCGGCGGGCCAAGCTCGAGGCCGAGATCGAGCGGGCCGAGCGCAAGCTCGGCAACCAGGGGTTTGTGGCCAAAGCGCCACCCGACGTCGTCGAGGCCGAGCGCGACAAGCTAGAGCGGCTGCGAGCCGAACTCGAGAGCCTATGAGCCCGGAGGAGGCAGAGCGCTACATCCTCTCCCGCGAGCTGTTCGGGATGCGGTTCGGGTTGGACCGCATGCGCCGGTTGATGACGGCTCTCGGAAATCCTCAGCTGCGCTTTCAGTCGATCCATGTGGTGGGTACGAACGGCAAGTCCTCGACGGTTCGGATGACCGCCGCGATTCTGGCCAAGCATGGTCTGCGCACCGGCGCCTATCTGTCACCGCACCTGGTGTCGTTCGCCGAGCGGATCCGGGTCGACGACACCGACCTCGGGCCGGCCGAGTTCGCGGCCGCGATCCAGCGCGCCGCGCACGCCGCCGAGCTCGTCGACCGCTCACTGGTTGGCGACGACCGCGTGACCCAGTTCGAGCTGCTGACCGCCGCTGCCTACTCCGAGCTCGCGCGCCAGGGCGTAGAGGTTGCGGTGATCGAAGCCGGGCTCGGGGGCCGCTACGACGCCACCAACGTGATCCCGTCGCGGGTCCAGGTGCTCACGAGCGTGGGGCTCGAGCACACCCGGTGGCTCGGCCCGACGATCACTGCGATCGCGACCGAGAAGCTCGACGTCGTCCGGCCTGAAGGCACGCTCGTGCTCGGATACGGCCTGCACCCGGACGCGCTCGCCGTGGCCGAGCGCGTGGCGGCCGAGCGCGGGGCCACCATCGTGCACGCCGGCGCGGACCCAGGAGTGCCGCTGATCGCCCTCGGCAGCTACCAGCGCCGCAACTTCGCCCTTGCCCGAGCCGCCGCCGAGGCCTATCTCGGCGAACTCGACCCGGGCGCGGTCGCGGCGGCCGCGGCCGAGATCCTCGTGCCGGGAAGGCTCCAGGCGATCGACGAGGAGCCGCTTACGCTGCTCGACGGCGCCCATAACCCCGATGGGATCGCCGCGCTCGCCGAGGCGCTGGCCGAGCCGTGGGCTGCCGGCCACGATCGTGTGGTCGCGGTGATCTCGATCCTCGACGACAAGGATGCGGCGGGGATGCTGTCCCAGCTGCTCCCGCTGTGCGACGCGCTCGTCCTGACCGCGAGCCAGAACCCCCGGGCGTTGCCGCCACCGACGCTCCAGTCGCTCGCGAGTCAGCTCGGCGGCCCGCCTTCCGAGGTCATCCGCGACCCGCGTGGCGCACTCGAGCGGGCACGTGAGATCGCGGGTCCGGGCGGCCTGGTCGTCGCCACGGGCTCGATCTATCTGGTCGCTGACCTGCTCCGCCCTGCCGGCGCCGGACGCGCCTCGATGCTATGAGCGAAGCGGTGGAGACCGTGGACGACGAGGAAGACAGACCGCCGAGGTTTCTGGCCATGGTCGCGCTTGTGGCGTTCGTCGTAGCGGCCGTGATCCTGGTCTTTTTCGGGATCGGATACCTTTTCGGAAGGGCCTACCTCTAGGTCCCGATGACGTTCGTACCCCCGGCGTTCGTGTGAAGATCCACACCTAGGTGCGCCGCCTGCCGCGACGTTCCGACTGCCCCTACCACTACACTCGCTGCCTTGATGCCCTTTCTGACGGTGTTCGGGATCAAGAACGGGACGATTAGCGCCGTCGTAGAGCTGATCATCCTGTTCCTCGTGGTCGTGTGGCTGGCGCTCGTCTACTGGACGTATGCGGACGCCCGTCGCCGAATCGCGGATTCGCTGCTGGTCGGCTGCGCGACCGCCGCCTCGCTGTTCCCGTTTGTGGGAACGATCGTCTACATGATCGTGCGGCCGCCCGAGTATCTCGACGACGTGCGCGAGCGTGAGCTTGAGATCCAGGCCGCCGAGGCCCGTCTCGCGGAACTCGGCTACCAGGTGTGCCCGTACTGCGACTACGAAGTCGAGAAGGACTTCCTGCGCTGCCCGAACTGCATGCGCAAGCTCAAGGATCCCTGCACGGCGTGCGGCAAGCCGCTCGACCCGATGTGGAAGATCTGCCCCTTCTGCGAGGCCGAGGTCGCCAGTGCAGCCCCGCAGCCCCGCCGCGCCCGCCGGCGCCGGGACGGGGCCGCCGCCGAGCAGCCGGTCGCAGGCGCGACCGTTCGCGCCGAGCGGAACAGCGCTCCGGCGCCCACGCCGGCGCCTGCCGAGCGCAGCCGCCCCTCCAGCACCTGACGCGCGGCTAAAGTCCTCGGCCGCCACCCGACGACCTGACCGGCGCCCCCTGCGCCTATGCAAGGAGACCCATGGAGCGAACGCTGATTCTGATCAAGCCCGACGCCTTTGCCCGGAACCTGTCGGGCGAGATCATCGCGCGCTTTGAGCGCAAGGGACTGCGCGTCGTGGCGCTGAACTTGATGACGATGAGCCGCGACCTGGCCGCGCAGCATTACGCCGAGCACGAGGGCAAGGGCTTCTATGAAGAGCTTGTGACGTTCATCACATCGGGGCCGCTGGTCGCAATGGTGCTCGAGGGCGAGCAAGCCGTGGTCGCGGCCCGCCAGGTGATCGGCGCCACCGACCCGCTGAAGGCGACCACGGGCTCGATTCGCGGCGACTTCGCGATCGAGGTCGGCCAGAACATGGTCCACGGCTCCGATGCCCCCGAGTCGGCCGCGCGCGAGGTCGCGCTGTTCTTCCCGGACCTCTGAGCCACACGCGAGTGAGCCCCGTGGTGCTCGCCTCCCGCTCGCCCCAGCGGCGGGCGATCCTCGACCAGATCGGCATTTCGTACGTGGTCGACGTGCCCGACGTGGAGGAGCTCCAGGCCGGCCCGCCGCACGAGGTGGCGCTCGAGAACGCGTTCCGCAAGGCATCCACGGTCGCCGCCAGGACGCCCGGAGCGCTCGTCCTCGGGGTCGACACGCTGGTCAGCCTAGGTGCCCGTGTGTACGGCAAACCGACCGACGAGGACGAGGCGCGGGCGATGCTGAGCGCGCTCGCCGGGCGCCGGCACACGGTCGTCAGCGGGGTGTGCCTGATCGAGGACGGACGGCCGCGGACGGCCGCGGCGAGCACCGTGGTCGAGTTCCGGGCGCTCGACGAGGGACTGATCGACTGGTACCTGGCCTCCGGCGAATGGCGCGAGCGCGCGGGCGCATATGCGATCCAGGGACGCGGCGCGGCACTGGTGTCGGGGATCGACGGAGACTTCCTGAACGTGGTCGGACTGCCCTTGACGACGCTGCTCGAGCTGGCGCCCGGGCTGTTGAGCCGGTGAGCCGCGGCCGCACGACCGCTACCAATAGGCTGACGCGGGCGCCCGCGACCAGCCTCCAGCGGGACGAGCACGTACAATCCTGCTCGGACGGCGCTGGCAGCGTGGCGTGGCCTCCGGCACTCAGTTCTCCGTCTGCTGCTTACTCCTACCTCGATTGGCTATGGGCTTTTTCACGTACCTGACCGGTTTCGGCGGTCGCGACATGGCGGTCGACCTCGGGACCGCGAACACCCTCGTCTACGTACGCGGGCGTGGGATCGTGCTGTCCGAGCCGAGCGTGGTCGCGGTCGATTCCCGGACCGGCGAGGTCCACGCGGTCGGGATCGAGGCCAAGCGCATGCTGGGGCGGACGCCGGGAACGATCCAGGCCATCCGGCCGCTCAAGGACGGGGTGATCGCGGACTTCGAGGTCACCGAGGAGATGCTCCGGCACTTCATCCAGAAGGTCCATCAGAACCGCTGGGCGCACCCGCGGGTCGTCGTCTGCGTGCCCTCTGGCGTCACCGGGGTCGAGAAGCGCGCAGTCGAGGAGGCCTGTCTCTCGGCCGGGGCGCGTCAGGCATATCTGATCGAGGAGCCGATGGCGGCCGCGATCGGGGCTGGACTCCCGGTCGGCGAGCCCACCGGTTCGATGGTCGTTGACATCGGCGGCGGCACGAGCGAGGTGGCTGTGATCTCGCTCGGCGGGATTGTCGTGTCGCAGTCGATCAGGGTCGGTGGCGACGAGCTCGACGAATCGATCATGAATTACGTCAAGCGCGAGTACAAGCTGCTGATCGGCCAGCAGACGGCCGAGGAGGTCAAGCTCGAGATCGGCTCCGCATACCCGCTGGGCGAGGAGGTCCAGGCCGAGATCCGGGGACGCGACATGGTCTCGGGCCTGCCGAAGACCGTGGTGTTGACCAGCGAGGAGATCCGGGGGGCGCTCGAGGAGCCGGTGACCCAGATCATCGACGCGGTCAAGGAGACGCTCGACCGCACGCCGCCCGAGCTGGCCTCGGACATCATGGATCGTGGCATCATGCTGGCCGGAGGTGGCTCGCTGCTACAGGGGCTCGATGAGCGCCTGCGTCACGAGACGCAGATGCCCGCGCATCTCGCCGAGTCGCCGCTCACGTGCGTGGCGGTTGGCTCGGGGAGGTCGTTGGAGGAGTTCGAAGCGATCCACCGTTCGAGCAAGAATTCACGCAACCGGCGCCGTCGGCATTAGTTTGGAAGGAGTGCTGACGTGGCGCCAGGGACGATCTTGGAGACACGACATCCGTGCATGACAAGCAAGTTCGGCGGCGACGAGCAGTGCTGGCACTGCTTGTTGCGGTCTCCCTGATCCTGCTGACGGCCTACTTCGGCGAGCAGCCAAACAGCCCGCTGCACAACGTGCAGCGCGGCGTGGTCGAGGTTCTCTCGCCGGTCGAACAGGGCGCCAGCAAGGTGCTGGCGCCGGTGCGGTCGGCGGCCGGGTGGTTCTCGAGCACGTTCCACGCCAAGACCCAGGTCAAGCAGCTCCAGCAGCAGGTTGCGCGGCTAACCAACGAGTACGCCCAGGCCAAGAGTGCGCAGCTCGAGAATCGCCAGCTGAGCGCGGAGCTCCACCTCGACACCAGCCTGAATCTGAGCACGTATCACCCCGTGAGCGCCGACGTGATCCTGCGCGACCCGACGCTCTGGTACCAGACGATCAACGTCGATAAGGGCTCCGACGACGGTGTCTCCCTGCACGATCCGGTCGTCGGCGACGGCGCGCTCGTCGGCGAGGTCACCGAGGTCTCGCCGACGGTGTCGGTCGTCACGCTGATCACCGACCACACGCTGTCGGTCACCGCGCGTGTGCTCGACGCCAACGGCGACACCGGCGAGCTCGTGCCCGCGGTCGGCAATCCGGACGAGCTCGTGCTCCAGTACCTGCAGCCCCCGAACCCGGGACAGGTCCAGAACGGACCGCAGCAGGGCCAGCTCGTGGTGACCGCCGGATTCAAGTCGGGTCCGCTCGAGTCCTACTTCCCGGCCAACATCCCAATCGGGAACGTGCTGCCGGTCGATGAGAACCAGCTGCTCAACAACGGGACGATCCAGGTCTCGCCGCAGGCCAACCTGCGGAGCGTCGACGTCGTCCAGATCCTGACCAAGCCCCAGCCCGGCACCGAGCGCGCCCAGGTGCCTTAGTGGTGACGTGACGTGAGCAACAACGTCAAGCTTCCTCTCCGCCTGATCCTCCTCGGGTTCTTCGCCGTCGTCATCCAGGAGTCGGCGGTCTCGCAGATCTCGATCTTCGGCGTTAGTGCGGATCTGACGCCGCTGGTCGTAATGTCGGTCGGCCTGCTGTGCGGATCGCTCACCGGAGCGGTGTTCGGGTTCGCCACCGGCCTGCTGATCGACCTGATTCTCGTCCAGACCCTTGGCGTGACCTCCCTCCTGTACATCGTGATCGGCTACTGGGCCGGGCGCCTGCACGAGCTCCGCGACCCCTCGCACGAGCTCGTGCCGCTGGTCGTGGGCGCCATGGCCGCGGCCTTCGCCGGCCTGGGCATGGCCGTGATCCAGTTCCTGCTCGGAGTCGACGCGCCCGTCAGCCTGCTGCTGCTCCAGCAGATCTTCGTGGTCGTGCTCGTCGACACGCTGCTTGCGTTGCCGGTGTACGCGCTCGTGCGGCGGATCGTCCGGCCGGTGCTGCCTGAAGATCCCCGGCGCCGGCGGCGGCGCGCTTACACGACCGGCGGTCTCAGCCCGCTCCAGCAGGGCGCCGCGCGCCGAAGCACGTTCACCCGACCGAAGCCGCTGTGAGCCCGCTTCCCGAAGACAAGCAACTGCGGTTCGTCAAGCAGGAAGAGCGGCCGTCGATGAGCCCGCAGCTCGCCCTGCGCGTGGCGATGATCGGCACGTTCGCGCTCGCGATCTTCGCGATCCTGTTCTTCCGCCTGTGGTTCCTGCAGGTCCTCTCGAGCGATCAGTACGCGAATGCGGCGAGCAACAACTACGTGCGCAACCTCGAGCTGGCGGCGCCTCGCGGGGAGATTCTCGACCGCAACGGCCAGATCCTCGCCTCGAGCGTGCGGGCCTACGCCGTCCAGATCTCACCCCCGGACCTGCCGGTCCCGATGACCGCCAAGAACCTGGCCCATCCGCCGCAGAAGGATGCCCAGGTCTACGACCGCGTCGCCGGGATCGTCGGGCTCCCGACCAAGCGCGAGAACTGCCCGGTGAACGGTCATGGCGTGATTCATGTCTCCCAGATCGCCTGCGCCGTCGCTCAGGGCTATGTGCAGCTGCCCTATGCCGAGGCCACGGTGGCGTCCGATATCACCCAGCAGCAGCTCTGGTATCTGTCCGAACGGATGGGGTCCTTCCCGGGCGTCAGCGTCCAGCAGATCTACCAGCGCAAATACCCGTTCGACGGCGTCGCCGCGCAGCTGCTCGGTCTGGTGAGCCGGATCACGCCAAGCGAGGTCAAGGAGCGGTACTTCGCCGGCGTGTCCCAAAACGACTCCGTCGGCCAGTCGGGGCTCGAGGCCTCCTACGATCGCTATCTGCGCGGTGTGGACGGCGCCGAGAAGGTCAAGGTGGACGCGCTCGGCAACTTCGACGGCTACCTCACGCAAGCGACGCCGACGGCCGGGGACAACCTCAAGATCTCGCTGGATGAGAAGCTCCAGGCGGTCGGCCAGCAGTCGCTGGCGGAGTCGATCGCCTCGAACTACCCGGCGAACGGTGGCGCGTTCATTGCGATGAGCCCGACGGACGGCCAGATCTATGCGATGGGCTCGCTGCCGACCTACAACGCGAACGTGTTCACCAAGCCCGTTCCGACCGCCGAATACGACGCGCTGTTCGGACCGAATTCGGGCGATCCGCAGGTGAACCGCGCCTACCAGAGCGCGGGCCCGACCGGGTCCACTTTCAAGTCGATCACCGCCACCGCCGCGCTCGAGAGCGGGGCCTGGAGCACCGGCGAGACGTTCGACGACACCGGTCAGTACTGCGTCTCGGGCCAGTGCCGTCACAACGCGGGCAACGCCGTCGACGGCGCGCTCGATCTCGAGAGCGCGATCGAGGTCTCCTCGGACGACTTCTTCTACAACCTGGGCGCGCTCACGAACTCGCCGGCGCCGAACGGCGGCCCGCTCCAGCACTGGGCCCACCTCTACGGGATCGGCCGCAAGACCGGGATCGACCTTCCCGACGAGAACGCCGGGACGCTGCCCGACGCGAGCTGGCGCTCGCAGCGCAACCAGCTCGAGGCCGAGTGCGACAGCGCGACCGGGCCGTTCAAGGGCAAGGCAAAGCACCCGCCGGGCGGGTGTGGGATCGCCGACGGCACCGACCGCCCATGGTCGATCGGCGACAACGAGAGCCTCGCGGTGGGCCAGGGTGACGTCCAGGTCACGCCGCTCCAGCTCGCCACCGCCTACGCCACGATCGCCAACGGCGGGACCGTCGTCACGCCTCACCTCGGCGAGGACGTCCAGGCCTCTGACGGCACCGTGCTCCGCTCGTTCAACCCGCCGCCGCAACGGCACATATCGATCAACCCGACCTATCTGGACACGATCCGCGCCGGACTCCGGGCCGCGGCGTCGCAGCCGGGCGGAACCTCGGCCGACGTGTTCTCGAACTTCCCCGAGCCGGTGTACGGCAAGACGGGCACCGCCCAGTACACCGGTCAGCAGGACTACGCCTGGTACGCCTGCTTCGTCCCGGCCAGCGCGACCACCAAGCCGATCGTCGTCGTCGTGACCGTCGAGCAGGGCGGTTTCGGCGCGGTCGGCGCGGCCCCGGTGGCGCGGCAGATCCTGTCGCAGTGGTTCTTCGGTAACAAGGGGCCGTACACGGCCGGGAACTCGAAGACGCTGTGAGTTCGGGCGCGGCTCCAATCCGGGCGGTTCGCACAGGGGAGGACGCGGCGCCGGTGCGCGCATACGCGCTCCTGCGCATGGACCCCCTGCTCCTGCTGGCGGCGCTCGGCCTGTCGGCGTGCTCGCTGATCACGCTGAAGGGCGCGACGCGGACGATGAATCCCGGGCATCCGCTCTACTACGTCGAGCGGCAGGGGATCTACTTCGCGATCGGCCTGGTGGTGGCGCTTCTGCTCGCGCAGATCGACTACTCGCGGCTCCGCGAGTTCAAGTACGGCCTGTACGGCGTGATGATCGCGCTGAACCTGGTCGTGCTGGGCATGCCGCGGGTGCAAGGCGCGGCCCGGTGGATCCCCCTGCCGTTCTTCCAGCTGCAGCCCTCGGAGTTCGGGAAGGTGCTCCTGATCACGTCCGTGGCGGCGTTCGCGGTCGACCGTTCGCGCCGGCTCCACGAGCGCCGGACCACGGCCCGGATCATGCTGCTCGCGCTGATCCCGGCGATGATCGTGATCCCGCAGCCGGACCTCGGCACCGCGCTCGTCTACGTCGCGGTCGGATTCGCGATCCTGTTCTTTGCCGGCACGTCTTGGAAGCAGCTGACCGGTCTGGCGCTGCTGTTCGTGCTGGCCACGGTGCTCGTGCTCGTCGTCGCCCCGGCGACGGGCCATCACCTCCTCAAGCCTTACCAGATGCAGCGCCTGACCGGCTTCCTGCATCCGTCCCACGATCCCCGCAACCAGACGTACAACATCACGGAGTCTTTGACCGCGATCGGCTCCGGGGGGAAAACGGGACTGGGCACCGCAGGCGCCTCCCAGGTGAACCTGCATTTCCTGCCCGCCCCGAGCACCGACTTCATCTTCGCGGTGGTCGGGGAGACATACGGCTTCGTCGGAGCGGCCGTCGTGCTGTCGCTGTACGCGCTGATCATCTGGCGCGCGCTGCGGATCCTGACGATGTCGAAGAACCTGTACGGGACGCTGATCGCGGGCGGCGTCCTCGCCATGCTGATGTTTCAGGTGTTCGTCAACGCGGGCATGACGATCGGCATCATGCCGATCACCGGGGTACCTCTACCGCTGATGAGCTACGGAGGTTCGTCTGTCCTGGTGACGTTCATCGCCATCGGCCTTCTACAGTCAATATGTGTGCAAGCACGCATGACTGCCGCGACGAAAACCCGAGGATTGGTTTCGTCATGACCGCTGCCCCGCTCAAGACGGCGCGCGGCAAGTGTTCGCCCGGAGGATCGAGCTCTCAAAGCTCGCGCTCACTCCGCGAACGTTTTCAAACTTCCACAAAGGACTGAATGAGCATTGAAGAAACAAGTATTGGTCAGCGTCGACCGGGGCGAGACCCGGGTCGCGCTGCTGGAGGCGAGCGGATCGGTCACCGCGCGTAAGAGCGCGTCGAAGTCCGCAACCACCCGCCGGCGCCGCAAGACGTCAAAGCCGGCGGCCGGCTATCACGTAGCCGAGCTGTACCTCGAGCGCCGGGGGGCGCGCTCGATCGTCGGAAACATCTACAAAGGACGCGTCGACAACGTCCTCGGCGGCCTCGAGGCCGCGTTCGTCGACATCGGGCTCGAGAAAAACGGGTTCCTGCACGTCGACGAGATCGTGCTGCCAGGGGTCGAGGCGCCACGCCGGGGTCGCGGCTCCGGGCGCGACAACCGCCAGATCACCGACATGCTGAAGCCAGGTCAGGAGATCGTCGTCCAGGTCGTCAAGGACCCTTTGAAGACCAAGGGAGCGCGGCTCAGCATGGATCTCACGATCGCCGGGCGCTACATGGTCTTTGCGCCCTACGGCGAGGGCGTGGGGGTGTCGCGCCGGCTCGACGACGGCGAGCGCGAGCGGCTGCGCAAGGAGGCCGCAAAGCTTGATCTAAAGGGGGCGGGCGCGATCGTCCGCACTGCCGCCCAGGGCGCCACCCGCGCCGATCTCGAGCGCGAGCTCCTGTACCTGTTCAAGCTGAACGAGGTCTTGCAGAAGCGCGTCGCCGAGACCGCGGCGCCGGCACTGGTGTTCCAGGAGGCCGACCTGTCGGTCCGGGTCGTCCGTGACATCTACTCCTCGGCGTTCGAACGGGCGATCGTCGACGATCCCAAGCAGCATCACCGGCTGGTGTCGTTCTTCTCGCGCACCGCGCCCGAGCTCGTCGACCAGGTCGAGCTGTGGGAGGAGGATCAGCCGCTGTTTGAGGCGTTCGGGGTCGAGCAGGTGCTCGACTCGACGCTGTCGCGCCGGGTGGATCTGCCCAGCGGCGGCTACCTGATGATCGACTACGCCGAGGCACTGACCGTGATCGACGTCAACTCGGGCTCGTTCGTGGGCCGGGGCAAGGCCGCGCGCCTCGAGGACACGATCACCAAGACGAACCTGGAGGCCGCCGACGAGGTCGTCCGCCAGCTACGGCTGCGGGACATCGGCGGGATCATCGTCATCGACTTCATCGACATGGCGCGGGCCCGGAACCGGGACGCCGTGCTGAAATCGCTGCGGGCCGCTTTGGATGAGGACCGGACGAAGACGTTCGTGGTCGAGATCTCGCCGCTCGGGCTAGTCGAGATGACCCGGCAGAACGTAACCGACGGCGTCCGCGAGATCATGACCCGGCCGTGCCCGACCTGCGGCGGCGACGGTGTGATCAAGTCCGAGGAGACGCTCGCGATCGAGTTCGAGCGCCGCATGCGCGACCTCGCCAAGGAGACCAAGGCCGACGCCCTCCTGCTCCAGATGAACCCGCGCGTCAGCGCCGAGTTCACGCGGGACGAGGCGCGCGTGCTGCGCCAGATCGAGGACGAGACCGGCAAGTGGTTCCACTTCGAGGGTTCCGAGGGGCTGCATCTCGATCACTTCGCGGTCGTGCTCGAGTCGACGCGCGACAAGGTGCTCGAGCGCGCGGTCCCGTTCCGCGCCGGCGAGGAGGTGCACGTCGAGATCGTCGAACCGCACATGTACAGCCCCGGGGACGCCGTGGCCAAGATCGACGGATACATCATCTCGGTCACGGGCGGCGGCGACTACGTGGGCGAGAAGCACCTGGTCCGGATCGAGGAGGCGGGACGCACCGAGGCGACGGCATCGCTCCTGGATGTCACCGCGCCGGCGGCGGCATCGTCGAATGGGACCGGCGACGAGAACGACGCGGGGGATGAACTAGAATCGAAGCCTCGGCGTCGTGGCCGCAGAGGCGGACGGCGCCGTTCCGGTGCTAAGGCCGAGTCCGTGAGTCCATCTGAATGACGTACGCAATTGTGAAAACCGGCGGTAAGCAGTACCGCGTCGAGCAGGGCCAGACCCTGCTCGTCGAGCGGCTGCCCGCCGGCGATGGCGAGTCGGTCGTCTTGCAACCGCTGCTGTTCGTCGATGGGAGCGATGTCGTCGACGGCGAGGACCTGACAAAGGTCTCCGTGCAGGCTCGCGTCGTGGCCCACGAGCGCGGACCCAAGCTGCGGGTGGTCAAGTTCAAGCCCAAGCGCGGCTACAAGCGGCGCACCGGCCACCGGCAGGAGCTGACCCGTATCGAGGTGACGGAGGTGAAGCATGGCTCATAAGAAAGGCCTCGGTTCCTCGCGCAACGGGCGCGACTCGCACGCCAAGCGACTCGGCGTGAAGGTGTTCGCCGGCGAGGCGGTCACCGGCGGCGAGATCATCGTGCGCCAGCGCGGCACGAAGTTCAAGCCCGGCGACGGCGTCGGGATCGGGAAGGACGACACGATCTTCGCCGCGTCGGCGGGGACCGTGCAGTTCACCCGCGGCCGGCGCGGTCGTGTGATCTCGATCGTCCCCGGCGAGTCCGAGTCGTAGGGCGCCGGCAACGGTAGCCCGGCGCCCGCCGGGCATGGATGTCCGGCGGAACGGCCCCATGGATGCCCGCGAAGCGGGCCCCTAAGCAGCCGTAACGAGCTCCGAGGTGCACAGGGGGCAGCGCTTCGCCCTGATCGGGATCGCGCTCGTGCACTCCGGGCACTCCTTGGTGTCCGGATCCTCCTTGGCCCGGCGCGACATCAGCGCGTTGATCGGCGCCACGATCAGGAAGAACACCGCGGCGGCGATCGTCAGAAACGCGAGCACGTTGTTGAGGAAGTCGCCGTAGGCGAAGTGGCTGCCGTTGATCGTGAACGACAGGCTCTCGAAGCTGGGCTTCCCGAAGATCGCGGCGACGATCGGCGTGATGAGATCGGCGACGAGCGCCTTGACGACGGCCGCGAAGGCGGTGCCGATCACGACCGCCACGGCGAGGTCCACGACGTTCCCGCGCAGCAGGAACTTCTTGAAGTCTGTTAGCAGTTTTGGCACTGGTCGGCGTCTTGTTTCGTCACATATGGGGGCGGATCCTTTGGGGCGTGGCGGACTTTGGCGATGGGACTGACAAATAAGTGGCCTGAGCGCCAAAGTCCTCGTTGCCCGGCTCGCGGACCGGCAATCCGGACGTGTGGGGGCTGCGCAGCTTGCCGCGCTCGGCATCGACACCCGGGTGGTTTCGCGTTGGGCTAGCGAGGGCTACCTGAATCAGGAGCTCCCACGTGTCTATGCCGTGGGACATCGTGCGCCTAGCGTCGAGGCGGATCTCACGGCCGCCGTGCTCTACGCCGGCCCCGGCGCGATGCTCAGCCACGCCACCGCGCTCTGGTGGCGCGGGCTGATCGACCGCCAACCGTGGCCGATCGAGGTCAGCACGCCCCGCCGCTGCCGGTCGCTCGACGGCGTCACGGTGCACGCGCGGCGGACGTGTGAGCGTGACTGGCACAAGGACCTGCCGACAACCACCATCGAGCAAGCGCTGCTCGACTTCGCCGCACGGGCGCCCATCGAACGCGTCCGCTACGCCCTCGCCAACGCCGACTACCACAAGGTGCTCGACATCCCCGCCCTCCAGGTGATCGCCGGTTGCGGCCGCGCCGGCAGCACCAAGCTACGCACGGCGCTAGAACGTCACGAGCCGAAGCTCGCGCGCACCCGCAGCCCGCTGGAGCGGATCTTCCTGCCCTTCTGCGAGGCACACGGGATCCCGCTGCCAGACGACGTCAACGTGCGCATCGCGGGCGTGCTCGTCGACGCGGTGTGGTGGGAGCAGCGTCTCGTGGTTGAACTCGACGGTAAGGGCAACCACAGCTCATGGGCGCAGATCCAGCGTGACCGGAGCAACGAGGTCAAGCTGCGGGCGGCCGGATTCGACGTGCACCGGTACGGCACCGTCCAGATCGAGGAGCAGCCCAAGCCCGTCGCGCGCGATCTCCTCGACCGGCTCAGCTCGACTGCGCAGTCGGCCTGACGAGGATCTCGTTGACGTCGACGTGGGGCGGCTGTGACACCGCGAACATGACCGTCCGCGCGACGTCGTCGGCCTGTAGCCTGCCCTCGCCCGGGGTCTCGAAGAACGGCGTGTCGACCATTCCCGGCTCGATCAGCGTCACCCGCACGCCCGTGTCGTTGAGCTCGAGCCGCGCGGCCTCGCCCATCGCGGTCACCGCAAACTTGGTGGCGGAGTAGAGCGACCCCGGCAGCGCCCGCCGGCCGGCCAGCGAACCCGTGAGCAAAAGATGTCCGCGTGCCTCCTTCAAAGCGGGGATCGTGGCGCGGATCGTGAGCGCGACGCCGTACACGTTCGTGAGCACCATCGAGCGCCAGTGCTCCGGCGTCTCCTTGAGGAATCCGCGCGCCGCGCCGAAGCCCGCGTTCGCGAACGCGACGTCGAGACGGCCGTAACGGTCAAGGGCGGACTGCACCATCGCCTGCTGCTGGTCCCACTCGGTGACGTCGCACTCCAGCGCCAGAGCACGGCCGGAGCCGCCCAGCTCGGCGGCGAGCTCGTTCAGCCGGTCGGTTGAGCGAGCGGCGAGCACGACGCGGTAGCCGGCGCCGGCTGCAGCACGCGCAGTGGCCGCGCCGATGCCGCTGGAGGCACCGGTGATCAGGAACACGGGATCGGACATGCCAGGATGATTACCCATGCAGGACCGAGCACGAATCCACGTACAGGCCGGCGGCGGCGGCGACGGCTGTCTGAGCTTCCGGCGCGAGGCGCATGTGCCCAAGGGCGGCCCGAACGGAGGCGACGGCGGTCGGGGCGGGAGCGTGGTGCTGGTGTGCGACGACTCGCTGCGCGACCTCGAGACTTTCCGGCGCAAGGCGCACTTCAAGGCGCGCCGCGGCGGCCACGGAGAGGGGTCGCTGCGCCACGGCAAGGACGGCACCGATCTGACGATCTCGGTGCCTCCGGGGACGGAGGCGTTCGTCGAGGCGGACGGCACCGTGCACGACTTCGTGCGTCCGGGACAGCGGGCGGTGGTGGCGCGGGGCGGTCCGGGCGGCCGCGGCAACAAGCACTTCGCCGGTCCCACGCATCAAACGCCACGCTTTGCCGAGCGCGGGCTCCCGGGTGACGAGACGTGGATCACACTCCAGTTGAAGCTGCTCGCCGATGTGGGACTGGTCGGGCTGCCCAACGCCGGCAAGTCTTCGCTCCTCAGTCGTCTCACCCGCGCGCATCCCAAGGTCGCCGACTACCCGTTCACGACGCTCGAGCCCGTGCTCGGGACGCTCCAGGCCGACGATCGCCAGCTGGTGATCGCCGACATCCCCGGTCTGATCGAGGGGGCGAGCGCCGGCGCAGGACTCGGCCACGACTTCCTCGCCCACATCGAGCGCACGCGGCTGCTCGTCCATGTGCTCGACCTCGCTCCCCTCGACGGTTCCGATCCGGAAGCCAACTACGCCACGGTCGAGCGGGAGCTCGAGTTGCACAACCCGCGTCTCGCGGTGCTGCCGCGCGTGGTCGCGCTGTCGAAGGCCGACCTGGTCGACGAGGCGGCGCGAACGGCGGCGCGAGCCGACTGGGTGGCGCGCCTCGGGCCGGACACACCCGTTGTCGTGACCTCGTCGGCGACTGGGCTCGGGCTCGCCGAGCTCTCGGGGATCCTTCTCCGTCTCGTGCCCGAGGGAAGCGCCGAGCCCGCGGCCGACGATGGGGTCGCGGTACCTGAGGACGAGCTCGCCGAGCACCGGGTGTTCCGCCCCGCGGCGAAGCGCTCCTACGAAGTCGTGAAGGTCACGGACGGCGCGTACCGTGTCACCGGGAAGGGCATCGAGCGCCTGGTGGCGCGTTACGACCTCGAGAACGAGGACGCGCTCGCGTACCTCGAGCGCCGGCTGCGCGGGATCGGGGTGATCCGGGCGCTCGAGGCCGAGGGTTTCGAGCCGGGCGACGAGGTTGAGATCGCCGGGATCGCGTTCGACCTCGATCCGGAGTAAGTGGCGCGCAGGCGCATCACCGTGCATGGCCATCACGAGTTCGTGAAGTTCGCGCGGGTCTATCGCCGGTGCTGACCGGCAAGCCGTCGGCGCGCCGCAACAGGTAGCATCGCGCGCCGCAGCAGGTAGCATCGCGCGCCGCGGCGCACCAGGTAGCATCGCGCGCCGCCGGATAGTCAGCGGAGGAGAGGAGACCGGGAAATGCGTCGTGTCGTTGTTGTTGCCGTGCTCGCGTGCGCGCTGTTAGCGGCACCGGCGGCTGGTGCCAAGGTCCTGCTTGTCGGCACCTACCACGGGGTCCGGGGCCACTACAAGTCGATTCAGTCAGCGGTTGACGCAGCTCGCTCGGGCGACTGGATCCTGGTCGCGCCCGGTGATTACAAGACGACCTCGAGCCGCCATCCGCGCGGCCGTGCAGATGAGGCCGCCGGCGTGCTGGTCACCAAGCCGAACATCTGGATCGTCGGTATGAACCGCAACTCCGTGATCGTCGACGGCACCAAGAGCGGACCGGCATGCAGCAAGAGCGCCGCCGACCAGAACTTTGGGCCGAAGGTCAAGCGCAAGGCGCAGGGGCTGAACGGGATCATGGTCTGGAAGGCCAACACGGTCTACGTCGAGAACCTGACGGTCTGCAACTTCCTGGGGGGTTCCGGCGACGCCGGCAACGAGATCTGGTGGAACGGCGCCAACGGCGGCGGCAAGATCAGCGGGCACGGTATGTGGGGTTCGTACCTGACGGCGACGAGCACCTTTTACAAGGACGAGCACACGGCGGCGGCATACGGGATCTTCTCGAGCGACTGGACCGGTGGGGAGTGGATCCACACCTACGCAAGTAACTTCAACGACTCGGGGTACTACATCGGCGCCTGCCAGGACGTGTGCGACCAGACGATCAACGATGGGTGGTCGCAGTACAACGCGGTCGGCTATTCGGGAACGAACTCGGGCGGCCCGTTGCTGGTCGAGAACTCGCAGTTCGACCACAACGCAGAGGGCTTCGATACGAACTCTCAGAACAACGACGACTGGCCCTCGCCGCAGGACGGGAGCTGTCCTGCCGGCGTCGCGCCGCCCGTCGC
>Ga0335073_10006448_pt1 | contig 16481 bp, 17 predicted proteins | sample Lox_Sample_22_FD_207093 | JGI IMG/M metagenome (GOLD analysis project Ga0335073, IMG submission 207093) | Soil microbial communities from Loxahatchee National Wildlife Refuge, Florida, United States - Lox_Sample_2.2 | ecosystem: Environmental > Terrestrial > Soil > Wetlands | place: USA... | reverse complement strand
TCTCTGTAGCACCAAAGCCAATCGATCTGAGACAGGTCGGGGATAATCATACTGACGCGGAAAGAGCTTACGAGGGAAAGGAGTTGAAATACGCCAGCCTCTCGGTCTTGGTTTGAAGCTGGGAAGAGTTGGTTGAAGTAGAGTAGGGCAAAGGGTGAAGACTCGGCCTAAAGACGAAGTGCACAGCCGCATCAAAGAGCCAAATGGCACTGAAGAAGCAAAAAGATTCCCTACAGCTTACGATGGTAATTACGATACTTCGAGGTGGCGCATGAGAACACAAGATCAATCCCTGCGCATTAACTCCAGGGGAAGCCAACTTGCGGGACCACTACCAACTTCTGAGAACATCATCGTCGCCCATACTTACATCTTAATTTCGCTCTGAGAAACCCATCGTCGAGCTCCAATACTCTTGATCACCTCATTTCCATCCCGAACCGCCCAATGCTCCCTCTATTCGAGCGCTGGTATCTCATTTGACCATTGCGCGGCTATCCTATAAGACGTCTCTGTTATACCACCACTCAATCGCGACAGAAACGCACTCCTACCAGACAACAGATACGATACTATGCAACAGAACAGAAGCAAAAGCTAGGGAGCTTCATACTTCAAATGTGACAACACTATGGCTGCTCATACAGCACCGCTTTCTCCTCCTGATCCTCCTCCGCAGACCCAACCCCCGAATATACCATTTCGAGAAAATGCCCCCACAGGAATGAAGCTCGGCGTTGTCTGTTCAGAGGGTGCATTTCGCAAGGCACATCTTGTCCTCGACACCTTCTCACCTGTCAATCAGAACGGTAGCTTTGAATTCGACAGAGTAATCAAGTCGGCACCCACTCCACAAATTAGAGATACTCATACTGATAATGCACATAATAGTCTTGGAAACCGGTCTTCCTAGTCCTACGTCCCACAACTCTCAGCATTTACAAAGATGCCGAAGGTACACAGCTGCGACACCAGATCGCACTAGCAGACCTCGAAGCCGTAGCACGACAAAAAGACCCCAAACGCAAAGCCAAGCACGTCTTCGGCCTGTTCTCACCGGCGCAAAACTACCACATCGAAGCGGCGAGTGAGAAAGAAGCGCAAGAATGGGTGGAGCTGATCCGGCGGGAATCGCGCATCGACGAAGAAGAAGAAGAAATGCTACTACTATCGCCAACCGCATCGCAGCGCCCCAACCCCGCCGCCAGCCTCGGCAGCGGCCGTCCCCCGCGTGCCTCCGACCCGGCCATCACGTCGTCGTCGGATCCGGACGCGCCCGCGCCGCTCGCCCGCCCAAAAGGCCGCTCGCCCTACGGCCCGCACTCCCTCACCCCGGCCACCATGCACAGCGCCGCGCGCCGCCCCTCGCACCCCCTCCACGCCTCCTCCGGCAACGACGGCGGCTCGTGCAGCTCGATCAGCTCGGGCGGCGCGTTCCGCGGGTCGGCGGCGTCGCTGCCGAAGACACCCTCGCTCCCACCCACCGACGCGCTAGCATCCACCGCCGCGGCGGCCGGGCCTGCGCCGCGCCCGCTGGCGGCCCGCTCGGCGTCGCAGCACAGCGCCACGGATGCGGAGCGCATCGTGCACCAGGGGTGGCTGGGCCGGCAGCGCGGCGGGGCGCTGCGCGCGTGGAAGGCGCAGTGGGCGGTGCTGCGGCCGTCGCGCCTCGCGCTGTACGACGACGCTGCTGAGTACAAGCCGTCACTGATCATTCCGTTTGCCGGCATCATCGATGCGGTGGAGGTGGAGCGGCCGGCGGATCGGAGGCGCGGGCGCTGCGTGTTTATGGTTATTGGGGAGGAGGGCGGGTGGCGCTTTGATGGTGGCTCGGAAGAGAGTGTTTTGCGGTGGCTGGGCGCGATTAAGAGCCTTGTTGCGAGGAGGAAGGAGAGGGTTTTGCTTGGAGAGAGAGAAGATGGCGAAGTGAAGGATGAGGAAGGGCATAGAGAGGGTGCTGGTAAAGAGATTGTAAATGCGGTCGAGGGGAAATATGAGAAACCTGAAAGTGCAGCGACGGCATTACCAGTGAGGTAAAGGTGGACTGCTTTTGGAATCCACGATTTATGATACCACGTTATGGAGTATAGCCATTGGAGTCAGTGCGCACATGAGATGCGATGAGAGGCCTTATTCGATTGGAAGCAGTATTCCCATTTTGAGATGCAAAGATTCGACTAAGAGGAGTGGATATTGTATCTATGAAGCACATGAACTGTGCCATCACGAGCACACATCAAACTCCATGAGACATTTATATTGAGCCCCAACGCCTTGATCAATGCTAGCTGCAAGTGCTATTCCACCGAATCTCTCTTCTGTTAGACATTTTCAACGCTTCACAGGCTTCAATGTCATAATCAAAGGCTTCTTCTCCCACAACGCAAACATCCTTTGATCCATCCAATTCCCACTTTCGTCACAAAGCGTAAACTCAAAGTTGAGCACCAGTGCCGCAAGCACAAGCTTCATCTCATGGTAGGCAAGATTCTTGCCGATGCAGTTGCGCGGACCGATGCTGAACGGCTGCAGCGCGACCTTATCGTCGGCGTCGAAGCGTGCATCGTGCAGCGGATGGTCAGCGGGCAGCCAGCGCTCCGGCCGGTAGCTGTCCGAGTCAACAAAGTTGCGCGGCGAGTGGTACGTCGCGTACTGCGATACGAAGACCCGTGTCTCGCCCGGCAGCACCGCGCCGAGTATCACTCCTTGCGTCGAGGGCACTACTCGCGGCAGGCCCGCTGGCACCGGCGGGTACACGCGCAGTCCTTCCTCCAGCACCGCGTGCAGGTACTTGCAGTGAGCCAGGCCGTCGATGGTCAGCGGTGCGCCCGCTGGGAATGCGGTGCGCAGCTCGTCCAGCAGATGTTCGAGGACATCCGGATGCTTTGACAACAGGTACAGTGAACCGCTGAGCTCGGTGGCGGTAGTCTCAGTGCCGGCACCCATAAATAGGCCACCGTTGGAGTGCATCTCATCGAGAGTCAAGGAGCGCGACTCATCGGCAGCCAGTACCAAGTTCCAGATATCTGGCTTATCTGACTTGCGCTTCAGCCGCGCGTCCACCTGCTCTGAGCTCCATCGAAAGTGCTCCATACGCTTGCGCCTGAGCGATGACGGCACGATTAACGCGCTCAACGGTGCTAGCAAAGGCCAGTTCTTCAGCGACCGCATGTACGTGCCGAGTTTCAACGACGAGAAGATAGCCGTCACCCAAGGATGATATTCAGATTTTGCGAGCATACCAAGAGGCTTGCCAAACGTAAGGTCGGCCATGATGTCGAATGTAGTGAAGTTGAGCATGTTCACCATGTTGATTTTCACGTCGGGATCAGCAGCGACCTTCTCGTTCAACTTCTTCACCAGGAGGTCAATGTACTCCATGAAGAGAGGCTCTTGCTCCCTCAAAGCTCTATCGCTGAAGGCATGGCTGAAAGTTCGTCGAAATCGTGCATGATTCTCATCGTTGGCCGAGAGCAACCCTGGTACACCGTTCGGAGGAGCACCGTAGGAGAGCGGATCTTTGATAAACTTTTTATCCTTGCGGAAGCCGTAAATTTCTTTCCAGGCTGCTGAATTGCAATAACTAAGGCTGTCGGGTCCTATACGGACTACGTCTCCATACTGGCGATGCAACGAATCACTCCACTTATGCGAATTGCCTTTGATTATATTGTAGACGCTCGGTAATTTCGACACTGCCGCTAACTTTGGTCCCGGGAAGCGAGCGAGAGGATGGAAGTAAAGATTGTAGACGACTTTCCATACTTGGTAGATCAAACCCTGAGGGAGTTCAGTCACTTGCTTTTGGATTCGTATTGAAATGGATTATAAGAATTAGCATACCAGAATGAAGAAAGACGCAGTCAGAGCCCTGATTGGATGAGAATGGTAATATGATTGAAAGGCAACTACCGAGGAGATAGCCGGTGAGCTGGACATCTTTTTAGAAGAGGTGAATAGGAAACTTAGAGGACGATGTGACGGTAGAATAGAGGCCTTAAAGGTAGGATTCAGCTATCTTATCAACGAAACACGTTGTAAGCGGAAGGTTTAGGAGTCATAAAGACCGGTCAATGTGTGGAAAGTTTCAAGGCCCGGTCGAGCGGTGCAGCACAGGCTGAATATAAACGCAGAGGCCAAGTGAGATCGGGTGCAATTTGACACGGAGGCAACAATGAAAGTCAGACCACGAGGTTGATACCATCAAGTAAAGTAACGAAGTAGTTCGCTCTCCGCCATAATTTCAGGAAGGTGTGGACATATATCTCGGCCGTATCCACAAACCTTGGTGTTGAAAATCACGTGAAGCGCCATCCAAATGTGGTATGCAGTGCGTGAAGCTCGGAATAAGAGAGGGAAGCAAACATAATGCCTAAACAATGGGTAATTAGATGTTTTTATGTTCTCACTGAGAGAAAACGAATACGAATTCCAAATCGGTGTGTTCCTGGTGGTGTGAAATGCGAGCAGCCTTATTCGCGTGAACTTTCATAAGGCATCTTCAGATGGGCGGTTACGTCGCTGTTAGGAATCTAGACCGGATTCACGGTTCTTTGATTGATCCACAAGATAGGTGATGCGTTCATGCGTTGGTAAACATGCGATTGCCATTGTTACTTTGGTTACCTGTTATTCCCGTTCAGGTTCCTTGATGTCGTGTGCGATCCGCGGCCTGGTGGTGACGTAGTTACTCAAAGCGAAGTCGCTACACATACGAACGGGCATTGCCGTGTGTTTGCAGTCGGATTGTTACCAGATCTGCAAATCATCGAGATGTGGGTCGGAGAACATCTAGAACGTTACTATGGCGACGATACCGTTTTATGACGCAAAAGCATAATGAGAATAGTGGACGAGGCTGTTGAAGATCGAATATGTTTTTGACATACCTACTCTAAGCGACTTCCTGTTACTAACACGCACTAACGAATGGCCTCTAGATCCAAACATAAGAGACCCTGCATCGTGCTGCTAATTAAGCAGTACTCAGCTGACGCTGCTTTTACATTCTATCGATTGGTGTCGATGTGAGGAACTCCGCTTTGGGATGTAGACCGGACCGAAGTAAATTAAGTTAGGCGAAGATCTTCACACAAAACGCAACTCTCCGCAAAACAAGCCCAAGCAGGGTCCCATATGACATCAGGAAAGCCTAATCCGTCGCGTTTCGCCATTGTCCAGTGTTGCGCATGGAAGCAATTCCAGCATTGCACCATTTCTCGGATGCATGTCAGGATGATGAGCCGGATGGCTACGGTGTTGCAGTAGTGGGTACTGACGCGCAATAACGTCTCCGGCTGTGTTTTCTCAGTCATCAAAGACAGTAATCGACCAGTATCCACCGCGACCCAAGTTGAAGATCACGGGCCGAGGCGCACAGCTGCGGAGGGGTGAGAGGCCATATGGATTTGGCGACCCATCAACACTCGATCGAGAAAGGTGCCCATGAACACTCGATCAAGAAAGGAATCATGAGCACTCGATCGAGAAAGGAATCAAGCGACAGCCACTGTGAAATCAGTTCTACGCAGTTTTGTGTTCAGCGAACCGCGGTCGACAAAAGGCATCGTCGGCCGTAGTCATCCGCCCACAGTCAGCACCACCATCCTCAATCATTATCAGAAACGGAAGCGAGCGGGAATCACAAGATGCGCACACGAGAGACAAATTTTGCGTGGGAAGATGCGGCATGATCCGACCGTGCCGGGGAAGGAATGGGCGTCACTCACGGGCTTTGACATTAGAGGTGGAAGAGGACTCGCATGCAGCTCAAACCGCTCTAGCTTGACGCCGCATCTCTCCACCTAACGGTCGTGGGCGCAGCTGGAGTGAAGTCATCGGGCGCGCGTGTCAACAGCAAGTTTGTGTCTTGCCTTTGCGACGACGACACTGCACGAGCGTGTGTGGATAGTTGGCATAATAGCACTGCCATGGACGTGTACGCAATGGGTCTAGAATTTTGCCATTGATTATCCACTCTTTCTCTCCTCTACCTGCCATCAATTACAAACATTCCTCCTGGCCTGATCCCGTCCGACCCAAAAAAACCTTGCTTGAGGGCCGCTCTTCCGTTGTGACCCTGCTGCGTGCTGCGAGATCAGCAAGTCTTCTGCAACTTGCTCATACCTTACTTTAGCTCACATCACCCTCTGTCCGCATTTAACCGTACCGCTTTTAGAAATATCTTCTAACCTCACTGGACATGCATTGTCAACCGTCCTCTCCTGACGCTTCGTACATTGGCTCCGCTCCGCCTACGCTCTCATGATTCGTTCGTTGCATCATCTTCAACCAACAACGTCCACGCCTGTCGGATGCTGTCGCACCATCACCTGCTATTCAACTGACCGCATTGCTATAATTCCTTGTCACGATCAATCACCGCGCTCTTCCGCACGCGCGATTGCCAACGCACAGGTCCGATCCACGAGGCGGAATCTCCACCGCGACTCAGAGTCTCCACCATACTCCAGTGCTTCCATTTGACACACCACCAACCTTCCCGCGCTTGTTTTGATCTCTAAACCCGGCTCGCAGCATTAAATCTTTGCCATACTCTGTCTTTGTAAGTTTTTCTGTTCCATTTCTCCCTGCTTCTCACCAACCACCCGCTCGGTCCCGAATTGTGCATCCGCATGGACCTTGCTCTGGTCGATACTTCCTCGTACATACAGATACGTCCTCAAAGGAGTACTGCATTGCGCCTGGGTCATTACAACCCCTGACTCAGCTTTTCTTTGCTCTCTTCTATGTCTTCACTGCGCTTCCCACTTTTTGATTCTCTACCTTCGTGCGTTCCGCCGAGATGCTGTCGATTCAAGATTACCATAATGCAGGCCATTCTCTAATGGGCTACCAGCAAGTCTATAGCGAGCGAGGTCGTCTGTCCGTTCTTCCGGATAACATCCACCAAGCAATTAACCTCTCCGATCGACCAATCCCTCAAGTTTTTCGTTCTCGCCACAGTCGACCGCACCGAATTCATATCGCCCGAGTGACTCCCGAACGCGGCTTGGAGGATCCCATATCCCGCTCCCGAACGAGTACTGTCATATTCGGAAAGCTGGCAGACTCTAGGGCGAGTGCCAAACGCTTCCTCAGATCCTTCATTTCTCACGATTCCTCTAAATCAGACCATCCACCGTCATTGACTTCCAATCGCACCACAGACAGATCAGGAGCTGGTGGAAGGCCACAGTCGGGCACGTCGGAGGGAAGGAGACGACCCCATCTGGACACAATGCGACCGAACTTAAGAAACAGCATTGCTAGTCCTATCGGTGGAGTGATCTCGAGGTCATCCTTCCCGGAGGAGCTGCGAAGTTCCTCTCCAGTGAAGACTGGTAGCACTGTGGAGCTGACGCAAAAATTACCGGAAGAGAAGCCATTAGCATCCGGTAATGGAGTTAGCATTAGCATTGCGCTGGCAGAACCAGTGCTGTTTTTGCAAGGTTTCGATCACACAGATCTCCAATCAAATCGAAGTACGGCAATGCTTCGAGGCAGTTTACATTTGAACGTTACGAAACCATCAAAGATTAAATCAGTATCACTGCGATTTCGAGGTCGTGCAACGACAAAATGGCCAGAAGGTACGGCTTACTAGAAATTCTGAAGTTTCTACTCACAGGTATCTAGGAATCCCACCAAAGAAGCAGGAATTCGAAGAGACTCTCCAGCAAATGAACCACATATGGCCATTTTTCAATGCACAATTCCCTCAGGCCGAGCATGGAACTATGGCTGACCAGGTTGAGTTGCAAACGTCTCCAATTGACCTGCCAAATCTAAAGACCCGATCGACTCTGGAAAGTTTTGCGGGAAGCCCAGCATCAACTTCAAATGGAAATTTGTCGTCTAAAGAATTGAAGAGACTTTCCCTTCAAGCCACACAGTCCAGAAGTTTCAGCAAAGGTGAAGCACAACCCGGAGGTCCAACCGTAGCCCAGAGAGGATTCAGAACGTTCAATCCAGGCCACTACGTATACAATTTCGAGCTTCCAATTGATAGCCATATGCCAGAGACCATCGACGTCGATCTTGGCTCTGTCAAATACGAGCTGGAAGCCATTGTTGAACGAGCCGGAGCATTCAAAGCGAATTTGATGGGAACCAAAGAAGTCGTTTTCATCAGAACGCCAGCCGAAGGTTCACTAGAGCAAGTGGAACCAATTGCAATAAGCCGAAACTGGGAGGATCAGATGCATTACGATATAGTAATATCTGGCAAATCCTTCCCATTGGGCGCACAAGTGCCAATAGCTTTCAAATTGACACCTCTGGCCAAGGTACGTTGTCACAGAATCAAAGTCTTTGTGACAGAGAGTATCGAATATTACTGCAACAACAAGCGAGTACATCGAATGGAGCCTAGCCGAAAAGTACAGCTCTTTGAGAAGCGTTCGGATGGTCCGGCAAACAGTACCTTCCCTGGTAGCTCTATGCGGATAGTCTCGGGAGGCGGCGTACCCTATGACCTTAGAGCCGCTGCGGCCAGGGGTGAAGAAATCACTCCGCCAGATCCGACCAATCTTCTCGGTAATCTGGAAAGTGATAGGAATATCGGCCCGACTGAGATGGAGTTCAACGTGCAGCTACCTAGTTGTAGTACTATGAGGGACAAGGATAGAGCTTCTCGTCTACACTTTGACACGACATACTCCAACATCCAAGTCCATCACTGGATAAAGGTAAGTACCTTTTCCTGTTAAAAGTTTCAGAAAGCTGACACAAATTCCAAACAGATTGTGCTACGTCTGTCCCGTCCAGATACAAACGATCCAACAAAGCGACGGCACTTTGAAATCTCCATCGACTCACCTTTCCATATCCTTTCTTGTCGTGCCACGCAAGCCAACATTTCTTTGCCTGCGTACTCCAGTCCCGAAAATGAAACCCCATCAACTCGTCTCTACGAATGCGGCTGCCCGGGCGCACCACTCCGCCGCAACAGTCCCACGTACGTGCCAACGCTGAACAGCCTCAGCAGCAGCCGCCCGCACGCCTCCTCAACCGCCAGCACGGCAACCACGGCCAGCAGCACATCGACCATCTCACCCACCACCAGCGGCTCGCCCACCTCGCCCTCCACCAGCTCCCTCAGCCGCGTAACGACGGCAGGCCTCCAGCGGCCCGCAGCCGCCCACACGCAAGGCCCCTTCGCGCAAGCACGGCCCATGCACATCATCCGCACGCCGTCGTTCCTGCCACCGGCTTTCGACAGCGACTCGCCGCCGCCGCCGCTGGAGACGCCGCCGCCGCAGTACGCCGATATCGCCAGCCCGACCTCCGGGCTGGCCGACTACTTCGCGCGGCTGGCCGACCGCTACGACGACGACTCGGGCTCGGCCTCGTCGGGCGGCTCCACGGCCGGCGACGTCGACTCTGACGGCCGCCAGACCCCCCGCGAGCGCGATCGCTCCCGCGTCGAGGTCCCGACCCCCGGCGCCGTGCGCGCCGCCCGCAGCATGGATGAACCGCGCGCGTGGCTGCCGCTGGGCGTGGGCGCGCCGCCGGCGGGCGAGGCCGTTGCGGCTGCTGCGGTGCCGCTGGAGGGCGCGGCGACGGCATAGCCTGATTCCGTTCCTTTGGGCTTGTTCTTGAGTTCATGATCATTGGTGACGTTGCTTGGGCCGTGGTGGGCTTTGCTTGTGGGCTTTCGCCTACCCAGATCGATGCATGGCTCTTTGCGATTGGGCTTGATTGCACTGCAACTGAATTTGGCTGGACTGCAGCCGTTTAGTGTTGAGAAGTTCGATGGCATTTGTTTGCATTTTGGCTCTTCAGCGAGGGGGTCGCTTGTAAAAACTCTCTATTGCATTTCCGTAGCCCGCTGCGAATGAATGAAAATAACGCAATTGATATTGTTACAGTCTGGAGCCTCGTAGTTGGGTTACAGGAATTCTACAACTGGACGGCGCTCTCCAGTCTACAGCATTTTACACAGCGAAGTTATTCGCCCATTGGAGTCATCTGTGATGGCCTAGAAATATTCAGACCGGTAATTATATCTGGACCCCAGCTGCCAGAAATCCTTCTCCTTGCTTCCTCCTTTTCTTCAGCTGTCGGATTGAATTTCTTCACCGGCGTCCATGCCGGATGATCCGGCGCGTGGCCAACGGACATGCCAACTCTAATCTATCCTTTCAGTCAGTACGCAAGCAGGAAAAAAGAACAACGAAAGCACTCACCAGCGTCTCGAGAGCGCCGCTCGAGTTATCCGCGAGATCGTCATCCCACACCATGGTGCCTTTCTCGAACAGCAGCAGAATAGTGCTGCCGCCGAACTTGAAGTAGCCGAGCTCCTCCGCGCGCTTGACGTGTTCTCCAGCCTTGCGGGTGATGACGGTCGAGCCAACCATCATCGCACCAACGCAAATCACCATGACGCGGCCGTGCCGCTCCGAGTCGATGGGCACGACGACGCGCACGTTCTCGCTGTAGACGTCCAGCGCCGAGCGAATGGCCATGGGGTTGACGGTGTAGTACTCGCCGTCAACGAGGCGCGGCTCGCCGAGCACGCCGTCCACCGGCACGTGGAAGCGGTGGTAGTCCTGTGGCGCCAGCCGGAACACGCCGAGGGCGCCGCCGACGTAGCGCTTCGCGTCGGCGCTGTACGCCGGCGACAGCAGCCGCTCCACCGAGAACTCGCGCCCCTTCACCCACACCTTCTGTGCGTCGCCCAGTGCATTGAACACCACGCTGCGGCAGTCGGCGGGCGAGGTGATGATTGCGGGCTGGTCGGGCGCGCTGCACGGCCGCGCGCCGGGCTTGAGCGCCCGGTAGAAGAACTCGTTGAAGTTCTTGAAGGCTTCGGTCGGCAGCAGCACCTCGCTCATGTTGAGCTGGTGGAAGGCGATGAAGGGCTGGATCTGTGCCACGCTGGCTGGGTCATCGAACTTGCGTCCTTGCTTGATGCTCAGTGACTTGAGTAGCCGTTTGATACGCCGCTTCTCCATCTCTCGTGCTCGCAATCCTTTGTATAGCAGTCGAATCCCAAGTCGTACGTACACCGACATGCGCTCCTCGTTAATCTGTCCTGTGATCCGATCTTGCACGAGAATGTTTGCGGAGTTGGCGCCCAGTCGGTAACCGCCATAGCTAATCTTCGTAATCACTTTGCTGTACCATTTTCTCTGTGCCTGAGAGCTCGTAACGAACCCGGCCATGACGATGTTATTAACTTGGCGCCAGTCCTGAGACGCACAAGTCGCAACATGAGTGATGATGTCGGCATCTGTGTGCTTGTTCAGGCGCGGCTGGTGACAGATTGGGCATTCGCGGATTTCTATGACGCGTTCTTCACCCGACTCATCACGTAAATCGCCGTGATTGACAGGCGGACTCTCATCACCTCCCTCGCTGGGGAAATGTAGGTGCAGAGATGGTGTTTGGGATAGAGTATAGTTCTCCCAGTTCAATGGTGTCTCGGTACCGGAAGGAGGTGTAGATGTATCATTTCCATTATCAAAGGTGGAGACACGGGAAAGTGACGGCGTTAGGAGTGCTTTGGTAAGCTTTGCCGTACGCTGAAGTTGGTCCTCCAAGCAAATCACGGCTTGGTCGAAGGACAGAGATGGAACTTCCTCCGGCGGCATGTCATCTGCGAAGCGGTCAAACATGCTGTCAATCGTGGATTCATGGAGTGTTGATCCCAGCGTGTCAAGCATGGTGGTTAATTCAACCTTATCAATTCTACCGCTTTCATCCGCATCATACTGCTTAAGCATACCACGCCAAAATTGTTGGCGTAATGCTTTGTAGGGTAAGTACTTTGCGCGGACGTAAAGAACGGGTTTGTGCTTGTCCTCCCATCGATCTTTATTCTTCAAGGTAAGAGGCAAGACGAATGATTTGAGTAGTGGATCTTCCACTGGATCGCCATTGTTCCCTGGAGTCTTCTCCGCAACTAGAGTGGATGTAGAATCCGTATCAATGCTGGGGGCACTAGTTGGCGCCGGAACACTTGTTGGGGCCGGAGCACTTGTTGGCGGTGGTAACAAGTCGTCTGGAGGCAACGCGATGGAAAGTGCCGATTTGGAGGTCTCACGATTCAGTTGAGGTCTGCTGCTCAATTTGTGCAAGCTTTGGGATGAAGCAGAGCGACTGAGAGGTAGTCTGAAGCGTGATTTCTTGGCAACTGGATCTGTAGTTGGGTCATGAGGGTCTGGAAGGTTATAGAGACCGGTCTCAGGATCTGCCTCCGACGCAGCTGAAATAACATCCTCCAAAGGAAGATTCACGGAGCCTACATAGTCGTTGCCTGAGAACGAGTCACGGTCGACCACGGTGAAGCCAACATGGTATCCGGTCTCGTGACGCAAGACATGGAATACTAATTTCTCGTCATACACTGGGTTGAGATTGTGTCGCACAACTCGAGTCCGGAAAGTCTTGCGGCCAAGAGTGGTGACAACAAAAGGATCCATATCAAAAGAGGTTCGAGTCACTAGTCGATGGATTAGCTGTTAATTCATCATGCTGAAAGATCTGAACGTACTGTTCCGCTCAGGTGGAAGGTCAACAATCTTCTGGATTTCCAGGAACAACACTCCTGCAACATCAGATCCACTCGAGAATTCGTAGGCTCGTAGTTTCGCTTTGCGCCTGAGAATTGCAATCCGTCTCTTTCGCCGCTTCTTTTCGGCGGTTTCTGGTGTCTTAGCTTCGTCTGTTTCGCTTACTGGCTCACTTTCGTCAATCTCTTCGTACTCTAGATCACCACTCTCAGTCCTTTCCAGGCTCTGGCCATCAAAGCCTTGACCCTGCCCGTTGTCACCGTCCAAGAAGGGACTGTCTGCTCCATAGATGGTGCTGAGCTTTGCCAGAATCTGTTGTGGAGTAGCAGAGTTGTTGGAAGGATCGTACAGCGTAAATTCTAATTGCACAGCACCGGTGACATATTTTGATTTCTTGCCGGAACGCTTAGAGGCCAGAGGGTACCAACGTGGCTATGATGTTGTTAGCATACTCTTTCTAGTATTATGACTGGATTGCTTTCTCGGAATATACCTCTTGTACTGCCTGACCGTTCACAAACATCTCTTCAATGGAGCAATCGAACTCTCCTAGATAATCTTTACCAAAGCGGTCTTTGTCCCAGCATACTCCTTCCAAGAGGAGATCCTTGGCGCTCGAGATAGGCATTTCAAAGGTCTGATTCCATTCTGGGTTCAGTGACTTGTAAATGGTTGAAGTTGCTTGTCGCGTGTCTCCGAGGTTGAGGACCAAGTACTGCATATTCTGTCAGCATCAAGTTTTTGAAGTGAACGAGGATTCTCAATACCGGATCACTTGTCCCTGATTTATCCTTAGCAGCCAGATCGCGTCCCTGAGCATCAATGTTAGGTTCAATGTTCCATGCGAGCTGAACTGACGGGGTCGCATGCACACCTTCAAGACCTTCACCCTCAGCATCAGGACAGCTCCTTTTTGATCAGCCATATCGGATATTCTCGCGGTAGGATTAGGACTGGAGCTTCGACTCGATGGGTTGCTCTTCAATCGTGGAAGTGTGCGGCGAAGTCCAAGGTGATCGGTGGATATACGTGCAGGAAGGCGAGGCCGAGACATGGCAGCTGAAATGGCATGGACGACAGCAACTCGGTTCCTGTCGACGCAGCCAAGAGCTTTGTGCAGCAAGGTCTAGTCGGAACAACGATTAAACGTCAAACGGCAAAACAGGACTCGCATTGGCTCGGTGGCAGGGAGGGGAAACTCAGCTCACTGGCCGTGATGACGGCGATCGATCGTTTCGACCTGCACACGGCAGAAGATCAAGGGATGCAGAATGGAGATACGATAAGTGAAAGAAAAGAAGATGGCCAGCACTTTAATGACGCAGTATCAGATGGAGCCAAGGATCAACACAAGCATTTTTGGATATATGCATAAAACCGAAAGCCAATATGTTGATGACAGGCCGCAGATAACAATACATAGTGTGTACCGTCCCGTACTTTGGGAACATGCAATAAATGAGATTCACGCACTGAACCCGGGGCCAACCTTCGCCTCTATCATTGGCTCGACATCCATCCTCATGGCGCATCCTGGAAACACCACGGCAAGCCAAAATCACACATAACTATCAAATGAAGAAGGAATATGTCTTGCGTCAGCTTCCAGCCGTACCAGCCACGGTTTCCTTTCATCCGTTGGTCGTTGATCACATTCATTCGGTGGAATCGTTCCGACATCCGACCACTTCCACGCTCCTATCTCGAGTTCCTAGTCTATCTTGCAGACGTCACCCTCGAGAGCTTAGAGGTGCTACCGTCATCATGCCATTTTTCTGATCACTGAAAGGAAACAAAAAGTCTCGCCCTAATTTATGTCTTGCCAGTGACAACGACGAGGATGAATTCTCCATCTCCGCCAGCTCCGGCTGTGGGTCCATGCTGACGTTTCGTGTTCATTTATCGATGTGACATCGATCCAGGGTAAATCAAATCTTCTACTCAAATAATACAATTGATATCTGTGAGGCATTTACTACGAAGTCACTGTGAATACATTATCTTTGGTGCAATTCGTCCTTGCGTCACGCTGGGAGCACTGCTCGCTGTGGTAATAGACTAAATTTGGAGTGAGATGAAGACGATTGAAACTTCAGGGCTAGGCTTTCTGTTATAGCTTCTGGTAGATTTTCAAACGGTTAAGAAAAGAGCAAACTGGCCAAATATCCGTGATGGAATAAGGATTGAAAAATGCAGTACTTTCTCTATTGCTGAACGAGTATAGAACGATCAGAATCCACAGATGCTGCATCTAGCAATTCCTCTCCACCCACCACGCCCTCAGTGCAAACCATCATCTACCGCTCCTTCTCCCTAGCCTCCTCCTCAACGCCCTTCAAAACCGACGAAAAGTTCTGGCGCACCCACTCCCAAAACGCGCCCCAACCACCAGCCGTATCACCACTCTCCTCGGGAAACGCCCTACTCAACACCCAGCAGCACCGCACGACATCCCTGCGCTCGTCGGCAAGCCGCTCAATCTCCTGCTTGACCGCGCCATCGCGCTCCTTGCGCGCAAGCACCGCCTTGAAGGGGTCCGCGAAGGCGGCCAGACGCGCGCGCACCTCGTCGGGCGCTCCGGCGGCCAGCTTCGCGAGCATCAGGGTGCACAGCGTGCGCACGTCGGTGTCGTCCTGCACGCCGGCAGCCAGGCGCTCGAACAGCGCCGGCGCGTCGAGCGCGGCCAGCGCGGCCGGCGTCGCCACCAGCGAGTGCACCGTCTCATACGCCGCCTTGCGGATCTCCAGCCCGTCGTCGACCTTGTGCTTGAACGGCCCCATCTGCACCTCGCGGATCAGCTGCGGGTTCGGCACCGTTTCCTGCATCACGAACGGCAGCAGCTGCTGCAGGTGTGGCAGGATTAGTGCGGGTTTGTTGTGCGCCGCGCTGTTGAGCGTTGTGAGTGCCAGCCGCCGGTTTTCGAGATCGGTCTCGCTCAGCATTGTCTTCAGCATTGGGATTAGCAGCGGTGAGAGGTAGCCGTCATAACTGCTATCTGTGTCGGCAAAGATATATCGCAGTGCTGATATCACCATGCCGCGAACAAGTGGATTGCGGTCGGTAAGGAAGGTCTGTACATAGTTAGATCGTCTTCTTTTCGGCCTAGAAGGCTCAGGGTCGGAGAACCCTACCTGGAGTTGTGGAAGATACGTCTTGGGATCTATGATGGCAAGACGACCAATACATTCAGCTCCGATCGTCTTGTTGTCTTCGGTTTGCGAAGCTGTCAGCAGATTCGTCCAGAGCGACTGAGCATATGGAATGATGTTGGACTCTGAACCTTCATGGCCGACAATTTCCCGTAGTGAATGCAAGAGTAGGTAGTGCTCTTCAGGATTCTTCGACGCCGATGCTTTGCTGAGTCTGTCCAGGATCACAGGAAGATAGAGTGGAACGTTTCCGGCACCTGCGCGTCCAAGTGCGACGGCCGCAGCTAGAGGCACCTTGTCCGATTTGACAGCAAAGTATTGAATGAATTCCGGAGGTGTCAGTGGAGACACAGGACCCATTCGGAGTGCTGTTTCGCCAAGCACTGAAAGAGCAAGACAACGACGTTTTTCATCCTTTGCGGTCTTGGCTTCTTTGACGAAGGCATCAAGATTGACTCCGACCGATGAACCACCAGATACAACAAGATTGCCAACGACTTTTCCTACGATTTCAGGGCTTGCATTCAAGCTGACATCTCTTAGAAGTGTTGCCATCAGCTTCTGGCCAACACCCTTTTCACCAATTGTTCGTACGCAAACTAGCAGCGCATCAAGTGTGCTACCAGCAATTGGAGTGTACAACATTGTACAGAATGCCTGGATAAAATCATCGTTGACCACTGCCTTGGCATATCCTCGAATAAAGGTCGACAATATGAGCAAAGCAGGGCCCATGAGATGCAAATCTCCCTGCGTCAGGAGAGGCAGCAGAAGCGGGACAAGTTGTGAAATTGTAGGTCCGCTCAGTTGAGAG
>Ga0335073_10006447_pt1 | contig 16481 bp, 11 predicted proteins | sample Lox_Sample_22_FD_207093 | JGI IMG/M metagenome (GOLD analysis project Ga0335073, IMG submission 207093) | Soil microbial communities from Loxahatchee National Wildlife Refuge, Florida, United States - Lox_Sample_2.2 | ecosystem: Environmental > Terrestrial > Soil > Wetlands | place: USA... | reverse complement strand
AATGGCCAGTGCAATCCGACGTATTTCACCGTGGGCAATCTGGTGCAATATTTACAATTCCTGGAGAAGGAAGGCATTCCCCGCCAGCAGATTCTCGACAACTACGTTTTCTTCACTGCTGGCTCCTGCGGCCCCTGCCGCTTCGGCATGTATGAGGCCGAATACCGCTTCGCACTGAAGAACGCCGGCTTTGACGGTTTCCGTGTGCTCCTGTTCAAAGACAGCGACGGCATCAAAGCCGCGTCAGGCGAGCCGGGCCTCAAGTTCACCATCGACTTCGGCTTCGGCATGCTCAACGCCATGCACCTTGGCGATGTCATGAACGACCTGATCTACCAGATCCGCCCGTTTGAAGCGAACCCTGGAGAAACCGACCGCGTCTTCCGCGAAACCGTAGACGGGTTGTGCGAGGACCTGAAAAACCGCAAGTCATTCGAGATCGAAGAACGGGCGCCGGATTGGGCTAAACCGAAATTCAAGAGCAACAAAGTGCTGCGCAACACGTTCAACGTCTTCGGCAAGTGGCACGAGCACATGTGGGGCAAGGATTATCTCAGAGCGCTCGACAATGCTCGCGAGCGCATGAACTCGATTGAAGTGGACCGCACCAAGGTGAAGCCGGTGGTCAAGATCACGGGCGAATTCTGGGCGCAGATCACCGAAGGCGACGGCAACTTCAACATGTTCCAGTTCCTCGAGCGCGAGGGCGCGCAGGTGATGGTCGAGCCGATCGCGACCTGGGTTGCGTATCTCATGTATCAGGCCAAGGCGCACGCGATTGAGAAGTGGCCGGTGAATCAGCCGCACAAGGATCCCAAGTGGTACGAGGCAAAGAAGAACTTTGCCAACTACATCGGGCTGCGCAAAAAGCTGTGGGGAATCGGCTTTGGGCAGATGATGTGGAATTTCTTCTATCACCGCGTGATCGAGCGCCTGGGAGGCATCACGCATCATCTGGTTCCGCAGCAGGAGCTGGCCGATATGGCGCATCCCTTCTACAACCAGTTCGCACGCGGCGGCGAAGGCCACCTCGAAGTCGGCAAGAACGTTTACTACACCGTGCACCGCCTCTGCCACATGGTGCTGGCGCTGAAACCGTTCGGCTGCATGCCTTCATCGCAGTCGGACGGTGTGCAATCGGCTGTGATCAACAAGTTCAAAGACATGATCTTCCTGCCCATCGAAACTTCGGGCGAAGGCGAGGTCAACGCGCACAGCCGCGTGCAGATGGCCCTCGGCGAGGCGAAGGTCAAGGCCAAGGCCGAGTTCGAACAATGCCTGAAGTCTACCGGCAAGTCGATGCAGGAAATCCGCGAATACATCGACGAGCATCCCGAGCTGAAGCGGCCGTTTTACCAGGTGCCGCACCGTGAGGGCGTTGCCGGCACAGCGGCTCAATTCATTTTGCACGTTAACGACAGGATGAACAAAGACACGCACTTCTGGAAGAAATCCCGGGTGCGGGTCAGCGAACCCGCCGCGGCGATGTCCGGCGACTAAGAGCATTCACCGCTGGGGTCGCCAACTGCGCGGAGAGAATTCGAAGGTTTTCTCGGCGTCTTTCGCGGTCTTGGCGGTTCAATCTTTTGAACTAGCTCTGATCGAGAGGAATTGATGCACGATCACAAAGGCCCAAGCTTAATCCAGATCGCTCCCCTGGAGCGGCAGGCCCCTCCACCGCCCAGGCAGAAGCCACACGATCACAACACCAAGTTCATGGTTGGGCTAGACGTGGGCTCAACCACGGTGAAGGCTGTCGCGGTTGACCTCACGACCGACGAGATCCTCTGGCAGGACTATCAGCGCCACGAAACCAAGCAGCCGGAAAAGACCCTGGAATTCCTCAAGCGCATGGAGACTGACCTCGGCATCAACCGGCACAACACGCGCGTGTTCCTCACCGGTTCTGGCGGCGGCGCGATTGCCGAGCAGATCGGCGCAAAATTCGTGCAGGAAGTGACGGCAGTTTCGCTCGCCGTGGAAAAGCTTCATCCCGAAGTCTATTCCGTGATTGAACTGGGCGGGCAGGACGCCAAGATCATCGTCTTCAAAGACGACGATGAGACGGGCCGGAAGAAGAAAATCCCCTCCATGAACGACAAGTGCGCCGGGGGTACGGGCGCAGTTATCGACAAGATCAACGCCAAGCTGAAAATTCCAACTGAGGAACTTGCTGAGCAGAAATACCACGGCATCAAGCTGCACAAAGTCGCTGGCAAATGCGGCGTGTTCGCCGAAACCGACATCAATGGCTTGCAAAAAGTCGGCACGCCACCGGACGAGTTGATGGCGTCTCTTTTTGAAGCCATCATTCTGCAAAATCTCAGCGTCCTCACGCGCGGCCACACATTGCGTCCGCACGTCTTGCTGCTGGGCGGGCCGAACACCTTCATTCGCGGTATGCGGGAAGCATGGCAGGCGAATATTCCGCGTATGTGGAAGGAGCGGAAAGTCGAGATTCCCGCCGGTGCAAAGCCGGAGGACCTGATCAAGGTACCGCAGAACGCGCAGTATTTCGCCGCCCTCGGCTCGATCGAATTCGGCAAAGCCGAGGACGATTGCGTGGGCTGCTATCGCGGCTACGATCAACTCCTCCACTACATCGAGTTTGGACGCCAGGAAGAAAAGGCAAAATCGGGGGCCGGAGGCCTGGTGAAAGACACGGACGAACTGGGCACATTCCGGGAGGCCTATCGGCGTAAGAAATTTATTCCCGCGAACTTCCAGAGCGGCTCGACCGTGGCCGGCTTCATCGGCATCGATGGCGGCTCGACCTCCACAAAAGCCGTCCTGCTCGACGAAAACGGTACCATTCTCTGCAAGACCTATCAGCTGTCCAATGGCAACCCCATCCAGGACACCATCGAGATGTTTGAAAACCTGCGCGGGCAGGTGGAAAAGCAGAATGCCAAGCTCGAAGTGTTGGGAGTGGGCACGACCGGATATGCCAAGGACATTCTGAAGGATGTTTTGAACGCCGACGTTGCGCTGGTCGAAACCGTGGCGCACACAGAATCGGCGCTCAAGTTCTACGACGATCCCCATGTGATCATCGATGTCGGCGGGCAGGACATCAAGCTGATCGTTCTGCACAAAGGCCGCGTGAAGGATTTCAAACTGAACACGCAGTGCTCGGCGGGCAACGGATATTTCCTGCAATCCACTGCGGAAGGATTTGGGCTGAGCGTGGAGCAGTACGCCGACCTCGCTTTCTCGGCGCAGGCCATGCCTGTTTTTGGCTATGGCTGCGCGGTGTTCATGCAGTCCGACATCGTTAACTTCCAGCGCCAGGGCTGGCGGGCAGAAGAAATTCTGGCTGGACTGGCGGCGGTTCTTCCCAAGAACGTTTTCCTATACGTTGCCAGCATCCCCAACCTGGCCGCGCTTGGTTCGCGCTTCGTGCTGCAAGGCGGCACACAAAACAACCTGGCCGTAGTCAAAGCCGAGGTCGACTTCATCAATGCCAGCTTCCGCGCTGCTGGAAAAAAGCCGGAGGTCATCGTTCACGAGCATTGTGGAGAATCGGGCGCCATCGGGGCGGCGCAGGAGTCGCTGCGACTGTGGAAGAACGGCCTGCAAACCACGTTTGTCGGCCTCGACGCCGTTCGCAAGATCGAATACCGCACTACTCGCAACGAAGATACCCGCTGCCACTTCTGCAAGAACGACTGCCTGCGCACGTTCATTGACATTCGCACGCAGCCCAAGAATGAACTCAGCTTCGTGCCCATTGAAAAAGTCACGAAGGTCCCGTTGATGCACGGCGAGCAGCGGCTCATTATCGCAACCTGCGAAAAGGGCACGGTCGAAGATGTCAACGACATGAAGGACATCAAGGCCGGGCTGGACAAGATTCGCGCCCAGCACCCCAACTTTGTTGACATGGCGTCGAAGGAAGTTTTCCGCCCGGTGAATCCAAAGAGCGTCGCCGATCCGTTGCCAACCAAAGGCTGGGCGGGTTGGGCCAAGGGCGCGAAAGAGCGCCGCGCTCTGATGGAAAAGCGCAAGACGCTACGCATCGGCATTCCGCGCGTGCTCAACATCTACACCTACGCGCCGCTGTTCAACGGATACTTCGAGAGCCTGGGCGTGCAGCCGGAGAACATCATCTACTCCGACTACACCTCGCAGGAACTTTATCGCGCCGGCGCGAGCCGCGGCGCCATCGATCCCTGCTTTCCCGCCAAAATCGGCATTTCGCACGTCTACAATCTGATCCAGGAAAAGCACCGCAAAAAACCGCTCGACGTCATCTTCTTCCCCATGTACGACGTGCTGCATTCGTCGCTGGTAAAAATCGTCGGCGCCAACGCCTGCCCGACCGTGACCGCGACGCCGGAAACCGTAAAGGCGGCGTTCACCAAGGAAAATGACGTCTTCGCCGAGAACAACGTCAAGTACATTGACCCGATCCTCAACTTTGCCGACCGCAAACTATTTGCCTACCAGATGCTGCAAGCGTTGCAGCCGGTCCTTGGCCTCTCGGATGAAGAAAATGTTCGGGCTGTGGAAGTCGGTTTCCAGGCGCTCAACGATTACGAGAGCGGCATCCGCAAACGAGCCCGCCAGGTGCTCGATCAACTGGAGCGCGAAGACCGCATCGGCATCGTGATGCTGGGGCGGCCGTATCATCACGATCCCGGCCTGAATCACGAAATTCTGGATGAGTTCCAGAAGCTCGGCTATCCCATCTTCTCGCAGAACACGCTGCCCCAGGATGAAGACATGCTGGAACGCCTGTTCGGCGATGAAGTACGCGCCGGCGTGACCTCGCACGCGCTTGATATTTCCGATGCGTGGAAAAATTCCTACTCCTGCAGCACCAATCACAAAGTGTGGGCTGCAAAATTTACAGCGCGCCATCCCAACCTCGTCGCGCTCGAAATTTCCAGCTTCAAGTGCGGTCACGATGCGCCGATCTATGGCGTGGTCGAGGGCATCATCGAACAGTCAGGCACACCATATTTCAGCTTCAAGGACCTCGACGAGAACAAGCCGACCGGCTCCATCCGCATCCGCGTCGAAACCATCGACTACTTCCTGCGGCGCTATCGCGAAGATGTGATCAAGCGGCGGAAAGCGGAGCAGGAAGTCGAAGCGCAACTGGCGGCGTACGAGAACCAGCTGCGCGAGCAGCTCGAAGCCGAAACCCAGGGCATGGCCGCAGACTGAAGTCGCGCGCGAGAGTCTGAGGTTCTCGGCCCTTCGTTCAACCTCCCACGAACATGGGGCGCGTTCCGCCCTAAAGTTGCGGCTTTTCCCTGCCGATGATTTTTTCTTGATGGCGAGAATCCACGTCCAGGCAGCCATCTGAACCCCTAGGCCGGCCCGTGCCGGCCCACGCTCATGGATGAAAAAATTCTCTTTGTGGATGATGAAGTAGCCGCGCTGGAGGGCTACAAGCGATTATTTCGCACCGAGTTCAAGATCGACACGGCAAACAGCGGAAAGAGCGCGCTCAGCGCGATCTCGCAACAAGGGCCCTACGCAGTCGTGGTTTCGGACATGAAGATGCCGGAGATGGACGGCATCCAGCTTCTTTCCAAAGTAAAAACTATTTCTCCCGAAACGATCCGAATCATGCTCACCGGGCAGGCTGGCCTGGAAGCTGCCATCGAAGCCGTGAACGAAGGCAACATCTTCCGCTTTCTCACCAAGCCCTCGAATAAAGAAACACTGGGCAAGACTCTGACCGCGGCACTCGTGCAATACCGTTTGGTCATTGCTGAAAAAGAGCTGCTGGAGAAAACCTTGCGGGCCAGCATTCACGTCTTAACCGAAGTCCTCAGCCTGGTGAATCCGGCTGCGTTCAGCCGCGCCACGCGCCTCCGCCGCTATATGAGTCACGTTGTCAAAGTGCTCGGCCTGGGCAATCCCTGGCGGTTTGAAGTGGCAGCCATGATGTCGCAGTTGGGATGCGTGGTTCTGGACGCGGAAACAATCAACGCGGTCTTTGCCGGCCAGGAACTTCCGCCAGAGGAACAGGCACGCTACGACGCGCACCCACTCATTGCGCGCGACCTGCTGGTCAACATCCCCCGCATGGAACCGATTGCCTGGATGATTGCGCATCAGAACCAGCCCGCCCCGGTGGAAGGCGATGTGAGCGATCGCGAAATGGCTGACATGCGGCTGGGCGCGGAGCTCCTTCGCGCCACCCTGGCCTTTGACGACCTCCTGCGGAAGGGCATTTCTCGAACCGAGGCCGGAACCCGGCTTGCCCGCCAGCGCCGCGATCTGGATTCGCGAATCTTCTACGCCCTGGTCGAACTCGACCCGGAGCGGGACGATGCCGAAGTTCGCACTTGCACCGTGGAACAGTTGGCGGCTGGGATGATTCTCGACGAAGACGTCTACGCCAAGGATGGCTCCCTGATTGTGGCCCGGGGCCAAGAGGTCACCGTCCCGCTTACTCTGAAGCTGAAGACCTTCCACGACAAAGATGCCATTAAGACCACAATCCGAGTCACCATCTCGAAATCTTCACAGACGCCCGATCCGCTGGTGGCCGGGGCCAAAGCCCGAGCGCAGACTTCCACGGTATGAAGACTCAAGCGATTACCGTTTTACTGGTGGATGCGAATCACGAGGAAGCCGAAAAGCTGTGCCGGATCCTGGCCGAATCCGAGACTCTGTATTTCACGGTCGAGCGCATTAACCATCTGGCTGAGGCCCTGGCCTTGCTTGAGTCCCGGAAGTTTGACGTGGTGCTTGCCGACCTGGGTGACAGCGCAGGCGTTATGAACCGTCTCTCTACGCTTTTAGCCCGAGCTGGCGAGACGCCCATCATCATCATTACCAACATCTATGACAAGTCTCAGGCGCTCGAGGCAGTGCGCGCAGGCGCGCAAGACTACGTCCAGAAACCCCAGCTCACCACGAGCGCCCTGGAACGAATTTTGCTTTACGCCATCGAGCGGCATCGCGCCCGTACGCGTGCAGAGATGCAATACGCGGTATCGCAGGTCCTGGCCGAATTGGAGACTGTGGGTCAGGCCCGAGTCCGGATCCTGGAACTGTTATGCGGCTTTCTGGAATGCAAAGTCGGGCAAATATGGGATATGGACAAGCGGTCTGGGAGCCTCATCTGCGCCGAGGCCTGGCACGTGCCAGTGCATGAGTATGCCGAATTTTTGTCCGCAAGCCGGACCACCTCTTTCTCCAGTGGCGAAGGCTTGCCGGGCCGCGCCCTCGGGAATGGAGAGCCGGTCTGGGTTTCTGACCTGGAGCGCTACGCTCATCTTCCACGAATGGGTGCGGCGGCCCGCGCGGGCCTACACAGCACGGTTGCCTTCCCCATAGCCATGGGGACCGAGATTCTGGGAGTCATGGAGCTGTTTAGCGAAGAGATTCGTGGACCGGACGAAGAACTACTCAAAGTCCTCGCCAACATTGGCAGTCAGGTGGGCCAGTTCGTGGCCCGGAAGCTGGCCGAACAGGAAAAAGAGCAGCTCACGAAAGAGCGTCTGCTGGTCCTGGATTCGACCTCGGAAGGCATATACGGAGTTGACCTCAAGGGGTGCATCACCTTCATCAACCGCGCCGCGGCAGAGGCGCTGAACTGCTCTCCGGAAAGCGCTCTGGGCAAGAACTCCCATAGTCTTTTCCACCACAGTCGTCCCGACGGCTCGCACTACGAATCACAAAATTGTCCGCTGACACGTGTGCTGGTCACTGGCGAAGGATGCCGGGTCGACGACGAATATTTCTGGAAAGCCGACGGAACGGGCTTCGCCGTGGAGTATTCCGCGTTTCCCATCGTAAAGAACCAACAGATCACCGGCGCCGTTGTCTGCTTCAAGGATATTCGCGAACGCAGGAAACTCGAGGTAGAGCTCCGCGTTGCGCAAAAGCTCGACGCCGTGGGCAGACTGGCCGCCGGAATCGCGCACGAAATCAACACGCCTATCCAGTTTGTCGGCGACAACGCACATTTCTTACAAGACTCTTTTCGTGAGGGCATGAAGTTGCAGCGCAAATATGAACAACTGTGCGCAGAAGCAGCTAAAGGCCCGGTACGCCCGGAGATGATTGCTGAAGTCCAGGCGGTACGGAAAGAAGTCGACTGGGACTACTTGGAGGTAGAGGTCCCCAAAGCCATCGAACAAGTGCTTGATGGAATTGAAAGAGTAGCGACCATCGTGCGAGCCATGAAGGAGTTTTCGCACGTTGACCGCAGCTCGGATAAGACCGCGACCGACTTGAACAAAGCGCTGGAAAGCACGCTGGTGGTGGCGCGCAACGAACTGAAGTATGTCGCCGATGTGGAAACCGAATTTGGACAGTTACCGCCCGTCGTCTGTCACCTGGGCGACTTGAACCAGGTGTTTTTGAACTTGCTGATTAACGCGGCCCACGCCATTGGAGATGTAGTCGAGACCACCGGCTGCAAGGGGCAGATTAAGGTCAAGACCCGGCAAGACGGGGACTGGGTGGAGGTAGCCATTCAGGACAGCGGCGCAGGAATTCCCGAGGAAATCCGGGACAAGATCTTCGACCCCTTTTTCACTACCAAGCGGGTAGGGGAAGGTACCGGGCAGGGGCTGGCGCTGGCACGCGCGGTGGTGGTGGAAAAACACGGTGGCACGGTTACCTTTGAAACCAAGGTGGGCCGGGGCACCACGTTTTACGTGCGGCTCCCGGTGAACGGTCAAGCAGCAGCCAAAGGGGCCGCGGCGTCATGATCAAGATTCTCTTCGTCGATGACGAGACGAGAATTCTCGAGGGCCTGCAGCGCATGCTCCGTCCCCAGCGGGACAAATGGGACATGGCCTTTGCTCCCGGCGGGGTCGCGGCGCTGGCGATGCTGGAAAAAACAGCCTTCGATGTGATCGTTTCTGACATGCGCATGCCCGGCATAGACGGCGTAGCCCTGCTCGATGAGGTGAAAAAGAAATATCCCAGCACCCTGCGCATCATTCTTTCCGGCTACACCCAACTGGAAGCCTCGTACAAGGTCGTGCCGGTTGCCCATCAATTTCTGCTGAAGCCGTGCGATGCCCAGACCGTGCGCAACGCGATTGAGCGAGCGACCTGCCTCCGGGAAGTGCTTAAGGACAAGCGACTGGAGGGGATTGTCGGATCGCTGCAGGAACTGCCTTCTATTCCGCGCACGTATGCCGAACTGCGGCAAGCGCTTTCCGATCCGGACTCCTCGATCGACCGGGTCACCCACATCATCGAGAAGGACGTCGCGATCTCAGCCAAGGTCCTCCAGATGGTGAATTCCGCGTTTTTCGGCGCGATGCGGAACATCTGTGAAATCAAGACTGCCGTGACTTGCCTAGGAATCAACATCCTGCAGAACCTGGTGCTTTCGGTCGAGGTGCTGCGTGCTTTTCATCCTTTGCGGCCCAATGCCGACTTTTCGATCGATGCCTTTAGCCTACATTGCCAGGCTGCGGCCAAGATCGCGGGACAGTGTGTGAAGTCAGGCAACCCCTCCGGGCCCGCCGTGGTCGCCGCGTTCCTTCACGACGTTGGCAAGTTAGTGCTAACCGAAAGAGCGCCGGAGCAGTTCGAGACGGCTTTGGCCCGCGCCAAGTCCGAAAAGCGCCCCTTCTTTGAAGTGGAAGAAGAGATCATGGGGGTCTCGCATGCTGAAGTAGGCGCATACCTGCTTAGCCTATGGGGTGTGCCTTATACCATCGTGGAGGCCGTGGCCTATCATCATCATCCTGAACGCTTGCCGCGCGAGAGCCTTGATCTCACTACCGTGACCTACGTCGCCAACCTGCTGGCCCACGAGTATTTCAAGGACTCGAGCGCCGGCGAAGCTTTGGTTCATCGGGAAATCGATGAACCCCTGCTGGCAAAAATTGGCGAAGACGGTCAGCTTCCGGCGTGGAGAAAGGCGGCAGAAGCGTCGGTTGCCGCCGCGGCCGGCGCATAACGGAAAAGCCCGACGCAAGCGAAGCTCGCACGGTACTCCTTCCCTGGGTTTCCAGGCTTGGCTATGCGAGTTCCGTGTGGACCGGCTTCTTATTGGCTGGTGGAATCGAGAACGCCTTCGGTTTTGATCCGGCTGGCTTTGCAGAGTTCAGCGGCAATTTTAACGATCGCTTCCTGGGCCCGCCCCGTCGCCTCGGCTGACATCACCGAACTGGCGGCCAGCGTGAACATGAGCGCATCCTCTTGCCGGTCGAAATAAAGCACCACCTGACTCGCCGCCATACAGAAACCTCCCGACTGGACTATTGAAGACTGGACTGAAGACGACCGAACTAGTGAAATCATAGGCTGGTTTCAGGCCGTCCCGGGGTGGCTTCCTTGATACCCACCACTGACGAACGTCACGGAAGTACGGAAGCGAGGGTAAATCTCAGAAAATGCTACATTAAAGACTATCCATGTCGGCCCCTGACTCCCGCTTCGTAAAAGCATGCCAGGCCCAGAAGGTTGACCGCACGCCCGTCTGGTTTATGCGGCAGGCCGGGCGCTACATGCCAGAGTATCGCGCGGTACGCAAGCAATACTCCCTGATTGAAATCTGCAAAAAGCCGGAAGTGGCCGCTGAGGTGACAATTACTGCCGCCGAAGCGCTGGGGGTCGACGCGGCCATCATCTTCGCCGATTTATTGTTGCCCCTCGAGGTAATGGGGCTACCGTTTCATTTTGCCAGCGGAGAAGGACCAGTGATTGAGAGGCCCATCCGGACCGCGGAAGACGTCGCTCGCCTGCAAACCGGCCGCACGGCCAATCTCGGATACGTTTCTGAAGCCGTGGCTCTGGTTTCCCGGCACTTCGGGGCCCGATTGCCGGTGATCGGATTCTGCGGCGCTCCCTTTACCCTTGCCAGTTACATGATAGAAGGTGGCGGTTCGCGGAACTATGTGAATACGAAGAGCATGATGTATCGCTCTCCCTCGGCCTGGGATGAGCTTATGGGCAAGCTCGTCGCCGTCCTGGCCGAATACGCCTCCGAGCAGGTGAATGCGGGAGCAGACGTGATCCAGGTATTTGACAGCTGGGTTGGCTGCCTGAGCGCGGAGGATTTTCGGCGCTACGCTTTGCCGCATTCGACGAAACTGGTCCAGGCTCTGAAAAAGACCGGCGCGCCGATTATTTATTTTGGCACGGACACCACGGCCCTCCTGCCCTCCATGAAAGAAACCGGCGCCGCTGTGATTGGCCTGGATTGGCGGGTTCCGCTGGACGAAGGCTGGCGCAGCGTGGGTTCAGGCGCGATCCAGGGGAATCTCGATCCGGTATTGCTGTTTGCGGAGTGGAAAGAATTGAAGTCGCGGGCGGCTGAAATTTTGCGGCAGGCCGCGGGCAGACCAGGCCATATTTTCAATCTAGGGCACGGAATTTTGCCGGACACGCCGGTTGAGAACGTAAAAGCTCTGACGAAATTTGTGCAGGAATATTCGAGCTGAGCGTGGCGCAAGGCGACAAAACCGCAGTCCTTCTTCTCGCTCACGGAACACCGGATTCCGTGAGCGAGGTACCGGAATATCTGCGTCTGATCACGCGTGGGCGGCCGGTTTCGCCGGAGGTAATCGCGGAAGTCCAGCACCGTTACGGGCTGATTGGGCGGTCGCCCCTCACCGACCACACACGAAAGCAAGCCGAACTGTTGGCGCGAGAGTTGGCGCTACCGGTCTATTTCGGCATGCGAAACTGGAAGCCTTTCATCGCCGAGACCGTGCGCGCAATGCAGGCGGATGGGATTCAGCGCGCTGTGGTGCTCTGCATGGCCCCGCAAAATTCGCGCACGAGTGTGGGACTCTACCGCGCTGCGCTCAACGGGGAAGGACAACTTCCCTTCGCGGTAGATTTTGTCGAGTCGTGGCACGATCATCCGCTTCTGATCAAAGCCTTCGTCGAGAAATTGCTCGCGGGATGGCACGCTGCCTGCGATTCGACGGGCGGAAAAATTCCCGTAATTTTCACGGCCCACAGCGTGCCGCAACGCACCATCACCGAAGGAGATCCATACGAGAGCCAGAGCAGGCAAACCGCGGCGCTGGTGGCGCAAGGGGCATCGTTGGCGGAGGGAGATTGGAAATTCGCTTACCAGAGCCAGGGCATGTCAGGCGGGGCGTGGCTCGGTCCCACCGTGGAGGACACCATTGCCGAGCTGCAACAACAGGGCCACCGCAGCGTTTTCATTCAGCCCATCGGGTTTCTCTGCGATCACGTCGAGGTGCTCTACGATATCGATATTGGCTTCAAACAGTTTGCCGATCAACGCGGCATGCGATTGTGGCGGTCTGAGTCTTTGAATGGCTCGCCGCTGCTCACGGCCGCGCTGAAGGACATAGTTCGATCGCGCCTGGCGTAGAAGAGGAAAACGCAATCTCCTGAGCGAAATCTAGAGTCTTCATGAAGCGCATTGCCATCATCGGCGGCGGGATTTCCGGGCTTTCGGCAGCGTTTGCCCTGGAGCAGCGTCGCGAAGCGGGACAATCGCTCGAATACAGTTTGTACGAGTCGAGCCCGAGTTTTGGCGGAGTACTGCGCACTGAAAACATAGATGGTTGCGTGGTCGAGGCAGGCCCAGATTCGTTTCTGACGGAGAAGCCCTGGGCGGCTGATCTGTGCCGCCAGATTGGAATGGACGACCAGTTGATCGGCTCGAATGATGCTGACCGCAAAACCTACATCCTGGTAAAGCGCCGTTTGACCCCCATTCCCGATGGCCTGATGTTCATGGTGCCGACGAAAATCCTTCCGATGGCGCTCTCTCCGTTGTTTTCGGCGAGCACGAAGCTGCGCATGTCCCGCGAATGGTTTCACGCTCCGCGTAAAGCTGACGGAGACGAGAGCGTAGCCTCGCTCGTCGAGCGGCATTATGGCGTGGAAATGGTGGATTATCTCGCTGATCCGTTGCTTGCCGGCGTTTATGGCGGGACCGCTTCTCAACTCAGCGTGCGCGCGGTCCTGCCGCGATTTGCGGAAATGGAAAAGCAATATGGAAGCCTGGGCCGCGCCATGTTGGCGGCGCGAAAAAAAATGCCTCCGTCGCCCAATTCGGCGCGGCCACTTTTTACGTCATTGAAAAATGGCATGCAAAGTCTGGCTGAGGCCCTGGTGAAGCGGTTACCGCCTTCTACGCTCCGTCCCGACACATTGGTGCAGGAGCTGCAATTCCAGGATAACGGCTGGCTGGTTTCTGCCGGTTATGGAACCGATCATTTCGATAGCGTGATTGTCGCCACTCCGGCCGGCATCGCGGCAGAGTTGCTCGGGGCCGCTGCGCCCGACCTGGCCTCTGAACTTGGGTCTATTTCGTATAGCTCCTCGGTCACGGCGGCCCTTGGCTTTGATCAGGCCGTGCGCGCCGCGCTTCCTCCAGGATTCGGATTCCTGGTTCCGCGCCGGGAAGGCAAGCGCATGCTGGCCGCAACTTTTGTGCACAATAAATTTCCGCATCGCGCACCCGACGATCGCGCCTTGATCCGCTGTTTCCTCGGCGGCAGCCGCGATCAGGCCATTCTGGAGTTGTGTGACCAGGCGATTCTGGCCATCGTGCTAGACGAATTTCGTCAAATTCTTGGCCTGGCTGCCGAGCCACTTTTTACTCGCGTTTATAAATGGAAGCGCGCTATGGCCCAGTACGCGGTCGGCCACCTGGATCGCCTGGAACGCATTGAATACTTAAGGCGGCAATTGCCTCGCCTGGCGCTGGCGGGCAACGGTTATCGCGGTATCGGCGTACCCGACTGCGTTCGCTCCGGGCAGGAGGCGGCGGAGCAGATGCTGGCGCAATTACTCTCGTAATCTGGCTTCAGGTCACAGAAACAATCAACCTGTTTCAGGGTTTGAAGGATAAAAGGAACATCGTTATGAAGAATCGACTTGCGATTTTCACCCTTTTTGCAGCTCTGCCATTACTTGCGCAAGACGCAAAACCGCAGAACGACATGCCTGGGATGGACATGTCAGGTCAAAGTACGCCCGCTCAAACTTCCCCGGCCACGAACAGTCCGGCGGTGAGTAATGCCGCCGCGAACGGTGCCGCGCCGAGTGAAGACGCGCCGAAGAGCGACTCCTCCGACATGCACGACATGCCCGGCATGGGCGGCGACAGCAGCGCTCACGCCATGCAATCCATGGAAGGCCATCACATGGATATGGGTCCGCATATGAAGATGACCGCCCTGCGCGAACTCAAGTCCGGCGACCAGCAAAAAGCCGACCAGGTGGCAGAAGCGGCGCGCAAGGTGGCCGAGAAATACACGGACTACAAAGTCGCGTTAGCCGATGGCTTCAAGATCTTTCATCCCGAAGTCCCGCAGAAGCAGTATCACTTCACCAATTACTGGTATGCGTTTGAAGCCAGCATGCGCTTCAATCCCGACCATCCAACCTCGCTCCTCTATGAAAAGCAGGGCGACGGCTACAAGCTGATCGGAGTGATGTACACCGCGCCCAAGAACGCAAGCGAAGACCAACTCGATCAGCGCATTCCGCTCAGCATTGCGCAGTGGCACGCGCATGTGAATTTGTGCCTGCCTCCTGCCGGGCACCGGGGCGAGGCGATGGGGCCGAATGCGAAATACGGGCTGCGCGGATCGATCACGACCAAATCCGCATGCGACGCGGCGGATGGCAAGTTCATTCCGCAGATCTTTGGCTGGATGGTGCACGTTTATCCGTTCGAGAAAGATGAAGCCAGCGTCTGGTCAGTCGAACGGCAAGCGCCCGGCCAGGCGCACATGGACTGAGACCCGGGAAAAAACACGTGGGACAGCCGCCCTCGGCTTTCCCGTCGAGCCAAGCTCGACATTTTCTGCATCACCTAGAAACTATTTCCATCCTTGGGCTGGGGCCCGAAAGACAAATCTATCGCTGACAGCAAAGTTCACGAGTGAGCAAACTGCGATTGTCACCGCGTTGGCGATCAGATATTGCAAATGAGCGAAATCCACAAATAATTTCATCAGCATCAAATTCCCGGCGATCGAAAACATTCCGGTCGTCAGGTTGAATTTCCCGAACCTTACGATGTCCGATCCCGTCCTTCGATCAACCCAGGTGAATCGCATATGCCACAAATAATTGTGGATCACTGCTGCTTCGACCGCCATCGCGGTGGCCAAGAGATAGCTCAGATGCAAACCGGATTTCAGCAATGCGAGCACGGCTAACTGCACGCCTATGCCGATCCCACCGACCAAATTGAACTTGAGCCAGCGCCAGACGGTCTCTCGCCAAGTCTCGTTGGCGGACCTCATGAGATTCTTTCTTCCCGGTATAGCTTGAACGTGTTGCGCGCGGTGAAAAATATCAGCATGGCGGCCATGCCGATCAATCCAATCACGCCGCCGATGTCGAAAAGCCGATGGTGGCCCTTCAGCACTACAGGCGAATGCAGCAATGCCAGATTTCCGGCAACAAGCAGCAGGCGCAGCTCGGTGGGACCGAAACTCCAGAAGGAAAGCCGGAATTCTCCCAGCGTGTACGTCGCAAGATAGGACTGAATCGAAAGCAGCAAAAATCCCACCAGCAAGCCTGCGGCGATGTAAGGATGCATGAATCCCGAGACGGCCAGTCCAGCCATCAGGGCCAGCGCACCGAAGCTATCCACTATGTGGTCGACGTAGAACCCGTAACGTGGGCGCTGCTGCTGACGCACGCGCGCGAGCGTGCCGTCGAGACTATCGCCCAGCCAGTTCAGTGCGAGGAAACCGATGACGGCCAGCAACCAATATTTGTTCCCGCGGGAGAAAGCGTAAGATAAGCCCGCCATCACCTGGGCAGCAAAACCTAAAATCGTGAGATGGTCAGCCTTAATCCACGCGGGAGTCCGTTCCGCCATCCATATCAGAACGCGTTTCTCTGCCGATGCCAGGAAACTCTCCTGGAACCGCTTCGCACCTCGAAACCAGGTTCGGCTCACCTCCTTGAGAACCACAGGATTCGCCTGCTCGCAGAAATCGATCATTGGACTTGCCATCGCTGCCTCCTGCTCCGACAGTCACTTTGACCCGAGAGGCAGTAGGCGGCAATGCACCGGAGGTAAACCTTGCGGCAAACGGGCAACATCATCTAAGCAATTGGAAAACAAGTCAGTTGTTGGAAGTCATCTACCAGTCTGAGCGTGGGCTTGACGAATCGATTCTGACAATTCGGCCACCGCCGGTTCGATTTGTTCGGAAGTAATGACCGCGGGCGGCGCAACCAGGATATGGTCGCCTGAAATCCCGTCTACGCAACCCTGCATGGGATAGACGACCACGCCGCGCTTCATCGCGGCCGTTGCCACGCGCCCGGAAAAATTCAGCTCCGGAGGGAACGGGCGCTTGCTCGCTTTGTCGGCTACAAATTCTACTCCGCGCAGCATGCCGATTCCACGCACGTCGCCGACCATCGGCAATTCACGAAGTGTTTCGAGCGCTTCCGCCAGTTTCGTCGCAACCGATCCTTCGCGTTCTGAATCCGCGGCCTCGACCAGCTTCTGCTCTTTGATTCGCCGCAGCACCGCGTGCCCCGCAGCGAGCGAAATAGGATGGGCATTGTAGGTAAAGCCGTGC